>Ga0208328_1000701_pt1 | contig 13866 bp, 14 predicted proteins | sample DeeseametaMP2633_FD_184170 | JGI IMG/M metagenome (GOLD analysis project Ga0208328, IMG submission 184170) | Marine microbial communities from the Deep Atlantic Ocean - MP2633 (SPAdes) | ecosystem: Environmental > Aquatic > Marine > Unclassified | place: Northeast of Antigua and Barbuda, North... | reverse complement strand
GCCGCCGAAAGCCGAGCCGAACAGTTCGGAAAGAATGTCCTCGGCCGCGCCCTGGTTGCCGCCCCGGAATTCGAAGCCGCCCTGGCCGCCGCGCGCGGCGAAGCCGTCATAGGCGGTGTGGCCGCTGCCGCCGCCGCGAAAGCCCTGGAAGGTCTCGCGTCCTTCGGCGTCGATCTCGCCTCGGTCGAACTGCTTGCGTTTGGTCTCGTCGCCGACGATTTCGTAGGCGCTCGAAATCTCCGAGAAGCGCTCCTGCGCCTTCGGGTCGTCCTTGTTGGCGTCCGGATGGTACTTCTTGGCGAGTTTCCGGAACGCCGATTTTATTTCGGAAGCGCTGGCCGTCTTGGCGACGCCGAGCACTGCATACGGGTCTCTCATGGCACTTTTGCGCTGTTGCAAACGGAGTTATCGCAGATATGGCGATGAAGTATCGGAAATTCCAGATGTGACTGCCGAATTGTCAGCTTTTCGGGCGGCCTAGCCGGCATTCTTGCCCGAACCGGCCGGCGTAAGCATGCGCGTCCACCATCCGGTGCGGCGGTCGAGGCAGAGATCGCCCCGGTAGAGCGTGACGCCGTCGTAGGATTCGCGCGTGGCATTGAAGCTCCGGCAGACCTGGCCGGAGACCTTGCGCTGCTCGAGACCGGTGATCGTGCCTTTCGAGCCCGTCGACTGGTTGGCCCATTGGACAGTGTCGCCTTGCTCCTTCAGGTTGGCGGAGGTGACGGCGTTGCGGATCGTGTCCTCGTCGAGAAGCCGGTCGCGCGCCGCGCCCTCGGCGTTTTCGGCGGGCCGGAACGGATCGCCGGCCAATGGCGCGTCAGCGTCGACGATGGCGATGGCGCCGACGGCGGTCTCGTCGAGTCCGCGGCCGGTCATACTGCACCCGGCAAGCGTCGCGACGGCGGCGATCATGGCAACGGCCTTGAACGCTTGCGCGAAACCTCCAATTGTGTGCAACTCGAAACGCATTAAACGACCATCGCCCATACGCGGCAGATGCCGCATTTCCCGGACAGGATTATGACGCCGGCAGAGTTAACAAATACTGACTTCACCACAAGCGAGGACCCGTTTGCCCTGTTTGCGGACTGGCTGGGCGAGGCCGAGAAATCAGAGATCAACGATCCGACCGCGCTGTCGCTGGCGACCGTCGACGAGGACGGGCTGCCGAATGTTCGCATGGTGCTGTTGAAGGAATTCGACGAGCGCGGCTTTGTCTTCTACACGAATTTCGAGAGCCAGAAGGGCACCGAGATCCTCGCCACGAAGAAGGCCGCGATGTGTTTCCACTGGAAATCGCTGCGCCGGCAGGTGCGGGTGAGAGGGCCGGTCTCCGTCGTCAGCGACGCCGAGGCCGACGACTATTACGCCTCGCGCGCCCGCGGCAGCCGCATCGGCGCCTGGGCATCGAAACAGTCCCGGCCGCTCGAAAGCCGTTTCGCGCTTGAAAAGGAAGTCGCGAAATACACTGCGAAATATCCGGTCGGAGAGATCCCCCGGCCGCCCTACTGGTCGGGTTTCCGCATTGCGCCGGTCTATATCGAGTTCTGGAAAGACGGCGCCTTTCGTCTCCACGACCGCATCATCTTCCGCCGCGCGGAAGAGGGCGCGGCTTGGACGAAGACGCGGTTTTATCCGTGACGCTCCGGCAGGAACAGGCGGTCTTTCAGGAGCGAAAATGCGTTGCTCCCAGGAAAGCCGGGCCTGCCATTTTCGGCGATGATTTGCGGGCAGAGCGGGCAAATGCCCGATCGCTAGAATTGTAACAACCGGCTTCAACGGCGGTTATCTTTTGCCTGTTACCAAAGGGAAAGCGAGCCTTCCCGCCCGGGAAGCGAGCATGATGCGCTCTCGCGATCCTGCCTTGCAGGATGCCTTCTGGAGAACCGGCCGCGACGCAGGCCGCGGGTGAATTCCGCGGATCGACGCGCCCCGGTGCCGACCGGCGGAGCGCGATGATGAAATTCCTGATCCTGGACGATGTTACGACCAACTGCGCCATTCTCGGCCGGCTGGCCCGGCAGGCGTTCGAGGCCGAGACGGTCCGCATGACCAATCCGATCGACGCGCTGGCGCTGTGCTGCTGCGAGCGCTTCGACGCGCTGATCATCGACTATTTCATGCCGGACATGAACGGTGTCGAGTTCAGCCGCTTCGTGCGGAGCCTGGACGGCTATCGCGACATACCGATCATCATGGTGACCACCGCCGACGAGCAGAAGATCCAGTCGGACGCCCGCGAGGTCGGCGTCACCGATTTCATGACCAAGCCCGTCTGCATGGTTCAGTTCCGCGAACGACTCGGCGCCCGGCTGGCAGTCGAAGGCGCCCGCAGAATGCATTGAAGCCTCAAGGGGGAAATCCGATGAAATCCACAATTGCACGCCTTACCGTGGCGATCGGCACGGCGCTGATGCTGACAGTCGGTGCAAGCGCACTCGAGCGTCCGGCAGGCGACGTCGTCCTGACTGTCAGGGGCGCCATTACACAAAAGAATGCCGGCGAGGCTGCCGAGTTCGATCCGGCCATGCTGCGCGCCCTGCCTGGTCGCGACGCGACGCTCCAAACGCCCTGGACAGAAGGCGAGACGGGTTTCTCCGGGCCGTATCTGCGCGCGGTGCTGGAGGAGGTCGGTGCGACGGGATCCAGGTTGATCATCCGTGCCCTCAACGACTACGCCGCCGAAGTGCCGGTGATTGACGCCGTGGATTTCGATACGATCCTTGCCATCGACATGAACGGTGAACCGATGACCGTGCGAAACAAGGGCCCGCTCTTTCTGATCTATCCGTTCGACACAAATCCCGACCTCTACAACGAAAAATACTTCAGCCGTTCTGTCTGGCAGATCAAGGAAATCGTAGTCGTCGAATGATCGCCGGTGTCCAAAAGTGCGATGCGTCCGCCGTTTGCAGCGGACGCATAGCGGTTGCTCTGCAGGTTGCATCGGCGTTGCTGCTTGCCGTGCTGATCGGCCTGTTCGCTTTGCTCTATCAGAACCAGAACACACTCAGGGACTCCGTCCGCGAGGATGCGATCTGGGGTGTCTACCAGCTCGACCGCGAAACGCGGAAGCTTGGCGCCTCGCTGCACAACTATATCAACGATCCTGCGACGGGCGCGAAGGCCCTGGATCAGATCGGGCTGCGCTATGACATTTTGTATTCGCGCCTGAACGTGCTCGAGAATGCCAAGTACCAGGACTATTTCACGGACAACCCGGAAGTGGTTGCGCGTATTCGTGACACGCGACGGCAAATCCTCGCGATGGAACCGGTGTTCAACCGTATCGCCGAAGGCGGGGAGCCCATCCGCGAAGCCTTGCTGGAAATCGAAGCCGGCTTCCCCGAACTCGTCAACTCGACCGAGGACTTCCTGACCTTCACGAACGCCACCGTGTCCCGGCAGCGCGCCGAGAGCCGCGAGCGCCTGATAACGATCGAGCGTGTTACGGCAGGCCTCGTCGCGGTCCTGTTCTTCGTGATGATCGTGCTGGTCTTTGCCCTGCGGCGCCAGGCATACAGCGCCCGCGCGCTCGCCGACCGCGCCGCCCATGTCTCCGAGGAACTGTCGCGTTCCTGGGCCGCGGCGGAAGCGGGCAACCGCGCCAAGTCGCAGTTCATGGCGACGATCGGCCATGAAATTCGCACACCGCTGAATGCAATTCTCGGCATGGCCGAACTTCTCGACGCCGAGGACCTCCCGGCGGAATCCGCAGAGTGCGTGCAGGTCATCCACTCGTCGGGCAGCACCCTTCTGGAGATGCTCACCGAGATTCTCGATTATTCGAAGATCGAGCATGGCAAGCTGGAGATCGAGTACCAGCCTGTCGCCCTCTCCGCGCTTGTCGACGGGGCGCTCGATATCGTGCGCGGGCGTGCGCATGAGAAGGATCTCGTCCTGCGCGCCGACGTCCGCGAAAGCCTGACACGTTCGCTTTATCGCACCGATCCCACCAGGGTCCGCCAGGTGCTGATCAATCTTCTCGGCAACGCAGTCAAATTCACCGATGCCGGAGAAATCCGCCTGACCGTCCGCATGCAGGATCGTCTGGGGCGGCAGAGCCTCAGGTTCGAGATTCGCGATACCGGCATAGGCATAGACGCCGAGGGCCGGGAAAAGCTGTTCGAACCTTTCTCGCAGGTCGATTCCAGCATCAGCCGGCGTTTCGGCGGCACCGGCCTCGGCCTCACCATCTGCAAGCACATCGTAGAGGCGTTGGGCGGAAGGATCGCCATGCGGCCGAACAGGGACGGCGGCAGCACCTTCTGGTTCGACATACCGGTCGAACAGGTCGCCGGCATGCCGGCCCAGGAGCCCGTCACGGCGATTGCCGAGCATGCCCCCATGCTGCCGCAGGTGAAGACGCTTCTCGTCGAGGACAACTCCTTCAACAACCGCGTCGCGACGCGCTTTCTGGCGCGGCTCGGTCAGACCGCGACCATCGCGGTCAATGGACTGGAAGCGGTCGATATCGCATCGCGCGAGAAGTTCGACCTGATCCTGATGGACATACAGATGCCGCTGATGGACGGCATCGAGGCTGTCCGACGCATCCGTTCCGGTACCGGACCGAACGCACGGACAACTGTCGTTGCGATGACGGCCAACGCCTCGGAGGAAGATCGGCGGCGCTGTTTCGAGGTCGGCTTCGACGGCTTCGAATCAAAGCCCATGACAATGGACAGGCTCCGAGCGGTCTTCGGCCGCGTTGTCGACGGCAAGCAGATGCCCGGGGAGGCGGTCGAGCCGCAGTTCGGCGGTCGCGTGAACCCTGCTCGCCAGGCGGAGATGATCGATCTCTTCGGCGAGGACGAATACCGTGAACTCGTCAGTGCATTTCTACGCGAAGCCGAAGGCCTTGTCTCGGCTCTGGAACAGCCCGGTTCGGCCGATGCCGAAACGAGAGATCGGCTATTGCACACGTTGAAAGGCGCCGCGCTCAATGTTGGCCTCGACGATATCGCGGCCGCCGCGACGGCCCTGCGGGCCCAGCCGTCAGCGCCCGGCGACGCGGAAAAGCTGCGGGCCTGCTGCACGGCGGCCCGCCCGCTGGAGGATGCGGCATGATGGAGGCAGCCCGTCGCGACACCAGGATCCTGCTTGTCGAGGACAACCCGACGACCCTGAAGACCTTCGCGCGACTGGTAGAAAAGATCGAGGGTTGCGTGCCGGTCTGCTACGACGATCCTGCCGATCTTGTCGCCAGTCTTCCGGATATCGATTTCGACATCGCCGTGCTCGATTATCGCCTCCCGTTCTGCACCGGCCTGGATCTGATCCGGAAGCTGAGGGTCTCGCCGCGCCACCAGGACATTCTGATCGTATTGGTCACGGCCGACGATGAACCGGCGATCCGCGTCGAGGCCCTGGAGGCGGGCGCGATCGACTTCCTGCGCAAGCCGGTGGACCATGTCGAGTTCATCGCCCGGATGAGAAATCTCGTCCGCCTGCGCGAAGCCCAGATTGCCATGTCTGGGCGTGAGGACTGGCTGAGAAGCGAGGTCGAGAAGGCGACGGCGGAGCTGCGCGAACGCGAGGAGGAGGTCATCCACCGCCTCACGCTTGCCGCGGGATACAAGGACAGCGAGACCGCGCTGCACACCGAACGCGTTGGCCGCTATTCCGGCGTCATTGCCCGCCGTCTGGGCCTCCCCGCCGCGATCTGCAGGGATATCGAGCTGGCCGCGCCGATGCATGACATCGGCAAGGTCGGGATACGGGAGGAGGTTCTAAGGAAGCGCGGCAAGCTCGACGAGGCGGAAATCCGGGAGATGCGCCGGCACACATCCATCGGCGCCGAAATGCTCAACGGGTCGAAATCGGCGCTTCTGCGTCTCGCCGCCGACATCGCGGCGAGCCACCATGAGTATTATGACGGCGGCGGTTATCCATGCGGCCTTTCCGGCGAGGCGATCCCGTTAGCGGGCCGCATCGTCGCGATCGCGGACACCTTCGATGCCCTGACCACAGAGCGTCCATACAAGCCGGCATGGCGGATTTCGGAAGCGTTCGCCTATATCCGCTCACGTTCGGGATTGCAGTTCGATCCCGCCTGCGTCGAAGCCTTCTTCCAGGCGTCGCCGGAAATCGCCGCGATCTGCCGTAAATTCAGGGACGTGCCGAGCCCGGCGGCCGAGACGACGGCAGCCTGAGCCTACCCTTCCGCCGGCTGACCGAACAGCACGATAGCCGCCGCGAGGAGCGCCAGCGCGAGGAAACCCGCGGCGTGCAGAACCGGATGTTTCCTGCGCCGCGCCGTCGTGAGGGCGATCGCCGCCTGCAGTCCGTAATAGAGGGCGAAGGCCCGCGACGCGTACGCTATGATCTCGTAGACATCGGCGATCCATGTCAGCGTGACGCCGGCCAGGACTATGATGAGATAGCCGACGCGGGGCCCGATCCTTTCGCCGCTCAGTTCCGCGAACAATCCGCCGGTGCCGCTGGTGTCGGCGACCGCGGCGCTCATCTGCGCGGTGAGCGCGGCGACCACCAGCAAGGCAGGCAAGACGGGAGCGATGAACTGCATCATGTCGACGATCGCCGTCTCCGACATCTTCAGTTCGCTGCGCTGGAACACATAGGCGATCAACACGACATAGATCATGTAGATGACGGTCGAGACGCCCTGCGCCAGCCGCATCGAGCGGATGCGCGTCGGCGGATCGTATTCCTCGCCGAGATAGCGCGACGTCTCGAAGCCCTGAACGGTCACGATCAGGCCGAAGGCGAGTGTCACCGCACCCCATCCGTGAAGCCGTGGCTCGATGACGACCAGCGAACCACCCGCCGCTCGATGCCAAAAATAGACGGCCATGCCGATCAGCAGCCCGACGATGATGGCGAGCTTCGCGGCGACGGAATAGTATTCCAGGTGCTCCAGCGCCTTGAAGCCGTGACCCCAGCCGAGCACCAGGATGAGCGCGAAGGCGGCTGTGGTCACGACACGCGCGTAAAACGGATCGTCGAAGGGCGTCAGGCTGACGCCGAACGCGCCGAACAGGTTGAGATAGTAGGCGACCGAGACGATGTAGGCGAAGGCGAGCGCCCATGACGACGCGGTTTCGAGATGGTTTTCGGCATGGCCGCGCGTGTCGGTGTCATCGGAGATGTTCGCGATATTGTAGCGGACCGCCCAGCCGAAGGCGAAGGCGGCGAGGCAGAGCGCGGCCATAACCGCAGGCGCCAGATAGCCATAGGCGTCGTCGAGAAGCGGCCCGAGGATCAGGAACCCGCTGCCGATGATCGAGGCGAGCGGCGTGATCACCGCCCGCCAGAGCGGCAGGCGTGACAGGCGTGGCGACAGGAGTATGGCCGCGGTTGCGAGAACGCCGGCGAAGATCGCCACATTGAGGAACATTGGAAGGAAATCCCGAATACAGGATCGAACTTATGAGCGCGGGCGGAAGGCCTGTCGAGCCGCTTGTCAGGCCGGACCGAGAATTTCATCAACGAAGGCCGGCACGATTTCCGTCGCGGGACCGTGCCGGTGGCTGTCGAAGAAAACCGTGCCGTCGGAAGGCTGCAGGTTGAGTTCCAGTGTCTCCGCGCCGGCATTGGCGGCGATCTCGACGAAACCGGCGGCCGGATAGACCGCGCCGCTGGTGCCGATCGCCACGAACAGATCGCATGTGTCGAGCGTCCGCATGATCTCCTCCATGCGGTAGGGCATCTCGCCGAACCAGACGATGTCCGGGCGCATGTGGCCGGCCGCGCCACATTCGGGACAGGCGGTCGCGGAGGAAAGATCGTCGTTCCATTCCACGCGGGCATCGCAGGCGCGGCACCAGGCCTGCCGCAACTGGCCGTGCATGTGAACGACTTCGCGGGAGCCGCCGCGCTCATGCAGATCGTCGACATTCTGGGTGACCAGCATGAAATCGCGGCCGAGCTCTTTCTCGAGCCGGGCGAGCGCTAAATGGGCGGCATTAGGCTCGACTTCGCGCAACTGCGCCCGGCGCGCATTGTAGAAGCCTTGGACCAGCTCCGGATCGGCCGCGAAGGCTTCCGGCGTCGCCAGTTTAATCGGATCCATCTTCATCCAGACGCCGTCCGGATCTCGGAAGGTGGACAACCCGCTTTCGGCGGATATCCCGGCGCCTGTGAGGACCACGATTCTCATGCGCGGGATTTCTCCTGACCCTAGCTCTTCAAACGGTAGCCCGTCCGGAAAATCCACCAGACCACCGACATGCATATGACAAGGAAGAGGCTGATCATCGCAAGGCTGATGCTGACGGAAACGTCTGAAATCTCGTAGAAACTCCACCGGAAACCGCTGATCAGATACAGCACAGGATTGAACAGCGTCACCTTCTGCCAGAACTCCGGCAGCATGGAGATCGAGTAGAAGCTGCCGCCGAGGAAGACCAGCGGGGTGATCACCAGCAGCGGCACGATCTGCAGCTTCTCGAAACTGTCCGCCCAGATGCCGATGATGAAGCCGAGCAGCGAGAACGTGACGGCGGTTAGCAGCAGGAAGGCGATCATCGCGACCGGATGGGCGATGTGCAGGTCGACAAAGAAGGAAGCGGTGCCGAGAATGATCAGGCCGAGAATGGTCGACTTGGTCGCCGCAGCTCCGACATAGCCCAGGACGATTTCGAAATAGGAAATCGGCGCCGACAGGATCTCGTAGATCGTACCGACGAATTTCGGGAAATAGATGCCGAATGCCGCGTTGGATACGCTCTGGGTGAGGAGGTTCAGCATGATGACGCCGGGCACGAGAAACGCGCCATAGGAGACGCCCTCGACCTCGGTAATGCGCGAGCCGATGGCCGCGCCAAAGACGACGAAATAGAGCGAGGTCGAGACGACCGGCGACACCACGCCCTGGAAGAGCGTGCGGAACCAGCGCGCCATTTCATACTGATAGATGGCCCAGACTGCGGTCAGGTTCATGCGTTTTCCTCCACCAGGGAGACGAAGATGTCTTCAAGCGAGCTTTGGCGCGTGTCGACGTCGGAAAAGCGGATGCCTTCATCGGCGAGTGTCGTCAGCAGCCGGGTAAGGCCGGTGCGTTCGCTGGTCGTCATGAAGGAATAGGTCAGTCGCTTTCCATCGTCGGACAGCGCCAGATTGTAGTCCGAGACGCTTTGCGGGATCGCGTCGAGCGGTTCGCCGAGGGTGAGCGTGATTTCCTTCTTGCCGAGCTTGCGCATCAATTCGGCCTTTTCCTCGACGATGATGATCTCGCCCTTGTTGATGACCGCGATGCGGTCGGCCATCTCCTCGGCTTCCTCGATGTAGTGGGTCGTCAGAATGATGGTCACGCCGCTCTCGCGGAGCTTGCGCACCGTGTTCCACATGTCCTTGCGCAAGCTGACATCGACGCCGGCCGACGGCTCGTCGAGGAACAGGATGTCGGGCTCATGCGCCAGCGCCTTGGCGATCAGAAGCCGGCGCTTCATGCCGCCGGACAAGGTGCCGACCTTCTCGTTGCGCTTTTCCCAAAGCGACAGTTCCTTGAGCACCCATTCGATGTGCTCGGGTTTCGGCCGCTTGCCGAAGAGGCCGCGAGAATAGGTGACGGTGGCATGGACCGTTTCGAACTGGTCGGTCGTCAGTTCCTGGGGCACGAGACCGATGCGCGCACGCGTCTTGCGGTAGTCGCGCACGATATCGTCGCCCTCGACCGTCACGGTTCCGGATGTCGCCTGGCTGATGCCGCAGATGATAGAGATCATGGTCGTCTTGCCGGCGCCATTCGGGCCGAGCAATGCGATGATCTCGCCCTTTTCGATGGTCATCGAGACGCCCTTGAGCGCCTGGAAGCCGCCATCATAGGTCTTGGCGAGATTGTCGATGGAAATGAGGGATGTCATGAGATGAGGGGCCGGTTGTCGGTGAGACGGCTTACATAGGGCCATCGCCAATCGATTTAAACCGCAGGCGTGCGATCGCCTCGTAGACTGCTGACAATTGCAACGCCGGCCGGAAGCCGGCAAAGAACGGATATGACCGTCACTCGGGGGAAACATGGATTTTGACCGCTACTATCGACGCCTCGGCATCGACCGCCCGTCGTCCGATATCGCCGGCCTGCGCCGCCTCCAGTCGGCGCAGATGGATGCTGTGACTTTCGAGAACATAGACCCGCTGCTCGGCATCGTGCCGGACGTGTCTCTGGAAGGCATTTTCGACAAGATCGTCGGCCGTGGTCGTGGCGGCTACTGTTTCGAGCTGAACACGCTTTTCGGCACGGCTCTCAAGGACGCGGGTTTCGAGGCGCGCCGCATCATGGCGCGGGTCCGCAACGGCGCCCCGCAGGGCGCCAATCGCAGCCATCTCGCCTGGATTGTCACTCTCGACGGAGATGAGTGGCTGGCCGATACCGGTTTCGGCGGTTCGGGAACCTCGATCCCGCTGCCGCTCGCGTCGCGGGAGGTGCAGCCGGCGCCGACCGGCCGCTACCGCTTCACCGAGGACGCCGCGGCGGGCGAACTGGTTCTGGAGCGCGAAACGCCAGACGGCTGGTATTCGCTGTTCGGCTTCGACCGTGTGCCGGTGCGCGATGCCGATATCGAGGCGGCCAATTTCGTCACCGCGCGCTGGGAGAAAGCGCCATTCCCCTCCAATCTGATGCTGAGCCGCCATACCGGGGAGGGCCGCATCAGCATGCTCAACACGGCGCTGCGCATCGAAAGCGGCGATGGCGTGACGAAACGGACGATCGGTTCGCCCCAGGAGATGCAGGCGGTGCTAGCCGGGGATTTCGCGCTGCCGGTCGATGCATCGCTCGCGGCGGAGATCTGGCGGCGGCTAGAAGACTGCGGCCGCGTCGAACGGCTTGCCGGTTAAGCTTGCCGGTTGAACCGGCCGACTTCGCTCCATAGGTGATACGGGCGCAGGCAGACTGGTTCGCCTGTGATTCAGGTGGCACTCCATGATCCCGATTTCCGTCCTCGACCTTTCCCCGATCCCCGAAGGCTTCAGCGCCGCCGATGCGCTCGCCAATACGCTGGATCTCGCCCGCCATGCGGAGGATTGGGGTTACCGGCGCTTCTGGCTGGCCGAACATCACAATTCGCCAGGCATCGCCAGCGCGGCGACCTCCGTCCTGATCGGCCATGTCGCCGGCGGAACGAAGACGATTCGCGTCGGCGCCGGCGGCGTCATGCTGCCCAACCATGCCCCCTTGGTGATCGCCGAGCAGTTCGGCACGCTGGCGACGCTTTATCCCGACCGCATCGATCTCGGTCTCGGCCGGGCCCCCGGAACCGACATGGCGACGGCGCGCGCGCTGCGCCGCGGGCTTGACCAGCATGACGGGTTTCCCAACGATGTTGTCGAACTGCTCGGCTATTTCGGGGACGAGCCGGAGGAGGGCGCGCGGGTCCGCGCCATTCCCGGCGTCGGAACGCATGTGCCGGTCTGGATCCTCGGATCGAGCCTCTATGGCGCGCAGCTCGCCGCCCATCTCGGCCTGCCTTACGCTTTCGCCTCGCATTTTGCGCCGGGCGCGCTGGAACAGGCCGTCGAGATCTACCGCCGGACCTTCCGCCCGTCGCCTTGGCTCGACAAGCCGTATTTCATGCTGGCGGTGAATGTCTTCGCCGCGCCGACGGACGAGGAGGGGCGCTATTTGCGCACCACGATGCAGCTGGGTTTCGCGCGGCTGAGAACCGGGATGCCGGGCCAGTTGCCCCGCCCGGTCGACGACCTCGACGCCCATATTTCGCCGGAAATCCGGCCGATGGTCGACGAGGCGTTGCGCATCTCGGCAGTCGGTTCGCCCGACAGCGTGCGGGCAACGCTCAACGATTTCATCGCGCGATACGAACCGGACGAAGTGATGCTGACCGGCCAGATTCACGATCATGCGGCACGGTTGCGCTCCTTCGAGATCGCCGCGGAGGTGCTCGGAGCACTGCCGGTGAAAGCTTGACCCGGGTCAATTCCCATCGGTGCGCGACGGTGCTACTGATTTTCTTCAACCACTGACCAAGGCGGACAAAATGGCGTTCGAAGGACTGATCACGCGGCTTAACCTGCTGTTCAACGAGATGGAAAACCAGCCGGAGGACAACCATGAGCTGCTCGAACAGATCCATATGGAACTGATGCAGATGAAGGCGACGGGCCAGCCCGTGCCGCAGGATCTGGTCGAGCTGGAAGAACGCCTGACCGCCGAATTCGAAAAGCGCGGCCGCACGCCTCCGCCCGCATCAAACGCTTAAGCACCGGCGGGAGGGGTCGGGAGGCATGACGGAGGCGTTCACCGAGCCCGGCGACATCGAGGCTTTCGGCCGCCTCCAGGAAAGGCTTGGCGATATCTATCGCGACGTCTTTCCCGACCCGCTCATGCCGCGCACGGTGCTGATCGTCCCGAGCCTGTCTCTCGACCCGGAAGTGCTCGCCCGCATCGACGGCGTGCGCCATTACGAGGAGCGCATGCTGTGCCTGCTGCTCCTTCTGCGCATGCCGGAAACGCGCGTCATCTATGTCACCAGCGGACCGATCGACGAGGCGACGATCGACTATTACCTGCATCTCCTCGAAGGCGTCCCGCATCGCCATGCCCGCGAGCGGCTGACATTGCTGAACTGCCAGGACATGTCGGATCGGGCGCTGACCGCGAAGATACTCGAACGGCCGCGGCTGATGAAGCGCATCGCCGACGCGATCGGCGACAAGTCGGCGTCGCACATGGTCTGCTACACGGTTTCGGAGATCGAACGGCGGCTGGCGCTCGAACTCGACCTGCCCATCTATGGCTGCGATCCGAAGCTCCTGCCGCACGGCTCCAAGAGTGGCGGCCGCAAGATCTTCCGCGAGGCGGGCGTCCTGATGCCCGACGGCTTCGAGGATCTGGAAAGCGAGAAGGACATCATCGACTCGCTCGTCGAATTGAAGCGGCGCGATCCGCAATTGCGCCGCGCCGTCGTCAAATACGATGAGGGTTTCTCGGGCGAGGGCAACGCCACCTTCGATTTCGAAGGCTGCCCCGAAACCGGTCTGGAGGCATGGATCGCCGCGCATCTGCCGCAGATGGACTTCGGCGCGCACGATCTCGACTGGGATATCTATCGCGGGAAATTCGCCGAGATGGGCGGCATCGTCGAAGCTTTTGTCGATGGCGAAAACAAGCGTTCGCCCTCGGCGCAGTTCCGTATCGATCCGGCCGGTCATGTCGAGGCGATCTCGACCCATGACCAGGTTCTGGGCGGCCTGACCGACCAGGAGTTTCTCGGCGCGCTGTTCCCCGCCGATGAAGCCTATCGGCTCGAGGTGCAAGCCGAGGGGATGAAGGCCGCGAAGGCGCTGGCCTCAAAGGGCGTTTTGGGGCGGTTCGCCGTCGATTTCATCTCCGTGCCCGAAGAGACGGGCTGGAAGCACTACGCCATCGAGATCAATCTGAGGAAGGGCGGCACGACGCATCCCTTCATCATGCTGCAATATCTGACCGACGGGATCTACGATTCCGCCACCGGCCTGTTCAACACGCCGCAGGGCGAGCAGCGCTGCTATTACGCCACGGACAATCTCGCCTCCGATGGTTATCGCGGATTGTTGCCGGAGGATCTGATCGACATCGCGGTGCGCAACGGCATCCATTTCCATGGCGCGACGCAGACCGGTGTCGTGTTCCACCTGATCGGCGCCCTGTCGGAGTTCGGAAAGCTCGGCGCGGTCTGTGTCGGCCGCAGCAGGCAAGACGCGGAAGAACTCTACCGCGCCATGGTCGCTATTCTCGACCGCGAGTGCGCCCACCGCTAGAGCCTTTCAGGGTCAGATGGAAGCATTCTGCCGGAGCAGGTATGCCCCGAGATCGAGGGATCTGGCGCGGGCCGTGCCGGGGCACGGTCAAGCCGGAGCCCGAAGGCATCGGGGCAAACATGCCCGGCCCTTCGGGTTTCC
>Ga0208328_1000700_pt1 | contig 13876 bp, 11 predicted proteins | sample DeeseametaMP2633_FD_184170 | JGI IMG/M metagenome (GOLD analysis project Ga0208328, IMG submission 184170) | Marine microbial communities from the Deep Atlantic Ocean - MP2633 (SPAdes) | ecosystem: Environmental > Aquatic > Marine > Unclassified | place: Northeast of Antigua and Barbuda, North... | reverse complement strand
TCGGGGATTGGCCGAGCGAGTGAGCGGTGGTGACGGTCCCCGAGGTGCCGTGCAGGTGGTTGGGGTGGAAGGGGGCGCTGCCCCCGTCTCCTGCGGAGACTCCCCCGGAGTTTATCCGGCAAGATGAAGGGGCCGGGTTGCGCGGGAGGGGAGGCGATCTTCGCTGGAGAGACGTTCCTCTCGAGGCGGGTGGAGCGAGAACACCCCATCGCGGTTTGGCAGGTGCAAGCCAGGGATGAGCAGGGGGCGCTGCCCCCCCCCGGCGCTTTGCGCCTCACCCCCGGAGTTTGTCTGGCAAGATGAAGATGGGCCCCCGGGTGGGTGGCGTCGCGGCCTTGGGCGGCGGGCGGTTGGGGGCTATCGGGTCGAATTTCGCTGATGCGGGTGGGTCTGCGGCCGCCGGGTGGGGTCTGGCTATAGACCTTGGTGCAATTCACCCCGAGGGGCGGCGGCGGAATACTCGGTGTCGGAAACGCGCGCATCTCAGCGACCCCGGGCTCGGTATTCGGGCCGGAGGCGCCAAACGGGAGAAATCCGAATGCTCCGCCTGACCCTGCCTGCCGTCCTGTGCCTCGCGGCACCGGCGCTGGCCGACACCTTCGACGAGATCAAGGTCTCGGCCGGCCAGCAGCTTTTCGATGCCGAGTGCCGCCGCTGCCATGCGGTTGATTCCAAAGACCCTTCCTACGGGCCACCCCTCACGAACATCCTCTACCGGGGGGCCGGTACCTTCCCCGATTACGACTATTCCACCGCGCTTTCGGCCTCGGGCATCGTCTGGACGCCGGCGGCCCTGCGCGCCTGGATGGAGGACAACGACGGCTTCATGCCCGGCACGAAGATGCGCCACGTGGGCATCGAGGACCGCACCGTGCAGGACTTCATCCTCTCCTACCTCGCCGCCATCACCACACAGGACAACCGCGCCGTCGAGGGGAAGGACTAGGCTTGCCGAAAGGTCTTACGACCATGGTGCAATTCATCTCCGGCCCCGAGCCGGAGATGCTTTGCACCGGAGGAGCGACCGGCCCCCGCACGGCCGCAGCAGAATCGCCACAACCGTTCCTAGGGAGGACAACATGAACCGTTTCATCCTGGCCGTCACCGCCAGCCTGCTCGCCACCGGCGTCGCACAGGCGCAGGTCACCGAAGAGGATCTGGCCAACGACCAGACCATCACCAACCAGGTGGTCACCAACGGCATGGGCCGGCATCTCCAGCGCTACAGCCCGCTGGACATTCTCAACAAGGACAACGTCAAGAACCTGATGCCGGCATGGGCCTTCTCCATGGGCGGCGAGAAGCAGCGCGGCCAGGAGACCCAGCCCATCGTCTATGACGGCGTGATGTACGTCACCGGCTCCTACTCGCGGCTCTACGCCATCGACCTCGCCAGCGGCGAGGAGCTCTGGCAGTACGACGCCCGCCTGCCCGAGGGCATCCTGCCCTGCTGCGACGTGATCAACCGCGGCGCCGCGATCTACGGCGACAAGATCATCTTCGGCACGCTCGACGCCCGCCTCGTGGCGCTCGACCGCAAGACCGGCGACGTGGTCTGGCGCGACAAGATCGCCGACTACAAGGCGGGCTATTCCTACACCGCAGCGCCCCTCATCGTGAACGGGCTGGTGATCACCGGCAACTCGGGCGGCGAGTTCGGCATCGTCGGCGAGGTGCAGGCCCGTGACGTCGAGACCGGCGAGATGGTCTGGACCCGCCCGGTGATCGAGGGCCACATGGGCACGCTCAACGGCGAAGAGAGCACCATGACCGGCACGCTCAACGCCACCTGGCCGGGCGACCTGTGGAAGACCGGCGGTGGCGCCACCTGGCTTGGCGGCTCCTACGACGCCGAGACCGACACGCTGGTCTTCGGCACCGGCAACCCGGCGCCCTGGAACAGCCACCTGCGCGGCGCGGGCAAGCCCGTCGAGGGCAACACCGGCGACAACCTCTACGCCGCCTCGCGCCTCGGCATCGACCCGGCCACCGGCGAGATCAAGTGGCACTTCCAGACCACCCCGCGCGAGGGCTGGGACTACGACGGCGTCAACGAGGTCGTGGCCTACGAGGATGCCGACGGCAACAAGCGCTTCGCCACCGCCGACCGCAACGGCTTCTTCTACGTGCTGAACCGCGAGGACGGCGGCTTCGTCTCGGCCCATCCCTTCGTCAAGGACATCACCTGGGCCAGCGGCATCGACGAGACCGGCCGTCCAATCTACGTCGAGGAGAACCGCCCCGGCGATCCCACTGCGGCGGCGGATGGCGGCAAGGGCGAGGTGGTGTTCTCGGCCCCGGGCTTCCTCGGCGGCAAGAACTGGATGCCGATGGCCTACTCGCAACACACCGGCCTGTTCTACGTGCCCTCGAACGAGTGGGGCATGGACATCTGGAACGAGCCCGTCACCTACAAGAAGGGCGCCGCCTACCTCGGCTCGGGCTTCACCATCAAGCCCATGTACGAGGACCACATCGGCTCGCTCAAGGCCATCGACCCGGCCACCGGCGAGTGGAAGTGGGAGTTCAAGAACGAGGCTCCGCTCTGGGGCGGCGTGATGACCACCGCCGGCGGGCTGGTGTTCACCGGCACCCCGGAGGGCAAGTTCCTGGCGCTCGACGACGAGACCGGCGAGGTGCTCTGGAGCTTCCAGACCGGCTCGGGCATCGTCGGCCAGCCGATCACCTGGGACATGGATGGCGAGCAGTACGTCTCGGTCGTCTCGGGCTGGGGCGGCGCGGTTCCGCTCTGGGGCGGCGAGGTCGCCAAGAAGGTGAACTACCTCAACCAGGGCGGCACGGTCTGGACCTTCAAGCTTCCCAAGCAGCTGGCCTCCGCCAACTGAGCGCTCCCCTCCCGGAGAAAGACTGGATGCGCCGCCCCTCGGGGTGGCGCATTTTTCTTTTGGTCCGTGGGTCAGGGGGGTCTGGCTGGACTCCGGGCCGGCACGGACGGGCCTATGAGGGTCGCGGACTGGTGGTCCCGGCCCCGGAACCGGGCGACCGGCCAGTGCTGCTCGCCCGGTAGATGCGCATGGCGTGGCGGCTGAGAAATGCCCTGTGCATCGCCAGCGGCGCGAAACGGCGTCAGGTCTCGGCGCCTCTCGTCAAGCTCATGGAAACCGGTCGCCTTTCAGGGGCTCCGGCCTCGTAGAGATTGGCAATTGGGAAGCGTTTTCCGGCGGCCGGTCTGAGCTTTGAGCTTGGCCAGTCGCCGAAACCCCTTTTCAGGCTCCAGATTTCGTCAATCCGGTCACGCCCGTCGCGGGTGAAACCTGTCAGGGCCGCGAGATCGTTTCCGACCGGGCGCACCCTGCCCCCTAGGGCGCAGGGTCAGGCCTTCCCGGCGGCCTTTCAGACCTCGGACCTCACACCCCGAACCTCAGAACTCCACGCCCTTCTGCGCCTTGATGCCGTCGCGGAACGGGTGCTTGACCAGCGTCATCTCGGTCACCAGGTCCGCCGCCTCGATCAGCTCGGGCTTGGCGTTGCGGCCGGTGAGGCAGACGTGGGTCATCTCGGGCTTTTGGGTCAGCAGGAACTCCACCACCTCGTCGATGTCGAGGTAGTCGTAGCGCAGCGCGATGTTGATCTCGTCGAGCAGCACGAAGCGGATCTCGGGGTCGAGGATCTGCGCCTTGGCGATCTCCCAGCCGCGTTGGGCCGCGGCGATGTCGCGCTCTCGGTCCTGCGTCTCCCAGGTGAAGCCCTCGCCCGAGATGAAGAACCGGCACTCCTCGGTGAAGCGGGTGCGGATCATCTCGGCCTCGCCGGTGACCCACGTGCCCTTGATGAACTGCACCACGGCGCAGGGCATCCCATGGGCGATGCAGCGCAGGATCATGCCAAAACCCGACGAGGACTTGCCCTTGCCGGGGCCGGTGTGGACCATGATCAGGCCCTTCTCCTCGGTCTTGCCCTCCATCAGCCGGTCGCGCGCCGCCTTGATCTTCTTCATCTTTTCCGCGTGGCGGGTGTTGACGTCCTCGACGGTTCCATCGGTCATGGCGGATACAGCTCCTTGACACTTGCCTCGTTTCGCGGCCATCTGGCGCGCAGCTGGTGCCTGTGTAAACAGGTGAAAAGGGAATGTGCAGCCGCAAGGTCAGCACAGCCGCCCCCGCGACCGTGACCGGAGAGGTCCCCGAAGCCACTGGCGCAATGCCGGGAAGGCCGGGAGACCGAGGACCGCAAGGCCCGAATCCGCAAGCCGGGAGACCTGCCAGCGACCGAAGACATGGACCGGACGGGGTGTGCCGGTGTCGGAGCAGGACCGTTGCACCGATGCGAGGTCCCGTTGCGCGCTCGTTCCCCCGCCCCTTGCGTTGGAGACCCGGATGAGCGCGACCGTCGAGCTTCTGATCTGCGTGAAGTGCCGCAAGGGCACCGAGCCGCCCGCCGACGAACGCCGGCCCGGGCAGCGGCTCTTCGACGAGATCGCCGCGCGCGAGATCCCCGAGGGCGTCACCGTGAGCGCGGTGGAATGCCTGCAGAACTGCGACGCGGGCTGCACCGTCGCCATGCGCGGCGACGGGCGCTGGACCTATGTCTACGGCGGCATCGACGAGGACAGCCAGGCCGGCATGCTGCTCGAGGGCACGGCGCTCTACCGCGCCGCCCCCGACGGGCTGATCCCGTGGCGCAGCCGTCCCGAGCATTTCAAGCGCAACTGCGTGGCGCGGATCCCGCCGCCCACGCCCTCCCCTCCCCAGCACAAAGGTGGCTCAGAATGACCGACCTCGCGAAACTCCCCGTCACGGTGATCACCGGCTTCCTCGGCTCGGGCAAGACCACGCTGATCAGCCAGCTGATGCAGAACCCCGGCGGCAAGCGCCTTGCGGTGGTGGTCAACGAGTTCGGCGACGTCGGCGTCGACGGCGAGATCCTCAAGGGCTGCGCCATCCCCGACTGCCCGGCCGAGAACATCGTCGAGCTTGCCAACGGCTGCATCTGCTGCACCGTGGCCGACGATTTCATCCCCACCATCGAGGCGCTGATGGCGCTCGAGCCGCGCCCGGACCACATCCTGATCGAGACCTCGGGGCTGGCGCTGCCGAAACCGCTGCTCAAGGCCTTCGACTGGCCCGACATCCGCTCGCGCATCACCGTCGACGGCGTCATCGCGCTGGCCGATGCCGAGGCGGTGGCCGCGGGCCGCTTTGCCCCCGACGTGGCCCGGGTCGACGCCCAGCGTCTGGCCGACGACAGCCTCGACCACGAGACCCCGCTCTCGGAGGTGTTCGAGGACCAGATCGCCTGCGCCGACATCGTGCTGCTGACCAAGCCCGACCTCGCCGGCCCCGAGGGCGTGGCCAGGGCCAGGGCGGTGATCGCCGCAGAGGCGCCGCGCCCGCTGCCGGTGATCGAGGTCGCCGAGGGCGTGGTCGATCCGCGCGTGATCCTCGGGCTCGAGGCGGCGGCGGAAGACGACATGGACGCCCGCCCGAGCCACCACGACGAGGCCCATGACCACGATCACGACGACTTCGAGAGCATCGTGGTCGAGATCCCCGAGCTCGACAGCCCCGCCACGCTGGTCGCCGCCATCGAGCGGCTGGCCAACGAGCAGAACATCCTGCGGGTCAAGGGCTATGCCTCGGTGCGCGGCAAGCCGATGCGGCTGCTGGTGCAGGCGGTGGGGGCGCGGGTGCGCCACCAGTTCGACCGCCCCTGGAAGCCTGACGAGCCGCGCGCGGGCCGGCTGGTGGTGATCGCCGAGCACGACGACATCCGCCCCGAGGCGATCGCGGCGGTGCTCGGCGCCGTGCCCGCCCCCGCAGCGGAGTAACGCCCTCCGATGCACGTCGTCTTCCGCGAGAGCCACGGGCTCGAGGAAACCGCCACGCCCACCGACCTCGGGCAGGATCCGGCGGAGCTGGTGGTGCTGTCCTTCTCGGACAGCGATCTCGGCGCCTTCGCGGCCGGGTGGCATCGCGGTGGCGGCGCGCAGGGGCTGCCGTCGCTGCGCCTCGCCAACCTCGCGGCGCTGCGCCACCCGCTCTCGGTCGACACCTATGTCGAGCAGACCCTCGGCGGCGCGCGCGGCATCCTGATCCGGCTGATCGGCGGCGTGCCTTACTGGGACTATGGGCTGCAGCAGGTGCGGGCGCTGGCCATGGCGCGGGGCATCGCGCTGGCGGTGCTGCCCGGCGACGGCCGTCCCGATGCGCGGCTCGACGCGCTCTCGACGCTGCCGGTCTCGACCCTGCGGCGGCTGGCGCATCTCTGCGACACCGGCGGCGCGGTGGCGGCACAGGCGGCGCTGGCGCAGCTGTCGCTGGCGGCGGGGCTCTACGCGGCACCGGTGCCGGGCTCGAAAGCGCTGCCGCCGGTGGGGCTCTGGACGCCCGAGACCGGGGCGCTGGCGACCGACGCGGCGGCCCACCTGTGCAAGGAGATGACCGGCGAGCGGATCCTCGTGGTCTTCTACCGCTCCTACCTCGTGGCCGCGGACATGGCCCCGGTCGAGGCGCTCTTTGCCGCCTTCCGCGCCCGCGGCTGCGCGGTGCTGGGGCTCTTCGCGCCCTCGCTCAAGGCCCCCGAGGCGGCGCCGGAGCTGGCCCGCGCCGTGGCGGCGATCGCGCCCTCGGCCATCGTCAACGCCACCGCCTTTTCCGGGCGCGGCGACGGCGGCGCCTCGCCGCTGGACGCGGGTGGCGTGCCGGTGTTCCAGGTGGCGCTCGCGACCTCGACGCGCGCCGCGTGGCAAGAGGCGGACCGGGGGCTCTCGCCCGCGGACCTTGCCATGCACGTGGTGCTGCCCGAGGTCGACGGCCGCATCCTCGGCGGCGTGGTCTCGTTCAAGGAGCCGGGCCAGCGCGACCCCGAACTGCAATTCGCCCGCCACGTGCACGCGCCCGATCCGGCCCGGGTCGAGGCGGTGGCAGCGCGGGTCGCGGGCTGGCTGCGGCTGGCACGCAGGCCCGCGTCCGAGCGGCGCCCGGCGCTGGTGCTCTCGACCTACCCCGGGCGCGAATGGAACCTCGCGCATGCTGTGGGGCTCGACGCGCTGGCCTCGGCAAGGGCGATCCTCGGCGATCTCGACGCCGCCGGCTACACGACCACCCCCCTGCCCGAGGATCTGGCCGCAGCCCTGCTGGAACGCCGCGAAGCCTGGCCAGTGGCCGAATACCGTACCGCCCTGTCGCGCCTGCCCGAGCCCCTGCGCGAGGCGCTGCACGCGGCATGGGGCGTGCCCGAGGATGACCCCGACGTCACCGACGGCGCCTTCCGCTTCGCGGTGCTGCGCGCTGGCCGCGCAGTGCTGGCACTGCAGCCCGAACGCGGGTCGCAGGCGCTGCGCAGCGACGAATACCACGACCTGCAGCGGGTGCCGCGCCACGCCTACGTGGCCTTCTACCTCTGGCTCCGGCAGGCAAGCGACGCGCTGGTCCACATCGGCGCCCACGGCACGCTCGAATGGCTCCCCGGCAAGTCGGTGGCACTGTCCGACGGCTGCTGGCCCGAGGCGCTGACCGGCGACCTGCCCGTCGTCTACCCGTTCATCGTCAACGACCCCGGCGAGGCGGCGCAGGCCAAGCGGCGCATCGGCGCGGTCACGCTCGGCCACCTGCCGCCGCCGCTGAAACCCTCGGGCACCCCGCTGCGGCTCGCCCGCCTCGAGGCGCTGCTCGACGAGTTCTCCAACGCCGACGGGCTCGACCCGCGCCGCCGCGACCGGCTGCAGGACGACATTCGCGCCGAGGCGCAGGCGCTGGGGGTGGAGGCCGATCTCGGGCTCGACGGCGCCGCCTGCTCCGCCGAGGCGATCACCCGCATCGACCGCTTCGTCTGCGACGTGAAGGACAGCCAGTTCGGCGAGGGGCTGCACGTCTGGGGCCGGCCGGCACGGCCCGGCGCGCCCTTCGAGACCGCCGCCTCGGTCAGCGCGGAGCGGCAGGCGCTGCTCGACGCGCTCGACGGGCGGCGCATCGACGCCGGGCCCTCGGGCTCGCCCTACCGCGGCCGTGGCGACGTGCTGCCGACCGGGCGCAACCTCTTCACCACCGACCCGCGCGCGGTGCCGACCCGCGCCGCTTACGCGCAGGGTGTCCGGCTCGCCGACGAGCTGGTCCGGCGCCACCTGCAGGACGAGGGCGACTGGCCGCGCGGGCTGGTCGTCGACCTCTGGGGTTCGGCCACCATGCGCACCGCGGGCGAGGAATTCGCCATGGCGCTGCACCTGCTGGGCTGCCGACCGGTCTGGGACGCGGGCTCCGAGCGGGTGAGCGGCGTCGAGGTGCTGCCCATCGCCGAGCTCGACCGGCCCCGGCTCGACGTGACGCTGCGGGTCTCGGGGCTGTTCCGCGACGTGTTCCCCACGCTCTCGACCCTTTTCGGGCAGGCGGTGCGGGCGCTGGCGGCGCGCGACGAGGCCCCCGACTGGAACCCCTACGCGGGCCATGCCGCCACGGCGCGGGTCTACGGCCCGGCACCGGGCAGCTTCGGGCTCGGCATGGGCGCGGCGCTTTCCGACTACGGCGACGAGGGCCGCCACGCCGCCGGCGATGCCTGGCTTGCCGCCTCGTCCTGGGCGCTCGACGCGGGCGACGCCCGGCACGACGCCGAGGGGCTGCGCAACCGGGTGGCGGCGGCGGAGGCCTTCGTGCACCTGCAGGACCTGCCCGAGACCGACCTGCTGCTGGCCGAGGACTACGCCGCCCACGAGGCCGGTTTCGCCGCCGCGCAGGCGATCACCGGGGGCCGCGCCGCGCTCTGGCATCTCGACGCCACCGACCCCGCCCGCCCCCGGGCCCGCCAGCTTCCCGAGGAAATCGCCCGGGTGGTCCATGCCCGCGCCGCCAACCCTCAGTGGATCGCCGGAATGCGCGCCCATGGCTTCCGCGGCGGCGCCGAGATCGCCGCCACGCTCGAGCACATGGCGGCCTTCGCCCATCTCGCCGGTGCCGTGGCGCCGCATCTCTTCGACCTCTACCACGAGGCCACGCTTGGCGATCCGGAGGTGACGCGCTTCCTGCAGGAGGCCAACCCGCAGGCGCTCGAGGCGATGCGCGCCCGCTTCCGCGCGCTGCTCGACGCCGGGCTCTGGGTGAGCCGCAGCAATTCCGTGCGCGCGGCGCTGGAGGGCGAGGCATGAGCGTGGGACCCGAGGTCAAGGGCTGGTGCCCCGGCGCGCACCGCCCGATGATGTCCGGCGACGGGCTTGTGGTGCGGGTGCGGCCGCGGCTGGCGCGGCTGGAGCCTGCGCAGGTGGCAGGGCTCTGCGCGCTGGCGCAAGCGCACGGCAACGGCTTTCTCGACCTCACCAACCGCGCCAACCTGCAGATCCGCGGCGTCGCCCCCGAGGCGCACGAGCCGGTGCTGCAGGCGCTGGCGGGGCTCGACCTGCTGGACGCGGACCCGAAGATCGAGGGCCGGCGCAACATCCTCGTGACGCCGTTCTGGCAGCGCGGCGACCGCACCGCGCGGCTGGCGCGGGCGCTGATGGCGGCGCTTGCCGACCTGCCCGAGCTGCCCGCCAAGACCGGCTTTGCCGTCGACACCGGGCCGCAGCCGGTGCTGGTCGAGGACCCGGCCGATTTCCGCTTCGAGCGCGCCAAGGCGGGGCTCATCCTGCGCGCCGACGGCTGCGCCCTTGGCCGACCCGTGACCGACCGCAGCGCCATTCCCGCGCTGCTCGAGATGGCGGAGTGGTTCGATGCCCACCGCAGCCCCGAGCGCCGCCGCATGGCGCAGGTGCTTGCCGCCCACTGCCTGCCCGAGGCGTGGATGACCACCTCGCCGCGCCCCCGCGCCCCCCGGCCCGGCCCCGGCGCGCTGCCGCAGGGCGCGCTTCTGGGCGCCGCCTTCGGCCAGATCGACGCCGGCGCGCTCGCCCGCGTCCTGCACGACAGCGGCGCCACCGCGCTGCGGGTCACGCCGTGGCGGCTGATCCTGCTCGAGGGCGCCGAGATGCCCGGGGACAGCGGTTTCATCACCGCCCCCGGCGACCCGCTGCTGAGCGCCGACGCCTGCCCCGGCGCGCCCTTCTGCCCCGCGGCCTCGGTCGAGACCCGCGACCTTGCGCGCGCCCTTGCGCCGCGCGTCGGCGGCGGGCTGCACATCTCGGGCTGCGCCAAGGGCTGCGCCCGCTCGCGGCCCGCGGCCATGGTGCTGACCGGGCGCGACGGACGCTTCGACCTCATCGAGAACGGCCACGCCTGGGATGCGCCCCGCCGCACCGGGCTGAGCACACAAGACATCCTGGAGGAGCCTTCCGGCACACGATGACCTACAGCTACGAAACCGACGGGGCGGCGATCTACGACCGCTCCTTTGCCATCATCCGCGCCGAGGCCGCGCTCGGAGGCTTCGACCCGGACGAGGAACAGGTGGCGGTGCGCATGATCCACGCCGCCGGCATGGTGGGGCTCGAGCACCACATCCGCTTTTCGCCGGGCTTCGTCTCCGCGGCGCGCGGCGCGCTCGAGGCCGGCGCGCCGATCCTGTGCGACGCGCGCATGGTGAGCGAGGGCATCACCCGCGCGCGGCTGCCCGCCGACAACGCGGTGCTCTGCACCCTGCACGACGCCTCGGTGCCGGAGCTCGCCAGGCAGATGTCGAACACCCGCTCGGCGGCGGCGCTCGAGCTCTGGCGCCCGCACCTGAAGGGCGCCGTCGTGGCCATCGGCAACGCCCCCACCGCGCTCTTCCACCTGCTCAACATGCTGCAGGACCCCGACTGCCCCCGCCCCGCCGCCATCATCGGCTGCCCGGTGGGCTTCGTCGGCGCCGCCGAGAGCAAGGACGCGCTCTGGGCCGACCAGCCGGTGCCCTGCTGCATCGTCGAGGGCCGGCTCGGCGGCAGCGCCATCACCGTGGCCGCGGTCAACGCCATCGCGAGCCGCAAGGAATGAGCCCGGTGCTGCAGGCGGGCACGGTCTACGGGCTGGGGCTCGGACCGGGCGATCCGGACCTGATGACGGTGCGCGCCGACCGGCTGCTGCGGCAGGCGCGCCACGTCGCCTTCTTCCGCAAGGCCGGGCGCAAGGGACAGGCGCGGCAGATCGTCGAGGGCTTGATCCCCGAGGGCGCCACCGAGCACCCGATGGAATACCCGGTGACCACCGAAATCCCGGTGACCGACCCCGCCTACAACCGCCTTCTGGCCGAGTTCTACGAGGATTGCACCGCGCAGCTGGTAGCGCTTGCCGCCGCGGGCGAGGACGTGGTGGTGCTCTGCGAGGGCGACCCGTTCTTCTACGGCTCCTTCATGCACCTGCACCTGCGCCTGCTCGACCAGGTGCCGGTCGAGGTGGTGCCCGCGATCACCGGCATGTCGGCGGCCTGGACCGCCACCGGCACGCCGATCACCTGGGGCGACGACGTGCTCACGGTGCTGATGGCGACGCTGCCCGAGGACGACCTCGCCGCCCGCATCGCGCAGACCGACGCGCTGGTGCTGATGAAGATCGGCCGCAACATCGGCAAGGTCCGGCGGGCGCTGCAACAGGCCGGCCGCTACGATCAGGCGTGGCTGGTGGAATACGCCGCCATGCCCGGCCAGACCGTGCAGCGGCTGGCCGAGGCCGAGGACCGGGTGACCCCCTATTTCTCCATCGTCGTGGTGCATGGCCACGGGCGGCGGCCATGACGGGCTCGCTGGTCATCGCGGGGCTCGGCCCCGGCGCCGAAGCGCTCGTCACCCCCGAGGTCAGCGAGGCGCTGGCCCGCGCCACCGACGTGGTGGGCTACATCCCCTACGTCGCCCGCGTGTCCGACCGGCCGGGGCTGGTGAAGCACGCCAGCGACAACCGGGTCGAGCTCGACCGCTCGCGCCACGCGCTCGAACTGGCCGCCGAAGGCCGCGCGGTGGTGGTGGTCTCGTCGGGCGACCCCGGGGTCTTTGCCATGGCGGCGGCGGTCTTCGAGGCGGTCGAGGCCGGGCCCGCCGCGTGGCGCGCTCTCGACATCCGGGTGCTGCCCGGCATCACCGCGATGCTGGCGGCGGCGGCACGGGCGGGCGCCCCGCTCGGGCATGATTTCTGCGCCATCAACCTCAGCGACAACCTCAAGCCGTGGCCGCTGATCGAGCGCCGCCTGCGGCTCGCCGCCGAGGCGGATTTCGCCATGGCCTTCTACAATCCGCGCTCGCGCTCGCGGCCCGAGGGCTTCGCCCGCGCGCTCGAGGTGCTCAACGAGGCCTGCGGCGATGCGCGGCCGGTGATCTTCGCCCGCGCCGTCTCGACCCCCGAGGAAGCGATCCGCGTCGTGCCCCTGCCCGACTGCCGCCCCGAGATGTCGGACATGCGCACCATGGTGCTGGTGGGCTCCTCGGCCACCCGGATCATCGCGCGCGACGGCGCGCCCATCGTCTACACCCCGAGGTCGGCACCGTGACCGAGCCAGCGCAGCACCTCTTCCACGGCATGGGCCTCGGGGCGCGGCGGCACGGCGGGCCGGTCGATCATGATGACCGGCAGGCCAAGCGCCCGCGCCGCCGCGATCTTGGCGAAGGCGCCGGTGCCGCCGGCGTTCTTCGAGACCACGATTTCGGTGCCGTGCGCGCGCATCAGCGCCATGTCGCCCTCGAGGCCGAAGGGCCCGCGGTCCACCACAACGCGGTGGCGCGGCAGCGGCGGCGGGCTCACGGGCGCATCGACGAGGCGCAGCAGGTAATCGTGCTGCGGCCGGGCGGCGAAGGCCGCGAGGTGCATCCGCCCCACCGCAAGGAACACCCGCGCCGCGGGCCGGTCGAGCGCCGCCACCGCGCCCGCCATGTCTGGCACGCGGATCCAGCGGTCGTCCCCGGTCTCGCGCCATTCGGCCCGGGTGAGCGCGATCAGCGGCACGCCGGTCTCGGCGCAGGCGGCGGCGGCGTTGGCGCTCATCTGCGCGGCAAAGGGATGGGTGGCGTCGACCACGTGGGTGACGCGCTCGGCGCGGAGGTGATCCACCAGCCCCGCGACGCCGCCGAAGCCGCCCACCCGCAGCGGCAGGGGCAGCGGCGCCGGACGGGCCACGCGCCCGGCCAGCGAAACGGTGGCGCGAAGGCCGGTGGCGGCCAGCGCCCTGGCCAGCGACGCCGCCTCGGTGGTGCCGCCAAGCAGCAGGATGTTGGGCGTCATGGCTGAGGCTCCGTGGCTGACGATCATCGGTCTGGGCGAAGATGGACCGGACGGGCTCTGCGCCGCAAGCCGAAGCGCGTTGTCTGCGGCCGAGGTGGTCATGGGCCCGCCCCGGCACCTTGCACTGATCGAACCCGGCGCGGCCGAGCTGGTGCCGTGGCCGGTGCCCTTTGCCGCCGGGATCGACGTGCTCATGGGCTTTCGCGGCAGGCGTGTCGTGGTGCTGGCCTCGGGCGATCCGTTCTGGTTCGGCGCCGGCGCGGTGCTGGCGCGGTCGCTGCCGCGCGGCGACTGGCACGCCCTGCCCGGGCGCTCGAGCTTCTCGCTCGCCGCCGCCCGCATGGGCTGGCCGCTGGAGCGCACGGGCTGTTTCGGCCTGCACGCGGCACCGCTGTCCCGGCTGCGCCCGGCGCTGGCCTCGGGGCAGCGGCTGGTGGTGCTGCTGCGCGACGGCGCGGCGGTGGCGGCGCTTGCGGGCTACCTTGCCGAGGCGGGCTTCGGCGCGTCGCAGCTTACGGTGATGGAGGCCCTCGGCGGGCCGCGGGAACAGCTCACGCCCTGCCGCGCCGACTCTCTGCCCGAGCGCGCCTTCGTGCACCCGGTCTGCGTGGCGCTCGAGGTGACGGGCGACGGCGTGGCCCTGCCGCTGACGCCCGGGCGTCCCGACGGCTGGTTCGAGACCGACGGCCAGATCACCCGTGCCCCGGTCCGGGCGCTGACCCTCGCGGCGCTGGCCCCACGCCCGGGTGAGACGCTCTGGGACATCGGCGGCGGCTCGGGCGCCGTCGGCATCGAGTGGCTGCTCTCGG
>Ga0208328_1000699_pt1 | contig 13885 bp, 10 predicted proteins | sample DeeseametaMP2633_FD_184170 | JGI IMG/M metagenome (GOLD analysis project Ga0208328, IMG submission 184170) | Marine microbial communities from the Deep Atlantic Ocean - MP2633 (SPAdes) | ecosystem: Environmental > Aquatic > Marine > Unclassified | place: Northeast of Antigua and Barbuda, North... | reverse complement strand
CTTCATCGACGAGATCCACCGGATGTCGCGCCCGGCGGAGGAGATGCTCTACATGGCGATGGAGGACTTCCGCGTCGACGTCGTCATCGGCAAGGGCCCGGGCGCGACGGCGATCCCGCTGGAGATCCCGCCCTTCACCCTGGTCGGTGCCACGACCCGCGCGGGGCTGCTGCCGGGGCCGCTGCGTGACCGCTTCGGGTTCACCGCCCAGCTGGAGTTCTACGACGCCTCCGACCTCGACCTGATCGTGCACCGCTCCGCACGGCTGCTCGAGGTCTCGCTGACCCCCGAGGGCGCCGCCGAGATCGCCTCCCGCTCCCGCGGCACCCCGCGCATCGCCAACCGGCTGCTGCGGCGGGTGCGCGACTACGCCCAGGTCCGGGCCGACGGGGTCGTGACCCACGAGGTCGCCGAGCGCGCGCTGGACCTCTACGAGGTCGACCCGCTGGGGCTGGACCGTCTCGACCGCGGCGTCCTGGACGCCCTGTGCCGGCGCTTCGGCGGGGGACCGGTCGGCATCTCCACGCTGGCGGTCGCGGTCGGTGAGGAGCGCGAGACGGTCGAGGAGGTGGCCGAGCCGTTCCTGGTCCGGCTCGGCTTCCTGGCCCGCACACCGCGGGGTCGGGTCGCGACGCCCGCCGCCTGGGCGCACCTCGGGCTCAGCGCCCCGGAGGGCGCCTCGCTCGGGAGTGACCCCGGGCTGTTCGACGTGGACTAGGTCACGGCTACACTGCCTCGGCGGTCGCCCACGGGCGCCCGCATGCCCACCATCGCCCTCGTCGGAGAGGTACGTCGTCGTGCAGGACCTCGCGGCAATCCTGCCGTTCCTTGCCATCGCAGTGCTGTTCTGGTTCCTGGCCATCCGTCCCCAGCAGCGGCGGGCACGGGAACTCCAGGCCATGCAGCAGGCGTTGAGCGTCGGTGACGACGTGATGTTGACCTCGGGCGTCTACGGGACGCTCACCGAGATCGACGAGGAGACGATCCGTGTCGAGATCGCACCGGGAGTGACCATCAGGGTCGCGCGCGGGGCGGTCGGACGCCGGATCGACGAGCCAGGGGAGGGGCACACGCCCGCCCCGGAGGAGAACTGACGCAGATGGCACGCAAGACCGCCCGGCCGGGCCGCACCCTCGTGGTGTTCTTCCTGGCCATGGCGATCGCCTACGGCCTGGTCGCACTGGCCGGCACCTGGAAGCCCACCCTCGGCCTGGACCTCCAGGGCGGCACGAGCATCACGCTGCGCGCCGAGGGCGACCCCGGTGAGGAGGCGCTCGACCAGGCTCGACAGATCATCGACGACCGTGTGAACGGCTCCGGCGTCGCCGAGGCCGAGGTGACCACCCAGGGTGGCAACGAGATCGTCGTCGAGATCCCCGGTGAGAACGCCCGCAACCTGATCGAGACCGTGCAGCGCACCGCGCAGCTGCGGTTCCGGTTGGTCGCGTGCTCCACCGTCGACGGACGCTGCGCGACCTCCACCGGGCTGCCCGAGGGCATCCAGATCGACCCCTCGACCACCCTCCCGCAGGAGGACGGCGACCAGGGCGAGGGCAACAACCGCGCGGCGCTGGGCTCCTGGGCCCGCCTCTCCGACACCGGCAGCGACGGTGGCGAGAAGGACGGCAACGGCCAGGAGCAGGGCCAGGGCGCCGACGAGGGCGCCCAGGGCAAGGGTGGCAAGCAGTCGGCCTACGACGCCTGCATCGCCGCGGCCGCCGACGACAAGACGGCGGCCAAGCCGCTGGAGTGGATCGACAACCCGACCACCGCCTGCGTCGACGCCTTCACCGAGTTCGAGGCCAGCGGCGGGTGCCAGCAGGGCGCCTCGGCGGCCATGGGCGACGACCCGGCCACCCCGCTGATCACCTGCGACGAGGACGGTATCGCCTACCTGCTGTCCCCGGCGATGATCGAGGGCACCTCGCTGGACGACGCCGGTGCCGCGATCCCGCAGCAGCAGGTCAACTACGTCGTGACGCTGTCCTTCGACGGCGAGGGCAGCGACGTCTTCGCCGACATCTCCAACGCCCTGGTGGGCACCGAGAAGCAGTTCGCCATCGTGCTGGACGGCCAGGTGCTCTCGGCCCCCACGATGGAGGGCCGGATCCTCGACGGCAACGCCCAGATCAGCGGCGACTTCACCGAGACGACCGCCAACAGCCTCGCGACCAGCCTGCGCTACGGCTCGCTCCCCATCGCCTTCGAGGACCAGCCGCTGGTCGAGACCATCGGCCCCTCGCTGGCCGGTGACCAGCTCAGCGCCGGTCTCACCGCCGGCGGCATCGGCCTGGCGATCGTGATGCTCTACTGCCTGCTCTACTACCGCGGCCTCGGCACGGTGGTGATCGCCTCGCTCTTCGTGGCGGCGGGCATCACCTACGCCATGGTGCTGCTGCTGAGCGAGACCGCGAACTTCACCCTGACGTTGCCGGGCATCGCCGGGCTGATCGTGGCCGTGGGCATCACCGCGGACTCGTTCATCGTCTACTTCGAACGCATCCGTGACGAGATGCGCATCGGCAAGTCGATGCGGGTCGCGGTGGAGTCCGGCTGGAAGCGGGCCCGCAACACCTGCCTGGCCGCGGACGCGGTGTCGCTGCTGGCCGCGGTGGTGCTCTACATCTTCGCCGCCGGCGTCGTGAAGGGCTTCGCCTTCGCGCTCGGCCTGACCACGATCATCGACCTGGTGGTGTTCTTCTGGTTCACCCACCCGATGGTCTCCTACCTGGCCAAGTACCGCTTCTTCAACAAGGGGCACCGCCTGTCCGGGCTGAGCCCCGAGACGCTCGGTGTCTCGCGCGTCGCGACCGGAGGGAACGCCTGATGGGCCGCTTCTCACAGCTCGGCAACGACCTGCACAGCGGGAGGCGCTCGATCGACTTCGTCGGTCGCCGGTGGTACCTCTACGCCGTCTCGGCCGTGCTCATCGCCATCGCCGTGTTCGGCCTGTCCTACAAGGGCCTCAACCTCGGCATCGAGTTCACCGGCGGCACGCAGTACCGCGTGCCGGTCGCCTCGGCGACCCAGGACGACGCCGACGCCCTGCGCACGGCCGTCGTCGACTCCGGGGTCGAAGGGGTCGGCAACCCGATCGTCAGCACCGCCGGCGACGACGCGGTCCAGATCCAGGTCGAGGCGCTGAGCCTCGAGGACTCCGCCACCGTCACCGAGGCGATCGTGGCGGCCGCGGGTATCAGCGCCGACGACCTCTCGCAGGAGGACATCGGCGCCTCGTGGGGGCGTCAGATCGCCGAGCGGGCCCTGATCGGTCTCGTGGTCTTCGTGGTCCTGGTCGTGCTCTTCATCTGGGCCTACTTCCGCGAGTGGAAGATGTCGGTGGCCGCGCTGGTCGCGCTGGCCCACGACGTGATCATCACCGTGGGCGTCTACGCCTTCACCGGCTTCGAGGTCACCCCGGCCACCGTGACGGGCATCCTGACCATCCTGGCGTTCTCGCTCTACGACACCGTGGTGGTCTTCGACAAGGTCCGCGAGAACACCGCCGCCATGCGCGAGTCGCGCAAGAGCTACGCGCAGGCGGCCAACCTGGCGGTCAACCAGACCCTCGTGCGCTCGATCAACACCTCGCTGGTGGCACTGCTGCCGGTCGGCTCGATCCTCTACGTCGGGGCCGTCCAGCTGGGTGCGTCCTCGCTGCAGGACCTCGCCCTGGCGCTGTTCGTCGGCATGGCGGCCGGCACCTACTCCTCGGTGTGCATCGCCACCCCGATGCTGGTGCACCTGAAGAACACCGAGGACGACGTGAAGCTCGCCGAGAAGCGGGCCAGGGCCCGTGAGCGCGCGGCCGCCGACCCGTATGCCGCGGTGCCCAACTTCGCCGAGGACATGCCGATCCACAACGACCCGGGCGTCGACCCGTCGTCGCAGCGGTGAGGTCGGGGGCCCTCGAGGTCGGGCGCGAGGCACTCTCGCGGCTGGTCCTCGACATCCCCGATCACCCCGAGCCGGGGGTGGTGTTCAAGGACATCACCCCCGTCCTCTCGGACCCCGACGGGCTGGCGGCGGTCGTGGCCGCGCTCACCACCGCCGGGCTCGACGAGGCCGGGGCGCCCCGCGTCGACGTCGTGGTCGGCATGGAGGCGCGCGGCTTCATCCTCGCCCCACCGGTCGCCCTCGCGCTCGGGGCGGGCTTCGTGCCGGTGCGCAAGGCCGGCAAGCTCCCCCGGGAGACCCACGCCGTCTCCTACGACCTCGAGTACGGCTCGGCGACGCTCGAGCTGCACCGCGACGCCCTGGCCCCCGGGGCCCGGGTGCTGCTGGTCGACGACGTCCTGGCCACCGGTGGCACGGCTCGTGCCACCGCGGAGCTGGTGCAGACCTGCGGTGCCGAGGTGGTGGGGGTCGCGGTGCTGCTGGACCTCGCCTTCCTGCCCTGGCGCCGGGCGCTCGGCGACATCGATGTGACCAGTCTGCTGAGCATCGAGTGACCCCCGCCTCCTAGACTGGGCAGATGAGCGAGGACCGCAGCGCACCTCCCGGCCCACGGGTCCCGCCGCGGCGTCCCGACCGGGCCGCCTCCGCCGAGCGGAGCGGCGAGTCGACCTCCCCCTCGGCGCGGTCGATGCGCGCTCGCCTGGCGCGGATGGGGACCCGCACCCAGACGCACAACCCCGTCCTCGAGCCGCTCTTCCGGGCGGTGCGGGCCAACCACGCCAAGGCCGACCTGGCGCTGCTGGAGCGCGCCTACGCCACGGCCGAGGAGCTGCACGCGAGCCAGGTCCGCAAGAGCGGTGACCCCTACATCACCCACCCGCTGGCCGTCACCACGATCCTGGCCGGTATCGGCATGACCGAGCCGGTGCTGGTCGCGGCCCTGCTGCACGACACCGTCGAGGACACGCCGTACACCCTCGAGGAGCTCACCGCCGACTTCGGCGAGGAGGTGGCCCAGCTCGTCGACGGGGTGACCAAGCTCGACAAGGTCGTCTACGGCGACTCGGCGCAGGCCGAGACCATCCGGAAGATGATCGTCGCGATGTCGCGCGACATCCGGGTCCTGGTGATCAAGCTCGCCGACCGCCTGCACAACATGCGCACGCTGCGGTTCGTGCCGCAGAAGAGCCAGGAGCGCACGGCGCGCGAGACCCTCGACATCTACGCCCCGCTGGCGCACCGGCTGGGCATGAACACCATCAAGTGGGAGCTGGAGGACCTCGCGTTCGCGACCCTGCACCCCAAGATCTACGACGAGATCGTGCGGATGGTCGCCGAGCGCGCACCCTCGCGCGACCAGTTCATGGCCGAGGTCATCAGCCAGGTGGAGAACGACCTGCGCGACGCCCGCATCAAGGCCAAGGTGACCGGTCGCCCCAAGCACTACTACTCGATCTACCAGAAGATGATCCTGGGCGGTCGGGAGTTCTCCGACATCTACGACCTGGTCGGCATCCGGGTCCTCGTCGACGACGACCGCGACTGCTACGCCGTCCTCGGTGTCCTGCACTCCCGGTGGAACCCGGTGCTGGGGCGCTTCAAGGACTACGTCGCGATGCCGAAGTTCAACATGTACCAGTCGCTGCACACGACGGTGATCGGCCCGCAGGGCAAGGCCGTGGAGATGCAGATCCGCACCTTCGCCATGCACCGCCGCGCCGAGTACGGCGTCGCGGCGCACTGGAAGTACAAGGAGGACGGCCGCAACGGGGTCGACACCGAGAAGCGTGCCGACGCCGGTTCGGGCGACATGAGCTGGGTCCGCCAGCTGCTGGACTGGCAGAACGAGGTCGAGGACCCGGGGGAGTTCCTGGAGTCGCTGCGCTTCGAGATCAACCGGGCCGAGACCTACGTCTTCACCCCGCGCGGGGACGTCATCGCGCTGCCGTCCGGCTCGACCCCGGTCGACTTCGCCTACGCCGTGCACACCGAGGTCGGTCACCGCACGATCGGGGCTCGGGTCAACGGCCGCCTCGTGCCGCTGGAGTCGACCCTGGACAACGGCGACGTGGTGGAGGTCTTCACCTCCAAGTCACCGACCGCGGCGCCCTCCCAGGACTGGTTGGGCTTCGTGAAGTCCAACCGCGCGCGCTCCAAGATCCGGCAGTGGTTCACCAAGGAGCGTCGTGAGGAGTCGATCGAGCAGGGCAAGGAGCAGATCGCCAAGCTCATGCGCAAGGAGGGGCTGCCGCTCAAGCGGCTGCTCACCCACGACTCCCTGACCCTGGTCGCCGACCACTTCAAGCTCGCCGACGTCTCCTCGCTCTACGCGGCGGTCGGCGAGAACAACCTCTCCGCGCAGGCGGTCGTCAAGCAGGTCATCGACCTGCACGGCGGGACCGGCGGCGCCGAGGAGGATCTCGCCGAGGCGGTCACCATCACCGGGCGACGCTCCCGGCGCAGCGCCTCGCACGGCGACGCCGGCGTGGTCGTCAAGGGAGCCTCGGACCTGTGGGTCAAGCTCGCCAAGTGCTGCACCCCCGTGCCGCCCGACCCGATCCTCGGCTTCGTGACCAAGGGCGGGGGAGTCTCGGTCCACCGGCGCGACTGCACCAACGCCGGCGACCTCGAGGCACGCCCGGAGAAGCTGCTCGAGGTCGAGTGGGCGCCCACGGAGTCCTCGACCTTCCTGGTCAACATCCAGGTCGAGGCCCTCGACCGCGCCCGGCTGCTCTCCGACATCACGATGGCGCTCTCCGACGCGCACGTGAACATCCTCTCGGCGAACCTGCAGACCTCCCGGGACCGGGTGGCCAAGAGCAGGTTCACCTTCGAGATGGCCGAGGCCAAGCACCTCGAGACGGTGCTGAAGAACGTCCGCAACGTGCCCGGCGTCTTCGACGCCTACCGCGTCACGGGGTAGGCGTCGCCTCGCTGGTCGAGGTGATCAGGAAAAGTCGGCCGAGGCGCGCTTGGCCATGTCGAGGAAGGCCTGGCGCGAGGCGAGGTTCTCCTCGAGCTCCTTGACCAACTTGTCGTTCCCGGCCGCCTGCGCCTTCTCCAGGTCCGCCTGGACCTTGTCGATGGCGACCTGCAGCTGGGTGACCATGTCGTCGGCGCGCGCGGACTTCTCCGGGTCCGAGCGGCGCCACTGCTCCTGCTCGAGGTCACGAATGAGGTTCTCGACCTTGCGGATGCGCCCCTCGAGCTCCTTCATCCGGGCCCGGGGGACCTTGCCGGCGGCGTCCCAGCGGTCGGCGATGTCGCGGAAGGTGCGCTTGGCGGCCTCGACGTCGGCGCCCCCGCCCTCCAGGGCGGGCAGCAGCGCCTCGGCCTCGACCAGCAGGGCCTCCTTGACCTCCGCGTTGGCCGCGAACTCCTCGTCGAGCTTGGCGTTCTCGGCGTCCCGGGCGCCGAAGAAGGCGTCCTGGGCGCCTCGGAAGCGCTTCCACAGGGCGTCGTCGACGTCCTTGGGGGCGGGGCCGGCGGCCTTCCACTGCGACATCAGGTCGCGGTAGCGGCCGGCGGTGGGACCCCACTCGGTGGAGTCGGCCAGCGCCTCGGCCTCCTTGACCAGGCGCTCCTTGACCGCCCGGGCCCCCTCGCGCTGCTCGTTGACCTCGGCGAAGTGGGCCTTGCGGCGGCGGGTGTAGGTGGTGCGCGCGGTGGAGAAGCGGCGCCACAGCGCGTCGTCGCCCGCGCGGTCGATGCGCGGGATCTTCTTCCACTGGTCCAGCAGGTCGCGCAGCCGGTTCGCGCCGCCGCGCCAGTCGTTGCCCTCGGCGATCTTCTCCGCCTCGGCGACGACCTTCTCCTTGGCGGCCTTGGCCTCCGCCTGCTTGGCCGCCTTCTCCGCCTTGCGGGCCTCGCGCTGGGAGGCGATGACGGGGCCGAGGGCGTCCAGGCGTCCGATCAGCGAGGCCAGGTCACCGACGGCGTTGGCGCCCTCGACCTGACCCGCGACGGTCCGGACCGACTCGGCGGCCTCCTCGGGGCTCATCACCCCGGAGTTGATCCGCTTCTCGAGGAGCTCGACCTCGAAGGCGAGGGCGGCGTACCGCTCGGTGTAGAAGGCCAGCGCCTCCTCGGGCGTGCCCTCGGGGTACTGCCCCACGGAACGCTCACCGTCGGCGGTCCTCACGTACACGGTCCCGTCGCTGTCGACCCGGCCCCACTCGTGGCTCGTCACGGCTCGTCCCTGGTGTTCGGTGCCCTCGAGGGGCAGTGTGGTCAGCGGCACAGCGCGGCCCGGAGCCGCGGCAGGCCCCCATGCTAGTCATGCAGAGGATCTCGGTTCGGCCCTGCCCGTCCGGATCGCTAGGGTTGCCGGGTGTTGATCGCCGGCTTCCCCGCAGGTCCCTGGGGCACCAACTGCTACGTCGTGGCCACGGGCCCGGGCCAGGAGTGCGTGGTCGTCGACCCCGGCAAGGACGCCGCCTCCGGCGTCGCCGACGTCGTGCGCGAGCACCGCCTCAAGCCGGTCTCGGTGCTGGTGACCCACGGCCACCTCGACCACATGTGGTGCGTCACGCCGGTCGCGGGCGCCTACGACGCCACGGCGTGGATCCACCCCGAGGACCGGCACCTGCTGGCCGACCCGCTGGCCGGCATCTCCACCGACATGCGACGGATGCTGCCGCAGCTGCTCGGCAGCCAGGACGCCGCCTGGACCGAGCCGGACGACGTCAAGGAGCTCGGCGACGGGGCCACCCTGGAGCTGGCCGGCGTGGAGTTCCTCGTCGACCACACCCCGGGCCACACCCGCGGCTCTGTCACCTTCCGGACGCCGTACGCCGACAGCGCCGACGTCTCCGAGGTGATGTTCTCCGGCGACCTGCTCTTCGCGGGCTCGATCGGTCGCACCGACCTGCCCGGCGGCGACCACCCGACGATGCTGCGCTCGCTGGCGACCAAGGTGCTGCCGCTGGCCGACGACATCGTGGTGCTCCCGGGCCACGGGGAGCAGACGTCGATCGGCCGCGAGCGCGTCACCAACCCCTACCTCCTCGACCTCGCCGACCAGCACGTCGACGGCGGCCCGGGCACCGACCCCGTGACGCGGGGGCTCTGAGATGGCCAGGCCGACCCCGCTGAGCGGGTTCCCCGAGCTGCTGCCCGAGCAGCGCATCGTCGAGCAGCAGGTGATCGACACCCTGCGCGAGACCTTCGAGCTGCACGGCTTCGCCGGCATCGAGACCCGCGCCGTGGAGCCGGTCGACCAGCTGCTGCGCAAGGGCGACACGTCCAAGGAGGTCTACCTGCTGCGCCGCCTCCACGAGGAGTCCGCGGAGGGGCACTCCGGGATCGGCCTGCACTTCGACCTCACGGTGCCCTTCGCCCGCTACGTGCTGGAGAACGCCGGCAAGCTGGAGTTCCCCTTCCGCCGCTACCAGGTGCAGAAGGTCTGGCGCGGCGAGCGCCCCCAGGACGGCCGCTACCGCGAGTTCACCCAGGCCGACATCGACGTGGTCGGGCGGGACGTCCTGCCCTTCCACCACGACGTCGAGGTGACGCGGGTGATGGTGGACGCGCTGGGCCGGCTCACCGACCCCGCGCGCCTCGGCCTGCCCGGCTTCCGGCTGCAGGTCAACAACCGCAAGCTCATCCAGGGCTTCTACGCCGGTCTCGGCGTCGCCGAGGGCGACGCCACCGACGAGGTCATGCGCCTGGTCGACAAGCTCGACAAGCTGCCGACCGCCAAGGTCCACGAGCTGCTGACGACCGAGGGCGGCCTGGACGCGGCCACCGCCGACCGGGTCCTGGCGCTGGCCACGATCCGAGCCACCGACGACTCGTTCGTGGCGGCCGTGCGTGACCTCGGGGTCAGCCACGAGCTGCTCGACGAGGGGCTCGAGGAGCTCGCCGCCCTGGTGCGGGCCTGTGCCGACCTGGTCACCGACCGGGTCCGTGTCGAGGCGGACCTCTCGATCGCCCGCGGCCTGGACTACTACACCGGCACCGTCTTCGAGACCCGCCTGGACGGCTACGAGTCGCTGGGCTCGATCTGCTCCGGCGGCCGCTACGACGCGCTGGCCAGCGACGGTCGCGCGACCTACCCCGGCGTGGGGATCTCGCTCGGTGTCAGCCGGGTCCTGGTCCCGCTGCTGGCGCGCACCGGCCTGGCCGCCGACCGCAAGGTCCCCAGCGCGGTGGTCGTCGCCGTCACTGACGAGGACTCCCGTGCCGCCTCCGACGCGGTCGCGCACGCACTGCGCTCGCGCGGCGTGCCGTGCGAGGTCGCCGCATCGGCGCAGAAGTTCGGCAAGCAGATCCGCTACGCCGAGCGGCGCGGGGTCCCGTACGTCTGGTTCCCCGCAAGCCCGGGCAGCGAGCACAGCCACCAGGTCAAGGACATCCGCACAGGGGAGCAGACCGAGGCCGATCCGGCCACCTGGTCCCCGCCCGCCGGGGACCTCCGTCCCCGGGTCTCGACAGGCTCGACCAACAACTCCGAGGAGAAGCAGCAGTGATCCGCACCCATGACGCCGGGGCCCTCCGCCCCGAGCACGTCGGCCAGACCGTCACCCTCGCCGGGTGGGTGGCCAACCGTCGCGATCACGGTGGGGTGGCCTTCCTCGACCTGCGCGAGGCCTCCGGCATCGTCCAGGTCGTCGTGCGCGACGAGGAGGTCGCCCACCAGCTGCGCTCGGAGTACTGCCTCAAGGTCGTCGGGGAGGTCGTGGCCCGCAAGGACGGCAACGAGAACCCCAACCTCGCCACCGGTGCGATCGAGGTCGTGGCCACCGAGGTCGAGGTGCTCAGCGCCGCCGCGGCGCTGCCGTTCCCGATCTCCGAGCACGTCGAGGTCGGTGAGGAGGCGCGCCTCAAGCACCGCTACCTCGACCTGCGCCGCCCCGGCCCCAACGCAGCCCTGCGCCTGCGCAGCAAGGTCAACAAGGCCGCCCGCGACGTGCTGGACCGCCACGACTTCGTCGAGGTCGAGACCCCCACGCTGACCCGCAGCACCCCCGAGGGTGCCCGCGACTTCCTGGTGCCCGCGCGCCTGAAGCCCGGCAGCTGGTACGCCCTGCCACAGAGCCCGCAGCTGTTCAAGCAGCTGCTGATGGTGGGCGGCATGGAGCGCTACTTCCAGATCGCCCGCTGCTACCGCGACGAGGACTTCCGCGCCGACCGGCAGCCGGAGTTCACCCAGCTCGACATCGAGATGTCCTTCGTCGAGCAGGACGACGTGATCGCGCTGGCCGAGGAGATCCTCTCGGCGCTGTGGTCGCTGATCGGCCACGAGGTCCCGACGCCGCTGCCGCGGATGACCTACGCCGAGGCGATGGCCCGCTACGGCTCCGACAAGCCCGACCTGCGGATGGGCCAGGAGCTCGTCGAGTGCACCGACTACTTCAAGGACACCCCGTTCCGCGTCTTCCAGGCGCCGTACGTCGGTGCCGTGGTCATGCCCGGCGGCGCGAGCCAGCCGCGGAAGCAGCTCGACGCCTGGCAGGAGTGGGCCAAGCAGCGCGGCGCCAAGGGCCTGGCCCACGTCCTGGTCGGTGAGGACGGCGAGCTCGGGGGACCGGTCGCCAAGAACATCACCGACGAGGAGAAGGCCGGGCTGGCCGCCCACGTCGGCGCCCAGCCGGGCGACTGCATCTTCTTCGCCGCCGGGCCGGTCAAGGCCAGCCGGGGCCTGCTGGGTGCCGCACGCCTGGAGATCGGCCGTCGCTGCGGCCTCATCGACGAGGACGCCTGGTCGTTCCTGTGGGTGGTGGACGCGCCCCTGTTCGAGCCGGCCTCCGACGCCGTCGCCAGCGGTGACGTCGCGGTCGGCGCCGGTGCCTGGACCGCCGTGCACCACGCCTTCACCAGCCCCCAGGACGTCGAGGCGTTCGACGCCGACCCGGGCGACGCGCTGGCGTGGGCCTACGACATCGTCTGCAACGGCAACGAGATCGGTGGCGGCTCGATCCGTATCCACCGCGAGGACGTGCAGAAGCGCGTCTTCTCGGTGATGGGGCTCGGCGAGGAGGAGGCGCAGGAGAAGTTCGGGTTCCTGCTCGACGCCTTCAAGTACGGCGCCCCCCCGCACGGCGGCATCGCCTTCGGCTGGGACCGGATCGTCGCCCTGCTGGCCGGCACGGACTCGATCCGCGAGGTGATCGCGTTCCCGAAGTCCGGCGGCGGCTACGACCCGCTGACCGCGGCGCCGGCCCCCATCAGCCCCGAGCAGCGCAAGGAGGCCGGCGTGGACGCCAAGGAGGCGGAGGACGTCCCGGAACAGGCCTGAGACACGCGCCATCCTGCGGCGGCGTCCCGATCGTTTAAACCGGTTGCGGCGCCGCCGCTGCCGTGTCCGGATCGTTACCGCGGAGTGATCGTCCTCGGGACGGGGGTCACATAGAGTCGCGTCCGGCGCGCCGCAGGCGTGCGGCCGGGAGACCCTCGGCTGGCTGGACTGATGGGGAGAGCATGTCGGCAGAGACCGCCGGCCCCGAGACCCTGGGGCACCTGAGCGACGAGCCGAAGGGCGAGGACCCGGGGACCAAGGGACGCACCATCACGGGCAAGTCGCCCCTGCGCATCGCGATGGGCCGCCTGCTGCGCGACAAGATCGCCCTGGTCTGCATGACCGTGGTGCTGTTCTTCGTCGTCATCGCGACCTTCGCCGGCCCGCTGCAGAAGCTGTTCGGGGTCTCGACCGAGACGGTGCTGCCCTCGCGGTTCCTCAACCTCGACCTGACGCCGAAGGCCGAGTACGGCCCGCCGTACGGCCCGCTCACCATGGAGCACCCCTTCGGCATCGCCCCGCGCACCGCGACCGACAACCTCGCCTTCTGGCTCGAGGGGGCGCAGAACTCCCTGCAGATCGCGGCCATCGCGACGATCCTGGCGATGATCTTCGGTGTCACCCTCGGCCTGCTCGGTGGCTTCCTCGGCGGGGCCGTGGACCGGTTCCTCACCTTCGTGACCGACTTCTTCCTTACGCTGCCCTTCATCCTGGCGGCGTTGACGATCGCCCCGATCATCAACGAGCGCTTCCGCGACTCGCCCAACTACACGACGATCCAGGTCTTCGCCCTGATCATGGTGCTGGCCGGTTTCGGCTGGATGTCGGTGGCCCGACTGATCCGCGGCGAGGTGCTCTCGCTGCGCGAGCGCGAGTTCGTCCAGGCCGCCCGGGTCATGGGCATGCCCACCGGTCGCCTGCTGCTCAAGGAGCTGCTGCCCAACCTGGTGGCGCCGATCGTGGTGGCCTCCTCGCTGATGCTCCCCGCGTTCGTCTCCGCCGAGGCCGGCCTGGCCTTCCTCGGTATCGGAGTGACCTCGCGCCCCTCGTGGGGCCAGACGCTCAACCAGGGCATCTCGTTCTTCGACGGCTACGCGCTCTACCTCTACCAGCCCCTCATCGGGATCGTGCTGCTCGTGCTCGCGCTGAACCTGCTCGGTGACGCGCTGCGCGACGCGCTCGACCCCAAGACCCGCCGCTGAGCGGGACCCCCCACACGTCGCCCGGGAGCCTTCTCGGGTGCGCACCAGAAAGGAAATGCCAGACATGAGACGGACCAAGCCGCTGGCAGCGCTCGCCGTTGCCTCGCTCCTGGCCCTGGCCGCATGTGGTTCCGGAGACGGGCCCGGCGAGGGTGCCGAGGGCAACTTCGGAGAGACCGACGCGGGCAAGGACAAGGACCCCAACGCCGAGGGCCCCGCGCCCGAGGTCGAGGGTGCCGAGGCGGGTGGCACCATCACGGTGTTCCTTCCCGGTGACTACGGCCCCGACGACCTGGACCCCACCAACGGGTGGTCCGTGACGGGCAACTCCATCCAGCAGGCGCTCACCAGCCGCTCGCTGACCCAGTACCTCGTCGACTCCGAGGGCAACGCCACCCTGGTCCCCGACCTCGCGGTCGACCTGGGTCAGCCCAACGACGACTACACCTCGTGGACCTTCCAGCTGCGCGACAACGCCAGCTGGGAGGACGGCTCGCCGATCACGGCCGAGGAGGTCGCCTTCGGCATCGCCCGCTCGATGGACTCA
>Ga0208328_1000698_pt1 | contig 13902 bp, 13 predicted proteins | sample DeeseametaMP2633_FD_184170 | JGI IMG/M metagenome (GOLD analysis project Ga0208328, IMG submission 184170) | Marine microbial communities from the Deep Atlantic Ocean - MP2633 (SPAdes) | ecosystem: Environmental > Aquatic > Marine > Unclassified | place: Northeast of Antigua and Barbuda, North... | reverse complement strand
TCACGGCAGAACCTGAGGGCTGGTCACGGCTGCAGCACCAGCTTTCCGTGCACGTCGCCGTCGGCCAGCCGCTGCAGCGCCGCCGCCCCCTCGGCCAGGGGGCACCGCACCGGCGGCGGGGGGCGCAGCCCGGCCTCGACGAGCGCCCCGAGCGCCGCGCCGACCTCAGCCTGCGCGCCCGGAGTGCGGTTGACGAACTCTCCCCATCCGACGCCGAGGACCCCGACGTTGCGCAGCAGCAGCCGGTTGACCTTGACGGTGGGGATGCCGCCGGCCGCAAATCCGATGACCAGCAGTCGGCCCTCGGTGGCCAGCACCCGGATCGCGTCGTCGAAGGCCGGACCTCCGACGGGGTCGACGACCATGTCCACCCCGCGTCCGCCGGTGTGGGCCAGTACTGCGTCGCGCCAGCCGTCGGTCAGCGGCAGCACCGCGTCAGCGCCGAGTGACTCCACGAACTCGACGGCCCCGGGCCGGTGCACCATCGCGATGACGGTGGCGCCCATGGCTTTGGCGATCTGCACTGCGGCGGTGCCGACCCCGCCGGCGGAGCCGAGCACCAGCACCGTCTCGCCGGGGTGCAGCGCGCCGCGGCGCTGCAGGGCGAACTGCATGGTGTAGTAGTTGCCCAGCAGCGAGGCGGCCGACGCGTCGTCGATGTCGGCCGGTGTGGACACCACCGCATCTGGTGCCACGGCGACCTGCTCGGCGTAGCCGCCGAGCATCGTGAACGCCGAAACCCGTTGCCCGGCTGTGAAACCGGAACTCTGCGGGGCGGACCGCACCACGCCGGCGACCTCCATGCCGGGCACGAAGGGCGGGTCGAGGCGCATCTGGTACTCACCGCGCAGGAGCAGCAGGTCCGGGAAGCACACGCCGGCCGCACCGACGTCGATGACCACCTGGTCCGGGTTCGCCGGATCCGGGGCGTCAGTGTAGACCAATCCGGCCGGACCTGACAGCTCCTGCGCGACAAGCGCTTTCATACAGGTATCAGCCCAGGCTGAACGTGGCGCGCTCGGCCGCCGACAGGTCGGCGATCTCGTCCCACCGACCGGCGATGTCGTCCACCGAGGGCACCTCGGTGAACGTGACGCCGCCGTTCTGGAACAGCGCGACCCGCTGGACCTTGCCGCCGCCGACGATGAACACCGACGCAGTCTCGGGCATCTCCTCGGTGCACAGGTAGGCCACCACCGGAGCGACGTACTCGGGGGTGAGCTTCTCGAACACCTCGGGCGGCAGGATGTCCTGCGTCATGCGGGTGGCCGCGATCGGGGCCACGGCGTTGGCTTTGATGTTGTACTTGGCGCCCTCCTGGGCCAGCGTGTTGATCAGCCCGACCAGGCCGAGCTTGGCGGCGCCGTAGTTGGCCTGCCCGAAGTTGCCGAACAGCCCGCTGGTCGAGGTGGCGACCACGACGCGGCCGAAACCGTTCTCGCGGAAGTGCGGCCACGCCGCCCGGATCACGTTGTATCCGCCGTACAGGTGCACTTTGAGCACCGCGTCCCAGTTGGCGAACTCCATCTTGTGGAAGGTGCCGTCGCGCAGGATGCCGGCGTTGCTGACCACACCGTCGACCTTGCCGAACTCGTCGACGGCGGTCTTGATGATGTTCTCCGCACCCTCGGGCTCGGCGACGGAGTCGTAGTTCGCGACCGCCCGACCGCCGGCGTCCTTGATCTCCTTGACCACCTCGTCGGCCATGTTGTGGCCGGCGCCCGTGCCGTCGCGCGCGCCGCCGAGGTCGTTGACGACGACGCTGGCGCCCTCCTTGGCGAGCGTCAGCGCGTACTCACGCCCCAATCCGCCGCCGGCGCCCGTGACGACGATGACACGATCCTGCACTCCTGGCACTGATCTTCCTCTCTGAAAGGGTCCGAACCGGCGCGGTCAGAAGAGCTTGCGCGCCAGCTTCCACGCCTTCTCTGTATACGGGGGGTAGATGAAGGCGGCGATGTCGGGTCGGGTTGGTTTGGTCATGACCGACTTGCGGTGGCTGAACTCCTCGAACCCGAACTTGCCGTGGTAGGCGCCCAGCCCGGACGGCCCCACACCGCCGAACGGCAGCTTGTGGGTGGCGAAGTGGAACAGCAGGTGATTGATGACCATGCCGCCGGCGGGCACCTCCCGGATCACGCGCTCGCGTACGGCCTTGGTCTTGGTGAACAGGTAGGCCGCCAGCGGCTTGGGCCGGGCGTTGACGAAATCGATTGCCTCGGTGAGGGATTGCACGGTCACGATGGGCAGGATGGGACCAAAGATCTCGTCGGTCATCAGCGGTTCGCCCGGGTCCGGGTCGACCACCACCGTGGGCTGGATCTTCAGGCCCGCCGGATCGGAGCCGCCGCCGACGGCGACCTGCCCCTTGGTGGCGGCCAGCGCGGTGGTCAGCCGGTTGAAGTGGCGTTCGTTGACGATCTTCTTGCCCGCGGCGTTGCCGGCCTCGAATTCCTGTACGGCCGCACGGATCCGGTCGACCAGCTGGTCGCGGATGGGCGCCTCGGCGATGACGTAGTCCGGGGCGATGCAGATCTGCCCGGAGTTGATCAGCTTGGTCCAGGCGATGCGCTTGGCGGCGACCTCGACGTCGGCGTCGGCGGACACGATCACCGGGCTCTTGCCGCCGAGCTCCAGCGTGACCGGGGTCAGGTGCGCCGCGGCGCCCTCGTAGACCTTGCGGCCGATCTCGGTGCCGCCGGTGAACAGCAGGTGATCGAAGCCCTGGGCGATGAGCTCCTGGCTGACCGCGCCGTCGCCCTCGATGACGGCGATGGCGTCCTTGTCGAGATAGCGCGGCACCAGCTCGGCCATCAGCGCCGCGGACGCCGGGGCGACCTCGGAGGGCTTGAGTACCACGGTGTTGCCCGCGGCGATGGCCCCGACGGCTGGGCCGAGGGTGAGCGCGAACGGGAAGTTCCACGCGCCGATGATCAACACGGTGCCGTACGGTTCGTGTTCCACCCAGCCCCGGCCGGGCAGCTGGGACATCTCGAGCAGCCGGTGTCGGCGCTTCATCCACTTGCCGACGTTCTTGGCGGCGAAGGCGGCCTCTCCGGCGGTGCTGGCCACGTCGGCCAACCACGCCTCGAACGGCGAGCGGCCCAGGTCCTTGTCGAGCGCGTCGGCGATCGCCGTCTCGTTCTCGGTCATCAGCCGCTCCAGCGCGCGGAGCTGGCCCTTCCGCCACTCGACGCTGCGGGTGCGCCCGGTGGCGAACGTCTGCCGCAGGCGGCGCACCGTTGCCGGGATGTCGGTCGTCGTGCTGCTCACCTCGACGGGCGCGACGGATTCGGTGGTCATGGTGGGGTCCTCCTGGCCTGTGGAATACCCGAATCCTAACCAACCACCCGGTTGGTGAACAGCGCCCGATGGGGCGGGATGCGACCCCCGACGGGGGTAATCGTGGCCTGACGCGGAGGTCAGACCCGCTCGGCGGTGGTGAACGCCGAGAACGAATCCTCGTCCGCATCGACGATCTCGACGAGCCGGTCCAGGCGACGCATCTCGTCTTTCGACTCGACCCGCTGCGCGCGCCAGCCGTGCGCGGCCAGCCAGTCGGCCACCTCGGCGCGGTCCGGGTCCTCGTAGGTCAGTTCGGCAATGTCCATCGGCTCGTCGATGCCGAATTGCGCGGTGAGTGCGGCGAACCGTTCCCGCATCCGCTCGCGGCGGTCCTCGGCGTGCATGCCCATGGATTCGGCGGCCACCCGGCTGCCCGGCGCACTCAGCTCGGTGACCTGGGCGAAGAGCCGGTCCTGGGCGTCGGCGGGCAGGTACATCAGCAGTCCCTCGGCCAGCCAGGCGGTCGGCGCCGCGGGGTCGAAGCCGGCGTCGCGCAGCGCGGCCGGCCAGTCCTGGCGCAGGTCGATGGGAACTTCGCGGCGGTCGGCGCTGGGCTGGACGCGGTGGGCGGCCAGCGTGGCGGACTTGTACTCGAGCACCTTGGGCTGGTCGATCTCGTACACCGTGGTGCCGGCCGGCCACGGCAGCCGGAACGCCCGGGAGTCCAGGCCGGCGGCCAGGATGACGACCTGGCGGATGCCGGCCTCGACCGCGCGGGCGAAGTAGTCGTCGAAGAAATGGGTGCGCACCGCCTGGTAGTTGCCCATGTGCTCGAACAGCGGCGCCAGCTCGGCGTCGGCTTCGGCCACCTTGGCGATGAAGTCGTCGTCGAGCATGTACTCCCAGGCGCCCGTGCCGGCGTCGGCGACCAGGATCTTGGCATAGGGGTCGTTGATCAGGGCGCCGTCGCGCGCTGTTTCCGCGGCCCGCGCGGCGGCGACCATGACGGCGGTCGCGCCGACGCTGGAGGCGATGTCCCAGGTGTCGTTGTCGGTGCGCAGTGAACTCATGACAGCTCCGTCTCGAGAAGAATTACTTCGCGAGTCTATCTAACAGAGTGTCGTGGATCCCGCTGGTGTGCTGCACACCACAGCTGTGCTGAAGACGCCGGCTGTCCTCCACACCCCGGCATTCCGCAACCCCGGCTGGCCTCATACCCGGCTGTCGTGAACACCCGGCTGTCCTGCACGCCGGGCGACGAGCGACCTACTCGCTGAGATTCCAGAGTTTGTTGGCCAGCAGCAGTTCGAGCTTGTGCACCACCGCGCCGAGCTCCGAGCGATCGCCGACGAAGCCGGCGTAGAAGCCCATCCCCCACACCACGGCGACCAGCATCTCGACCAGATGGTCGACATCGGTGTCGTCGCTGAGCTCGCCGCGGGCGATCGCATCGTTGACCGCCCAGGTGACGAAGGCGCGGGAATTTCGCAGCGGATCGTGCTCCTCGCTGACCAGCTCGGGGTGCCGCTGGGTCTCCAGCACCGAGGTCACCAGGAACGCCGCCGCGGCGCGGTCCTCGACGTCGGCCTGCGTCGCAGCCGACAGGAACGCCGACAGCCTCCCGATCAACCCGGTCTGCTCCTGCGCCCGCGCGATCCCCGCGCTAACAATCGCCTCATCGGTCTGCCGAACCACCTCGGCCCACAGGACTCGTTTGCTGGCGAAGTAGTGATTGATGGCAGGACGGGTGAGGTCAGCGCGGACCGCGATGGCCTGAAATGTCGCAGCGTCGTAGCCAAGTTCGCTGAAAACTTCACGAGCAGCACGCACAATGCGCTCGCGCGTCTCAGCAGCCTTCGCTGCGGGAGGGCGACCTGGACCTCGACTAGCCGTATACGGCACGGTCAAATTGTGCCACACGTCACCTGGCAGTTGGCCACGCAGTGGCTGTCAGCGGCCCAACCGTGACAATCGGGCAAACAATCGGCGCGGTGTCGCCGGGCGCGCACACGGCGCCCCCCGCAGCGCACCGAACTATCGTGCTACCGCATGGGGGGCGTCGCGTCGCGAGAGTCATTTTTCGATACCGGGCTGGAAGTGCTTTCCGACCTGGGTTACGGCGGACTGAAATTGGCCGAAGTGTGCCAACGACTGGGCGTCACCACGGGATCCTTCTATCACTACTTCGCCAACTGGCCGGTTTTCACCCGGCAGCTGGTGGCGCACTGGCAGGAGGGAATGACTGTGAAAGTCGTCGAGGCGGTGCAGGCCGAGCCGGACGCCCGGCAGCGCATCGACAAGCTGATCCGGGCCGGGCTGCTGTTGCCGCACGGCGCCGAGGCCGCCATCCGGGTGTGGGCCGCCATCGATCCGGAGGTCCGCACGGTGCAGGCCGCCGTGGACCGGCAGCGGTTCGACGCGCTGTATGTCAGCGCGCTGGAGATCCTGCGCTCCCCCCGCCAGGCGCACCTGTTCGCGGCGTGGGCCGTCTACCTGCTGGTGGGCTACGAGCAGACGCTGCTGCCGGCCGACACGCCCGGGCTGACGTGGATCGTCGAGCAGTTGCTCGACGCCCTGGACTCCGGTTGTTTCGCCACGGTGCTCACCGATGACTGAGGCCACCGGCCGGGCCGAGGATTCGGCAGCGGCCCGCGGCGACGAGCCGGCCGTCCCCGACACCCATGTGGTGGCCATGCTGCGCGAACGCCTCTACGGGGCCATCTCCTGCCTGGCGACGCTGGCGGTGCTCACCCGCTACACCGGCGACGAGACCAGCGGCTGGGACCGCATGCTCGACGTGGCGGTGACGATGGGCGGGTTGTGGCTGGCCAGCCTGCTGTCGGACTTCGTCGCGCATCTGAGCGTGTACGGCCACGCCCCGCGTGGGGTCGAGGGCTGGCGGATGCTGCAGGCGTCCGGGCAGATCCTCGAGGCCAGCGTGCTGCCGCTGGGCGCGCTGGCGACCGCCGGCCTGGGTCTGCTCGACACCGACACCGCGGTGTGGATCGCCAAGTGGATTCTCGTCATCGAGCTCGGCGTGATCGCGCTGCTGGCCGTCCGCAAAACGGCGCTGCCCTGGTGGCAGCAAACTCTGACGGTTCTGTCACTGGTCGCCGTCGGCCTCCTCGTCATCGCCATCAAGGTGCTCGCGCACTGATGGCGTGCTGACGTCCGCCGTGCGCTCCCTCCGGCCAGCCGCCCTGCGCGACCGCATCGCGCAGCGGATTCAGCGGCGCGATCCCGACGGTGACGCGCTACGGCGCGCCCTGCGCGCGGCGCTGGTGGTGCCGCTGGCGGGGGCGGTCGGTTTCGTCGTGGCAGGCAATTCACAGACGCCGCTGTTCACGATCTTCGGGTCGGTCGCGCTGCTGGTGTTCAGTGATTTCCCGGGCAACGCGAACAACCGCGCACTGGCCTACACCGGGCTGGCCCTCAACGGCTACGTGATGATCACGCTCGGAACGCTGGTCGCACCGTATCCGGTGCCCGCTGTCGTCACGATGTTCGTGCTCGGCGTCGTGGTCACATTCTGCGGGGTGTTCAGTGAGACCATCGCCGCCGGTCAGCGCGCCACGCTGCTGACGTTTGTGCTCCCGGCGTGCACGCCGGTGGGCCCGGTCGGGGAACGGCTGCTGGGCTGGACGATCGCGCTGGCGGTGTGTGTGCCCGCCGCGCTGTTCTTCCTGCCGCCGCGTCACCACGGCCAGTTGCGCCGCCGCGCGGCCCGCGCCTGCCGCACGCTGGCCGACCGGCTGGACGGAGCGGCCACCGCCGAGGACGTCACCCGCGCGATGGACCGGCTCCGGGAGACGTTCCTGGGTGCGGACTTCCGCCCGGTCGGTCTGACCGCCGGCAGCCGGGCGCTGGTCCGCGTCGTCGACGATCTCGAGTGGGTGTCCGACCGGACCGGTCAGCGGGCGGGGGCGGCCCTGGCGGACATGCGGGCCCCGGCGGTGCGGGTGCTGCGGTGCGCGGCGGCCGTCCTGCAACAGCCCCGGTCGGTGGACCGCGACGCCGGGCGCGCCGCACTCGAGGAAGCCCTGACCGACCTGCGCACCGCGGCGCGGGGCCGCTACCGCGAGGACCTGCAGACCATTCTGGGCGCCGTCGACGACGACCACGCCGTGCGGCTGGGCCGCGAACTGCTGCGCCGACGAACCATCGCGGCGACCATCGGCGCGACCGGGAGGATCATCGCCGCCGCGGCGGCCGCCGACGCCCGACCGGTCTGGGCACGGGCGCTGGGTCTGCGCCTACCGCCGACCGGGGCGTCCGAACGACTGCTGCCCGAGACGAAGGTGGCCGCCCAGATCACGTCCGGGTTCGTCACGAGCCGGGCGGTGGCGGTGCGCAACAGCCTGCGCACCGGGCTCGGGCTGGCGCTGGCCGTCGCCGTCACGCATTTGTTTCCCGTGGAACATGGCTTCTGGGTGGTGCTGGGCGCGCTGTCGGTGCTGCGCTCGAGTGCGCTCACCACCGGCACCCGGGTGTGGCGCGCGGTGATCGGCACCGGCATCGGCTTCCTGCTCGGTGCCCTGCTGATCAACCTGGTCGGCGTGGATCCGCCGGTGCTGTGGCTGCTGATGCCGCTGGTGGTGTTCGGGTCGGCGTACGTGCCCGAGATCGCGTCGTTCACCGCGGCGCAGGCCGCCTTCACGATGATGGTGCTGATCTTCTTCAACCTGATCGTGCCCACCGGCTGGGAGGTCGGTCTGATCCGGGTGGAGGACGTCGTCGTCGGCGCACTCGTCGGGGTGGTGGTGTCGGTGCTGCTGTGGCCGCGCGGTGCGACCGCCTCGGTAACCCGCGCCATCGATTCGGCGCGGGGCATCTTCGGCCGCTACCTGCAGGTGGCGGTGCTGCGCATCACCCGCGGAGCGTTCGAGGAGCGCCGTGACGAGGTGGCGACGCTGAGTCACAACGCGCTGGCCGCCTCCCGGGTGATCGACGACGCGGTGCGCCAGTATCTGTCCGAGAGCAGCGGTGAGACCGACTTCCGCGCGCCGGTGGTGCGGTCGTTCAACCGGGCGATCCGGTTGCGCGCCGCGGCCGACCTGATCGCCGACATCCCCACCCCGCCACCGCTGGGGGCGTACCCGAACGTCCGCAAGGTGCTGGAGTTCCACGTGGACGCGATCAGCGACCGGCTGGCCGGGCGCTTCGACCCGGATCAGGACTGGTCGCCGATCGGCGACGACTTCGTGCTGGCGTTGCGCTCAGAGGTACCCGACGACGATCTGGCGGTCTCGGCGGCGCTGCCCCTGCTGACGGTTGCCGCGGCGCTCGGGGAGCTGGAGCTGATCTATCCGCTCACCGAGCCCGCGGACACCGCCGCGAGTGCTCAACGGCGTTAACCGACGGGAGATGGTCGCCCGTCGTGTCCGGCCCCTGAGCCCGCGGCCCGGCGCGTCCGGCCCCTGAGCCCGCGGCCCGGCGCGTCCGGCCCCTGAGTCCGCGGCCAGGAACTGTGGGGTTCGCCGAGTGTGAGTCCACGGCCCGGCCCGAAGCGTTCGCCGAACGTAGTCCGCGGCCCGGACCCGAGGGGGTTCACCGAACGTGAATCCTGCGCGACGATCGAGCCGATTTTTCGCAAGAGATTCACTCTCGGCGCGCTCGATGGCCACCCGGCGCCTGAGCAGTCGCCGAGTGTGAACCCTGTACGAAATCCAGGCGGCAGATTCGCAAGGGATTCACTCTCGGCGACCTCGGGCGACCCGCTCAGCGCCCTCGAGCCACCCGCTCAGCGCAGCGGCCGGTGCGGCATCAGGGCGTCCGGCGGGATCGCACCGAACTTACCGGCGTTGAAATCCTCCATCGCCTGGATGAGTTCGGCCTTGGAGTTCATCACGAACGGGCCGTACTGGAAGACGGGTTCGCGGATCGGCCTGCCGCCCAGCAGCAGTACCTCCAGCGCGGGACGGTTGCCGTCCTGGCTGGCGTCGGCGGCGACGGTGATGCGGTCGCCGGGGCCGAAGACCGCCAGCTGACCCTGCTGGATCGGGTGGGCCACCGGCCCCACCGAGCCCCGCCCGGACAGCACGTAGACCAGTGCATTGAAGTCGCGGTTCCACGGCACGTTGAGCTGCGCACCCGGCTCGATGGTGGCGTGCGCCAACGTGATCGGCGTGTGCGTCATGCCGGGTCCGGTCTTGCCGTCGATGTCCCCGGCGATGATGCGCACCAATGCGCCACCGTCGGTGGAGGACAGCAGCCGGGCCTGGGCGCCTTCGATGGCCTGGTAACGCGGGGCGGCGAACTTGTCCTTCTTGGGCAGGTTCACCCACAGCTGGACGCCGTGGAAGAGGCCGCCGCTGTCCACCAGCTCGGCCGGCGGGGTCTCGATGTGCAGGATGCCCGAACCGGCAGTCATCCACTGGGTGGCACCGTCGGTGATCAGGCCGCCACCGCCGTGGGAGTCCTGGTGGGCGAAGCGCCCGTCGATCATGTAGGTGACGGTCTCGAAGCCGCGGTGCGGGTGCCAGTCGGTGCCGCGCGGTTCACCGGGCTGGTATTCGACCTCGCCCATCTGGTCCATGTGCACGAACGGGTCCAGGTCGCGGGCGCTGACCCCTGCGAAGGCGCGGACGACGGGGAAGCCTTCCCCTTCGTAGCCGCGGGGTCCGGTGGTCACCGACCGGACCGGGCGTTCGGTGTCGGTCGGCGCGGGTTCGGTCAGGCGGGGCAGGGTCAGGGTGTCGGCGGTGATGGCAGGCATGTCCCAGTCAACCGGACTGTGGTCCGATTAATTCCCCATTGGTCATGGCGTGAGCCCGGTGTCCGGACGTTCATCCCTGGTGAAGGTCATGCGCGCCACGTCATTCGCGTCGGCCTCGGCCGAGGTCGAGCGCGCCAGGTCATCCGCGTCGGCCGCGGTGGAGGTCATGCGCGCCAGGCTGTCACGGTCCCGGGGTCCCCGTGGGCGAGCGCGTCCCCGAAACGTTCGAGCGCCTCCTGGCCCACGACCTCCCCCGGCAGCAGAGGGACCTGCACCAACGGGACGTCCGGCAGCGCGCGGCGCAGGGCGGCGACGTGCACCTCCTCCAGGGCGCGGCGCTCGGCGAGGAAGTTTCCGGCGTCGGCCGGCGAGCGCTTGTTGACCACGAGCGCCCCCACGGACACGCCGGCACGGACCAGCTGCTCGTGCAGTTCGACGGTTTCGAGGACGGGTAGCCGCTCAGCCGCGAGGACGATGACGAAGCTGCAGCGCGCGGCGTCCACCAGGGTCTCCCGTAGCACCTCGAACCGCTTGCGGCGGCGCAGCAGAATCCGCCGGATCTCCAGGTCGCGCTCTTCGCGAGGGTCCCGGGGCCTATCGGTACCCACGGCGCTCTCGCCCGCGGAATCCCGGTCCCCGATGCCCCGCAGGGCGGCCCCGAACTTCTCCGCCCTGCCGCGGCGGCGCAGCAGCCCCTCCGTCCAGGCGGACATGATCTCGGGCAGCGCCATGAGCCGGGCGGTGTGCCCGGAGGGGGCGGTGTCGAAGACGATGAGGTCGTAGTCGGCCGGGGCGGTGTCGACGAGCTCGGCAATCCGTTCGAGCACCGCCGACTCGTGCGTGCCCGGCGAGTCGCGGGCGAGTTCCATGTGCTTGTCGACCTCGGACGCGAGGTGCTCGGGCATGAGCCGCCGGATCGTGGCGCCCACGGCGGCGAGGTGCGCGTCGGCCGTGGCGGCCGGGTCCACCTCGAGGCCGTCGAGGACGCCACCCGTGGAGCCGCCTCCGGGGCCGCCGAGGTCCCGGGCGAGCGGGGTGATCCGGTCCCCGATCGGGCGCTCCCACAGGTGCCCGAGGTTATGGGCCGGGTCGGTCGAGACGACGAGCACCCGCCGGCCGGCGCGGGCCTGGGCGAGAGCGGTGGCGGAGGCGACCGCAGTCTTGCCGACACCGCCTTTGCCGCCGACGAACAGGACCCGGCGCGTGGCGGCGAGCTCTAGCAGCACGAGACGTGCTCCAGGGGCGAGCGTTCCATGCCCATCCGCCGGTGCCACTCGTGGAACCGGTCATAGACCACGGGCAGCAGCTCCACGGTGTAGTAGCTGGCGGGATTCGGCACGCCCAGCGCCTCGGAGAGGACAAGCATCATGAACAGGTCCTCCTCGTCGCGCTGGGCACGGGCGAAGGTGCGCCGGTAAGGCGCTACGTAGAACTCGTGCAGGCCCGCACCGAGTCGGGCCTGCAGGCAGCGCAGCCGGTAGAGAACCGTCACCGGCTCACGGGGAGGACCGCTTCCCCGGCGCCGCGCCCTCCATGACGTCCTCGTCGAGGTCGGGCGGGCTCTTCTTCGCGCGGGACATCACGATCGCGGACTCGAAGATGACCCACACCGCGGCGATGAGGATGATGACGTCGAGCACGAGCAGCAGCCAGTTCTCGGCTGCCCAGAACTCACCCATCTGGACGATCAGGGCGTAGACCGACATCACGAGCAGGAACACCAGCGGGACCAGCACCGGGAGCACGGGGCGGCCCTTGCGCAGCAGGATCACCGCGATGATCGACAGGGTGAGGCCGGCCAGCAGCTGGTTGGTGGTGCCGAACAGCGGCCAGATGAGCATTCCGCCCGACCCGTCCCCGCCTGCGCCGAAGGTGAGGCCCATGGCTACGGCGAGGACGATCACGGTGGCCAGGGCCTTGTTGAGGGAGAAGCCGATGATGTGGGCCGCCTCCTGCACCACGAACCGCTGCAGGCGGATGCCGGTGTCCATGGTGGTGGCCGCGAAGAGGATGGCCATGGTCGCCAGGATGGTGGCGCTGAGCCCGTCGGGGATGCCCAGGCCCTGGTTGACGATGGCGGCGCCGCCCTCGATGAACGCGGACACCCCGCCCTGGCCGAACGCGGAGTAGACGGCCTCCCAGTCGGCGATGGTCCGGAACCCGGCGGTGGTCGCGATGATCGCGCCCAGCGCGAGGAGCCCCTCGCCGACCGCACCGAAGTAGCCGACGAAGCGGGCGTCCGGCTCCTTGTCCAGTTGCTTGGAGGACGTGCCCGACGCCACGATCCCGTGGAACCCGGAGATCGCACCGCAGGCGATCGTCACGAACAGCAGCGGCACGATGCTGGGCGTGCCCTCGGGCAGGGAGTCGTTGAACGCGGGCGCCACCACGGTCGGAGCGGAGATCAGCACCGCCCCGTAGAGGATGCCCAGGGCGATGAACAACTGCAGACCGTTGATGTAGTCGCGCGGTTGCAGCAGCAACCAGACGGGAAGCACCGAGGCCACGCCGGCGTAGAGGAAGAGCACCACGATCCAGAACGCGTTCGCCGACAGTCCGAGGACCGTCTCCGGCAGCACCACCGGGAAGCGGTCGCCGACCAGGATCAGGGCGTAGAGGGCGGCGACGCCGATGACGGACACGAGGGGCAGGCTCCACTTGAGCCGGTAGATGGCCTGACCGATGAGCAACGCGACGACGATGGCGCCCCAGGTGGGGATCACCGCGGTGGGCGTGTTGACGAGGAGCCCGGATATGACCACGGCGAACGCGGCGTTGACCATGAGCAGGACCAGGAAGATCACGACGAGGAACAGGTTGCGGCCGCGGTGGCCGATGTACTGCCCGGACAGCGACCCGATGGACTTGCCCTTGTGCCGGCTGGAGGCCCACAGGGCGCCGAGGTCGTGGACGCCGGCGAAGAAGACAGTGCCGATGGTCACCCACAGGAAGGCCGGCACCCACCCCCAGATCACGGCGATCGCGGGCCCCACGATGGGTGCCGCGCCCGCGACGGAGGTGAAGTGGTGGCCCCACAGCACGTACTTGTTGGTGGGCACGTAGTCCACGCCGTCATCGAGCTCGTGGGCGGGGGTGACGAAGGAGTCCTGGAGCTTGTAGACGCGGCGGGCCAGGAATCTCGAGTACAGCACGTACCCGAGGACCATCATGGCCACGCCGACCACGGCGAGGACGACGGAGTTCATGTCGCTCCGATCTGGGTGCAGGGGGTGTCAGTCTGAGACACCATGCTACCGCCGTGTGAACTAGATCACATGGGGGTGCCTATGTGCCGCTCGGACCGAGAACGGACTGATTCGGATCAATTCCCGCGCCCGGCCAGCACCCGCACGTTGTAGGCCACGTCTCGGCTCTCCTTGTCGGCGATCCACCGCACCAGCCGGTCGATCGTCTCGGTGGTGTGCAGGTAGTAGGAGCCCAGCACCCCGGCCCACGCGTCGTGCACGGCGATGTCGTCGGGGCGCCGTTTCGTGTGCGCGTCGAGCTGGTTGGCGAACGACCAGGCCAGGTTGCGGAAGACGCGCAACAGCAGGTTCAGCGCGCGGTCCTGGCACGGCACCAGCCGGCGCAGCACCGTGACGCGCGGCGAGAGTTGCCCGGCGGTGTCCAGGAATATCGACACCTCGTCGGCCAGCAGCATGTTGATCCGGTCGAAGTCGTCTTCGAGCGACGCCAGATTCCCCTCGGCGGCCAGCATCGCCGCGATGCCCAGGTCCAGATTCACGTGGGAGTTCACCGCGGTCAGCATGTGCTGCAACAGGATCGGCGCGTCGTGTTCGTGGCCGTCGAACGACCACTGCCAGACGTGGCTGGGCGCCTGGTAGTCGCGGGGATGGAAGTACGCGTTGAGCGCGTCGAAGTACCGCTGGGCGAAGATGACG
>Ga0208328_1000695_pt1 | contig 13985 bp, 23 predicted proteins | sample DeeseametaMP2633_FD_184170 | JGI IMG/M metagenome (GOLD analysis project Ga0208328, IMG submission 184170) | Marine microbial communities from the Deep Atlantic Ocean - MP2633 (SPAdes) | ecosystem: Environmental > Aquatic > Marine > Unclassified | place: Northeast of Antigua and Barbuda, North... | reverse complement strand
TTGCCGGTGGCACAGCAAGCCATTCTTGCCCCTCGACTTTCTTGAGGCCCGGCAGGAGAGACGAAAGTTCACCATGAAAGGCAAAGCGTTTCTCGATGTCGTAAAGGTGTCGGTTGATATCCACAAACCGGTTCCAGAGCCAGCGCCCGGCGCCGATCCACTGACGGAAGGCGGAGATCTGATCCAGGTTCGGATAGATCCGGAAGACGGCCGCCTGGGACACCACCTCTGGCGGATCCATAAGATCCGGCAGCGCCGGAAACGACGCCAGGACATCGGCCTCGGTCAGGCCGGTCTTCTGGGGGAGGTCGAAACTCACGCGGTCAGTGCGTTATAGCCCACCGGTCCGTTCGATAGCCCATTAAAGGCTGCGGAGAACCGGTCAATTGCAGGTGAGCAGGAGCGACCATGGCGCCACGCACACTCTTCTGAATAAGCTTCGACATGCTTTCGGCTCACCCAATGCCAGGTGCCCTGCACCGCGGGCCTGAACATGCCGATAAATCCCTCGGCAGAGTTGACGTGTATCCCGTCTCCAAGGCTGAACTGCCGCCGACCGTGATCAACGATGCGGTGCTCAGACATCTTACGGCCAATGCTCCGGTACGCCGGCAGATCATCTGTGATCAGACGGGCGTCGCCAGAGACAACTTGCTTCAGAGCACGACTGATCTCAGCCTTGGAATGAGTGGAGATTTTTCGAGTTGCGACACGCGGCGGTCGGCTTTCTCCTCCTCGCTGGACAGCAACAAGCACTGTGGCGCGCCCATGACCTCGCCCTCGCTTTGATCTACCCGTGCCCGGTCCAGGGTCTGTATCTTCGGGTTTCTTCCGCCCTCCGACGTAGACCTCGTCGGCCTCAACAATGCCGGAAAGCTTCTCCCACATTGGATCCTCGAGCATCTTTCTGATGCGATGCCCCATGTACCACGCCGTTCGATAGTCAACCTCGAGCCACTCGGCGAGTTTCTTGCTCGAAACGCCCTTTGAGGACGTCGTGATCAACCAGATAGCCAGGAACCACTTCGGAAGAGTAACCCTCGTGCGATGCAAAGGTGTTCCAGAAGTCACCGGAAACTGCCGCTTGCAGGCATTCGCATTGCATGTCCAGACACCCATCCGGGAACTCACGCGCCCGGAGCGTCCCACCGAGCCGCACTTCGGACAGACCGGGCCGCTAGGCCACCTATGCAACTCCATGAAGGAGCGACAGGCGCCATCTGTCGAAAATCTCTGGATGAATTGGATCATGTTCATGACACCAAGTATATGGCGTTCTTGTTTTGTTTCAATAGTCAGGTATCTCGAAACGCGACCCGCATCCGACCCAAGCCGATCCGGGCGGTCGCTGATCCATCTCCAAGACAAAGGCTATCCAGATGCTCACCTCGATCCGCCTCTACACCGACATCGATCGGAATGGACACCAGATCGACCGCGTCAGGATCTGGATTGCCGGCATTCCCTTCGAGCAGCCATTGTCACCCGAAGTCGAAGACGAGGCCCGCGCCCTCGCTGCCCTCCACGGGATTTCGCTCGATGACTATCGTTCTGGCAACGCTCCACGGGCAGACATTGTCGTTCGAGAGCCTGGCCATGATCCTGAACCAGCTCGCGCCCACCTCGAGCTCACACCGGCCGAAGGGGCGTTTGATCGTGTGAACATTGTCTTTGGAGACCTCCGCCCGACGGCCGACCTCCCTTCCCTGGGACTTCGTACGATCAGAAAGTGGGCGCAGAGCGAAGGCCTCCGGGTTGACGACCTCAGGCAAGATCTCCGGCCATAGGAACCTCGCTTCTCGCTCCTGGCGCATGGCACGACCTTCCTTTCCTCAGCACGCATCAGCTGGATGCAGAAGAAAGGAAGCGCCAGATGTGCAGCAGCCAAACGACCGTTGTGAACCTGAAGTATGAGGCATTCGACGTTCGCATCGACCGCAAGACCCGTTGGGGAAATCCATTCCCGATGCGATCTGAAGCAGATCGCGACCGGGTCTGCGAAGAATACCGCGCCTGGCTTTGGGGTGAAATCAAAGCAAACCGCATCACGCTCGAAGACATCGCTGATCTGCGCGGTAAGCGGCTCGGCTGCCACTGCGCTCCGCGACGCTGCCACGGAGACACGCTCGCGGCCGCCGCGGATTGGGCCTGGCAGAAGCTACAGGCTGCCTGACAGGCAGGGTTCCTGCGAGGAACCCACAACCCTTGCCCGGGCGGGCGAGGGTTAATCCCTTCTTCCTTTTCATCTGTGTCCGACCCTTTTCCTCACTCCCGGAGATGTTTTCCCATGCAGACCTACAAGTTCGAAGTTACCCTCTCGAAGGGCACCACCATCACCTGGGCGCGGAACTCCGACGTTGCCGTCAACCTCGTCCTTCAGGCCGAAAAGGCTCCCTTCGAAGCATTCGTTTCCGTCTACCAATCCAATCCGGTCCCGAAGGTCAACGCAGCCTATGGCGCTCCTCTTGGTCGCGCATCGGGAAACCTTGATCACGACGGAAAGTGGCGCGCAGAACGCGTGCCTCTCGATGAGGGAGGCTACGACGAAGGAGGCAGCTACTGGGGGCTGCGGAGCCCCGGGGAAAGCCTCTTTGCCGTCCAGGATGGCATGGGGAACATCGCCTTCGTGGATGCCGCCGGCAAGGACTCCGCCCTCGCTGAAGCCGCGCGCCACTGACCGACATGCAAATCTCCAAGTCTTCCTGGCACTATCGCTACCTCCGCCACACCGGATTCATTCTCGAGGGCGAGCTCTATAGTCCCTTCCGCTATATCCTCTCCCTCGCCCTCATGGCATCCCTCAACGCCTTGCTATCTTGCATCGCGCTGATCGGGATCTGCCTGAGCTGCCTTTGGATGTCGGAATCCTACCAAGCTGCGGCACTTGCCGCAGACCAGGAGTTGGACGTGATGGACCTCCTCAGCGGCGCCATCCTCATCCCGGTAGGCGTCGGCGGCATCGTCGCAGTCAACCAACTTCATAGACATATCGCCAGAACGATCCGATCCACCCTTCGGCTCGATACAGTCGTCGGCTTCGTCGACTAGATCACAGCAAAGCGCCGGAAACCCCGGAATACCGCAGATATCTCCAAATCAGGATCCGGCGCTTCTCCACATCGAAACTCTCATCTCCCGCCCGACGGGGAAGAAAACAAGAGGCGCCAAACACCCTAAAGGTGTATTATGGCTGCGCCCGGCATTAATATCTCTGCCTAATTTCGCATCAGTAATTCACCGCCATATCTTCTCCGAGGATAGCGGCGGAAAATCATGAAACTCTTCAAGAACATTACAAACGACGATGTCTCCGTCCTTCGCCGCGTCGCGATCGTTCTTGCAGCCGTAATCATGTTCTCGGAAGGCTGGTCGATCTATCGGGAAACCGATCCAAAGGCCACCCGCTTCTACGAATGCCTGAGTGCATACCACCCCCCAATTGCCCAGAACTATATTCTGTCGGAGATCACACCTCTCGAGGTCGGCAAGCTTCGGAACTGCGAGACAGAAACAGGTCACCGCTTCCAGGCTCGCATTTGGTATCAAGGACACCCCATCTGGCCGCCTGCGGGCAGGCACTGATCGCGTCCGTCCTTGCCTTCCATCTACCTCCCGTATGATGCTCGTCCGTAACCTTCTGTCCCCTATGCTTCGCAACCTTCTCCGGAGAGACGTCTCATGACCGACACGGCGAAGACCACGATCGAACTAGATCTCGACCAAACCATTCTGGATCTCGCGGCCTCCCTGGGTCTCGACATCTCGCGGATTGTAGACGACGCACTGCGCTCAGCTCTCCGTGAAGAGCAGGCCCGACGGTGGCCCGACGAGAACGCTGGAACGATCGAGGACTACAACAAGCATGTCGAGGAAAGCGGAGTTCCTCTGACGCGCCACCGAACCTTCTGATTGCACCCTAGATATTCATCTCCCGCCGGCCCGCACACACCGGCCGCCTGATCACCTTCCGCTATAGTAGCAGCGCGCCGAGAGCCCAGAGATCGTCGAGTATGACTCTAGCCGCGAAAGTTCCTGGAACTTCCGATCGGCGGGTAGCCTTATGCCAAATTCCCGCGACGAGATTGCGTAGATATTCAAGGCGAACTGGTGCACATGATCTTTCGTATCGGCGGGATTGGTGCTGTAGGAGTCCCCTCGATTTCCCACGGAGCGGAACGCCGCATAGTCCGTAATGCCGAGAGACGTTTTCTGAAGGGCGGCGGTCATGCGCGCCCTTAAGTCAGCATCCCGAAAATAGTCGACGCCCCATTCTCTCGCCACCAGTGCATACGACAGAGCCGGATCGAGCCCGTATGTGTGGTACCAGAAGCCTCGAACACCCCGGTATGAGTTGTTCTGGATATAGCCCGACGGCTCGATGTGCTTCACGAAGTCGCGTCTGCGAGCAGACAATTCGCGACTTGCCAGTCCCATATCATTCTTCAGTGCTGCATAGGCCAGACGCGCCATCCCATTGTTGGCGAAATCATAAAGACCATCTTGATCCGAGTTGAGCTCCGGCAGGACGAACTTCTTATAGCCCGCATCGAACCACGGCATGATCGTGGCCCGGTCCTGTTCGTTCATGTAAGGCTCGAGAACAGCAGCCGAGATCAGGAGATTTGTATACATACGCGCCACGAAGCGAGGCGTATGAGATGGACATGGCGTATTCGGGCCCTGCGAGTAGCACGACGGGCCGCTGAGCGCCTGGGACCTCGTGATCAGCCCCGGTTCATTAAGGTAGCGCCCGCCCCTTGCCAACTGCGCCAACCCCGCGATGATCGTTGCCGCCAGCGCCTGGTCTCCAGCGGCCGCGGCCGCGTAGCTGTTGAAGAGGATTGGATCCCAGTTTGCCGTGTAGGCATCGTGGTAAGCTGTCAGCCCCGTCGATCTTCTTAGATCTGCGATGTATCGCTCGCTGTTCGAATACAGCCGATCGAGCGCCGCCTTCGCTGCAGATGCACTCCGCCCCCTGCCTCGCTCATCCACAGTACATGCAGAGCCAAGGCTGTCAGCAATGAAGAACCTCGGCTTCGAAATACCGCCTGAGCTTGATCCGCCTGATGTTGTCTCCCCGCACCCTGGGAAGAGCCCAAACGCCAACAGAATAACTGCCCAATATCGCACGACGCAGCCCTCCAATCAATTTGGAAAACGTTGAACTCGCGACAATGCACCTTGAAATTCCACTCACTCTAGCCGTTCTACAGATTCTTCCAAAGTGAAATTATTCTGCTCGGGCCGCCTTACGGGACACTCCTGCTCATGGGAGAGGATGGTCATATCCCGCTCTTTCAACTTTCCTTCCCTGTCAGAGTGACTCTGACCTGTCGTTAAAACGCCCGCTGCATACGGCGAATATTCCGAGGTCAGAGAACGCCGTCAGCACATATCCAGTGCCGCATCAATGCTGCTCCGAGACCCGCCGAGCGAGACTATTTCCTCCAGAACCTGAAGAATGGTTCCGTACCTGAGCGCCTCGATCAAGTCAGGATCCGCAGAGCCCATCCAGATGCCATCCGGCGGGAACTGACTTGCACTGACCACGAAGCTGCTACCGCTTACATTGATGTCAATCTCGACCGTCTCCTCAGAACCTCCGTACGTTGGATGACCCCAGACAAAAAACTGCGGCTGATTTCCTTTGCAAAAGACGCCGACAGACACGCCCACGGAATTTGCTGTGCCGAACGCGACCGGCTCTCCCTCGCTGAACTCCGTACCATCCTCATTGATTTTCCAGTCCGCAAATGCCGGACCCCCTATGGACAGCAAAGATGAGCTGACCAACAACATGAAGAGATAGTGTTTCATCTCAGCCACAGCTCAATTCTGCACATCTATTGCCACGCGAAGGATTGTCCGTTCCAGCGAAGCGCCGTTTGCTTCCCTCCATGAGCATACATCCGGATTAACGGAACCCCGCCCCCCTCGACACGCACACCACCCCCAAGGAACTGACCCTTGCTCTTGAGGAGATCCCCTTCCCTCACGTACAGGTTTACGCTGCAAACCTGCGCCCCGCAGAATCCGCTCCTTCCTCCTGAAGAACACGAAACTCCCTCGTGCGCCACAAGGAGATCCAATCTGCCGTCCCCGGTCAGGTCTTTTTCGATGAAAGATCCTGGCGAAATAGATCCGGATCCTCCGCAAGCACTGGAAATTTCCTGGTTCAGCACATACGCCGCAGCATTCGAGCTCTGTGAAGAAGCAGCAATCGGAACGGCACACAGCACGACCGACAACAAGGCAAATAACCTCATGAGTCTCTCCAACTACCATCCTCGAGCTTAAGCCCGAGGATTCGACCGATAAATTCCCTGGTAAATTCACAAACACGCTATCGCGCAGGCGTCTCGAGTCAAGAATCCATATTTCATGGGCCAAAAACCACCTATCGACCTGGCGCTCCCTATGGCCGCCCCATCGTCCCATCAGCTTCTGATCTGACCGCGTTCAAAAGCTGATGGCCCGCCGGCCTCCCCTATCCTCAGAGGAAAACTCATGCCCTCCGCCTTCGCATCCATGACCGTCCGAGATGACGGCTCCGTCATGACAGTATCGTGGCTCCCAACCTATACCTCCCAGCTCCTCGTCGGCTTCACCTCCGATTGGAAGGATGTTGGGATGGCAGCCATCCTGGATGTCGCGGCCGCTGAAGAACTCGCCGCCGCCATCGAGCTATTTCACGCCAAATCCATTCCAGCTCCGAACGGCACGCACGTATGCGTCCACCCCGCCAACCGCGGCGAACCATTCCGGGAAGGCCTCGAGATCTCCATCGAGGGAGAAAACTACGAACAGTTCTCGGTCTTCATCGAGGGTTTCGACACGACCTACGTTTCCGATCTCATCCGCAAGCAGGTCGGAAAACCAGGCGGTTGAATTCTGCCGACAGGTCTCCAATACTCGCTCTGATCCACAATTTTGGAACAGGGCGAGTGTTCGACAACTCCTTTCGCGGCGATGCACGAGACATCCACTTCAACCTCGGCCGATGGGACGACCTCATTGAATCCCAGGCAGAAATCTTCCGCAAAGATCGGCTGCGAACACTCTCGGACGGCCTGCGAAACGACTTCCTCAACTGTCAGCATGCGGCCGCTGTCAACCAGGTCATCCCGTCGGAAGACTACGTCGCACCGTGCATAGCTCCCCTGTCCCAGGAGATCGCAGGATACGACCTGCCATGCCTCTTCTCCGGCGATCGACCGACAAAGGGGACGGTCATGCTCTGCGCCCAAGACCCCCTGCGCGGCGCAAAATCAGAGACCGGCATTTCCGTCGGCACATTCTTCGGCGTGAACAGCTTCGTACTGCGCCGGAACCGTGCACAGCACGGCATCATGTGGCGCCTCGTACGCAAGTTCGTCGACACCGGCTTCGACGTCTGGGCCACTGACGCCCGCAAGCTCTTCATCTATCGCCAGCGGCTCAGCAGAGAGCAAAACGAGCTCTGTCGCGACGTGCTGCTCAAAGAGATCGAGCTCGTGGATCCTGTCAGGATTGTCGGCTTCGGAAACCAGGCTCAGCACCAGCTGCGATCATACGATCTTGGGCGCGAGATCACGCCCGCCCTTCATCCTTCATCCAGATTGTCGAGCCAATGGGGGCTGGTGGGCCAGAATCGCGACTACGACTTGTCCGACGTCGATGAACGATGCCAATCCAAGGTCGATCGATACTGGCGCGAGATCATGGCTGACTGAGCCTCGAGGCCATCTGCGCCCGGATCAAAAGAAAGAAAGACAGCCAGATCCACCCGAGCGACGCTCCGACCGGTTCCATTTGTGAAACCGGTCCGTGCCGCGCGCGGGCTTCTTCCCACAGAAAGGATCACCCATCATGGCTCAGTATATCGTCTACGCCGACGGCGCCTGCTCTGGAAACCCCGGCCCCGGCGGCTGGGCCTTCGAGATCCAGGGTGGCCTCAACACCGGCCTCCGGGAGAGTATTCGCGAGAGCGGCGGATCTCCCCAGACCACCAACAACATGATGGAGCTCATCGCCGCCACCAGCGCACTGCATTGGATCCTGAATACCCCCGGCCTCGTTGTAGGGGAAATCATCCTCTGTCTCGACAGCCAGTATGTCCTTGATGGGCTCTTCAAGTGGATCAACAGCTGGAAGGCCAAAGGCTGGAAAACCTCTAGCCGGAAGCCGATCAAGAACCGCGAACTTTGGGAAACTCTCGATGCCGTTCGCGATGAACTCCTCCGCCGCGGCTTCACTTTCAACCCCAAGTGGGTGAAGGGCCACTCCGGAGAACCCGGCAATGAACGTGTGGACACTGAAGCACAGCGGATGCGTGATGCCTACGCCCTGCCCGGCTCCAATCCCGCACCGCAGCCCGCGATGCAGCCGACCCAATCTTCCCCGGCGCCCATCTCTGGGCAGGTCATCGGGGCAAATCCCCACTGCGCAGTGGATGATATCCGTATGACGATGTCTCGCGCCGCCAAAGAGGCAAATCCCGGCGAGGACGTCAATCAGATGCAGGTCGACCTGATGCGGGCGATCCTGGAGGGATATACATCCGGCCATCACTCCATCCGGGATGTTGTCCGCGAGGTTCGCAACAACGCGATCGCGTTCGGCTGCCGCTAAGGCGGCACTATCTTCCAGAACACATCGAGGCGCCCTCACGGGCGCTTCCCCAATGGGGCACGCCCCGATCGAAACTGCACAGGAGGATGCCCATGGCCACCAAGAAGCAGAACCTTCGCCACCAGGTTCGCCGCGCCCGCAAAGCGCTCAACGCCGCCGAGGACATCCCGACTGCGATTTCCGGGAAGCGCATCGCGCGCAATCACTGGGGCCGCGGCATCGGCCGGCGCGATTTCGCCCCTGCCCCCGGCCAGCTCGCCGAGGACGACGACACCTGGGACGACATGGATCCGCGGTCCTGACGGAAACGGCCGTCCGGCTACGAGGTCGCAACAATTCGAACACGTTCGGCTGGCGATAACCTCGACACCACCTCCCCATCACGCAAAGGCGTCCTCACGGGCGCCTTTCTCGTTTCAATCCACGCCCGGCCCCGAGCGAGGCCAGAGGCATGCGCCGACCTGGAGATACCCATGCCCCAAGAGACTTCGACCATGCGTCAAGCAACGCCGCGAGACTTCCCCTCTGAAGGCCTCATGCCCCTGGAGCTGAAAATCCAGACAGGAAGGCGCGGGTTCAGAGATCAGATCGACGTCATCTCTGACAGCATGAAGGGGAATATCCCCCAGGGCAGCTTCTTTGCCTACCTTTTCCGTCGCTTCGGGTATCCCCAGCGCGGATGGGACCCTTACAAGGAGCTTGCGGCCTACCTGCTTACCACGCCTCGGCGGGACATGCTGATGCGGATCGCACCCTATGCCGAAGGGGACCCCGACCTCAGCATCAGCTTCCTGGTTCCCTCGCAAGTCGAGATCGCATGTCGCAGCTATCCCCACAGGTTCCGGGACATTCACCGGGACGCCTTCGGCGACTGGGTCGAAGCGACATTCCGCAAGCCTGACTGGATCGAAGAGTGGTTCACGATGGCCACATCCAGCCCGGGTATGCCCGGCCCCGTCGTGACGAACTGGAAGGAAAGCCTGCATCGCCTCCAGTGGGCACGGTACTTCGACACCCAGAAAGACGAGCACCCCTGGTACGTCTGGTATCAGGACACCGTGGCGGCCTATGAGGCCGTGCACCCCAAGCCGGCCATCGAGTACCGGAGCGCTGATTGGACCGCCTGGTCGGACCAGGATCCGATGAAGGTCTACGTAGAGGCGGCCATCGCCGCCCTGCAGGACCTCCACACTCCGGTCTGGATCCGAGACTGCGCCATCGACCCCTGGGGCCACGTCCCCGACGACGATCTCCTCGACTTCCAAGGTGCCGACCGGCACCCCTCTGCCGGCATTCCCTCCGGTGCTCTGGGAAATCAGGCCCCTCAGGAGTTCGTCGAACTTCACGGCCTGATCCTATCGCTCGGCGACACGCCAGCCGAAGGCATCTCGCGCGCCCACGAAATCCTTGCTGCACACAAAGAAGGACAAGCCCAATGACTCCGTCCAAGCCCCTCCCCATCGACAACAGCCGTGAGTATCGCACGCGATCCGGCCGCCGGGTTGTCCTGCACGACTATGTCGAAAAGAACTCCGCCGGCGCCGTTGTCTCCTTCCCGGTCAAGGGGACCATCATCACCTCCGAGAAGCCCCGCCGGACGCGCTACCAGATCTGGAGCAACGAAGGTCGGGCCCAGGCCCTTGGAGACAGCCCCGACGACCTGGTGGATTTCCCGCCGGTGAAGACCTCCAAGCTTCCTGCATAGCAGTCCGCCTGATCCCTCCCTCTTCGACAGAAAGTCTCACGATGCTGATCACCCTCCTGACAGTTCTGACCTGCACCATGTTCCTTGCGGCGCTGTTCCTCCTTCGCGATGCCGGTACGAAGAAGCACTCCTCTCTCCTCGCGACCAGCGGCCTGATCTCCGGCGTCCTGCTGGCCTGCGCAACGGTAGACAGCCTCGGCTTCTCAAAGGGACTCGCTACCGTCTTGACCGCAACCTTCGTCCTGCTGAGCGCCTTTGGTATCGGCCACATGCTTAGCAATCTGCTGAAGATCCCCGGGCCGTATAACCCGCGCTCGCCTGCGCAGATCGCCTTTCACGCACTCGTCGGAGCGCCGATCGCACTTGGCTTCTTAGCCCAGGACATCTCCCTGAATGCCGTGATCCTTCTTCTCTTCATCGGCTCGTTGCTCGGCCTCGTCGGCCTCTTCGCTATCTTCGCCAAGGACACCGACGACGCCGTACGAGAGAGCGACGCTGAAAACGGCTGACCGGCCGCATCCCAGATCATACTCACAATCTGCAACAAGCGCCCATGTAGAGTGCATAGCCCAGATGGATGCCCACATGCCTGAACCTCACACCTCCGAACCCGAACAGGAATTCTCCGCGGCCGAGGTTCAGGCCATGCAGAGAGCGTTCATCAAGCTCGTAGATCTCTGGGGCCTCACCGATGAGCAGGCCTCCACTCTCATGGGAGAGATCCCCGTACAAACCCTGCGAGACTGGAAAGCCGGTAGGCTTGGCTCCGCAGGCACAGATACTGCCGTGCGCCTGTCCAACGTGATGGGCATCCACAAGGCACTCCGTCTCCTCTTCAAAGATCCCGTACGCGGGTATACCTGGATCAAGCGCCCGAATACCGCATTCTCCGGAGCAACAGCTCTGGAGGTCATGCTCCGCGGGAAGATCTCCGACCTCACCCGGGTGAGGCAGTACCTTGATGCTATGAGGGTGCTATAGACGCTGCACCCTGCACCATGTCCACGAGGGATAGGCATCATCGTCCAACAGGTTCCCCTACAGGGTAGGACACGACATCCAATCTGTCATTCTTGAGTAGGCCGGGCGTAGGCAGCCTCAGGGGTCGCACTTTGCGCCGTGGTCTTCTTCCCGGGCAAGGATGCCAGCAGAAGCAGCAATAGCAGCACCATGGTGATGATCATCATCAGAAGGATGCCTCGTGGGATGCGGCACTAGATATGAAGCTAAGAAGGGAAGGATCAGGGCCCTGGCCACAGCCGCGACGGCCCGACCAGCTCTCCGGGAGGCGAACCGCACCCTCATCCCTGCTTAACGGAACGCCGAAGAACCCCCTTTCTGTCTTTCTTTTTTTCTGGAGGGTGGATGCACAAAATCGAGCCCTGGACTAACGATGCGAATCCAGCTTAGTTCGCCTCGAAAGGGAGGATCACATGAGAGCAGACGTCCCGGAAGTTCGAATTGAAATTCACCACAGAACCGGCATTGAAATATATGACGATTTCAACATTAATTTCGCAGTTCTAGATGGTCACCCTCGGTGGCCGACAACAGAAACACCCAGCCTTCTCTCAGGCGGACCGTCGGTCAAGTACAAGACTCTCCAAGCGACGATCGACCTGACGCCAACCGAAATCTACCGCCTCACGATGCGCTGCCTGTCCCCTATCGAATTCTTCAAGCTGAAGAAAGCTGCACCCGGCATGCGCGAAATCCGCGAGGCATTCTACGACCCGAAAAGCGGCACAGCGGTCCAACCGCGGGCCTGACACCGAAAGACCGCCAAAGTTCCAGATGCTCTCGGGAATTTCCATCGACTTTCCGAGAGCAATACACCAGTTCTCGACAGTCGTGAATTTCACGCCTGGACTGCAGATCTCAATTCGCTCATATCCAACCCAAAGGAGATTGGGTATGAGCGATATTGATCCAGAGATCAAAATAGAAATCCTGCACAGGGATGGGACAGAAACCTTTGACCCGAACGGCATCATTGCCGCGGTCATGGACGGACCTCCCGACTGGCCATCGACACCCACTCCCAGTGCAATCTCTGGATCACCCGCGGTCATCTACAAGACGATAGACGTGGAGGTTCCTCTCACATCAGCCGAAGTCTATCGGCTCATCATGAAAAGCCTCCAACCTGTCGAGTACTTCGCCCTGAGGGCCGCCGTCGGCGACATCTTCGAGATCCACGACGACTTCTACGATCCTGCTACGGGCAGCGCTCTCGATCCCTGGGTCTGACACCGCCACTCATCACCGATCCGCAAGGCTCGAGCAGCAGCTCGGGCCTTTTCTTTTGCGAAACAAACTCTGCTTTTCCTTTTCGCAAAGGAACCGACGTCCCTGACATCTGTCTCAACAAGAAGCGAAAGTCATGACTGTTTCTCGACGCTCCTTCCTTGCTGGCATCGCTTCCAGCAGCCTCCTCACGACACCCGCCTTGGCTCTTTCTGCGCCGACGGTTCGGCTCTCCTGCCTGCACACAGGGGCAACCTGCGAAATCAACTTCGACGGCAGCATCTCGTCTCGCGACGCGGAAGCCTTCCGGCGAGCAACCTGGGATTGGCGGCGCCACACCGCCTACAAAATGGATCTTGAACTGATCCCGCTGCTCGCCGGCATCAGCAAGTTCGCAGGCTCCGATCACACCTTCGGTCTGATCTCAGGATACCGCACCCCGGAAACGAACCGCGCCCTCAACGGCACGGCCACGAAATCCTACCACATGAAGGGTCAGGCGCTCGACATCCGCCGATCGGACATGCGCCTCTCAGACCTTCGAGAAGCAGCCACTCGCCTCCAGATCGGCGGCGTTGGCTACTACCCGCAGCCTCGAAACAACTTTGTCCACGTGGACACCGGACCGGTACGATACTGGTGAACAACCTACAAAAGCGGCCTTCGGGCCGCTTTTTCTTTGCTATAGTCCAAGGATGATGCCGATGAATCTCGCCAATCTTGCAGCGCTGAAAGAGGCACTCTCGAACCAGAACCAACTAAACGAGGCCCTCGCCCTGCTGGAACGAATGGCCGCGCGCGCCGCGGCTGAGATTGGCTACGAAAGTCGTTTCTTGAGCTGGCTCGAGCGAGGAGGGGCTCGGGAACTGAGGGATCTGTCGGAGCCCTTTGGGAGCTATTCGAGCGACCTGCACTTCGCAACTATTGTCGACAGTATCGACAGCGCTCGCGCCAACACCGGCTCCTGAGCGTTGGGCCGACGGGACTTTCCCCGTCTTCCCTCGCATCATGGGCAACTTTCCCGGGTTGCTACCAGGCGGGGCTCCGCCCCGCGCCCCGTTTCCTGAGCGCCACTGAATTTACTGAACTCAGGCGAAACACCATCGGCCGCTACGCGGTTGAAATGAATATGCCGGCAGAGCCGGTTAAAAAAAGCGCTTCGCGCTAGCCTCCGGCGGTCAGAAAGAGGTCGGCTCCGCCGATCTGGGCACGATTTCCACACCAAGGATACGCTGCCGTCGCTGCACCCACAGACTCCGCGCCGTAGCTCCCAGAAGGTCCGAGCTCAAGAGAAGGAGAAGGAGTCCAAGAAGAAGCAGGAATAGACCGCGGAATGACCGCTGAGCGTCTCGTTTCTCGTTTGTGCGAAACGAGCCGTTCACCGGCCCCTCCCTGAAAGATCGAACAAAAGGATTGCCCCCAT
>Ga0208328_1000693_pt1 | contig 14002 bp, 13 predicted proteins | sample DeeseametaMP2633_FD_184170 | JGI IMG/M metagenome (GOLD analysis project Ga0208328, IMG submission 184170) | Marine microbial communities from the Deep Atlantic Ocean - MP2633 (SPAdes) | ecosystem: Environmental > Aquatic > Marine > Unclassified | place: Northeast of Antigua and Barbuda, North... | reverse complement strand
CAGGGAGGAGGAGAGAGGGTCGCCGCTGATTTCCGGGGTTCAGGGAGGAGGAGAGAACCCCAGGAAACTCTGTGGCGCATCGCTGCGCCGTTACCGCTATCTAGCGATTGCTGCGACGCAGCGCAATGGTCAGCACTGCAGACCTGCCCTGACCTCAGCGCATGGCAAGACACCGGCCATCAGGCGGGTGCCCGATCACCCGCCGTGATCCAGTCGAGGAACACCTGCGCGGGGCCGGAGAGGCGCCGCGCCCCGGTGACGAAATAGGACGTGCCGAGGTCGAGCTCGCCCTCCGGCCACATTCGCAGCGCCCCGTCGCGCACCGCGCCGCTCGCGATGGAACGCCAGCCCAGCATGACCCCGCGCCCGTCGAGCACCGCCTGCGCCGCCTGCACGTAGTTGTTGAAGGTCTGCCCCGAGAGACGCGCCCGCGGGATGCCCCGGGCGCGAAGGTAGTCCTCCCACCCGGCCCAGTGCTGGTTGTGCGGGCTGCGCACATGGATGAGCGGTGCCCGATCGAGACCCACGCCCTCGGCCTGCAACCGTTCCAGCAGGGCAGGCGCGGCCACCGGGCAGACCCGCTCGTCGAAGAGCTTGAGCGTCGTGCCCTCGCGCCAGCCGCCGGTGCCGTAGCGGATGGCGATGTCGATACCGGGCGAAAGATGCGGCAGGTCGGTCGCGGGGGCCTGCACGTTCACCGTCATCTCCGGATGCGCGGCGTAGAATTCGGGCAGGCGCGGCATCAGCCAGTAGGTCGCCATGCCGAGCGTGCAGGACACCGTGACCTGCGCCCCGTCCTGCCCGCTGAGCGCCCGGATGTCCTCGAGCGCCGCCGAGATCTGCCCCAACCCGTCGCGCGCCGCACGGGCCAGAAGCACGCCCGCCTCGGTCAGCTGCGCCGGCCGCGTGGCGCGATCGAAGAGCGTCGCGCCCACGTGTTCTTCCAGCGCCCGCAGCGCCTGGCTCACCGCCGGCTGGGTCACGTTGAGCCGCGCAGCCGCCAGCCGCATCGAGCCATGCCGGGCGACGGCCTCGAAGGTGGTGAGCAGGCGCAGCGGCGGGAGACGGTCCATCAACTTAACCCATGGCTTAAGATATCATCAGGCTAATCCGCCTGTTTCAGGAAAGGAAGGCGTGGAATGCTTGTTTGCAGAAACGCTCCCAACCCTACGCAACAGGCTGAGATACAACATGAACGTCATGACCTCCCCGGTGGCGGCACCGGTCCTGCAGGACAACGGCCTGCGCATCGCCCTCTCTGACGGCGAAAGCCATTACTTCAACTACTACTGGCTGCGCGACAACTGCCCGAGCTCGTTCAACAGCTCCACCCGCGAGCGCAGCTTCGACATCTTCCACCTCGAGACCGCGCCCAGGGCGAAGACCGCCGAGGTCACCGGCGACGTGCTCGAGATCACCTGGGAGGCCGAGGACCACGTCACCCGCTTCCCGCTGAGCTGGCTCGAGGCCTACAAGACCCCGCAGCGCCGCCCCGACCCCGCCGACCTGTCGCGCGAGGCATGGTATGGCGACCACTACCCGGACGTGCCGCGCTTCAGCCAGCCGGAGCTGCTCGCCGATCCCGCCCTGCGCGCCAAGTGGATCGAGGCGATGCTGGTCGAGGGCTTCACCATCCTCACCGACATGCCGAACAGCAACGAGGGGCTCACCGAGACAGCCGAGATGATCGGCCAGGTCCGCCCGACCTTCTTCGGCGACTATTTCGACGTGAAGACCCACATCAACCCGACCAACACCGCCTACACGGCCTCGGCGCTCGAGCTGCACACCGACACCCCCGCCGAGGAACACGCGCCGGGCGTGCAGTTCCTGCATTGCCGCGCCAACACCGTCGAAGGCGGCTACAGCCTCTATGCCGATGGCGTGGCCGTCGCCAACGACTTCCGAAGCCGCGACCCCGAGGGGTTCAGGGTGCTCGCCGAGACGCCGGTGCCGTTCTTCTGCGAGCACGACACCTACGACATGCGCTCGCGCCAGACGGTGATCGAGCTGGACCGGTACGGCGAGGTCTCGGGCCTGACGATCAGCCAGCACATGCTGGACATTTCGGACCTCGATCAGGAGCTGCTCGACACCTGGTACCCGGCGTTCTGCCGCTTCGGGAAGATGCTGCAGGAAGAGAAATACATGATGACCTTCCTGATGAAGGCAGGCGAATGCATGGTCTTTGACAACCACCGCATCGTGCACGGCCGCGCCGCCTATACCGCCGAAAGCGGCGACCGCTACCTGCGCGGCTGCTACACGGACCGCGCCGAGATGCGCTCGACCTATCGCGCGCTGGTCAGCGAAGGGCGGTTCAAATGAACGCCATGAGCCCGCTTGCCGAAGAGACTGCCGCCCTGCGGCAGGATCTCGCGGCGGCGTTCCGCATCTGCCACCAGATGGGCTGGAGCGAGTCGGTCGGCAACCACTTCAGCGCCGCCGTGTCCGAGCACGAGTTCCTGCTGAACCCCTGCTGGCAGCACTTCGCGACGATCCGCCCCGAGGACCTGCTGCGCATCGATGCCCGCGACGGGCGGGTGATCGAGGGCGCGGGCAGCCCCGATGCCTCGGCCTGGTGCGTGCACGGCACGCTGCACCGCCGGAAGCCCGAGGCGAAGGTGATCCTGCACGCGCACTCGCCCTATGCCACGGCGCTGGCCTGCCTCAAGGACCCGACGATGGTGCCCATCGACAACAACACCGCGCGGTTCTACGGCCGTGCTGCCTATGACCTCGCCTTCGGCGGCATCGCCGATGCCGAGGAAGAGGGCGAGCGTCTGGCGGAGTCGCTGGGCGACAAGTCGGTGCTGGTGATGGGCAACCACGGCGTCACCATCGTCGGCGACACGGTCGCCGCGGCCTTCGAGGATCTCTACTTCTTCGAGAAGGCGGCGCAGACGCTGATCCTCGCTCGCTCGGCAGGCGCGCCGCTGGCGGTGCTGTCGGACGCGGTGGCACAGAACACCGCCGACGGCTGGGTCGCCTATCGCGGCATGGCGGACCGGCACTTCGACTTCCTGAAGTCGCAGCTGCCGCCGCTCTGAGCTCTCGCGCAGTCGCCCCCGCCGGTGTATCCAGCGGGGGCATTCCCACGCGAGGCCCACCATCAAACGCTTCCCCTCCATCCAGGCGCTGCGCGCCATCGAGAGCGTCGCCCGCAACGGCGCGCTCTGGCGTGCCGCCGCCGAGCTCAACGTCACCCGCAGCGCGATCAGCCACCAGCTGCGGCTGCTCGAGGCCGACCTCGGCTTCAAGATCGTCGAGCGCAACGGCAACCGCTCCGAGATCACCCCCCGCGCCCGCACCTATGCCGAGGACGTCCGTCGCGCGCTCAGCATGATCGCCACCTCGACGGCGCGGGTGACGCAGCAGGGGCTGACCGGCTCGCTCACCGTGAGCGCCACGCCGGGCTTTGCCGACGGCTGGCTCTGCCTCAACATGAGCGACTTCCTCGCCGAGCATCCGGACGTGGTGCTGAGCGTCATCAGCTCGCACAAGATGGCCGACACCACCAACCCCGAGATCGACACCTTCATCACCTTCGGGCAGGAGCCGCGCGCCCATCTGAAGACCGAACCGCTGTTCGCGGTCGAGTTCACCCCGCTCTGCAGCCCCGCCTACCTCGGCCGGTTCGAGAACTTCAACGACCTCGGGATCCTCAAGGAAGCGACGCTTCTGCACATGAGCGACTTCACCGACTGGGAGGACTGGATGGCGCTCTCGGGCCTGGCGCCCGAAGATGCGCGCCGGGGCATCTGCTACTCGGACATGAACATCGTCCACACGGCGGTTCTGGCCGGTCAGGGAATCGCGATCGGCGACACGGTGCTGTAGGGGAAGGACCTGCGCGAGGGGCGGCTGATGCGGCCTTTCTCGGCGTCCCTGCACGCGGATACCGGGTATTTCATTTGCACGCCCGAGGAAAATCTCGAAAATCCCATCGTCGTCGAGTTTCACAAGTGGCTGAAAACAAGACTTGAATTGAGCCGCCTCACGCCAACCCGAAATCCGTGACAAATATAATTTGTCGCGCCTCTGAATAAGTTTCATTTGCAGTTCATCTGCGCCACTCGCACCCTTACGCCACACGAACAGGGATGAAAGAGAGGCGAAAGTGCCCGGAACACCGCAGATCGAAGCACGTTCAGTCGGCAAGAAATTCGGCAAATTCCATGCGCTGAAAGGCATCTCCCTCGGGATCTCGGAAGGCGAATTCATCTCGCTGCTGGGGCCCTCGGGATCGGGCAAGACCACCTTCCTCACGCTGATCGCCGGCTACGAGCCGGTCACCACGGGCAAGCTGATGCTCGAGGGGCAGGACATGACCACCTGGTCGGCCAACCAGCGCGGCTTCGGCATGGTCTTCCAGGGCTACGCGCTGTTCCCGCACCTCACCGTGGCCGAGAACATCGCCTTCCCGCTCAAGGTCCAGAAACGCTCGAAGGCGCAGATCGCCGACCGGGTCGCCCAGATGGTGGCGATGGTCGGCCTCGCGGGGCACGAGGACAAGAAGCCCAAGGCGCTCTCCGGCGGCCAGCAGCAGCGCGTGGCGCTGGCCCGGGCGCTGGCCTACGAGCCCAAGGTGCTGCTGCTCGACGAGCCGTTCTCGGCGCTCGACAAGAACCTGCGCGGCCAGATGCAGGAAGAGCTGCGGCGCCTCCACCGCGAGCTCGGCACCACCTTCGTCTTCGTCACCCACGACCAGGAAGAGGCACTGGCACTGTCCTCGCGCATCGCCATCTTCAACCACGGCGAGCTGCAGCAGGTCGGCACCCCGGACGAGGTCTACGAGCGCCCCGCCAACCGCTTCACCGCCGAGTTCCTCGGCGACATCAACATCCTCTCGCTCGACCAGCAGGCGGGCGGCATCGCGGGCACCGCGGTCGACCTTCCGACCAACGCCGCGGCCTTCCGGCACGTGGCCATCCGCCCCGAGCACATGCGCCTCGCCGCGGCGCAGGATGGCAACCGCCTTCCCGCCCGGGTGCGCGACCGCGTCTACCTCGGCTCGAAATCCCGGCTGCTGCTAGAGACCCGGGCCGGCGAAGAGCTGATGCTCTACTTCGACAACGGCCCCGGCATGCCGCCGCCCGACCCCGGCGCCGAGCTTTTCGTCGCGTGGGACACAAGCGACAGCTTCGCCGTCTGACACTCCCCGACTGCCGATCCCGAAGACCGGGGCGCCCACGCGCCGCGGGGCGGGAGAGGTTTACCCATAACCAAAGCAACAGGTGAGACCATGAACAATCACTTCCGCAACGACCTCGTGGACATCCTCAAGGAACGGACCGCAAAGGGCCAGATCTCGCGCCGGCAGGCACTGCAGGGGCTCGGCGCGCTGATGGGCACCACGGCGCTTGGCCTCGGGGCCGGGCGCGCGCAGGCGCAGGAAGGCCGTCTGGTCTTCGTGAACTGGGGCGGCGACGCGCTCGACGCCATGGACGAGGCCTTCGGCAAGCCCTTTGCCGAGGAAACCGGCATCAAGGTGCTTTACGACGGCTCCGGCCCGACCGAGGGCGCGATCACCGCGCAGGTGCAGGGCGGACGTCCGACCTGGGACCTCGTCGACGCCGAGCCGTTCTCGTCGCAGGCGCTTGGCCGCCAGGGCATGATGGAGCCGATCGACTACGACATCGTCGACCCGGCCAAGCAGCGCGAGGGCTTCCAGTGGGAATACTCGTCGTCCTGCTACTTCTACAGCTACGTCATCGCCTACGACGCCACCAAGTACGACACCCCGCCGAGCTCGCTCGCGGATTTCTTCGACACCGAGACATTCCCCGGCAAGCGCTCCATGTACAAGTGGGGCGCGGGCATGTGGGAAGCGGCGCTGCTGGCCGACGGCGTGGCGCCGGCGGATCTCTACCCGCTGGACCTCGACCGGGCCCATGCCAAGATCGAGGCTTTCAAGGAGCACGTCGGCGCGTTCTGGGGCGGCGGCGCCGAAAGCCAGTCGCTGCTGCTGAACGGCGACGTGTCGATGGCGCTGATCTGGAACACCCGCGCAAGCCTGCTGCACAAGGACACCGAGGGCGAGATCACCTTCACCTGGAATGACGGCATCATCGGCCCGGGCGGCATCGGCGTGCTCAAGAACAACCCCGGCGGCAAGGAGGCGGCGATGAAGTACATCGCGGCCACGCAGGAGCCCGAGCGCCAGGTGGTGCTGTTCCAGATGCTGGGGAACGGCCCGTCGAACCCGGCCGCCGACGCGCTGATCCCCGAGGACGAACGCCGCTTCAACCCGATGGATCCCGAGAACCTGCCCAAGCAGGTCGCGCTCGACATGGGCTGGTACGAGGAGAACTACGGCGCCGCGCTCGACGCCTATCTCCAGATCATCTCCGCCTGATCCCCTGACCCCGCCGCCTCCGCCCCCGTGACGGGGGCGGCGCCAAGGAGCATCCATGCGCCCCGTCCTCTTTCTCATCTGTCCCGTGCTGCTGTTTCTCGGAGCAAGCTACCTGCTGCCGTTCCTCGGGATCGTGCAGCTGAGCTTCACCGACCCCGACCCGGGGCTCGCGCAATATGGCCGCGTGCTGACCGAGGATCTGCCGCTCGGCGTGATCTGGCGGACGCTGCGGCTCTGCGTCATGGTCACCGCGGTGTCGGTGAGCTGCGCCTATGTCATCACCCTGCTCTGGGTGCGCGGCAGTCCGCTGGTGCGCTCGATCACCGAGCTCTGCATCATGATCCCGTTCTGGATCTCGGTGCTCAGCCGCGCCTTCGGCTGGCTCTCGATGCTGTCGAACCGCGGCCTGCTCAACACATGGCTTCAGGACATGGGCCTGATCGACAGCGCCATCCAGATGACCCGCAACGAATTCGCTGTGGTCATAGGCATGTCCCATTACCTCATTCCCTTCGCGGTCTTCCCGCTCGCCACCGCCATGCGCAACGTGGACGAGCGTGTCCTGACGGCCGCCGACGGCATGGGGGCCTCGCGGCTGCGGATCTTCTGGCAGGTGTTCCTGCCGATGACCGCGAGCGGCATCATGGGCGCCACCCTGCTGGTCTTCGTCTTCTCCATCGGCTTCTACGTGACGCCTGCGCTGCTGGGTGGCGGACAGTCGGTGCTGGTGGCCGAGCTGATCTACCTGTGGATCTTCCAGATCCCGCAATGGGGCACGGCCGCCGCGATGAGCGTGGTGCTGATGCTCGCGGTGGGCGGCATCCTCTACATCCTGATGCGGCGCTACGGGGAGATGGCGAAATGAACAGGCTCCGTCCCGGCGCAATCGCCACGCTTCTCTCCTCGCTCGTCGCGCTCTTCCTGCTGATGCCGCTCATCGCGGTGGTGCCTGTGAGCTTCACCTCGCGCCGCTACCTGTCGCTGCCCGACGGCAACTGGTCCTGGCGCCATTACGCGGCGCTCGTCGAGGAACCCGAGTGGGGCAGCAGCCTGCTGACCTCGGTGCAGGTGGGCGTGCTGGCCAGCCTGCTGGCGGTCGTCCTCGCCGCGGCCTTCTGCATCGGCATCTGGATGCTGCGGCCGCGCGGTGCGGGGCTGATGACCGGCCTCGTGCTGCTGCCGATGGTGGCGCCGCCGGTGGTGTCGTCGCTGACGCTCTACTTCTTCCTCAACCAGCTGGCGCGCTGGAACAGCATCGTGGCCTACGACAAGCTCGGCGGCGTGGTGCTGGCCCACACGGTGATGATCGTGCCCTACGCCGTGGTCGTGATCATGGTCTCGCTCAGCCAGCTCGACCGGCGCATGGACCTTGCCGCCCAGACGATGGGCGCCAGCGTGCCGACCCGCATCTTCGGGGTGATCGTGCCCAACATCCGCTTCGGCCTCTTGGGCGCGTTCTTCCTGTGCTTCCTGCTCAGCTGGGACGAGATCGGCGTGACGCTCTTCGTCACCTCGGTCGAAACCATCACCCTTCCCCGCCGCATGTGGATGGGCCTGCGCGACAACGTCGACCCGGCCATCGCCGCGCTCTCGGTGCTGCTGATCCTCGTGGTCACGGTGCTGGTGGTGATCCGCGCCGCCATGCTCCTGCGCAGGGAACGACAGGCCCGTTGACGCTCACGCGACCCCGCGCGGCCCCCGGCGGCGCGGCCCCTCCCACCTGCAACCCAACACTCCCGACCCAAAGAAAAGGGTGACCCATGCATTTTGGACTGACCGAAGAACAGGAGATGATCGTCTCCACCGTGCGGAGCTTCGTCGAGAACGAGATCTATCCGCACGAGGCCATCGTCGAGCGCACCGGCGAGGTGCCGGCCGAGATCGCGCAGGAGATCAAGCAGAAGTGCCTCGACCTCGGCTTCTATGCCTCGAACTTCCCCGAGAGCGTCGGCGGCCCGGGCCTCAGCCACGTCGATTTCGCGCTGGTCGAGCGTGAGCTCGGCCGCGGCTCGATGGCGCTGACGCATTTCTTCGGCCGCCCGCAGAACATCCTCATGGCCTGCAAGGGCGAGCAGATCGAGAAATACCTCCTGCCCGCGGTGCGCGGCGAGCGGATGGATGCGCTGGCAATGACCGAGCCCGACGCCGGGTCGGACGTGCGCGGCATGAAATGCTCGGCGGTGCGCGACGGCGGCGACTGGGTGGTGAACGGCTCCAAGCACTTCATCTCGGGCGCCGAGCACGCGGATTTCGTCATCGTCTTCGTGGCAACGGGCGTCGACGAGACCCCGCGCGGTCCCAAGAAGCGCATCACCTGCTTCCTCGTCGACCGCGGCACCCCCGGCTTCGAGATCGCGCGCGGCTACAATTCCGTGTCGCACCGGGGCTATCAGAACAGCATCCTCTACTTCGACAACTGCCGCCTCTCGGACGCGCAGGTGCTGGGCGAGGTCGACGGCGGCTTCGACGTGATGAACGAATGGCTCTACGCCACCCGCATCACCGTCGCGACCAACTCGGTGGGCCGCGCGCGCCGGGTGTTCGACCACGCCGTCGCCTACGCCGCCGAGCGCAAGCAGTTCGGCCAGCCCATCGGCAAGTTCCAGGGCGTGAGCTTCCAGATCGCCGACATGATCACCGAGATCGACGCCGCCGACATGCTCACCCTCTCGGCCGCGTGGCGGCTCGACCAGAGCCTGCCCGCCAACCGCGAGATCGCCTCGGCCAAGGTCTACGCCTCCGAGATGCTCGCCCGCGTCACCGATGCGGCGCTGCAGATCCACGGCGGCATGGGGCTCATGGACGAGCTGCCGATCGAGCGCTTCTGGCGCGACGCCCGGGTGGAACGCATCTGGGACGGCACCTCCGAGATCCAGCGCCACATCATCAGCCGGGAGATCTTCCGGCCGCTGGGAGCCTGAGACATGCGCCCGCTCAGCCGGTTCTTCTCGCCCGGGGCCATCGCCGTCATCGGCGGCGGCGCGTGGTGCGAGGCGGTGGTGCGCCAGTGCCGCGCCACGGGCTTCACCGGGCCGATCTGGCCGGTGCATCCGAAGAAGGCGGAGGTCGGCGGCGAGCCGGCCTTTGCCGACCTCGCGTCGCTGCCCGGCGTGCCGGATGCGGCCTTCATCGGGGTCAACCGCGAGCTCACCGTCGAGATGGCGCGCCGGCTTTCCGAGATGGGCTGCGCCGGCGCGGTCTGCTTCGCCGCGGGCTTCTCCGAGGCGGTCTCCGAGCTGGCCGACGGCGATGACCTGCAGGCGCAGCTGGTGGCGGCGGCGGGCGAGATGCGCGTGCTCGGCCCCAACTGCTACGGCATCGTCAACGCGCTCGACGGGGTGGCGCTCTGGCCCGACCGTCACGGCATGAGCCCGGTCGAGAGCGGCGTCGCCGTGATCGGCCAGTCGTCGAACGTGCTGATCAACCTGACCATGCAGCGCCGCGGGCTGCCGCTGGCCGCCGTGGTGGCCGCCGGCAACCAGGCGCAGACCTCGATGTCCGACCTCGGCATGGCGCTGCTCGACGATCCGCGCATCACCGCGCTTGGCCTGCACATCGAGGGCATCAGCGACCTGCGCGCCTTCGAGGCGCTGGCGGCACGGGCCAGCGCGCTCGGCAAGCCCATCGCGGCGCTGCGCGTCGGCTCCTCCGAGCAGGCGCAGGCGGCGGCGGTGTCGCACACCGCCTCGCTCACCGGCTCGGACGCTGGCGCGCGGGCGCTGCTGCGGCGGCTGGGGATCGCGCAGGTGGACACGCCCTCCGAGCTGGTCGAGACGCTGAAGATCCTGCACGTCACCGGCGGGCTGCGCTCGGCGCGCATCGCCTCCGCCTCGTGCTCGGGCGGCGAGGCCTCGCTGATGGCCGACATTGGCGAGATCGCGGGCGTCACCTACCCGGGCCTCAACGACGCCCAGTCATCCGGCCTGCGGACGGCGCTCGGGCCCAAGGTCGCGCTGGCCAACCCGCTGGATTACAACACCTATATCTGGGGCAACGAAGAGGCGCTGACCGCGACCTTCACCGCGCTCTGCGAGCCGGGCGCGGATCTGGGTCTTGGCTGCGTCGTGGTCGACTACCCGCGCCGCGACCGGTTTGACGCCCCCGACTACGATCAGGTCCTGCGCGCCATCGCGCGGACCCGCGAGGCGACGGGCACACCCATGGCCATGGTCTCGCTGCTGGCCGAGGGGCTGTCGGAAACGGTCGCTGAGAAGGCGCTCGCCATGGGCATCGTCCCGCTTTGCGGCATGGGCGACGCCTTGCGGGCGATCCGTGCGGCGGTGGTGGAGCGCGACGGCCGCAACGCCCGCCCCGAGCCGGTGACGCTGCCCCTGAACGGCCACGGTAGCGCGCGGGTGTTCTCCGAGGCCGAGGCCAAGGCGATGCTCGCGGGCGTCGGCGTGCGGGTGCCGGGCTCGGCCCGTGCCAGCTCTGCCCCCCACGCCGCCGAGAGCGCCGCGCAGATCGGCTTCCCGGTGGTGCTGAAGGGCGAAGGCATCGCCCACAAGACCGAGGCCGGGGCCGTGGTGCTGAACCTCGCCACCCCTCAAGAGGTCGCGGAGGCGGCAGCAAAGATGCCGGCGCAGAGCTTCCTCGTCGAGGAGATGATCACCGGCACCGTGGCCGAGCTGATCCTCGGCGTCACCCGTGACCCGGCGCACGGTTTCGTGCTGACGCTGGGCCTTGGCGGCATCCTCACCGAGCTGATCCGCGACACCGCCTCGGTGCTGGTCCCCGCCAGCCGCGAGGACGTGCACGCCGCGCTCGGCAGCCTGCGCACCGCGGCGCTGCTCACCGGTTACCGGGGCCGCCCCGCCGCGGATCTCGAGGCGGTGGTCGACACCGTCATGGCGCTGCAATCGCTGGTGCAGACCCACGCGGACGCGCTGCACGAAATCGAAATCAACCCGCTGATCTGCCGCGCCTCGGACGCGGTGGCGGCGGATGCCCTCATCAGGATGGAAGAATGACCCAGAACGTCTTGACCGAACGTCGCGGTGCGGTGCTCGAAGTCACCCTGAACCGTCCCAAGGCCAACGCCATCGACATGGCGACCTCGCGCCGGCTTGGCGAGATCTTCACCGAGTTCCGCGACGACCCCGAGCCGCGCGTGGCGATCCTCACCGCGCAGGGCGAGAAGTTCTTCTGCCCCGGCTGGGATCTCAAGGCCGCGGCCGAGGGCGAGGCGGCGGACGCGGATTACGGCGTCGGCGGCTTCGGCGGCCTGCAGGAGCTGCGTGGCCTCAACAAGCCGGTGATCGCCGCCGTCAACGGCATCGCCTGCGGTGGCGGGCTGGAGCTGGCGATCAGCGCCGACATCATCCTCGCCGCCGATCACGCCACCTTTGCCCTGCCCGAGATCAAGTCGGGCACCGTGGCCGATGCCGCGACGCTCAAGCTGCCCAAGCGCATCCCCTACCACATCGCGATGGAGCTTCTGTTCACGGGCCGCTGGTTCGATGCCGAGGAAGCGCATCGCTGGGGGCTGGTGAACCGCATCCTGCCCGCCGCCGACCTGATGGCCGAGGCGCGCAGGATGGCGGACGAGCTGGCCTCGGGCCCGCCGCTGGTCTTCGCCGCGATCAAGGAGATCGCCCGCGAGGCCGAGGACATGAAGTTCCAGGACGCGCTCAACCGCATCAACCGCAGCCAGTTCGAGACGGTCGAGCGGCTCTACCGCTCCGAGGACCAGAAGGAAGGCGCCCGCGCCTTCGCCGAGAAACGTGACCCGGTCTGGAAAGGCCGGTAAGGAGATCCCATGACCCTCCAGATGAACCGCAAGCCCTTCATCACCGCCGCCATCACCGGGGCGGGTGCCACCCAGGACAAGAGCCACCTCGTGCCGCGCTCGCCGGCCGAGATCGCCGAGGCCGCCATCGACGCGGCCCAGGCCGGTGCCGCGGTGGTGCATTGCCACGTCCGCGACCCCGAGACCGGCGCCCCCTGCCGCGACCGGGCGCTGTTCCGCGAGGTGACCGACCGCATCCGGTCGTCCGAGGTGGACGTGGTGCTGAACCTGACCGCCGGGACCGGGGGCGACCTGACCTTCGGTGACGTGGAAACGCCGATGGACCTCGACGCATCCACCGACATGATCGGCGCCACCGAGCGCATGGCGCATATCCGCGACTGCCTGCCCGAGATCTGCACGCTCGACTGCGGATCGATGAACTTCGGCGACGGCACCTACGTGATGACCAACACCACCGAGATGCTGCGCGCCATGGGCCGGATGATGACCGAGCTCGGCGTGAAGCCCGAGATCGAGGCCTTCGACACCGGCCACCTGTGGTTCGCCAAGCAGCTGGTGAAGGAAGGCGTGCTCAAGGATCCCGCGCTGGTGCAGCTCTGCATGGGCATTCCGTGGGGCGCGCCGGGCGATCTCAACACCTTCATGGCGATGGTGAACAACGTGCCCGCGGGCTGGACGTGGTCGGCCTTCAGCCTCGGCCGGGACGAGATGCCCTACGTGGCCGCCGCGGCGCTTGCGGGCGGCAACGTGCGGGTAGGGCTCGAGGACAACCTCTACCTCGACCGCGGCGTCTTCGCGACCAACGCGCAGCTGGTCGAGAAGGCGGCAACCATCCTGTCGAACATGGGCGCGTCGCTGATGACGCCCCAAGAGGTGCGCGACCAGCTCGGCCTCGTGAAGCGCGACATGCCGGTGCCCGCATGAGCACAGCCCCGCAGAAGGCCGCCATCATCGGCGGCGGCGTGATCGGCGGAGGATGGGCGGCGCGCTTCCTGCTCAACGGCTGGGACGTGGCGGTGTTCGACCCCGACCCCGAGGCCGCGCGCAAGATCGGCGCCGTGCTCGACCGCGCCCGTGCCTCGCTGCCGGCGCTCTACGACCGAGCGCTGCCGCCCGAGGGCCGGCTAAGCTACTGCGACAGCAGCGAAGCGGCCGTCGCGGGCGCCGACTGGGTGCAGGAAAGCGTGTCGGAACGTCTTGAGCTGAAGCACAAGGTCTACGCCCAGATCGCCGCCGTCCTGCCCGAGGGCGGCTTCATCGCCTCGTCGACCTCGGGCTTCAAGGCCTCGGATCTTGCCGCCGGGGGCGCGCCGGTCGTGGTCGTGCACCCGTTCAACCCGGTCTACCTGCTGCCGCTGGCCGAGATCTCGGGCGCGCCCGAGCTGCGCGCCAAGGCCATCCCCGTGGTGCGTGCCATCGGCATGCACCCGCTGGAGATGAAGACCGAGATCGACGCCTTCATCGGCAACCGTTTCCAGGAAGCCATCTGGCGCGAGGCGCTCTGGATGATCCGCGACGGCATCGCCACCACCTCGGACATCGACGACGCCATCCGCATGGGCTTCGGCCTGCGGCTGGCGCAGATGGGGCTCTTCGAGACCTACCGGCTGGCGGGCGGCGAGGCGGGCATGGCGAGCTACATGGAGCAGTTCGGCCCGTCGCTGCACTGGCCGTGGTCGCGGCTCACCGATGTGCCCGAGCTCGACGCCGCGCTGGTGGCCACGATCAGCGACCAGTCCGACGCCCAGTCGGGCCACCTGAGCATCGCCGAGCTGGAGACCCTGCGGGACGACAACCTCGTCGCCATCCTGCGCGGCCTGCGCCGCACCGGCAGCGGCGCGGGCGGCGTCATCACCGCCCACGAGGCGCAGCTCGAGACCGGCGGCGAGATC
>Ga0208328_1000692_pt1 | contig 14027 bp, 10 predicted proteins | sample DeeseametaMP2633_FD_184170 | JGI IMG/M metagenome (GOLD analysis project Ga0208328, IMG submission 184170) | Marine microbial communities from the Deep Atlantic Ocean - MP2633 (SPAdes) | ecosystem: Environmental > Aquatic > Marine > Unclassified | place: Northeast of Antigua and Barbuda, North... | reverse complement strand
CCCGCCGCATCGACGGCTTCCTGACCCCGGACGTGGACCCGCGCACCCAGCTCGGCTATGCCACCAACGCCATCCAGGAGGGCGGCTTCTTCGGCGTCGGCGTCGGCGAGGGCACGGTGAAATGGTCGCTGCCCGACGCCCATACCGATTTCATCATCGCGGTTGCCGCCGAGGAATACGGCCTCATCCTCGTGCTGCTGATCATCGCGCTCTACACGGTCGTGGTCGTGCGCTCGTTCCTGCGGCTGATCCGCGAGCGCGATCCCTTCATCCGCCTTGCCGGCACCGGCCTTGCCGCCATGTTCGGCGTGCAGGCGATGATCAACATGGGCGTTGCGGTGCGCCTGCTGCCCGCCAAGGGCATGACGCTGCCCTTCGTGAGCTACGGCGGCTCGTCGCTGATCGCGGGCGGCATCGCCGTCGGCATGCTGCTGGCCTTCACCCGCTCGCGCCCGCAGGGCGAGATCGGCGAAATCCTGCGCGCTCGGTCGCGCTGACGGCCGCCGCCGTCCCGTCAGGGTTCACGCCCCGGGGCGGCTGCGATAAGGAGCCCCGATCCGGCAGGGCGCGGCAGGCGCCGCTGCCGCCGGGAGAGGCAGAACACCGCGCATCGCCGCGACCGCTTGGTCGGGCGGGGCGCGCAGCGACAGAACCGGGCCGGAACGGTCCGGACAGGGCAGGAAGGGAGATTACGGGGTATGGCAGAACGGTTTCGGCGCCCCCTTCTTGTCATCGCCGCCGGCGGCACCGGCGGGCACATGTTCCCGGCGCAGGCGCTGGCGGAGATCATGCTGCGGCGCGGCTGGCGGGTGAAGCTCTCGACCGACGCCCGCGGCGCCCGCTACACCGGCGGCTTCCCGCACAGCACAGAGATCGAGCAGGTGAGCTCGGCCACCTTCGCCCGTGGCGGTGCGCTGGCCAAGCTCGGGGTGCCGTTCCGCGTGGCCTCGGGCGTGCTCTCGACCATGCGGCGCTTCCGCAAGGACCGGCCCGACGTGGTGGTGGGCTTCGGCGGCTACCCGTCGATCCCAGCGCTCGGCGCCGCGACGCTGATGAAGCTGCCGCGCATGATCCACGAACAGAACGGCGTGCCCGGCAAGGTCAACGAGATCTTCGCCAGGAAGGTCGACCTCTTCGCCTGCGGCACATGGCCCACCACGCTGCCCGAAGGCGTCGAGGGCGTGCACACCGGCAACCCGGTGCGCATGGCGGTGCAGGAGCGGGCGGGCGCGGGCTACATCGTGCCCGGCGACTACCCGATGTCGATCCTCGTGATCGGCGGCAGCCAGGGCGCGCGCATCCTGTCGGACGTGGTGCCGCCCGCCATCGAGCGGCTGCCCATGGAGATCCTGCGCAACCTCCGGATCTCGCAGCAGGCGCGCGACGAGGATGGCGAGCGCGTCACCAAGTACTACTATGAGCACGGGATCGACGCGGAGGTGCAGCCGTTCTTCCACGACATCCCCGCCCGGATGTCCGAGGCGCAGCTGGTGATCTCGCGCTCGGGGGCGTCGTCGGTGGCGGATATCTCGGTGATCGGGCGTCCGTCGATCCTGATCCCCTACGCGGTGGCGGCGGGGGACCACCAGACGGTGAACGCGCAGGGGCTGGTGGACGCGGGCGCGGCGATCCGCATCCCCGAGAGCAAGCTCACCGTCGAGAGCCTTTCCGAGGCGATCCTTGCGGTGCTCGCCAACCCCGACGGCGCGTTGCAGATGTCGCGGGGGGCGCTGTCAGTGGCGAAGCCCGACGCGGCCGAGCACCTCGCGTGGCTGGTCGAGCGGCTGGCGGGCATGGAAGAAGACCAACAACAGGCAGCAGAGGACGGGCAGGCATGAAACACGAGAAAGTCGCAGGGGGCATGATGAACGCCGCAACCAAACTTCCCGTTGATGTCGGCCCGATTCACTTCGTCGGCATCGGCGGCATCGGCATGTCGGGCATCGCCGAGGTGCTGCTCAACCACGGCTACACCGTGCAGGGCTCGGACCTGAAGGCGTCGAAGATCACCGAACGGCTCGAAGGCCTCGGCGCGCTGGTCTTCGAGGGCCAGCGGGCGGAGAACCTCGAGAACGCCGAGGTGGTGGTGATCTCGTCCGCGATCAAGCCGGGCAATCCCGAGCTCGACGAGGCGCGGCGCCGCGGCCTGCCGGTGGTGCGCCGGGCCGAGATGCTGGCCGAGCTGATGCGGCTGAAGTCCAACGTCGCCGTCGCCGGCACCCACGGCAAGACCACGACCACCACCATGGTGGCGACGCTTCTGGATGCGGGGCAGCTCGATCCGACGGTCATCAACGGCGGCATCATCCACGCCTACGGCTCGAACGCCCGCGTGGGTCTTGGCGAGTGGATGGTGGTCGAGGCCGACGAGAGCGACGGCACCTTCAACCGTCTGCCCGCGACCATCGCCATCGTCACCAACATCGACCCCGAGCACATGGAGCACTGGGGCTCGATCGAGAACCTGCGCGACGGGTTCTACCAGTTCGTGTCGAACATCCCCTTCTACGGCCTCGCGGTGTGCTGCACCGACCATGCCGAGGTGCAGGCGCTGGTGGGCCGGGTGACCGACCGCCGGGTGACCACCTACGGCTTCAACGCGCAGGCGGATGTGCGGGCGGTGAACCTCCGCTACGAGAAGGGCATCGCCCATTTCGACATCCTGCTGCAGGCCGAGGACATGAAGATCGAGGGCTGCACCCTGCCGATGCCGGGCGATCACAACGTCTCGAACGCGCTGGCCGCCGTAGCCGTGGCGCGGCATCTCGGCATGAAGCGCGCGGAGATCCGATCGGCGCTGGCGGCCTTCGGAGGCGTGAACCGCCGCTTCACCCGCGTGGGCGAGGTGAACGGGGTCACCATCATCGACGATTACGGCCACCACCCGGTGGAGATCGCGGCGGTGCTCAAGGCCGCTCGGCAGGCCACCGAGGGGCGCGTCATCGCGGTGCACCAGCCGCACCGCTATTCGCGGCTGCACTCGCTGTTCGACGATTTCTGCGCCTGCTTCAACGAGGCCGACGTGGTCGCCATCGCCGAGGTCTACGCCGCGGGCGAGGCGCCGATCGAGGGCGCGACCCGCGATGATCTCGTGGCCGGGCTGATCCGCCACGGCCACCGCCACGCCCGCGCGATCCTGAACGAGGACGATCTCGAGCGGCTGGTGCGCGAGCAGGCGCGGCCGGGCGACATGGTGGTCTGCCTCGGCGCGGGCACCATCTCGGCCTGGGCCAACAACCTGCCGGCGCGGCTTCAGGGCTGACACCGGCCCTGCGCCGGTATGCCGCGCGGCGGGGGAAGGCGGGCCGGTGACGGCCTCGCTCTTTGCCGCCTGCCTCTGGGCCGTGGTGGCCAACCTGCTGGCGATGCTGCCCGCCAAGGACGACCACTGGCGGCGCGCTTGGGGTCTGATCGCCTGCGGGCTGCCGATCCTCGGCTGGGTGGTCTGGGAGAACGGACCGTCGGTTGGGCTGATCGTGCTGTTCGCGGGCATGAGTGTGCTGCGCTGGCCGGTGCGCTACCTTCTTCGCTGGCGTCGCGCGAGGTGTCAGTGCGGCGTGTGAGGCGGCGCTTTCCGGGCCAGTCGCCGGCGTGGCGGTGAGGGCGCAAGCGGGGGCGCCGCCCCCGTCCGCGTGCCGCGGACTCCCCCGGAGTTTATCTGGCAAGATGAAGTTGGGGCGTGGTGCGTTCACGGGGGTGTGCCGTGACGCGGCGGGTTCCGGTCGGCGGGGGTTTACGCCGCGGTGGCGAGAGGGCAGAAGGCTGGACATGAGCGACACACTTCCCGAGGTGCGCGGGCGGCTGGTGCCGGACCGCGCCTTGTCCGATCTGACCTGGCTGCGCGTCGGCGGCCCGGCGGACCTGTTCTTCCAGCCGGCGGATCTTGCGGACCTGCAGGCGTTCCTTGCGGCGCTGCCGCCCGGGCGGGCGGTGTTCCCGATGGGCGTGGGCTCGAATCTCATCGTGCGCGATGGCGGCATCCGCGCCGTGGTGATCCGGCTGGGGCGCGGCTTCAACGGCATCTCCGTCGAGGGCACGCGGGTGACCGCCGGGGCGGCGGCGCTCGATGCCCATGTGGCGAAGCGCGCGGCGGCGGCGGGGGTGGATCTCACCTTCCTGCGCACCATCCCGGGCAGCATCGGTGGCGCGGTGCGGATGAACGCGGGCTGCTACGGCACCTACGTCGCCGACCGGCTGGTCGAGGTGCGGGTGGTGACCCGCGACGGCCGGCTCGAGACGCTGTCGCCCGCGGATCTGCGACTCGCCTACCGGCAGAGCGAGCTGCCCGAGGGCTGGGTGATCGTCGAGGCGGTCTTCGAGGGGCCCGAGGGCGACGCGGCGGAGCTCGAGGCGCGCATGAGCGCCCAGCTGGCCCGCCGGGACGAGACCCAGCCGACCAAGGACCGCACCGCGGGCTCGACCTTCCGCAACCCGGCGGGCTTCAGCTCGACCGGGCGCGAGGATGACAGCCACGAGCTGAAGGCGTGGAAGGTGATCGACGAGGCCGGGCTGCGCGGCGCCACGCTCGGCGGCGCGCAGATGTCGCCCAAGCATTCGAATTTTCTCGTGAACACCGGGGACGCGACGGCGGCCGATCTCGAGGGGCTGGGCGAGGAGGTGCGAAAAAAGGTTTTCCAACACAGTGGAATAGAGCTACATTGGGAAATCATGCGGGTGGGTGAACCCGCGCTGCCGTAACGCGCCATGCGTGTATTGCGGCAGGCCCTCAAAGCCCCGTGTTCCGGCGGGCGCGACTCGGGGGACTGATCACCCTTCCGGCCACAGGCAGGCCGGACAACAGACGGGACGGACGCGCCGGGATTCTCCGGCGCCCGGGCAGGGGCAACGACCCCGACAGGCAGAACAAGGGGCGCAAAGCCCCGCTATTTCGAGGCGGTTTTGGGTATGTCGAGCAGGGCAAACCCGAAAGTGGCGGTATTGCTGGGCGGACCTTCGGCTGAACGCGAGGTCTCACTTAGTTCCGGGCGGGAATGTGCCGCCGCTTTGAGGGCAGAAGGTTTCCAGGTCACCGAGGTCGATGCCGGCCCCGATCTGGCGCAGCAGCTTCAGGCGCTTGCGCCCGATGTCGTGTTCAACGCCCTGCACGGGCGCTGGGGCGAGGACGGGTGCGTGCAGGGGTTGCTGGAGTGGATCGGCATTCCCTACACCCATTCCGGTGTGCTGGCCTCGGCGCTGGCCATGGACAAGGAACGCTCCAAGCAGGTCTATCGCGACGCCGGTCTGCCGGTGGTCGAGAGCGTGCTCGCCGGCAAGGACGAGATCGAGGCGGCTCACGTCATGGCGCCGCCCTACGTGGTGAAGCCCTACAACGAGGGCTCGTCGGTGGGTGTCTACCTGGTGATGGACGGGGCCAACACGCCGCCGCGCCTGTCCCCCGAGATGCCCGAGACGCTGATGGTCGAGGCCTACGCGCCGGGCCGCGAGCTGACCACCACGGTGGTCGGTGACCGGGCGCTCACCGTGACCGACATCCTCACCGACGGCTGGTACGATTACGACGCCAAGTACAAGGACGGCGGCTCGCGCCACGTGCTGCCCGCCGCCGTGCCGCAGGAGATCTTCGACGCCTGCCTCGACTACGCGCTGCGCGCCCATCGGGCGCTTGGCTGCCGGGGCGTCAGCCGCACCGATTTCCGCTGGGACGAGAGCCGCGGGCTCGACGGGCTGATCCTGCTCGAGACCAACACCCAGCCCGGCATGACGCCGACCTCGCTGGCGCCCGAGCAGGGCCAGAGCGTCGGCATCTCCTTTGGTGCGCTTTGCCGCTGGATGGTGGAGGACGCCTCGTGCAACAGATGACTCCGGAGCAGGCACAGCAGGTGCACCGCCCCGATCCCGCGCCGTCGCGGCTGAAGTACCGGCTCGAGCGGCTGATGCTGACGCCGCTCTTCCGCTTCGCGCTGCGGGTCGGGCTGCCGCTCGCGGTCGTCGCGGGTGGGGCGGGGTGGTACTTCTCCTACGAGCAGCACCGCACCGCGGTCACCGACACCATCGCCGAGATCCGCAACCAGATCGAGACCCGGCCCGAGTTCATGGTCAACCTCATGGCCATCGACGGTGCCAGCCCCGACGTGGCCGAGGACATCCGCGAGATCATCCCGCTCGACTTCCCGATCAGCTCCTTCGACCTCGACCTCGACCAGATGCGCGAGACCATCAACGGGCTCGACGCGGTCCGGCAGGCGCGGCTGATGATCCGGCAGGGCGGGGTGCTGCAGATCGAGGTGACCGAGCGGGTGCCGGTGGTGCTGTGGCGCATGGGCGCACAGCTCGAGCTGCTCGACCGCAAGGGCGTGCGGGTGCGTCCGGCGCAGGCGCGCAGCGACCGGCCGGACCTTCCGGTGATCGCCGGGCGCGGCGCCGACCAGGCGGTGCCCGAGGCGGTGGCGCTGGTGCAGGCGGCGGCGCCGCTCAAGGACCGGCTGCGCGGGCTCGAGCGCATCGGCGAGCGGCGCTGGGACGTGGTCCTCGACCGCGATCAGAGGATCATGTTGCCCGAGACCGGCGCCGTGCGCGCGCTGGAACGGGCCATCGCCATGGACCAGGCGGTGGACATGCTGGCGCGGGATATCGCGGCAGTGGACCTGAGGCTGTCGCAGCGCCCGTCGCTGCGGCTGAACGGTGAAGCGATCGAAGATTACCGGCAGATCAAGGCCGTGGAGACCGGAGAGAAAAAGCGATGATCGAGCTCTATGAATCCCAGCGCGCGATGCGGAACATGCGCAAGGCCGCGATGCAGCGGGGTGTCGTCGCGATCCTGGACGTGGGCAGCTCCAAGATCGCCTGTCTCGTCCTGCGCTTCGACGGGACCGAGCGCATCGGCGACGACGGCGTGGGCTCGCTGGCCGGGCAGTCGGGCTTCCGGGTGATCGGCGCCGCCACCACTCGCTCGCGCGGGGTGCGCTTCGGCGAGATCGCCGCCATGGGCGAGACCGAGCGGGCGATCCGCACCGCGGTGCAGGCGGCGCAGAAGATGGCCGGCATCCGGGTCGACCACGTCATCGTCTCCTTCGCCGGGGCCGAGCCGCGCAGCTACGGGCTGGCGGGGCAGGTCGAGGTCGAGAACACCATGGTCTCGGAACAGGACGTGGCGCGGGTGCTGTCGGCCTGCGACGTGCCGGATTTCGGCCCGGGCCGCGAGGTGCTGCACGCGCAGCCGGTGAACTTCGCGCTCGACCACCGCTCGGGGCTCAACGATCCGCGGGGCCAGATCGGCCAGTCGCTGGCCACCGACATGCACATGCTGACGGTGAACGCGCAGGCGATCCAGAACATCGCCCATTGCGTGAAGCGCTGCGATCTCGAGCTCGCGGGGCTCGCGTCGTCGGCCTATGCCAGCGGCATCTCGGCGCTGGTCGAGGACGAGCAGGAGCTGGGCTCGGCCTGCATCGACATGGGCGGCGGCACCACCGGCGTCTCGATCTTCATGAAGAAGCACATGATCTACGCCGACGCGGTGCAGATGGGCGGCAACCACGTCACCAGCGACATCTCGATGGGGCTGCAGATCCCCATGGCCATGGCCGAGCGGATCAAGACCTTCTACGGCGGCGTCGTCGCCACCGGGATGGACGACCGCGAGATGATCGAGATCTCGGGCGACACCGGCGACTGGCACCACGACCGGCGGCAGGTGAGCCGCGCCGAGCTCATCGGTATCATGCGGCCGCGGGTGGAGGAAATCCTCGAGGAGGTGCGCTCCTGCCTCGACGCGGCGGGCTTCGACCACATGCCGAGCCAGCAGATCGTGCTCACGGGGGCGGCGAGCCAGATCCCCGGGCTCGACGGTCTCGCGAGCCGGATCCTCGGCTCGCAGGTGCGGCTGGGGCGCCCGATGCGGGTGCACGGGCTGCCGCAGGCGGCGACGGGGCCGGGCTTTGCCAGCGCCGTCGGCATGTGCCTCTTCGCGGCCCATCCGCAGGACGAATGGTGGGATTTCGAGATCCCCGTCGACAAGTACCCGGCCCGGTCGCTGAAGCGCGCCGTGAAGTGGTTCCGCGACAACTGGTGAGGCGATCGGGTGCAGCGGTCCCGCATCGCCGGTCCGGGCTTCGGCCCGGTCTTCGGCTGGGCGTGTGGCGGTACTGCCGTCGCGTCCCGGCGCGGTGAGTCTGGCACGGGAAGAGGGGGGCTCTGCCCCCGTCGCGTGCCGCGACTCCCCCGGAGTTTTTCTGGCAAGATGAAGGGGCGGTGTTGCGCTGTCGGGGGCAGGGCGGCGTCTCCGGTCGGGTGTGGCGGCGCCGGGCGTAGGGTCGGGCAGTGTCGGGCGTGGGGTGTTCGCCGGAGGGGCTGGCTGGCGATCTTGTGAAGATTTTCCGGATGACGGCGGGGTGGGGCTCTGCTAGTTTGTCCACACAACCGTCCACAGAGACGGGCTGGCGGGACGTCGGGCAGACATCCCAGAACATGATCGCAAGACCCTCTGCGCGGGCCCGTCGGGCGCGCCGCTCAATCGTCGTTTGCGTCTGGTTCCGCGTTGGCCGCAAAATCTGGGTCTTTCGGCGAAATCCCGCGCGAAGACGTCCGAATTGCACCATATTTCGTAGCAAATTCGCGTTTTTTGCGTGACCGGACTCCAAGTTCTCGGTAAGAATTGACCCCAAAGGCGCAGGACAGGCGTGTATCAAGTCATTAAGACACAGGCGGACAAGCACATGACACTCAACCTCTCGATGCCCGGCCAGGAAGAGCTGAAGCCCCGGATCACGGTCTTCGGCGTGGGCGGTGCCGGCGGCAACGCCGTCAACAACATGATCGCCAAACAGCTCGAAGGCGTCGATTTCGTCGTGGCGAACACCGACGCGCAGGCGCTGCAGCAGTCGATGTCGCAGAGCAAGGTGCAGCTCGGCGTGAAGGTGACCGAGGGGCTGGGGGCCGGGGCGCGTGCCTCGGTGGGCGCCGCCGCCGCCGAGGAGAGCATCGAGCAGATCGTCGACCACCTCGCCGGCGCGCACATGTGCTTCATCACCGCCGGCATGGGCGGCGGCACCGGCACCGGCGCCGCGCCGATCATCGCGCAGGCCGCCCGTGAGCTCGGTGTGCTGACCGTGGGCGTCGTCACCAAGCCGTTCCAGTTCGAGGGCGCCAAGCGCATGCGCCAGGCCGAGGAAGGCGTCGAGACCCTGCAGAAGGTCGTCGACACCCTCATCATCATCCCGAACCAGAACCTGTTCCGCCTCGCCAACGAGAAGACCACCTTCACCGAGGCGTTCTCGATGGCCGACGACGTGCTCTACCAGGGCGTCAAGGGCGTGACCGACCTGATGGTCCGTCCGGGTCTCATCAACCTCGACTTCGCCGACGTGCGCGCCGTGATGGACGAGATGGGCAAGGCGATGATGGGCACCGGCGAGGCCGAGGGCGAAGAGCGCGCCATCCAGGCCGCCGAGAAGGCCATCGCCAACCCGCTGCTCGACGAGATCTCGCTCAAGGGCGCGAAGGGTGTTCTCATCAACATCACCGGCGGTCACGACCTCACCCTGTTCGAGCTCGACGAGGCGGCCAACCGCATCCGCGAGGAAGTGGATGCCGACGCCAACATCATCGTGGGCTCGACCCTCGACGACACCATGGAAGGCATGATGCGCGTCTCCGTCGTCGCCACCGGCATCGATGCCACCGCCGCGTACCAGGAAGTCCCGGTGCCGCGCCGCAAGCTCGCCGAGCCGCTGAAGCAGCAGCAGATCGAGGAGGCGCCGGTCGCCGCAGCGCCGGTGCAGAAGCCCGCCGTTGCCGCCCGCGCGCCCGAGCCGGAGTACGAGGACGAGGAGCCCTCGCTGTTCGAGACGCTGGACGCCGAGCGCGCCGCCGCCGAGCAGCCGATGGAAACCGCCTACGAGGACGAGCGTCCCGCGGTCGCGGACGACGGCCTGCCGCCGCCGGCCTACCGCCCGCAGGTGGCCCAGTTCCAGCCGCAACCCGATGCGCTCGACGTGCAGCCCGAGGCCTTCGTGGCACCGCGCGCGCCCGCTCCGGGGCAGCCCTCGGCCGAGACCATGGCCCGTCTGCACGCCGCAGCCGCGCGCAACCGTCAGCAGCCCGGCGGCGCCCCGGCCCGTCCGGCGGCCCAGCCGGCGCAGCAGCCTGCCGCGCAGCGTCCTGTCGAAGCCGACAAGCCGCGCTTCGGGATCAACTCGCTGATCAACCGCATGACCGGCCACGGCCACGAGCAGGCCGCAGCACCGGCCCCGCGTCGCCAGCAGCCGCCGATGCAGGCGCACCAGCCGGCGCCCGTGCATGACGAGGAAGAGGCCCACGAGCAGGACCGGATCGAGATCCCGGCCTTCCTGCGTCGCCAGGCCAACTGAGCGAAAATCATTCGCAGACCGATAAATTCCGTGAGCCCACGGAGCCAGAACGCCCCCGGAACAGGGGGCGTTTTTCTTTTTGATATCAATGGATTGGCGTGAGGGTCCCGGGGGTGCGCACGGTTCCGCGCATGCGCATCCTGCGATGTTTCAAGTGGTTGCAATACTTGATTTGTGATGACGGGGGGGCGTCTATATTTCCATCCTCGAAGGAGCCTCGACTGCTATGATGGCTCCGAGATCGAGGTAAGTAACGTGCAAACCACCATCCGCTCCGCAGTGACCTTTCAGGGCGTCGGCCTGCATTCGGGCCAGCCGGCCCGCATGACGATCCGCCCGGCCATGGCCGAGCACGGGATCTGGTTCAAGCGTACCGACATTCTTCTGGGCGATGCGCTGGTGCCGGCGCGCTGGGACTCCGTCGAGGTGACCCCGCTGTGCACCCGTATCGTCAATCAGGCAGGTGTCGCGATCTCGACCATCGAGCACGTCATGGCGGCGCTCGCCGGCTGCGGCGTCCACAACGCGCTGATCGAGATCGACGGCCCCGAGGTTCCGATCCTCGACGGCTCCGCCGCCCCCTTCGTGCGCGGCATCATGGCGCGCGGCGTCCGCGCCCTGCGCGCCCCGGTGCATGCCATCGAGATCCTCGAGCCGGTCGCCGTCTACACCGCCAAGGGCTGGGCCCGCCTGTCGCCGGCCCGTCCGGGCGAGGGGCTGACGATGGACTTCCACATCGACTTCTCCGATGCCGCCATCGGCACCCAGGACAAGAGCCTGAGCCTTGCCAACGGCACCTTCGTGCGCGAGCTCTGCGACAGCCGCACCTTCTGCCGCCAGGCGGACGTGGACGCGATGCAGGCCAATGGGCTGGCACTCGGCGGCACCTACGAGAACGCCGTCGTGGTCGATGGCGACAAGGTCCTCTCGCCGGGCGGCCTGCGCCACTCGGACGAGGCGGTGCGCCACAAGATGCTCGATGCGCTCGGCGATCTCTTCACCGCCGGCGCGCCGATCATCGGCCATTACGAGGGGCACAAGGCCGGTCACGGCATCACCAACATGCTCCTGCACGAACTCTTCGCGAATCCCGATGCCTACCGGCTCGTGGCCTGCGATGACGAGCTCTCCGCGCGGCTTCCCGGGGCCGGGGTGGAGCGCGACGAGATCCCTGCCGTCGCCTGAATGTGATGTCGGCAGCAAAACACCGTTAAGGCGTTTTGCCCCGGAATTTTCTGTGCTAGGACCTTGGCCCAAGGACCGGTCATCGGTTCGGTCGAAGAAACACGAGGGTGTCGGGCATGGCAGGCGGCAGATCGCGCAAACTTGTGATCGGATTGGCTTTTTCCGCCATTATTCTGGCCGGGTGCACCGCGCAGGAGCGCGATGGCTACGCCAAGGGAAACATTCCTCTCGAGACCTTCAGCGCAGAGCAGATCTTCGAGCGCGGGGAGTATGAACTCGACCGCAAGGACGGCGAGCGGGCGGCCTATTACTTCGGCGAGGTCGAGCGGCTCTATCCCTACTCGGACTGGTCCAAGCGTGCCCTGATCATGCAGGCCTACGCCTACCATCTCGAGAAGGATTACGAGAACAGCCGCTCCTCGGCGCAGCGCTACATCGACTTCTACCCCACCGACGACGATGCGGCCTATGCCCAGTACCTTCTGGCGCTCAGCTACTACGACCAGATCGAGGAAGTGGGCCGCGACCAGGGGCTCACCTTCCAGGCGCTGCAGGCGCTCCGCACGGTGATAGAGCGCTATCCCGACAGCGAATATGCGCGGTCCTCGATCCTGAAGTTCGACCTCGCCTTCGACCACCTCGCGGCGAAGGAGATGGAGATCGGGCGCTACTACCTGAGGCGCCAGCACTACGGTGCCGCGATCAACCGCTTCCGCTCGGTGGTCGAGGACTTCCAGACCACGACGCACACGCCCGAGGCGCTGCACCGGCTGGTCGAGGCCTACCTGTCGCTCGGCCTCGTGAACGAGGCGCAGACCGCCGGCGCGATCCTCGGTTACAATTACCAGGGCACCGTCTGGTACGCCGACACCTATGCACTGCTGACCGGGCGCGGGCTCGAGCTGAAGCTCAAGGTGTCCGGCGACAACTGGCTGGCGCAGGTCTATCGCCAGATGGTCAAGGGCCAGTGGCTCTAGGGGACGGCGGGGCGCGACCCCGCCCGGTGCATGATGCTGCGGGCGCTTGAGATACGCGACATGCTGATCATCGATCGGCTGGACCTCAGTTTCCAGCCGGGCCTGAACGTGCTGACCGGCGAGACCGGGGCGGGCAAGTCGATCCTTCTCGATTCACTGGGCTTCGTGCTGGGCTGGCGCGGCCGCGCCGAGCTGGTGCGCAGCGGCGCCGCGCAGGGCGAGGTGACCGCGGTGTTCGACCTCTCCGCCGGCCATGCCGCGCGTGCGGTGCTGGAAGAGGCGGGTCTGCCGGTCTCGGACGAGCTGATCCTGCGCCGTGTGAACAGCGCCGACGGCCGCAAGACCGGCTGGGTCAACGACCGCCGCGCCTCGGGCGAGGTGCTGCGGCGGCTCTCGGACACGCTGGTCGAGCTGCACGGCCAGCACGACGACCGCGGCCTGCTCAACCCCTCGGGCCATCGCCTGATCCTCGACGATTACGCCGGGCTCGATGCCCTTCTGGCTGACACCCGCGCGGCCTGGGCCGGGCGCCGCGAGGCCCGCAAGCGCCTCGCCGCCGCCGAGGCGGCGCTGGCCGAGGTGAAGGCCGAGGAGGATTTCCTGCGCCACGCGGTGGAGGAACTGGACAAGCTTGCGCCCGAGCCGGGCGAGGAGTCCGATCTCGACACCCGGCGCCGCATGATGCAGGCCGCCGAGCGCATCCGCGAGGACATCGCACGGGCCTCGGACGCGCTAGGCTATGACGGGGCCGAGGGCGCCATGTCGAACGCGCTGCGCTGGCTCGAGGGCGCTTCGGACAAGGCAGAGGGCCGGCTCGAGGGTGCCATCGCGGCGCTGACCCGCGCCATGGTCGAGCTCGACGAGGCCGGGCGCGAGGTGGCCGAGTGCCTCGACGCGCTGGAGTTCAACCCGCACGAGCTGGAAGAGACCGAGGAGCGGCTCTTCGCCATCCGCGGGCTTGCACGGAAGCATTCCGTGGCGCCGGACGAGCTGGCGGAGCTGGCCGAGACGCTCTCGGGCCGGCTGGCGGCGCTCGATCGTGGCGCCGAGGATATCGCCGAGCTTTCCCGCGCGGTGAAGGCGGCGGATGCGGCCTATGACGCGGCCGCGGGTGCGGCGAGTGCCGCCCGCAAGGCCGCGGCCGAGCGTCTGGATGCGGCGATGGCTGCCGAGCTGGCGCCGCTCAAGATGGAGCGCGCGGTGTTCCGCACCGAGGTGGGCGAGGGCGAGCCGGGCCCCGAGGGCCGCGACGCCGTGGCCTTCACTGTCGCCACCAATCCCGGCGCACCTTCGGGGCCGCTGAACCGAATCGCCTCCGGTGGCGAGCTGTCGCGCTTCCTGCTGGCGCTGAAGGTCTGCCTCTCCGAAGAGCGCAACCGCGCGGTGACGATGATCTTCGACGAGATCGACCGCGGGGTGGGCGGCGCCACCGCCGATGCGGTCGGGCGCCGGCTCAAGGCGCTGGCCTCGGGCGGGCAGGTGCTCGTGGTGACCCACTCGCCGCAGGTCGCCGCGCTCGGTGCGCATCACTGGCGGG
>Ga0208328_1000691_pt1 | contig 14039 bp, 12 predicted proteins | sample DeeseametaMP2633_FD_184170 | JGI IMG/M metagenome (GOLD analysis project Ga0208328, IMG submission 184170) | Marine microbial communities from the Deep Atlantic Ocean - MP2633 (SPAdes) | ecosystem: Environmental > Aquatic > Marine > Unclassified | place: Northeast of Antigua and Barbuda, North... | reverse complement strand
CGGGCGATGACCTCGGCCTGCTCGGTGTTCACCCGCCCGGCGGCGTACCCCGCCCGCAGCCGCTGGTAGGTCTCCAACGCGGCGGCGAGGTGCACCGCACGGCGCGACGACCGGACGGTGGTGCGGGTGGCGCGGGCCAGCCAGGTCGCGGTGGTGGCGGCGCCGGTGGCCTCCTCGACCCGCACCTGCGAGGCGTGCGCGAGGACGCGGTGCTTGAGCTCACCCAGACGCGCCTCGGCCACAGCGATCTCCACCAACGAGGAAGCAGTCGCGGCCTGGTCGAGACCCAGCAGGGAGACCTCGTCCAGCTCGGCGAGCGCACCGGCGATGACCGCGACACCGCGGTCCACCAGGTGCTGCCCGAGCCCTTCCATGACCTGACTCAACCAGGCAGCACCGACATCCCGAGACGCCCAGACCCCTTCTCCACAGGGCATCCGGGCATCGTGACCAGACCGTGATCCGCGCCAGGACCGTGGGTCTCGCGGCTCGTCGCTGGCGCTCCTCGCACCTCGACCACCGGAGACTGCGCGCGCCTCGACCGGCGAGGGGTGCTCAGCCCAGCCGCGCGCGCCCCGCGTCGAGGGCGTCGCGGCAGCCGCTCCACATCTCGCCGATGACCTCGGCGACGGGGCGGACGGAGTCGATGCGACCGGCGACCTGGCCGGTGTTGGCGAGGCTGGCGTCGAGGTCGCCGTCGAAGTAGAGCTGCTGCACGCGGTCCATCAGCTTCTCGGTGGGCGGCTCGGCGGCCCAGGCGTGGGCGCGGTCGGTGGCGATGACTCGCATGGTGGGGTTGCCGGGGACGCTGACCAGCATGGTGCCGGTCTCGGGAGCAGCGACGATCGCGTCGGTGAAGGCGCTGTGCACGCCCGACTCGTGGGTGGCCAGCACCCGGGTGCCCATCTGCACCCCCTCGGCGCCGAGGACGAACGCCGCCGCCATCGACGTGGCGTCGCAGATCCCGCCGGCGGCGATCAACGGCAGCGAGGTCCGCGAGGCGACGAGCGGCAGCAGCACCATCGTGGAGGCGCCGCTGGCGCCCTTGAAGCCGCCGCCCTCGACACCCTCCACGACCAGCCCGTCCACCCCGGCGGCCTCGGCCTTCTGCGCCGCGCGCAGCGACCCGACCACGTGGAAGACGGTGAGGCCGGCGTCCTTGAGGCGGTCGGTGAACAACGCCGGGTCGCCGGCCGAGGTGGCGACGTACGAGACGCCAGCCTCGACCAGGGTGTCGACGATCGAGGGGTCGTGCTTCCAGCCGGCGACCAGCAGGTTGGCCCCCACCGGCTTGTCGGTGAGCTCGCAGACCTTCACCAGGTCCTCGCGCCCCTCGGCCGTGAGGGTCTCGATGATGCCCATGCCCCCGGCCTCGGAGACCGCGGCGGCCAGCCGCGCGCGGGCGATGAAGGTCATCGGGGCCTGGACGATGGGGATCTCGACCCCGAGCAGCTGCTGCACACGGTTCACGTCGAGCACGGTAGCCCAGGGACCGAGCGATCGCTCGGGAAGCTCTCGGTCAGGAGGCCTTGGCCGCCTCGACCGCCTCGGTCAGCCCCCTGGCAGCCAGCCGGTCCGCGCGCTCGTTGCCCTCGTCGCCGGCATGGCCCTTGACCCAGTGCCAGTGCACCTCGTGACGCTGGCAGGCCGCGTCGAGCTCCTGCCACAGGTCGACGTTCTTGACCGGCTGCTTCGCCGAGGTCTTCCACCCGTTGCGCTTCCAGCCGTTGACCCACGAGGTGATGCCGGAGCGGACGTAGGTGGAGTCGGTGTAGAGCTCCACCCGCACCGGCCGGGTCAGCGCCTCGAGCGCCTTGATCGGCGCGGTCAGCTCCATCCGGTTGTTGGTGGTCTGCCCGGCCTCTCCCCCGCACAGCTCGAGCTCGTGACTCCCGATGCGCAGCAGCGCGCCCCAGCCGCCGGGGCCGGGGTTGGGCACGCACGCCCCGTCTGTGTGGATGGTGACGGTCTCGACGGGCTCAGGAGGCTCGGGGGACTGCTCGTTCACCGGGAGATTCTCACCCGAGCCGGTCGGCGTGCATCGTCTGGCGCGCCCGGACCTCGGCCAGCAGGTCGAGGTCGAGCTCGGCGACGGCGAGCCCGGGCTCGGTGCCGAGGGTCGCGAGCTCGTGGCCCTCGGGGTCGAGCACGCACGAGCCGCCGGTGATGGGCCGGTCGCCACAGGTGCCGAGGGCGGCCCCGGCGACGACGAAGATCCCGTTGTCGAGCGCCCGCGCGGGCAGCGAGACCGCCCGGCCACGCGTCGAGCCCTCCAGGTAGGCCGTCGACACGGCGTACACCTCCGCACCGCACGCCGCAGCCGTCGCGGCGTGCTCGGGGAAACGGCTGTCGTAGCAGATGGCCGGCGCGACCTTGACACCCTCGACGTCGAGCACGACCGGCCCGCGCGGGCCGGGGGTGAACCACGGCAGCTCGAGCCGGTCGACGTGCTGCTTGTCGTACGCCGCCTCGACCGTCGCGTCGGGCCGCACCACCAGCGTGGTCAGCCGCATGTCGTCGCCACGCAGCAGCGGCGTGCAGACCAGCACGGCGCACCCGGCCTCGGCCGCTGCCGCACGCAGCGGCTCGGTCAGCTCCTCGAGCGTCTCGACGCGCGGCTGCCCGGTGTCACGGACCCGGTCGAAGGCCGCCCAGTCGTAGCCGGTGAGGAACGCCTCCGGCAGCACCAGCAGCCGCACGCCCCGCGCGCCGGCCCGACGGGTCAGGTCGGCGGCGAGGGCGACGTTGGCTGCCGGGTCGCCGTTGGTGGGCACGGCCTGGCCGGCGGCGACGAGCAGGGAGGTCACGCCCTGATCGTGGCACGCCCCTTCCACACCAGGACCAGCCAGATCGCCAGGGACATCTCGAAGACGATCGACGGGGCGGCGACCACGGCCAGCATCAGGTCCGCGACCGCCTCGTAGTCGGTGAGCAGCAGCCGGGCGAGGGTGTCGGCGACGTACGCCGCTCCCGCGACGGGCAGGCCGATCGCCAGCCAGCGCGGACCGCCGCCCAGCCAGAGCAGCCGGCCCAGCAGGGCCAGGTGGAGCCCGAAGGCCGCCAGCCCGATCACCCAGGTCGTGTCGAAGGCCTGCAGCGCCAGCAGGACCAGCTCGTCGTCCTGACCAGAAGCGGGGTCGACCAGCCGCAGCGCGGCGTCGAGGAAGACCAGCGAGACCCCGAGGAAGACCGTGTAGGTCAGGCGGCACCAGGCCGCGAGCAGCGACAGGTCGTGGTGGACCCCGCGGAACAGCACGTGCAGCGCCCAGGCCAGCACGACGTCCACCACGAAGATGACGAGGAAGGCGGCGGTGCCGAGGCGGAAGGTCCGTTCGGCGTCGGCCAGGGCGTCCGCGGTGGCGGCCGCGTCGCCCGGGTGGAGCACCGAGCCGACGGCGAGGAAGTTGGCGAAGATCGCGAGCACGAAGATCGCGGCGTAGCCGATCGCGGCGGTGCGGGCGGCCGAGCGCCGCGTCGAGCCCTGGTCGGGTGCGGTGGGCGGCGCAGGGGTGGTGAGCGTGGTCATGGGTCCTCCTGGGACGGGTTCGGGTCGAGCTCGGACGGGTTCAGACGGTGATGACGGCCTTGCCGCGCACGCGGCCGGCGATCAGCTCCTCGAGCGCCTCGGGCGTCTGCGGGAGGTCGAAGGTGCGGTCGACCGCCGGGCGGAGCCGCCCCGCGGCGACGTGCTCGACCAGCGCGGCGAGGTCCTCGCCGCTCTCCCGCGACATCAGGCCGAGCAGCTGCTGGGGGACGAACGGCGACCAGAGCATCGCCAGCAGCTGGCGGTGCGCCCCGGCGGTCAGCCGGTTCTCGCTCTCGCCGCCGGCGAGCACGAGCGTGCCGTCGCGGACGAGCAGACGCCGCAGGTCGCGCAGCCGGTGGGTGCCGCCGGCGACGAGGACCAGGTCGTAGCGGGTGCCGTCGTCGAGGGGACCGGCGGCGTAGTCGAGCACCCGGGACGCGCCGAGGTCGCGCACCATGTCGGCCTTGGCGGCACTCGCCACGCCGGTGACCTCCGCGCCCGCGGCGGCGGCCAGCTGGACGGCGTACGAGCCGACCCCGCCGGAGGCGCCGATGAGGAGCACCGCGTCGCCGGGCCGCACCCCGTCGCCGCGGTGGGCCTTCGCCAGGCCCTGCAGGGCGGTGAGGCCGGAGATGGGCAGGGCCGCGGACGTGACCGGGTCCAGCCCCTCGGGCAGGTGCACCATCCGGGTCACCGGCACCACGGCCAGCTCGGCGCAGGACCCGTCGGCAGTGCCGAGGACGCGGTCGCCGACGGCGTACCCGGTGACGCCCGGCCCGATGGCCGCGACGGTGCCGGAGACGTCACGACCCACGACCGGGAAGCGCGGGGCGCGCATGCCCACGTAGGGCCGCGCGATGTAGGGCAGCCCCGTGAGCAGGTGGGCGGTGCCCCGGTCGACCGCCGCCGCGGCGACGCGGACCAGCACCTCCCCCTCCCCCGGCGTCGGGTCGGGCAGCTCCTGCACCGACAGCTGCTCGGTCCCGCCGAACCCGCGCTGGACGACTGCACGCATGGTCATCGCTCCGTTCCTTGCCTTACGTTGTAAGTCTGATGGCAGGACGGTAGCCTTACGTCGTAAGTCAGGTCAAACGGCTGTCTGGACAGCCCGACAGGAGGTGCCCGTGCCCACACGGAAGGACCGCCCCTCGCTCACGCGGGCCTCGGTGGTGGCCGCCGCGCTCGCGGTGGCCGACGAGGACGGGGTCGCAAAGCTCTCGATGCGAGCGGTCGCGAGGCGCCTCGGGGTGGAGGCGATGTCGCTCTACCACCACGTCTCGAACAAGGACGACCTGCTCGACGGGATGGTCGACGCGGTGCACGAGGAGTTCCACGCCCCCGTCCCGGGTCAGGACTGGGCCGAGCAGATGCGACTGCGCTCCCGGACCGCGCGGGAGGCGCTCAAGCGGCACCCCTGGGCGGTCGGGATGATGGACTCACGGCGTACGCCGGGCTGGGCGACCCTCACCCACCACGACGCGGCGCTCGGCTGCCTGCTCGAGGCCGGCTTCTCGCTCGGCCTGACCGGGCACGCCTTCGCCCTCCTCGACGCCCACCTCTACGGCTTCCTGCTCCAAGAGCTGGCGTTGCCCTTCGACGGGGGCGGGGCCGAGCTCGAGGAGGTCGCGGCCGGGGTGATGGCATCGCTCCCCGAGGGGACCCTGCCCCACTTCCGGCGCTTCACCCTCGAGCACGCGCTGCAGCCCGGCTACGACTTCGGGGACGAGTTCGACGTCGGCCTCGAGCTGGTCATCGAGGGCCTCTCGGCGCGGCTCGCGGCCGAGCAGGCGTGAGCGGCTACTCGACGACGACCTCGACGCGCTGGAACTCCTTGACGTCGGTGTAGCCGGTGGTGGCCATCGAGCGCTTGAGGGCGCCGATGAGGTTCATCGTGCCGTCGGCGACGCGCGAGGGACCGAAGAGGATCTCCTCGATGGTGCCGACGGTGTCGAACTGCACCCGCTGCCCGCGCGGCAGCTCGGGGTGGTGGGCCTCGGTGCCCCAGTGGAAGCCGCGGCCAGGCGCGTCGGTGGCACGGGCGAACGGCGAGCCGACCATGACGGCGTCGGCGCCGCAGGCGATGGCCTTGGAGATGTCGCCGGAGGTGCCGATCGAGCCGTCGGCGATGACGTGGACGTAGCGGCCGCCGGACTCGTCGAGGTAGTCGCGGCGGGCCGCGGCGACGTCGGCGACCGCGGAGGCCATCGGGACCGCGACGCCCAGGACGGTGCGGGTGGTGTGGGCGGCGCCGCCACCGAAGCCGACGAGGACGCCGGCCGCACCGGTGCGCATCAGGTGCAGCGCCGCGGTGTGGGTCGCACAGCCGCCCACGATGACGGGCACGTCGAGCTCGTAGATGAACTCCTTGAGGTTCAGCGGCTCGGCCTGGCTGGAGACGTGCTCGGCCGAGACGGTGGTGCCGCGGATGACGAACATGTCGACCCCGGCGTCGACGACGGCCTTGGCGAACTCCTTGGTGCGCTGCGGGGACAGCGAGCCGGCCACGGTCACCCCGGCCTCGCGCATCTGGCGCAGCCGCTCGGTGATCAGCTCGGGCTTGATCGACTCGGTGTAGATCTCCTGCATCCGCCGGGTCGCCTCGGTGCCGGTGAGGCCCGCGACCTCCTCCAGCAGCGGCTCGGGGTCCTCGTAGCGGGTCCAGAGGCCCTCGAGGTTGAGCACGCCCAGGCCGCCGAAGCGGCCCATCGCGATCGCGGTCGACGGTGACATCACCGAGTCCATCGGCGCGGCGATGACCGGCAGGTCGAAGCGGTAGGCGTCGATCTGCCAGTGGGTGCTGACCTCCTCGGGGTCACGCGTGCGCCGCGAGGGCACGATCGCGATGTCGTCGAAGGAGTAGGCACGCCGGGCGCGCTTGGCCTGGCCGATCTGGATCTCGGTCACCCGAGCAGGTTAGTCGCCGGATCAGCGACCGGTGTAGTTGGGCGCCTCGACGGTCATCTGCACCCCGTGCGGGTGGGACTCGCTCAGCGAGGCCTGGGTGATCCGCACGAAGCGACCCTTCTCCTGCAGCTCGGGGACGGTGCGGGCACCGACGTAGAACATCGTCTGGTTGAGGCCGCCGACGAGCTGGTGGGCGACCGCCGCGAGCGGGCCGCGGTAGGCCACCTGGCCCTCGATGCCCTCGGGAACGATCTGGTCGTCGGAGGTGACCTCGGCCTGGAAGTAGCGGTCCTTGGAGTAGGACTTCTTGCCGCGCGAGGACATCGCGCCCAGCGAGCCCATGCCTCGGTAGGCCTTGAACTGCTTGCCGTTGACGAACACCAGGTCGCCGGGCGACTCCTCGCAGCCGGCGAGCAAAGAGCCGAGCATCACGCAGTCGGCACCGGCCACCAGGGCCTTGCCGATCTCGCCGGAGTGCTTCATGCCGCCGTCGGCGATCAGCGGGACGCCGGCCGGCTTGGTGGCCAGGGACGCCTCGTAGACCGCGGTGACCTGCGGGACGCCGACGCCGGTGACGACGCGGGTGGTGCAGATCGAGCCAGGGCCGACGCCGACCTTGACCGCGTCCGCGCCGGCGTCGACGAAGGCCTGGGCGCCCTCGCGAGTGGCGACGTTGCCGCCGATGACCTGCACGTGCTTGGTGGCCGGGTCGGTCTTGAGGCGCTGGACCATCTCCAGGAGCATCCGGACGTTGCCGTGGGCGGTGTCGGCCACGAGGACGTCGACGCCCGCCTCCACCAGGGTCGTCGCGCGCTCCCAGGCGTCGCCGAAGTAGCCGATCGCCGCGCCCACCAGGAGGCGGCCGTCGGCGTCGTACGACGCCTTGGGGAACTGCTCGCCCTTGACGAAGTCCTTGACGGTGATGAGACCGACCAGGCGGCCGTCGTCGTCGACCAGCGGGAGCCGCTCGCGCTTGTGCTTGCGCAGCAGCAGCGTGGCCTCCTCGCGGGAGATGCCGGCATGACCGGTGATCAGCGGCATCGGCGTCATCATCTCGTCGACCTTGGTGGTGGCCCACTCCGCGACCGGGGTGAAGCGCAGGTCGCGGTTGGTGATGATGCCGAGCAGCCGCATGTCGGGGTCGACGACCGGCAGGCCGGAGACGCGGTACTCGCCGCAGATGCGGTCGAGCTCCTCCAGCGTCGCGTCGGGGCCGATCGTGACCGGGTTGGAGATGATGCCGGTCTGGGTCCGCTTGACCAGGTCGACCTGGTAGGCCTGGTCCTCGATCGAGAGGTTGCGGTGGAGCACGCCGATGCCGCCCTGACGCGCCATCGCGATCGCCATCCGCGACTCGGTCACGGTGTCCATCGCCGCCGAGAGCAGCGGGACGTTGAGCGTGATCTCGCGGGTCAGCCGCGAGGAGGTGTCGATGTCCGCGGGCGCCAGGTCGGAGTGGCCCGGCAGGAGCAGGACGTCGTCGTAGGTGAGGCCGATGGCGGCGAACTTCTCCGGGATCTCCACGCGCCGAGTCTACGGGCCGCGGCGGGCGCTCACCGAGCCGGGAGCACCGCGATGCCGGCGGACGTCGCGCGTTCCCACGAGGTGGTGCAGGACAGAGCCCGATCGGCGCTGAGCCGGGTGTCGATCCGGGCCAGACACATCCGGCGCCCGCGCACCAGCGTCGCGAGCACGTGGTCGTCGTCCTCCCAGGCGACACCGGGCTGCACGGTGCGTCGGAGACCGCGCTCGCGCACCACGCCCAGCAGCTGACCGTCGGGCTGCCGCAGCTCCAGGCCCTCGCCGGTCAGAGCCGCCCACTGCCGCCCGTCCGGGCTCGGCACCCCCAGCTCGGCGGCCAGCGGCACCGGTCGTGGCGCGGCCAGGCCGTCGGTGCGGTACGACGACTCCTCGCCCCACGTCCGGTAGACCACCTCGCCGCGGAACCAGCGGGTGAGGAACGGCACGCGCGTCCGGTCGAGCCGGACGTGACGCTGCTGCCCACCGGCCACCGCGTCCACCACCAGCAGCGTCGGGCCGGTGCGACCACCCTCGGAGGGCACCAGGCTGACCCAGGCGATGCGGCCACCCCGGCCCACCAGTGCGGGGCCGGTGCTCGCCCAGCTCCCGAGCACCCGGCCGTCCCGGTCGAGCCGGTGCATCCCGACGGTGCCCTCGAAGGAGCGGTCGTCGGTGACGAGGAATCCACCGGCGTACGTCTCGATCGAGGTGACGCTCCACCGGCGGGGCAAGGCGAGGGTCGCACCGTCGGGACGCCGCAGGACGTGCCCGTCGACGTAGGCGAGTCGAGGCGGGTCCCCCCGGAGCGGCCCCCGGTCACGGGGAGGCTGCGTGGCGGAGGTCGGCGCCGGCGTGACGGTCGACGCCGCCCCGACCGGATCCGCGGGGTCGTCGGAGCAGCCCACGAGGGCGCGCAGGGCGGCGAGCAGCAGGAGGACGCGCATGCTCCTCCGACGCCTCCCGAGCGGGAGAAGTTGCGGCCTCTAGGTGGACAGCGGCTTGAGGTCACGCACCGGGACGCGCACGGTCAGCATGTCCTGGGCCATCCTGATGCGCCCGCGCATGCCGGCGGCCATCACCATCGGCAGCACCGCCTGGTTGTCCGCGCGGGTGCGCAGCACGATCTCGGCGGCGCCGAGCATGTGGGCCAGTCGCGAGGAGTCGATGAGCAGCCGGGTCCCGATCCCGCGGCGCTGCCACGCCGGGTCGACGCGCAGGGTCACCGGCCGGACGTCGGGGTCGTCCTCGAGGGGTGACTGGACCGTGGCCAGGCCCACCACGACGCCGTCGACGATGGCGGAGACCGTCTCGCCCTCCACGACGTACGACGGCACGGCACCGCCGCCGAGACGACGCCCGCCCGTGGAGATGCCGATCGCGGCGGACTCCTTGGTGCGCTGCAGGACGTCGCTCACCAGGTCGGCCATGGCCGCCCCGCGGGCCCGCTCGATGTCGGTGAAGGGCGCGGTGCGGCGTACCTGCACCTGGACGTCCCCCACCGTCATCTCCATCCCGTCCTGGACCGGCCCGGCGTCGCCGTCGCGCGGCTCGGACTCGGCGTCGAACAACTGGGCCACGACCTCGGGGAAGCTGGTGGGTCGGGCCAGGATCGTGCGCGCGGCCTGGACGTAGCGCGTGGGCTGGTCGGTGAGCGCGGCCGCCGTGACCTCCTGGGCCGCCAGGTGCGTCCAGCCGGAGGACTCCACCAGCAGCGCGACCTCGTGCTCGCTCCAGCCGTCGGGGGTCTCCATCACGACCTCGTCGGTCACCGCCCGCACGCCGGGGAAGATCTGCAGCCCCCGGATGTCCACGCCCCGTTCGGCACACTGCTGCGCGAGCGCCGCCAGCCCACCGGGCCGGTCGGGCAGGCTCGCGCGGACCCTCCACAGCATCGTCATGGCACCAGTGCATCCCACCGGTGTTGCGCGGATGTTGCGTCTGCGTGACCTGGGCCGACGCCCCGCGCTGCACCCCTGTGACGTGCACGACCCCCGCCGGACCGGGGTCCGACGGGGGTCGATCAGCAGGTGCTGCCTGCCAGGGAGTACCTGGAGGGGCTCAGTGGCCGTGGCCGTGCCCGTGGCCTGCGGCCCCGGACTCGTCCTCCTCCTCGGGCTTGTCGACGACCAGGGTCTCGGTCGTCAGCAGCATGCCGGCGATCGAGGTGGCGTTGACCAGCGCGGAGCGGGTGACCTTGACCGGGTCCAGGACGCCCTGGGCGACCAGGTCGCCGTACTCGCCGGTGGCGGCGTTGTAGCCGTTGCCCACCCCGAGCTCGCGGACCTTGGTGGTGATGACGTAGCCGTTCTCGCCACCGTTCTCGGCGATCCAGCGCAGCGGCTCGTCGGCGGACTTGCGCACGATGCGGACACCGAGCGCCTCGTCGCCCTCGAGGCCGAGGTTGTCGTCGAGCACCGAGACGGCGTGGACCAGCGCGGAGCCACCGCCGGCGACGATGCCCTCCTCGATGGCCGCACGGGTCGCGGAGACGGCGTCCTCGATGCGGTGCTTCTTCTCCTTCAGCTCCACCTCGGTGGCGGCGCCGACCTTGATCACGCACACGCCACCGGCCAGCTTCGCGAGGCGCTCCTGGAGCTTCTCGCGGTCCCAGTCGGAGTCGGTGTTCTCGATCTCGGCCTTGATCTGGGAGACGCGGCCCTCGACGGCGGCGGCGTCGCCGGCACCCTCGACGATCGTGGTGTGGTCCTTGGTGACCACGACGCGACGGGCCTGGCCGAGGACCTCGAGGCCCGCCTGGTCGAGCTTGAGGCCGACCTCGGGGGCGATGACCTGGCCACCGGTCAGGACAGCGATGTCCTGCATCATCGCCTTGCGGCGGTCACCGAAGGCGGGGCTCTTCACCGCGACGGCGTTGAAGGTGCCACGGATCTTGTTGACCACCAGCGTGGAGAGCGCCTCGCCCTCGACGTCCTCGGCGAGGATGAAGAGCGGCTTGCCGGTCTGCATGACCTTCTCCAGCAGCGGCAGCATCTCGGCGACGGCCGAGATCTTGCCCTGGTGCAGGAGGATGTAGGCGTCCTCGAGGACGGCCTCCATGCGCTCGGGGTCGGTGACGAAGTACTGCGACAGGTAGCCCTTGTCGAACTGCATGCCCTCGGTGAAGTCGAGCTCGGTGCCCATCGTGGAGGACTCCTCCACGGTGATGACACCGTCCTTGCCGACCTTGTCGAAGGCCTGGCTGAGCAGGTCGCCGATGTGCTTGTCGCGGCTGGAGATGGTGGCCACCGAGGCCATGTCCTCCACCGAGTCGACGTCGCGGGCAGCAGCCTTCAGCGCCTCGCCGACGGCCTCGGTCGCCTTGTCCATGCCGCGCTTGAGACCCATCGGGTTCGCGCCGGCGGCCACGGCGCGCAGGCCCTCGTGGACCATCGCCTGGGCCAGCACGGTGGCGGTGGTGGTGCCGTCACCGGCGACGTCGTTGGTCTTGGTGGCGACCTCCTTGCACAGCTGGGCGCCGAGGTTCTCGAACGGGTCGTCCAGCTCGACCTCACGCGCGACGGTCACGCCGTCGTTGGTGATGGTCGGGGCGCCCCACTTCTTGTCGAGCACGACGTAGCGGCCCTTGGGGCCGAGGGTCACCTTCACGGTGTTGGCGAGCGCGTCCACGCCGCGCTCGAGCGCGCGCCGGGCGTTCTCGTCGAACTCCAGGATCTTGGGCACTACTACTCCTTACAGAGAGTCAGGAAACAGTGCGGGTCGTGCGCCGGCGCCCGCGAGGACACAGGCGCACGACCCGGAGCTGAGGATGCGTCAGCCGACGATCGCGAGGACGTCGCGCGCGGAGAGGATGAGGAACTCGTCCCCGCCGTACTTGACCTCGGTGCCGCCGTACTTGCTGTAGATGACCTTGTCGCCCACGGAGACGTCCATGGGGATGCGCTCGTCGCCGTCCTCGTTGAAACGGCCCGGGCCCACGGCCACGACCTCGCCCTCCTGGGGCTTCTCCTTGGCGGTGTCCGGGATGACCAGGCCGGAGGCCGTGGTCTGCTCGGCGTCGAGCGGCTTGACGACGATCCGGTCCTCGAGGGGCTTGATGTTGACCGACACTGTTGTCGACCTCCACTTTCTGCACGGATGGGTTCAGGAACGTGGTGCCTGCTTCCCAGGTACGCCGTCGCGGGGGCCGCACCGGTGGCAAGCGCTGGCACACTCAAGGTGAGAGTGCCAGCACAGAAACTAGCACTCACCCCTAGGGAGTGCCAGAGCCGGTCGGCACTGGAAGGATCGCGACGTGGATCTCGAGGCGTTCCGGTGGCTGCTGACCGACGACGGGCAGGCCCTGCTCGCCCGCGCCGAGGAGTACGCCGGTGACGACCCGCTGGCCGCGCAGACCCGCCTCCGGTCCTCGGCCGAGCCCGCACGGGCCGCGGCCGCGCTGACCCAGGCGACGCTGCGTCGGCGGGCCGAGCCGAAGTTCGGCGAGCTGGCCGCCCGGATGTACTTCACCCCTGACGGCCTCGAGCAGTCCACCCGCCCCGCGGTCGCGCGGCACCGCGCCGCCCGGCTGCGCGCCTTCGAGGCCGAGACCCTGGTCGACCTCGGCTGCGGCATCGGTGGCGACCTGGTGGCGGCCGCCGAGGTCGGCGTGGTGTGCGCCGGGGTGGACCTCGACCCGGTCCGCGTGGCGGTGGCCGAGGCCAACCTCGCCGCGCTCGGGCTGCCCGGTGCGGTGATGGTCGCCGACGCCGTGTACGTCGACACCACGCCGTTCGAGGTGGCCTTCGCCGACCCCGCCCGCCGCTCCGCGCGCGGGCGCTCCTTCTCCGTCGACGACTGGACGCCGCCGTGGTCCTTCGTCGAGCGGCTGCTGCGCCGCGACTCGTGCGTGAAGGTCGCCCCCGGCATCCCCCACGACCTGGTGCCCGACGGCGTCGAGGCCGAGTGGGTCAGCGACGGCGGCGAGGTCAAGGAGGCCGCCCTGTGGTCGGGCTCGCTGGCCACCACCGCGCGTCGGGCCACCGTCATCGGCCGCGGCGGGCTGGCCACCCTCACCGACGAGGACCCGGTCGCCGGCGAGGTCCGTGCGGTCGGCGACTTCCTCTACGAGCCCGACCGGGCCGTCATCCGCGCCGGGCTGGTGACCGCGGTCGCCGCCGGCGTCGGCGGCGGGCTGGTCGACCCGCACATCGCCTACGTCACCAGCGACCAGGCCTTCCGCTCCCCCTTCGCCCGCGGCTACCGCGTGGTCGAGGAGCTGCCCTACCGCGAGAAGCAGCTCAAGGCCGCGCTGCGCGAGCGCGGCGTGGGCCGGCTGACGATCAAGAAGCGCGGCGTCGACGTCGTCCCCGAGGAGCTGCGGAAACGGCTCTCCCTCTCCGGGGACGCCGAGGCGACCCTGGTGATGACCAGGGTCGCCGGGAGCGGCACCGCACTGCTGGTCCAGCCGCTGTAGGGCCGCACGCAACAACGACGTTCTGCAGGTCGACCTCGGCGTGTCGCCTGCAGAACGTCGTGATGCGGAGTCAGGCGGTGGCGGGCATCGCCTGCGGGACGGAGCTGCGCTCCTTGATCTCCTCGCGGTGGCCGTGGCGCAGCCCCAGCAGCGCGAGGACCAGGAGGACGGCGGCGCCGGCGAAGGCGGCGATCGCGGCGTACCCGGCGATCATGCCGATGGTGGCGAACGCGTAGCCGTAGAGCAGCAGCCCGCGCAGGGTGTTGCCCATGAACAGCGACTGACGCAGCGCTCCGAGCGCCTGGCCGTCGGCGCTGGCCTTCTCGGCGTCGGACAGGGCGACGAACTCGCCGCTCACCTGCTGGTAGGTCCGGCCGTCGCTGGAGGCGTTCATGTGGGCGAGGATGTAGTGGTCGGCGTAGGCCTTCGCCTCGGCGCCGGTGTCGAGGGGCGAGCCGACGAACGGCTCCAGGGCCTCGCGGTCGGTGTCGGACAGCCCCGCGATCGCCTCCTCGGTCGGCATCGTGATCGCCTGCATCCCCAGCTGGTAGTCGACCTGGTCGGCCACGAAGGCACTGGCCCAGGTGAGCAGGCCGCCGGCCACCAGGAGCACCGCGGCGAGCGCCAGGCCCACCCACGAGGTCAGCTTGTCGAGCATCGCACGCATCGTCTTGT
>Ga0208328_1000688_pt1 | contig 14106 bp, 12 predicted proteins | sample DeeseametaMP2633_FD_184170 | JGI IMG/M metagenome (GOLD analysis project Ga0208328, IMG submission 184170) | Marine microbial communities from the Deep Atlantic Ocean - MP2633 (SPAdes) | ecosystem: Environmental > Aquatic > Marine > Unclassified | place: Northeast of Antigua and Barbuda, North... | reverse complement strand
CGTCGCGGGCCTGTTCGTCTACACCGTCTTCATCATCATGCTGGGCCAGCCGCGCTCGGGCCTGGCCGCGGGCCTGGCCATCGCGGTGATGATGCTGCCCATCATCGCCCGCGCGGCCGACGTGGTGCTCCGGGTCGTGCCCGGCGGCCTGCGCGAGGCCAGCCTGGCGCTGGGCGCCTCCCGGTGGCGGACCGTGTGGCACGTGGTCCTCCCCACGGCCCGCCCGGGCCTGGCCACGGCGGTCATCCTCGGCTCGGCGCGTGGTGTCGGCGAGACCAGCCCGGTGCTCATCACCTCCGGCGCGGCGGCGTTCTTCGTCACCGACCCGGTCGGCGGGGCGATGAACTCGCTGCCGCTGTTCATCTACTCCAACGTCCGATCCGGCGAGGAGCAGGCCATCGACCGGGCCTTCGGCGCCTCCAGCGTGCTGCTGATCCTCGTCCTGCTGCTCTTCGTCGTCGCCCGGCTCCTGGCCCGCCCACCCCGCGCCAGGACCCGCCGCCGGCTCGTCCTTCCACGGCGCCGGCCACCGCGGCCCGCGGCCCAGGCCTCCCGCCAGCCCTCAGCCCAGCCCTCCGACCAGCCCTCCGACCAGCCCGAAAGCCAGGACCCCCGGTGAACCGCCTGCTCTCCGTGCTCGCGCGCTGCGCGACCGCCACCGCCCTCGCCGTCGCCGGCGTGGCCTCCGTCCCGGCGGCGGCCCAGGCCGCGACGTACGCCCAGATCGAGGGGACCGGGTCGACCTGGTCCGAGGTGATCGTCCAGCAGTGGATCGCCGACGTGGACGCCTCGGGCATGAAGGTCGTCTACACCGGCGGCGGCTCCACCAAGGGCCGCAAGGACTTCGCCCAGGACACCAACGACTTCGCGATCTCCGAGATCCCGTTCCAGGGCACCGACGAGCAGGGCAACGCCGACACCTCGAACGGCCGCGACTTCGCCTACCTCCCGATCGTCGCCGGCGGCACGGCGTTCACCTACCAGCTCAAGGTCGGCGACGAGCTGGTGCGCAACCTGCGGCTCTCCGGCGAGACGATCACGAAGATCTTCACCAACCAGATCACCAACTGGAACGACCCAGCGATCACCAAGGACAACAACGGTCGCGCGTTCCCCAACCTGCCGATCACGCCCGTCGTCCGCTCGGACGGGTCCGGCACGACGGCTCAGCTGACCACGTGGATGGACAAGGAGTACCCGTCGATCTGGCGGCCCTACTTCGGGAGGTCCGGCCTGACGTCGTACTTCCCGAAGAAGTCGGGCTCGCGCACCGTGAGCCAGGCCGGGTCCGACCAGGTCATGAACTTCATCTCCTCGACCTACGGCAACGGCACCATCGGGTACGTCGAGTACTCCTACCCGGTCAACAAGAACTACCCGGTCGTGAAGGTGCTCAACAAGGGCGGCTACTACGTCGAGCCGACGCAGTACAACGTCGCGGTGGCGCTGACAAAGGCGCGCATCAACACCTCGAACCCGGGCGACCCGAGCACCTACCTCACCCAGATCCTCGACGACGTCTACCGCAACCCGGACCCGCGGGCCTACCCGATCTCGTCCTACTCCTACATGGTCATCCCGACCGCAGCCGACGACCCGCGGATGACCACAGCCAAGCGCCAGACGCTGGCCGACTTCATGTACTACTCGCTGTGCGCGGGGCAGACCAAGGCCGGCCCCTACGGCTACTCGCCGCTGCCGCTGAACCTCGTGCAGGCCGGCTTCGACCAGATCGCCAAGCTCGGCAAGGCCGACAAGGGCGTCGACCTCACCAACCGTGACGTGCGGTCGTGCAACAACCCCACCTTCGACGGCAAGAACCTCAGCAACAACAAGCTGGCCCAGATCGCGCCGCAGCCGGCCGCCTGCGACAAGGTGGGCGCCGGCCCGTGCGGCACCTCCACGGGCACCGGTGACCCCTCGACCGACGAGGACGACGGCGGCACCACCGACGAGGGCACGGGCGGCGCGGGCGGCGGCGGGAAGACCGACGTCGACACCGGGGGAGAGGTCACCACCGATGCGCCCGGCACCGTCGACCCCGTGACCGGCGAGGTCGTCGGTGGGGGCACCGGCACGGTGAGCGACGGCGCCGCGGTGTACGCCGACCCCAGCACCGTCCTGGTCGCCGACCGCGCCGGGGACACCCGGGCGTTCGCCTGGCTCTCCGGGCTGCTGCTGGTCACCCTCGTGGTGCTGCCCGGCCTCTACGTCTCGGCCCTGCGTCGCCGCGGCCCGGCAGGGGCACGCTCGTGAGGGGCGGCACGAGGCGCGCCACCGCCGTCGCGCTGGTGCTGGGCCTCGGCTCCGTGCTGGTGCTGGCGGGGTCGAGCAGCACGGGCTCCGCGGTCGAGCCCGACGCCCGCGCGAGCGCCAGCGCGCCGGCGTACTCCGAGACGAAGACGCTGCAGCGCGTCGTCACGAAGGCCGACGGCAGCCTGCAGGAGTTCCCCGCGTACACCGTGACGGTCACCGCCGACCAGACCACCGACCTGCGCGGCCGTCAGCGGATCCGGATCGCGTGGAAGGGCGCCCAGCCCAGCGGCGGCCGTGCCAGCAACCCGTTCGGCGAGAGCGGCCTGGCCCAGGAGTACCCGGTCGTGATCATGCAGTGCCGCGGTGTCGACGACCCCGGCAGGGGAGAGGAGCAGCTGCGCCCCGAGACCTGCTGGACCGCGTCGTTCGCCCAGCGCTCGCAGATCACCCGCAGCGACGGCGAGGCCGCCTGGCGCCACGACCTCGACGCCGACGAGACCGCCAAGGGGCGGGTCTCGGGCCTGGACCCGCTGCCCGGTGCGGACGTGTGCCCGACCGCCGACATCGCCGGCTACAGCACGCGCCTCACCCCGTTCGTCGCCGCCTCGGGCAGGGTCTTCCCGGCCTGCCAGGCCGACCAGATGCCTCCCGAGGCCGCGGTGGGCGCGGCCTTCCCGGCCGCGGAGCTGGCGGCGTTCACCGACCTCGACGGTCGCGGCGAGGTGCAGTTCGAGGTCCGCTCGGACGTGGAGAACGAGTCGCTGGGCTGCAACCACGAGACCGCGTGCTCGATCGTCGTCATCCCGATCGTCGGGCTCTCCTGCGACCAGCCGTCCTCGCCGCCGACGGCGTCGGACAACGCCTGCCGGCGCACCGGCCGCTTCGTGCCCGGCAGCGGCAACTTCGCCTCCGAGGGCGTCGACCAGGCCGTCTCGCCGACCGTGTGGTGGTCGGCCTCGCAGTGGAGGAACCGCTTCACGATCCCGATCACCTTCGGCCTGCCGCCGGACGCCTGCGACATCCTCGACCCGCGTGCCCCGACCGGCTTCTACGGCACCGAGCTGCTCGCCCAGGCGGCGCTGCAGTGGTCGCCGGCGTACTGCCTGCGCAAGGACCGGTTCAAGTTCCAGCACAACCAGATGTCCGACGAGGCCGGCTTCACGCTGATGGAGAACGGCGGGGGTGCCGCGGCGCTGGTCAGCTCCGAGCAGACCCGCGTCGGCACCGACCCCGTCGGCTACGCGCCGACGGCGGTGACCGGCTTCGCCATCGGGTACGTCGTCGACAAGCCCGACAACGCCGGCGAGCTCTCGACCCTGCGGATCACCCCGCGGCTGGTGGCCAAGCTGCTGACCCAGTCCTACCTCGGCTCCGACCTCGGTCGCGGTCACCCGGGGATGGCCGACAACCCGCTCTCGATCATGCAGGACCCGGAGTTCGTGCGGCTCAACCCGGGGCTGAGCCGGATCAACCAGGAGGTCGGGGCCACCCTGCTCTCGCTGTCGAACCAGTCCGACGTCATCCGCCAGCTGACCGACTGGGTCACCCACGACCCGGCCGCCCGGAAGTTCATCGCCGGCGAGCCGGACCAGTGGGGGATGGTCGTCAACCCCAACTACGAGGGCCTCGCGCTCCCGGCGGCCGAGATCCCGCTCCTCGACGACTTCGTCCCGGAGACCGGCAACACCTGCCGCCAGGAGAACCCGGCGGTCTACTTCAACCAGATCGCGGCCCCGGTCACCACGCTGCGCAGGATCAGCGAGGCGCTCCTCGACGCCCACCCCAACGTGCAGACCCGCTGCGAGCTCGACGCCGACACGGGGCTCTACAAGGTCGGCCGCATCGGCCGGCAGTCCTACGGCTCGCGGTTCATGCTCGGGCTCGTCAGCCTCGGCGACGTCGAGCGCTACGGGCTGAAGGCCGCTGCGCTCCAGGCGGCACCCGGGAAGTTCGTCGTACCGTCGGAGTCCTCGCTGGCGGCGGCGGTCTCGCTCATGGAGCCCGGGGAGGAGACGCTGCCGTTCACCCTCGACCAGGCCGCGGTGCGCACCAGCTCGAAGGCCTACCCCGGGACGATGGTCGTCTACACCGCGGCGCGGATGCAGAACCTCGACCCGGCCGACGCGGCCAAGGTCGCCCAGTTCATCCGGGTCGCCACGTCCGAGGGACAGCGACCGGGCCCGGGCAACGGCCAGCTGCCCGCGGGCTACCTCCCGCTGCGTCGTACGGGCGTGACCGCGGGGTTGTACGCCGCCGCGCAGGACGTCGCGACCGCCGTCGGCACCCAGACCCCACCGGCCTCCACGCTCCCCGACCCGGGCCAGCCGACCACCGGGCCCGGCACCTCCCCTGAGGCGCCGACGACCGTCCCGGACGCGCCCGCCGTCGAGGAGCCGCCGGTCGCCGAGGAGCCCACCGGGGCGCCACCACCGGTCGAGGAGGACACCGCGCCCGTCGCCATGCCGGCGACCACGGCGATCTCCTCGCGCACCGCGGGGCTGCTGCTGCCGCTGCTGTTCCTCGGCGGACTGCTCGGCAGCCTGGCCGTGGCCGGCACCCGCTTCCTCGTCCGTCCGCCCCGGCAGGGCTGACCCGTGACCATGACGCTCCCCGGCCGCACCGCCCCGACGCGGCGCGCCCCGAAGCAGGCCAAGGCCACCGGGCCCGCCAGACCGCCCAAGCCACCGCGCGCCCCGCGGCCACCGCTGACCGGCACCCCGGCCGTCACCTCGTCGGCGGCGACGATGCTGGCCGTCGTCTGCCTGTGGGTCTTCGTGCAGCTGCTGCTGCTCGGCGACCTCGAGCACGAGCGCGCGCAGGACCTGCTCTACGGGCAGTTCCGCACCGAGGTCGCCTCGGCGACCGCACCGGTCGGGCCGGTCGTGCCCGTCGGCGACCCGGTGGCCCTGGTCCGCATCCCGGCGCTCGACCTCGAGGAGGTCGTCGTCGAGGGCACCGCCTCGGGCGACCTGAGGGTGGGCCCCGGGCACCAGCGCAACACCGTGCTGCCCGGCCAGGAGGGCACCTCGGTGCTGATGGGTCGCGCGGCGACGTACGGCCGCCCCTTCGCCGGCCTCACCGGCCTCGAGCCCGGCGACACCATCGAGGTCGTCGTCGCCCAGGGAACCCGCACCTTCACGGTGCTGGGTGTCCGGCGCACCGGCGACCCGCTGCCGCAGCCGCGCGAGGCGGGCGTGGCCCGGCTCGTCCTGGCCACGGCCGAGGGGCAGGGCCGGCTGGCCGGGCTCACCCCCGGCGAGGCGGTGTACGTCGACGCGGAGGCCGACGACGCCTTCCCGGCGCCGGCCGGACGGCCCGCGGCCATCCCGGAGAGCGAGCAGCTGATGGCCTCGGAGGCCAGCGTGCTGCCGCTGCTGGCGACCTGCCTGGCTGCGTTGGTGCTGGCGACGCTGCTGGTCATCTCGGCGCGCCAGCGCTGGTCCGCGGTGCTCGTGTGGCTGCTCGCCAGCCCCGTCGTCATCGCCCTGGCGTGGGTCACCACCGACGTGCTCGTCCGACTCCTCCCCAACGTGATGTGACCGGCCCGTGAACCGTTCCGCAACGTCACCGCAAGCACCTGACCGGGCGCCCTCCGGCGTCTGACGATCCAACCGCGTCGAGGGTCACCCGGACCCGCGCCGCCGGCTCCACCCCCATCAAGAGAGAGCGAAACCATGAAGGCAAGCAAGACCCTCAGCGGCCCCGTCGTCGCGGTCGTCGCGGCCGTCGTCGCGTCGTCCGTCGCGTTCGGCGCCACGCCCGCCTCGGCGGCCCAGGAGGCCTACGACCCGACCTTCACCCCGGTCGCGGCCGACCTCATCGGTGTCGGCTCGGACACCACCGAGATCTCCATGCACTACGTCGCCGAGGGCTTCGACGGCTTCCCCGGCTTCAACGACGGCGACGCCGGCTTCCGCATCGCCTCCTTCCAGGCCGGCGGCGGCGGGCAGCTCACCTTCCCGCAGGGCACCACCATCGACCGCCCGAACGGGTCGGGTGCCGGCAAGAGCCGCCTGTACGGCGACAACAACGTGGCCGAGGTCGACTTCGCCCGGTCGTCCTCCGCGCTGAACACCAACGAGGTCAACGCCGGCCTGCAGGCCTTCCCGTTCGCCGTGGACGGCCTCAAGCTCGCCGTGTCCAACACCGTGCCCTCGCACGCCCCGGCCACCATCTCCGCCGCGGACATGGTCAAGATCTACGACGGCACCGTCACCGACTGGAGCCAGCTCGGCGGCACCGCCGGGACCATCAAGCCGCTGATCCCGCAGGCCGGCTCGGGCACCCGCTCGTTCTTCGTCGCGCAGCTCAAGACCGCCAACAACGGCGTCGACGTGGCGCTGGCCGGCTCGGTCACCGAGGTCCAGGAGCACGACCCCGCCCCGATCCAGGGTGACGCCAACGCGGTCGCGCCGTTCTCGACGGGTCGCGCCAAGGCCGCCGGCAGCGCCATCAAGCTGACCGAGGGCTTCGCGGCCAACCGCGCCCTCTACAACGTCGTCCGCGGCGCCGACCTGGCGCGCGCCGACATCCAGGCCGTCTTCGGCCCCGACGGGTTCATCTGCTCCGACGCCGCCGCCCCGCTGATCGAGGGCTCGGGCTTCCTGCAGCTGGCCCGTGAGGCCAACGGCGGCGCCTGCGGCGTCGCCACCCAGGCCGCGACCAGCAACTTCAAGACCAACGAGGTCTCGGAGACGACCACCGACCTGACCGCCACCAGCCCGTCGGCCGGCAAGGTCACGCTGACCGCCACCGTCGGCTCGACCGCCGGTGCGCCCACCGGCACCGTCACCTTCACCGAGGGTGAGGACGTCGTCGCCGACGAGGTCCCGATCGTCGCCGGCCAGGCCAGGGTCACGCTGTCCGCTGTCGAGGCCGGCTCGCACACCTACACCGCGACGCTGAACCCCGGCGAGGGCTTCCTCGCCTCCAGCGACGACGCCACCGTCGTCGTGTCCGACGAGGTGGTCATCACGGCCAAGGCCAAGACCGTCAAGAAGGGCAAGAACGCCAAGGTCAAGGTCACCATCGCCGGCGCCGAGGGCGAGGTCTCGCTGCTCAAGGGCACGAAGGAGATCGACTCCTCGATGCTGAAGGGCGGCAAGGCCACGCTGGTGGCCAAGAAGGTCAAGAAGACCACGAAGTACACCGTGGCGTTCGGTGACCAGACCACCAAGGTCACCGTCAAGGTCAAGAAGAAGTAGCACCCAGCAGGACCCGCAGCACCCAGCAGCACCGGTGCGGGTGGTCGCTCCCGGGCGACCACCCGCACCCACCCCACCGAGCACCGCGCACGCCCCCGGGCGGGAGCCAGACCGAGAGCACGATGATGAACAGCACCGACGCGACGACCGTCATCCCCGCCGTACCCGAGCAGGCCGACCCGCTCCTCGCCTCGCTCGACGCGCGCGAGATCACCGCGTGGTTCGGCGAGCGCAAGGTGCTCGATCGCGTCTCGCTCACGATGCCCGCAGGCGCGATCACCGCGCTCATCGGCCCGTCCGGCTGTGGCAAGTCGACCTTCCTGCGCATCCTCAACCGGATGCACGAGCTGGTGCCCTCCGCGCAGCTGGCCGGCGAGGTCTGGCTGGACGGCGAGGACATCTACCACCCCGAGAAGAAGCTCATCGAGGCCCGCCGGGCGATCGGGATGGTCTTCCAGAAGCCCAACCCGTTCCCCGCGATGTCGATCCGGGAGAACGTCCTGGCCGGGCTCAAGCTCACCGGGACCAAGGCCTCCCGCTCGGAGAAGGACGACCTCGTGGAGTCCTGCCTGGTCAAGGGCGGGCTCTGGAACGAGGTGAAGGACCGTCTCGACGCCCCCGGCGGCGGCCTGTCCGGCGGTCAGCAGCAGCGGCTGTGCATCGCCCGCTCGCTGGCGGTCAAGCCGCGGGTGCTGCTGATGGACGAGCCCTGCTCGGCGCTCGACCCGACCTCCACCCGCGTCATCGAGGAGACGATGGTCGAGCTGGCCCGCGAGGTCACGATCGTGATCGTCACCCACAACATGCAGCAGGCGGCTCGCGTCTCCTCCCAGTGCGCGTTCTTCCTCGCCGCCCACGGCACGCCCGGCGTGATCGTCGAGCACGGCGACACCCGTGCCATGTTCGAGAACCCGCGCGACGAGCGCACCAGCGACTACGTCCACGGCCGGTTCGGCTGATCGCGCCGGCATGCCCCACACTCTCCTCGTGATCTCCGGCCCGCGCGCGATCGTGCTGTTCGCGACGCTCCTGGTGCTCGCGACCGCCGCCGCGTTCGGTCTGTCGCGCCTCTACGCGACGCCGCGCACGCTCGACCTCACCCCGCCCCCGGAGTACGTCGCCGCGCCGGTGCCCGTCACCGCCGACCTGCCCGCCGCGACCCCGGTGTCGGGCCAGCTGGTCGACCAGGACTGGCTGGAGCGGACGGCCCGGCGTACCGGCATCCCGACGCCGGCGCTGCGGGCCTACGCCGACGCGCAGCTCTCCCGCGTCGGCGGCTGCGACATCGGCTGGACGACGCTGGCCGGCATCGGCTGGGTCGAGTCCCACCACGGCACCATCGACGACCGGGTGCTCACCGTCGACGGGCGCTCCGAGCCGCCCATCATCGGCGTCGCCCTGGACGGCGTCGGGCCGGTGGCCGCGATCCGCTCGACCCCGGAGTCGGCGCAGTGGCACGGCGACCCGACGTGGGAGCACGCCGTCGGCCCGATGCAGTTCCTGCGCTCCTCGTGGGAGCCGTGGGCCGCCGACGGTGACGGTGACGGCGTCATGGACCCCCACGACCTCGACGACGCCGCGGCGACCGCCGCGCGCTACCTGTGCGCCTCGGGCCACGACCTCGACTCCGGCACCACGTGGGCCTCGGCGATCCACAGCTACAACCACGCCCAGGAGTACGTCGACGCCGTGCACGCCGCCGCCACCGCCTACGCCCAGCGGGCCGCCCGCTAACCTCGCTGGCGTGCTGCTCACCCTCGACACCGCGACCCCGCTCGTCACCGTCGCCCTCCACGACGGCAGCGACGTCGTGGCCGAGCACGTCGCCGAGCGGGCGATGAAGCACGGCGAGCAGCTCGCCCCGCTCATCGAGCGCTGCCTGCTCGACGTGGGCGCTGTCCGCCAGGACCTCACCGCCATCGGTGTCGGCGTCGGCCCCGGCCCCTTCACCGGCCTGCGGGTCGGGCTGGTCACCGCGCGCACCCTCGCCTTCGTGCTGGAGATCCCCGTCTACGGCGTCTGCTCGCTCGACGTGCTCGCGGTCGAGGCCGTCGACACCGGTGCCGTGACCTCCGACTTCGTCGTGGCGACCGATGCGCGGCGCAAGGAGGTCTACCTCGCGACGTACGACGCCGACGGCGCGCGTCTGGAGGGCCCGGCCGTCCTCAAGCCCGCGGACGCCGCCACCGCCGCGCCGGTCGTGGGCGAGGGGGCCGCGCTCTACCCCGACGCGTTCCCGACCGCCGTCGGCCCGACCCGGCCCTCGGCCGGCTGGCTGGCGCGTGTGATCACCGAGGAGCGCGCGGAGCTGCTCGACCCCGAGCCGCTCTACCTGCGTCGCCCCGACGCCGTCGAGCCGAGCGCGCGCAAGCAGGTCTCGTGACCCTCGTGGTCCGCCCCGCCACCGAGGCGGATCTCGACGCCGTCGTCGCCTCCGAGGCCGACAACCTCGGCCCCGACGCCTGGCCGCCCGCCCTGGTGGTGCCCGGCGTCCGCGGCGAGGTCCCGCACGCGCACTACCTGGTCGCCGAGCTCGCCGGGGTGGTGGTCGGACACGCGGTCGTGTCGGTCGTGGTCGACGTCGCCGAGCTCCAGCGCATCGCCGTCTCCGCCTCCGCCCGCCGCTCCGGCGTCGCCTCCGCGCTGCTGGAGGAGTGCATGGAGCTCGCTCGCGCCGGTCGCGCGGACCGGATGCTGCTCGAGGTCCGCGAGGACAACGCCTCCGCCCTCGCCTTCTACGCCGCCCGCGGGTTCACCGAGGTCGACCGCCGCCCGCGCTACTACCGCGACGGCACCACCGCCGTCGTGATGCGCCTGGGCCTCGGCCCGCGCTGCTCGTTCGCTGGTTGAGGTGCGAGGAGCGCCAGCGACATCCCTTCCGCTGGTCGAGGTGCGAGGAGCGCCAGCGACGAAGCCTCGAGACCCCGTACGTCGACAAGCGACCTCTCCTTCGTCGACTGGAGGGTCTGTCGTGACCCCCTTTCACGGCACGCCCTCCGGTCGGCTGCCGAGCCGGGCCCTCCCCACGCGCCCGGCGCAAACCCCTGGACGCCGAGCTGTCCGGTCGCCAGGGTCGTCCCATGACCCTGCGCATCCAGTGCCTGACCATCGACTGCCACGACCTCGACCTGGTGGCGACCTTCTGGGCGGAGGCGCTCGGCTGGCGCCGCACCTTCGCCGACGACGTCGAGGTCTGCCTCGAGCCGCCGCAGGGGGAGCTGGGGGACGGGCTGCTGCCCGACCTGCTGTTCATCAAGGTGCCCGACGACAAGACGGTGAAGAACCGCCTCCACCTCGACCTCCGTCCTGGCGTGGACGACACCCAGGCGGCGGAGGTGGCGCGCCTGGAGGCCCTGGGGGCGACGCGGGCCGACATCGGTCAGGGCGAGACGCGGTGGACGGTGATGGCCGACCCGGAGGGCAACGAGTTCTGCGTGCTGTGGCCGCTCGAGCCCGAGCAGCAGGCCGAGGTCGACGCCAGCATCAGCGCCTGGCGGACCTGAACGTCACGTGCGTGCGGAACCCCAGCCGGTCGTAGACCGCGAGGGCGGGTGCGTTGTCGACGTACACCCCGAGGGTCGCGGTGCCCGAGACGGCCAGCGCGCGACGGGTGAGCGCGGCCGACACGGCGGTGCCCAGCCCCTGGCCGCCGGCCGAGGGGTGCGTGGTCACGGAGCGCAGGTGCCCGGCACCCGAGGGGTCGCGGTAGAGCGCGCCGACAGCGAGCAGACCGTCTGGACCCGGGACCCCCAGCCAGCACTCGACGCCGCGCGCCCCGGGCCGCGCGAACGACCCTGGGTTCGCGACGTCCAGCAGCCCGTCGATGAGCGTCGCGTCGGTGACCTCGACGACCGTCGGCTCCAGTGGGTGCGGGGGAGGGGCGTCGTCGGTGAGCATCCAGTGCCAGTGGCCCGAGACCGGCAGCCGCCAGGCCTCCGGCAGCACGTCGTAGGCCGCTGCCTCGACGCTGACGCGCCCCGGCTCCTCCAGCAGGTCGGTCGCGAGGCCGGCGAGCCGGGCCAGGTCGGCGGTGGGGCCCAGGCACCACAGCGAGGGCGACCCGTCCGAGGGGCCGGTGCGGTTCCGGTTGCCGTCGATCACCAGGGCGTCGCCGAGCGCGAGCACGAGGGGAGTGTCGGCGGGGTCGATCTGGTGGACGACGAAGGGGTGGAGCGAGGTCCCCACCAGTTGGTACGGATCGATCTCGCGCAGCCCCTCCACGGGCCCATCCTCACCGGTGGCACGATGAGCCCGTGAGTGAGCCCCTCGTCCTCGGCATCGAGACCTCCTGCGACGAGACCGGCGTCGGCATCGTCCGCGGCCACACGCTGCTGGCCGACGCCGTCGCGAGCAGCGTCGACGAGCACGCCCGCTTCGGCGGCGTCGTGCCCGAGGTCGCCAGCCGGGCGCACCTCGAGGCGATGGTCCCGACCATCGAGCGGGCCTGCGAGACCGCCGGGGTGAAGCTCCACGACATCGACGCCGTCGCCGTCACCAACGGCCCCGGCCTGGCCGGCGCGCTGCTCGTCGGCGTCGCCGCGGCCAAGGCCCTCGCGCTGGGCCTGGGCAAGCCGATCTACGGCGTCAACCACCTCGCCTCCCACGTGGCCGTGGACCAGCTCGAGCACGGCCCGCTGCCCGAGCCGTGCGTGGCGATGCTCGTCTCCGGGGGCCACTCCAGCCTGCTGCGCGTCACCGACGTGACCGGTCAGGACGGCGGGGTCGACCCGATGGGGCAGACCATCGACGACGCGGCCGGCGAGGCCTTCGACAAGGTGGCCCGCCTGCTGGGCCTGCCGTTCCCCGGCGGCCCGCACATCGACCGCTCCGCCCGCGAGGGGAGCACCGTCGCCATCGACTTCCCGCGCGGCCTGACCAGCCGTCGCGACCTCGAGCGGCACCGCTTCGACTTCTCTTTCTCCGGCCTCAAGACCGCCGTCGCCCGATGGGTCGAGGCCAAGGAGCGGGCCGGTGAGCCGGTGCCCGTCGCCGACGTCGCCGCGTCCTTCCAGGAGGCCGTCTGCGACGTGCTGGTCCGCAAGGCCCTCGACGCCGCCTCCAGCGAGGGGATCGAGGACCTGCTCATCGGCGGCGGCGTCGCCGCCAACTCCCGGCTGCGCCACCTCGCCGAGGAGCGCGCGGAGAAGCTCGGCATCCGCGTCCGCGTGCCGCGCCCCGGCCTGTGCACCGACAACGGCGCGATGGTCGCCGCGCTGGGCGCGGAGATGGTCGCGCGGGGCCGGACGCCCTCCTCGCTCGACCTCCCCGCCGACTCCAGCCTCCCCGTCACCGACGTCCTTGCGGTCTGAGGGCCGCGGTCAGCGACCCAGCCGGAACGCCGTGCCGGGCTCGATCTCGGTGTCGGTCCCGACCGGCCCGTCCAGGACCTGCGGGGTCAGCCGCGAGCCGTCCCAGGTGTAGCGGACCACCGACGACGTGCTGCTCCCGCCCTCCACGGACAGCCACGAGTCCGCACCGGCCCACACCTCGTCGTAGATGACCGTCTCGTGGCGGGCCAGCTCGCGGCCCGTCCGCGCGTCGAAGAGGGCCTGCAGCCCGTGGTTGGGACCGTCAAGGTAGGCATCGAGGCCGAGCACGAGCCGCCCGTCGGGGGAGAAGCGGAACGAGCCGCTCTCGCAGGTGCGCCAGAGCTCCTCGCCGGTCGCGAAGAGCACCACGCCGCTGCAGTACTCCTGGCCGAACTCGTCCACGCTCACGTGCCCCGAGACCAGCGCGCCGTCCGGCGAGACGTCGGTGATCGACAGCAGCCCCAGTCGGTCGAGTGGGTCCACCGACCCGTCCAGGGAGACCGTCTGCTGCGTCGACCCGTCCCGGTCGTAGACCTCCACGATCACGACGCACTCCTGCGCGGTGCACCCGGGCAGCACCTCCAGCGGCATCGGCGCCGAGAGCCGCCCGTCCAGCTCGGTGGGTACGACGGTGGGCTGGTCGTCCCCGGGGAGCAGCACCCGCAGCCGCCCGTCGGTGCCCATCCAGCTGGCCGCGGCACCCTCGTCGTCCACGGCCAGCCCGCTGTCGGCGGCCTCGAAGGTCTCCAGCAGCGACCCGGTGCCGTCGGTCAGCGCGACCACGTAGTCCCCGCCCTCGGGGTAGTTCGTGAAGACCCAGCGGCCGTCGGCGAGCGCGACGAACGACGACACCTCGCCGGTGAGGTCGGGCGTGAAGGGGGTGCCGCCGGCGGGCCGGACCTCGCCGTCGAGCATCCAGGCACCGGCCCGGTCGCCGCCCGCCCGCGGCGGGTCGGAGGGCGAGACCGGCGGCAGAGGGTTGGCGGTGTCGCTGACCGTCGGGGTGTCGACCGGGGGCAGGGTGTCCGGGGAGGAGTCGCCGCCGACCAGCAGCGCGATCGGGACGACCGCGGCGGCGACGACGCCGGCACCGGCCGCGGCGGCGAGGGACGCGCGGCGGCGTCGGATGCCGCGGGCCCGGCCGCGGACGTCGTCGAGGGTCAGCGTCGGCGTACCTGCTCCGACGGCCTGGATGCGCAGGGCCTCGGTGACGGCCTGCTCGTCGTGCTCGTTCATCGCTCCTCCTCCCGGGAGCCGGGGGCCAGGTGGCCCGGGGTGCGGTCGCGCAGCAGGCCCATCGCCCGGCTGCCCTGGGACTTCACGGTGCCGACGCTCAC
>Ga0208328_1000683_pt1 | contig 14170 bp, 16 predicted proteins | sample DeeseametaMP2633_FD_184170 | JGI IMG/M metagenome (GOLD analysis project Ga0208328, IMG submission 184170) | Marine microbial communities from the Deep Atlantic Ocean - MP2633 (SPAdes) | ecosystem: Environmental > Aquatic > Marine > Unclassified | place: Northeast of Antigua and Barbuda, North... | reverse complement strand
GACGCCTTGCCGATGATGAAGTGCAGGTTGGCGTGGCGGTCGACGCGGAACTCGATCTTGCCGCCCTTGATGTCCGTCACGGCCTTGGCCGGGTCGGGCGTCACGGTGCCGGTCTTCGGGTTCGGCATGAGGCCACGGGGACCGAGCACGCGGCCGAGGCGGCCGACCTTGCCCATGAGGTCCGGGGTGGCGACCACGGCGTCGAAGTCGAGGTAGCCGCCGGCCACCTTCTCGATCAGCTCGTCGCCACCGACCTCGTCGGCACCGGCGTCGAGGGCGGCCTGGGCCTTGTCACCGACGGCGAAGACGAGGACCTTGGCGGTCTTGCCGGTGCCGTGGGGCAGGTTGACGGTGCCGCGCACCATCTGGTCGGCCTTGCGGGGGTCGACGCCGAGACGCATCACGACGTCGACGGTCTCGTCGAACTTCTTCTTCGAGGTGGTCTTGGCGATCTTGATCGCGGCGAGCGGGGCGAAGACCTCGTCCTTGTCGAACGAGGCGGCCGCTGCGCGGTAGGTCTTGCTGCGCTGCATGTCTGGGTTCTCTCTTCTCGGTCCAGGTGTGGTCGCTCGGGCCAGCGCGGCCCTGCCACAGGGGTGCGACGTCGGGGCGGTGCCCCGGGACGTCAGTCGGTCGTGATGCCCATCGAGCGGGCGGTGCCCTCGACGATCTTCATCGCGGCGTCGATGTCGTTCGCGTTGAGGTCGGGGAGCTTCGTCTGGGCGATCTCGCGCACCTGGTCCTTGGTCAGCTTGCCGACCTTCTCCTTGTGCGGGACCGAGGAGCCCTTCTTCAGACCGGCGGCCTTCTTGATCAGCTCGGCGGCCGGCGGCGTCTTCGTGATGAAGTCGAAGGACCGGTCCTCGTAGATCGTGATCTCGACCGGGATGACGTTGCCGCGCATGGACTCGGTCTGGGCGTTGTACGCCTTGCAGAAGTCCATGATGTTGACGCCGTGGGGACCCAGGGCGGTACCGACCGGCGGGGCCGGGGAGGCGGCGCCGGCCTGGAGCTGCACCTTGACCAGGGCAGCGATCTTCTTCTTCGGAGGCATGCTGCTTCTCTTTCTTCTCGTGGTCATGTCGAGGCCGCCGTGTGCGGCCTCTGCCACCTGCGCCAACCGGAGGCGCAGCGATCATTGTGGGACGGAGCCGGGGGTCCGCCCAAATCTGCGGGGCCGGGCGGCGGCGCCGCCCGACCGGTGCGTCAGACGCGCTGGATCTGGCTGAAGGACAGCTCGACCGGGGTCTCCCGGCCGAAGATCTCGACGAGGGCCTTGACGCGCTGGCTCTCGGCGTTGATCTCGGTGATCGTCGCGTGCAGCGTGGCGAACGGGCCGTCGACGACCATCACGGAGTCGGAGACCGAGAAGTCCGCGACCTCGACCGGCTTCTTCGCGGTGGTGGGCGAGCCGACGGGGGCGGTGCCCGCCGCGACGGCCTCGGCCTCGGCGCGGGCCACGACGGCGGGGGCCAGCATGTCCTCGACCTCGCTCATCGTCAGCGGGACCGGCTGGTGGGAGTTGCCGACGAAGCCGGTGACCGAAGGCGTGTGGCGCACCGCGGACCAGGACTCGTCGGTGAGGTCCATGCGGACCAGGACGTAGCCGGGGAGCACGGTGCGCTTGACCATCTTGCGCTGGCCGTTCTTGATCTCCGCGACCTCCTCGGTGGGGACCACGATCTCGTGGATGTAGTCCTCCATGTTGAGGGAGATGGCGCGGTTCTCGAGGTTCTGCTTCACCCGGTTCTCCATGCCGGAGTAGGTGTGCACCACGAACCAGTCGCCGGGCTTGGCCCACAGCTCGCGACGGAACTTCTCCAGCGGGTCGTCCGCGTCGGGCTCCTCGGCCTGCTCGGCCTGCTCGGCCTCGTCGGCGTCGGCCTGGTCGGCGTCGCCGTCGACCTGGTCGGTCTCGGCGGCGGTCTCCTCAGCGGCATCGGCGACCTCGACGGTCTCCTCGGCGCTGTCGTCGGCTGCGTCCACGACGGTCTCGTCGAGGGTGCCGTCGGTCTCCGCCGGCTCGAACTGCTCAGTCACGTCCTGCTCCATCACGTCGTACGTCGCCCGGGCTCGGGGCCGGGCCGGGTGCGGGTGGCCGCCCGCGGGTGGTGGCTGCGAGGTCCGGCCTCGCCGGGCTCACCGCCGATCTGGGCTCACTGCTCGGCGTTGCCGCCGAACACCGCGAACGCCAGGCGGCCCAGACCGAGGTCGAGGGCCGAGATGATCGCCATCATCACCAGCACGAACACCATCACCACGGAGAAGTAGGTGACCAGCTGGTCCTGGGTGGGCCAGACGACCTTGCGCAGCTCGGCGACGACCTGCCGGTAGAAGGTCACCGGGCTGGTGCGCACGGGCTTGTCGTCGCGGACCGCGTTGTCCGTCACGCCGCCACCTCTCTCGCATCGTTGCTGGTGCTGCTCGCAGCCGACCGTGTGGTCGCTGCGTCCTGCAGGGCACGAGGGACTTGAACCCCCAACCTTCGGTTTTGGAGACCGATGCTCTGCCAGTTGAGCTAGTGCCCTCCGACGGTCCACCCCCGGGGCATGCCGAAGCATGGGGGGAGACCACCAAGCGGGGAGTCTACGGGTGCCGTCCACGCCGCGTCCAAACGCCCGCCGCCCGACGGGCGTGGCGGCGACGCCTAGGGTGGCGCCGTGCGCGACCTCCACCTGCTGCCCAAGGCGCACCTGCACCTGCACTTCACCGGCTCCATGCGGCACGGGACGCTGCTGGAGCTGGCCGAGCGGGACGGCATCTCCCTGCCGGAGTCGCTGGTCTCCGAGTGGCCGCCGCACCTCTCCGCCGCCGACGAGAAGGGGTGGTTCCGCTTCCAGCGGCTCTACGACGTCGCGCGCTCGGTGCTGCGGACCGAGGGCGACGTGCGCCGACTGGTCCGGGAGGCGGCCGAGGACGACGTACGCGACGGGGGCGGGTGGCTGGAGATCCAGGTGGACCCCAGCGGCTACGCCGCGCGCTTCGGCGGGATCACCGCCTTCACCGACCTGGTCCTCGACGCCGTAGCCGAGGCGTCGCGGGAGACCGGTCTCGGGATGGCGGTGGTGATCGCGGCCAACCGGACCCGTCACCCGCTCGACGCCCGGACGCTGGCGCGCCTGGCCGCGCAGTACGCCGGGCGCGGCGTGGTCGGCTTCGGGCTGTCCAACGACGAGCGCCGAGGCACCACCGAGGACTTCGGGCCGGCGTTCGCCATCGCCGAGCGGGCGGGGCTGATGCTCGCGCCGCACGGCGGGGAGCTGCTGGGCGCCGATCACGTCCGTACCTGCCTGGACCACCTGCACGCCGACCGCCTCGGTCACGGCGTGCGCTCCGTCGAGGACCCCGGGCTCCTGGAGCGGGTCGTCTCCTCCGGTGTCGCCCTAGAGGTCTGCCCGGTCTCCAACGTCGCCCTGGGGGTGTACTCCGACCTCACCTCGGTGCCGCTCCCCCAGCTGCTCGCGGCCGGTGCGACGATCGCGCTCGGCGCCGACGACCCGTTGCTGTTCGGCTCCCGGTTGGCCGCGCAGTACGCCACGATGCGCGCCGCCCACGACCTCGACGACATCACGCTGGCCGAGCTGGCCCGGATGTCGGTACGGGCCTCGCGGGCGCCCTCGGACGTGCGGACCCGCCTGCTGGCCGGCATCGACGCGTGGCTCGCCGGTCCGGACGAGCCCTCGACCTGACCGCCTCTGCGAGGATGGGCCCGTGAGCGATCGCGAGCCCGAGGACGAGAACACCCCCTGGACCCACCAGCCCTACGGCAGTGGGGCCAACCAGCCGCCGACCCCGCCGGCGTACCCGACGAACCCCTACGCCGACCCGGAGCGGGCGGCCCAGGAGGGTCAGCAGGGGCAGCAGGGTCAGGGCACCCCGCCGCCGTACGGCCAGGGACAGCCGCAGTGGGGGCAGCCGGGCTACGGCACGCAGGGCTACCCGCCGCCGGGCCAGCAGCCCTACGGCCAGCAGTACGGCCAGCAGTACGGCCAGCCCTACGGCCAGCCCTACGCCCAGCAGCCGGGCTACCAGCCGTTCCCGTCGGTGCCGTCGCACCCCCAGGCCAACGCCTCCCTGGTGTGGGGCATCGTGGCGCTGGGTGGCGGCTTCGTGTGCGGCCTGCCGCTGCTCGTGGGCCCCTACGCCTGGTTCCTCGGCTCCCGGGTACGACGCGAGATCGACGAGGCCGGTGGCCAGCTCGGCGGGCGCAGCGAGGCCAGCGCCGGCATGATCCTGGGCATCATCGCGTGCGTGCTGCTGGTGCTGGGCGTGCTGGCGTTCGTGGCCATCATCGCGATCGCGGCGGGGACCTCCGGCTACTGAGGACCCGCTGCGCCCCCGTCACAGGGTGCAGCCGACGAGCACCGGCTCGTTGACCAGGCGTACGCCGAAGCGCTGGTCGACCCGCTCCTGCACGGCCCGCGCGAGAGCCAGCAGGTCGGCGGTCGTCGCGTCGCCGCGGTTGGTCAGGGCGAGGGTGTGCTTGGTCGACAGCGTCGCGCGCCCACCGGTGACCTCCGCACCCCAGCCCTTGGGCAGCCCGGCGTGCTCGATGAGCCAGGCGGCGCTGGTCTTGACGGTGCCGTCGGGCTGCGGCCACGCCGGTGCTCCCTCGGGCACGTCGGCGGCGTCGAGGACGGGGTTGGTGAAGAAGGAGCCGGCGCTCCACGTGTCGTGGTCGGCGGCGTCGAGGACCATCCCCTTGCCGCCCCGCAGCGCGAGGACGGCGGCGCGCACGTCGGCGAGCGGCGCCCGCTGGCCGGTCTCGACCCCGAGGGCGCGCGCCAGCTCGGCGTACGCGACCGGGGCGCCGAGACTGCCCTGCCGCAGCTGGAAGGTCACCGACACCACCACGTGGCGGCCGGGGTCGGCCTTGAACCGGGAATGGCGGTAGCCGAAGTCGCAGTCGGCGTGGGCGAACGTGCGGAAGGTCCGCTCGCGGCGGTCCCACGCGCGGACCTGGGCGACGGTCTGGGAGACGTCCTGGCCGTAGGCGCCGACGTTCTGGATCGGGGTCGCGCCGACCGACCCGGGGATGCCGGACAGCGCCTCCACGCCGACCCAGCCGCGCTCGACGGCGGTGGCGACGAAGGCGTCCCACGACTCCCCCGCCGCGACGGTCACCATCGCGCCGCCGCACGTCGGGTCGTCGTCCTCGACGTCGCTGCGGATGCCGCGGGTGGCCACCTCGACCACCGTGCCGGCGAAGCCCTCGTCGGCGACGACGAGGTTGCTCCCGCCACCGAGCACCAGGACCGGCTCGCCCGCGTCGTCGGCGGCGCGCACGGCCTCGACCAGCTCGGTCTCGGTGGTGGCGGTGACCCAGCGTCGCGCGGGGCCGCCGAGGCGCAGCGTGGTGCGATCGCGCAGGACGGGGGCCTCAGCCACGGGCCGGCCCCAGCACGGCCTTGGGCACGCCCAGCACCTTGGTGCCGCCGCAGGTGACGGTCAGGGCGACGGTGGTGGTGCCGTCCTCGCCCGGCTTCTCCTGGCCCTCCACGAGCACCTCGACGCCACCCTCGGCCGGCACCACGACCGGGGCGGTGAACTTGCAGCCCAGGGAGACGACCTCGCGGTCGGGGAACCAGTCGGCGACGGCGCGGGCGGCCAGCGCCATGGTGTACATCCCGTGCGCGATGACCCCGGGCAGCCCCACGGCGGTCGCGACGGCCTCGTCCTGGTGGATCGGGTTGTGGTCGCCGCTGGCGGCGGCGTACGCGACGAGGTCGGCGCGGGTGATCGTGAAGGTGCGGCTCGGCAGGCTCATGCGTCGCCCTCCGTCCCGGAGCGGTGGACCAGCGTGGCGCCGGTCGTGCACACGAGCGCCCCGTCGGCGTCGAGGACCTCGCTGGTGGTGCTGATGATGTCGTTGCCGCCGATCTGGCGGAGCCCGGCGACGGTGAGCGTCGCGGTGAGGACGTCGCCCTCGCGCACGGGACGCTCGTAGGTGAAGCGCTGCTCGCCGTGGACGATGCGGTGCAGCTGGACCTGCTCGGCCTCGAGGAAGGCGTTCATCGCCTCGAACGCCATCACGATCGGGTACGTCGCCGGCGCCGGCCCCCCGTCCCACTCCCCTCCGGTGGCGGCGGCGAAGGCGCGCAGGCCCTCGGCGGTGACGGGGTACGGTCGCGTGGATGGGAAGGACCGACCGACGATCGAGGGGTCGACTGGCATGGGTCCAACCTACGGCCCGTGCGGCCGTGCTCGTGGCCACGGTCCTGGCACTGCTCGGGGCGTGTACGACGCCGTCGGCCGACCCGGGCCCCGACCCGGCCCGGTCCGGCCCGCCCACCCGGTTGGCCGACTGCCCGCCGGTGACCTCCGCCGACGTCCGCGGCCGGGCCCCGTCGTACCTGCCGGAGGGGGCCGGGCTCACACCGCTCCCCGTCTCGGACGCGGTCTGCGCCGCCGTCTGGGCGCCCGCGGGGCGGCGGCGTTCGTGCCGCAGGGCGTGGCGGTGCGCGGGCGCACCGCCTGGCTGACCGGTTACGACGAGGGTGAGCCGGGCTCGTTGTGTCCCGGGTGCTGCGCGAGGACCTGCGCACCGGGCGGCTGCTGGCCGACCGTCCGCGGGTCCGGGGCAGCGTGCCCGGCGGGCCGGAGGTGAGCTGCCGGCACGGCGGGGGTGCGGCCCTGGACCGGCACGGCCTGTGGCTCACGGAGAGCTCGCGGCTGTGGCTGCTGGACCCCGGCTCGCTGGACGTGCTGCGGGTCTGGCGGCTCGAGGACCCGGCGCAGGGCTCGTTCGGCCTCCTGGCACCCGACGGGCGGATCGGCCTCGGGCGCTTCCGTCCGTCACGGGTGCACCCGGGTCGTGCATCGCTCGACTGGTTCCGCGTGGCCGACGTGCTGGCGCCGGGCGTCACCGCGCTCGGCGCGGCGGACGCGGTGGCGTCGCGGAAGGTGCCCACCCACGCGCAGGGGGCGGTGTGGGCTCGGATGGGCGGGCGCACCGGGGTGTGGTTCGCCCGCTCGCACACCAGGTGCGGGGTCCTGGAGGGCCCGGGCGGCCGAGCACGCGCGTTCCTGCCCGGGGCCGAGGGGATGGTGGCCACCCGGGCCGGTGTGTGGGTGGTCAGCGAGTCCAGCGCGAGATCGTTCTGGACCCGCGGCGGTCGTCCCGTCGTCCCCACGCTGTCCAGGCTCGACACCTCGCGGGTCGCCGCCTGGCCCGAGCCGACCTGCCACCCGGCCGAGTGAGGGAGCCGGGCTCCGGGGTCCCGGCGAACGCCGACGGCCCGCCAGGAGGACCTGGCGGGCCGTGCGGTCGCGACGAGCGCTGGGGTCAGCGGGTCTCGCGGTGGTCGGTGTGCGTCCGGCAACGCGGGCAGAACTTCTTCATCTCCATGCGGTCGGGGTTGTTCCGACGGTTCTTCTTGGTGATGTAGTTCCGCTCCTTGCAGTCCACGCAGGCGAGCGTGATCTTGGGGCGAACGTCAGAGCTCTTGCTGGCCATGGTGGTTCCTTGCTTGATCGGAGTCCGTGTGCGGAGAGTGTGGTAGCGGGGGCGGGACTCGAACCCGCGACACCACGATTATGAGCCGTGTGCTCTAACCACCTGAGCTACCCCGCCACATGGATGAGGGTCGACCCCGGTCTTCGACCGGCGCCGACCCGACCCAGAGCCCCTTTACGGAATCGAACCGTAGACCTTCTCCTTACCATGGAGACGCTCTGCCGACTGAGCTAAAGGGGCAACGACGCAGAACCATACAGAGTCTTCCCCGTGGGGGAAAATCGGGGCGTGACCTCCTGCTTCTACACCCCCCACGGCACCCCTGACGGCCCCTCCGACGGCCCCGTCGACGACCCCGCTGCCCCCGGCGAGGAGGGCGGCGGGCAGGCCCACGCGGAGCGCCTCCTCGCCACCCCGGCGAGCGCCGGCCCCTGGTCTCCCGATGCCCAGCACGGGGGGCCGCCCGCGGGCCTGCTCGCCCGCGCCGTCGAGCGGCTCCCGGCCGCGGCCGACCGGGTCGTCGGGCGGTTCACCATGGAGCTGCTGGGGCCGGTCCCCGTGGGTCCGCTGGTCTGCTCCGCACGCCTCGAGCGCCCCGGACGCACGGTCGCGATGGCCGCGGCCGTGCTCCACGACCCCGTCGCCGGCCGGGACGTGGCCAGCGCCCGGACCTGGCTCTTCCCCCGGGGCACGGGCCCCGGGGAGGTCGGGCCGGCCCCGGGTCACGGGCCCGCCTCCGGCGTACGGCGGGAGCTGCCGGAGGGCTGGCTGGGCGGCTACCTCGACGCGGTCGACTGGCGCTGGGTCCGCGGGTCGATCGGCCAGCCGGGCCCGGGAGTCGTGTGGATGCGGCCGCCGCACCTGGTCGAGGGCGAGGAGACCTCGCCGGTGGCCCGGCTCCTCACCTGTGTCGACTCCGCCTCGGGGGCCAGCTCGATGCTCGACATGCGGGAGTGGGGCTTCCTCAACACCGAGCTCACCGTCCACGTGCTGCGCGAGCCGGTCGGCGAGTGGGTCTGCCTGGACGCCGAGACCCACCTGGGGCCCGGCTCCGTCGGGGTCGCGATCTCCACGGCGTACGACGAGCTCGGCCCGGTCGCCCGCAGCAGCCAGGCCCTCCTCGTCGTCCCCCGCTGAGTCCCCCGACCCGCTCCGCGGCGGGTCGAACCGGCGTATTCATACGCCGGCTCGGCGGGAGCTGCAGGTCGAACCGGCGTAGTGATGCGCCGGCTCGGCGTCAGGCGAGGGTGGGGAAGGGGTGGGCCTGCTCGAGCTCGTAGGACAGCTCCAGCAGCAGGGCCTCGCGGCCCGGGGCGGCGGCGAGCATCATCCCCAGTGGCAGGCCGTCGGGGGTCATGGCCAGGGGCAGGGAGACCGCGGGGGCACCGGTGGCGTTCTGCCAGGGGGTGAACACGACCCAGTCCATGAGCCGCTCCATGACCTGCTCGTAGCCCGGCTCCGGGGAGAGGTGGCCGATCGGCGGCGTCGCCGAGCCGAGGGTGGGCGTGAGCGAGACGTCCCACCGCTCGTGGAAGCGCTCGGCCAGCGCGGTGGAGCGGCGCAGCCGGGCGATCGCCCCCGGGATGCGGTGCGCGGAGCGGGCGGCGTGGCGGGCGAGCCCCGTGGTCAGCGGGTCGAGCCGGGACCGGTCGAAGGTGCGGCCGTGGTTGCGCCGACCGCCGGCCACGAGGACCCCGGCGAGCGTGGCCCAGTAGAGCAGGAAGTCGTCGGGGAAGGAGTCCGGCACCGGCGCCGGGACCTCCTCGACGTGGTGGCCCAGCTCCTCCAGGAGCGTGGCGGTGCGCCAGGTCGCCTCGGCGGTGGCGGCGTCCGCGCTGCGACCGGCGCCCTCGGTGTGCACCGCGACCCGCAGCCGCTGGCGGCCGGGCCGGGTGATGTCACCGACCGGCGGGAGCCGCAGCGGACGGTAGACCTTCTCGGCCTCCCGGAGCAGAGCCGCGGTGTCCCGCACCGAGCGCGTGACCACGCCGTCGCTCACGATGCGCACCGGCTGGCCGCGCAGCATCGCGTCCTGGGCCAGCCGGCCACGGGTCGGCTTCAGCCCGACCAGGCCGTTGACCGCCGCGGGGATCCGGATCGAGCCGCCGCCGTCGTTGGCGTGCGCGATCGGCACCGCCCCCGCTGCCACGAGCGCCGCGGACCCGGCGGAGGAGGCGCCGGCGGTCCGGGCCGGGTCCCACGGGTTGCGGACCGGGCCGAGGCGGGGGTGCTCGACGGCGGCGTTGAAGCCGTACTCCGAGAGCCGGGTCTTGCCGAGGGCGACCAGCCCGGTGGCGAGGTACATCCGCGCGAAGTCGCCGTCGCGGGCGACCGGCCCACCGACGTACGCGTCGGTGCCCTGCAGGGTGGGCATCCCGGCGACGTCGACGTTGTCCTTCACGAAGGTGGGTACGCCGGCGAAGAACCCGCCCCGCAGGTCGCGTGCCTCCGCACGCGCCCGCTCCCACGCCCGCCAGGCGACGGCCCCCAGCTCGGGGTCGACGGCTTCGGTGCGCGCGATCGCCGCGTCCACCACCTCGGGCGCCGACACCTCACCGGCGTGCAGGGCGGCGACCAGCCCGACGGCGTCGAGGTCGCGGAGGGCGTCATCGGTGAAGGCGTGCACGCGCGGCATGGCGCCGACCGTAGCGGGCCGACCGGGTCAGAGGAGCAGGGCGACGACCAGCGGGATGAGCAGGCTGGTGAGCAGCGCGGTCAGCCCCATGGACAGCCCGGAGAACGCGCCCTCCACCGGGTCCTCGGCCAGCGCCCTGGCCGTGCCGATGCCGTGGGAGACCCCGCCGATCGCCACCCCCCGCGCCCGGGGCTCGCGCACCCGCAGCCGGTCCAGCACCCACGGTCCGGCCACGGCCCCGAGGATGCCCGCGGTGATGGTGAGGACCGCGCTGAGGGCGGGGATGCCGCCGATCTCGGCGCTCAGCGCGAGCGAGACCGGCGTCGTCGTGGCCTTGGGCGCCATGGTGCGTGCGAGCTCCTCGGAGCCACCGAGGAGCTGGACGAGCAGGACCGCAGACCCCACGGAGACCAGGACCCCGAGCACCAGGGCGACCAGCATCGGCAGCGCGAAGCCGCGCAGCCGGTGCAGCTGGCGGTGCAGCGGCACCGCCAGCGCGACCGTCGCCGGTCCGAGCAGGAAGGTGAGCACGGCGGTGCCCTCGGCGTAGATCCCGAGGTCGACGTCGAACAGCAGCAGGGCCGACCCCAGCAGCACGACGGCCACGAGCACCGGCTGGGCCACGGAGAGGCGGGTGCGGTCGAGCAGCCACACACCGACCCGGTAGGCCAGCAACGTGGCCACCAGCCAGGTCAGCGGCTGCTCGACGACCCACCTCATCGCGGGCCCCCTGCGGCCCGGCCGCGGGACCGGGGGGCCCAGCGGGTGAGCGCCTGCGCGCTGAGCCCGATCGTGGCCAGGCCCAGCACCCACGACCCGACAAGGGCCACGACGATGGGCAGCCAGTCCGCGCCGATCACCGCGCCGTAGGCCACGACCCCCACCCCGGGGACGATGAACAGCAGCTGGAGGTGCGGCAGCAGCGCGTCGGCGGCGACGTGGGCGGAGGTGTCCTCCCGACGGCGGACGAGCAGGACGACCAGCAGGACGACCATCCCGAGCACGGCGCCCGGGACCGGCGCGCCGGTCGCGTGGGCGAGCACCTCGCCGGCGAGCTGGCAGCCCAGCAGCCAGGTCAGACCGGGGACGACGCGCACCCGGTGAGTCTCCCAGCCGGGATCAGCCGCGGCGGTGGCAGCCCACGAGGTGGGGGTCGAAGACGCCGGTGGCCTCCATCAGCGCGAACATCGTGGTGGGCCCGACGAAGGTGAAGCCGCGCTTCTTCAGAGCCTTGGAGAGCGCCACTGACTCGGGGGAGGTCGTCTGCTGCTGCTCGGTGTCGTGCGGGGCGGGCGCCACCGGCGGTGCGTGCTCGCGCACCAGCCGCTCGAGGCTGTCGGCGCCCTGCGCCTCGCGCAAGGCCACCAACGCCCGGGCGTTGGTGATCGCGGCGAGCACCTTGGCGCGGTTGCGGACGATCCCCGCGTCACCCATCAGCCGGGCGACGTCGGTCTCGTCGTAGCCCGCGACCCGCTCGGGGTCGAAGTCGTCGAAGGCCGCCCGGAAGGCGGGGCGCTTGCGCAGGATGGTCGCCCACGAGAGGCCGGACTGGAAGGCCTCGAGGCTCAGCCGCTCGAACCACGCAGCGTCCCCGACGACGGGGCGCCCCCACTCGTGGTCGTGGTAGTCGCGCATCTCCCCAGGCCCCGCGGCCCACGGACAGCGGGCCAGGCCGTCGTCCCCGACGACCGGCCCCGTCACCGACGCTCCTTGAGCCGCACGGTGGGCAGCGCCGGGGCGGGGATGGGGCGGTGGTGGTCGCCCACGACGGTGCCGAAGCGGCCGGCGGCGACGTCCTGGGAGTCGGCGACGACCTCCCCGTCCCGGGTGATCTGGGCCTGCCACTCCTCGCGGTACGCCGCGACCTCGTCGTGGTCGGCGCCGATGAAGTTCCAGAACATCACGATCGCCTCGCCCAACGGCTCGCCGCCCAGCAGGAGGGCACGGACCGGCTGCTCCCCCGCCTCGACGCACAGGCCGGTGGCGCCGGTCGGGAGGTAGGCGAGGTCGCCGCGGGTCGTGGCCGCGCCGGCGACGGTGGGTGCGCCGGCATCGACCAGCACGGCGTGCTCGTGGGCGGGGTCGACGTCGAGGTCGAGCCGGGTGCCCGCCTCGAGCAGCAGCTCGGCACCCACGAGCGGGGAGAACGTCGTGACCGGCGACGTGCTGCCCAGCAGCGACCCGAGGAAGACCCGGGCCTCCCACCCCGGACCGCCCACCGGGTCGGGCACGTAGTGGGTGAAGCCGGGATCGGTCGCGCGGTGCTCGGCCGGCAGCGCCACCCACAGCTGCGCACCGTGCAGCGTGGTGGTGCGCGCGGTGGAGACCTCGGAGTGCGAGATGCCCCTCCCGGCCGTCATCAGGTTGAGCTCGCCGGGCCGCACCATCGCGTGGTGGCCCGCGGAGTCGCGGTGCTCGATCTCCCCGGTGAACAGCCACGAGACCGTCTGCAGCCCGGTGTGCGGGTGCGGCGCGACCTTCATGCCCCCGCTCTCGGCCACCTGGTCGGGGCCGTAGTGGTCCACGAAGCACCACGCGCCCACCAGCGTCCGCGAACGCTGCGGGAGGGTACGGCGCACCGTCATCGCTCGGGGGCCGCCCAGCGGCACCTCACGGGCCGACATCACCTCGACCTGCGCGCCGTCGCGACTGGAGCAGGTCACCTCGTCCATCGCGTCGGTGGGCGGCTCCAGTCGGGTCATGGAACCGATCCTAGGAGCCGGCTACGACAGCTGGTCCGGCTCGACGACCCGCTTCGTCTCGTCCCCCCGGCCCGACGGGACGACGTGCCCCGCGTCGCTGGCCCACCGCTGCGCCGCGTCGTGGGTGGCGCGCTCGAGCCGCACGACCACCGACTTCGACGTCGGGGTGTTGCTGCCCAGCGCGGTCGAGGCGAGCGGGACCAGCGGGTTGGTCTCGGGGTAGTAGGCAGCCGCGCACCCGCGCGGCTGCTCGTAGGCCACGACCCGGAACGCCGGGGCGCACCGCTCCACGAGAGCCGCGGACTCGTCGTCCGGGTCGCGCCACTCGCTGACCAGGTCGACCAGGTCGCCGTCGGCGAACCCGAGGGCGGTGATGTCCTCGGGGTGCACGAACACGACGCGTCGCCCGTTGCGCACCCCGCGGTAGCGGTCGTCGAGCCCGTAGATGGTGGTGTTGAACTGGTCGTGGCTGCGCATCGTCTGCAGCAGCAGCCTCCCCTCGGGGACGTGCAGCACGTCCAGCGGGCTGACCGCGAAGACCGCGCGCTCGTGCTGGGTGGGGAAGGTGCGGCTGTCGCGCGGCGGGTGCGGCAGCACGAACCCGCCGGGCTGGTCGACCTTCTCGGCGTACGCCGCGGCGCCGGGCACCACCCGGGAGATCCGGTGCCGGATCTCGGTGTAGTCGGCGCGGAACCGCTCCCACGGCACCACGTGGTCGGCGCCCAGGGTGGCCAGGGCGATGCCGCAGACGATGTCCACCTCCGAGCGCAGGTGCTCCGAGGCCGGCTCCAGCGGGCCGTGCGAGGCGTGCACGGCCGACATCGAGTCCTCGACGGTCACCCGTTGCCTGGTGCCGCCGGTCAGGTCGCGCTCGCTGCGCCCCAGCGCGGGCAGGATCAGCGCGGTGCGCCCGTGGACGACGTGGGAGCGGTTGAGCTTGGTGGACACGTGCACGGTCAGCGCGGCCCGGCGGAAGGCCTCCTCGGTCACGGCGGTGTCGGAGATGGCGGCCACGAAGTTGCCGCCCATCCCGATGAACACCGAGGCGTCGCCGTCGTGGAGCGCCCGGACCGAGGCGACGGAGTCGAAGCCGTGCCGCCGCGGGACGGGGATGGCGAACTCGTCCTCGACCGCCTTCAAGAAGTGCTCGGGTGAGCGCTCCCAGATGCCCATGGTGCGGTCGCCCTGCACGTTGGAGTGTCCGCGCACCGGGCAAAGACCCGCGCCGGGCTTGCCGATGTTGCCCTGCAGGAAGGCGACGTTGGCGATCTCCTTGACCGTCGCCACGGCGTTGCGGTGCTGGGTGATGCCCATCGCCCAGCACAGCACCGTGGCCGAGGAGTCGCGGAACATGGCGGCCGCCTCCTCGATCTGCGC
>Ga0208328_1000681_pt1 | contig 14174 bp, 14 predicted proteins | sample DeeseametaMP2633_FD_184170 | JGI IMG/M metagenome (GOLD analysis project Ga0208328, IMG submission 184170) | Marine microbial communities from the Deep Atlantic Ocean - MP2633 (SPAdes) | ecosystem: Environmental > Aquatic > Marine > Unclassified | place: Northeast of Antigua and Barbuda, North... | reverse complement strand
ACACCTTCTCTATCTTTTCCAACAACAGTGATACCAACTATGGTTTTCCTCATTGGCGTCGTTGGTAATTAATTCCATATAATGCTTAGTACGCTAAGTAAATTGTCTATAATATCAAATGGTGCGGGAGGTGGGATTTGAACCCACGAACTCCTAAGAGACAGGGTCCTAAGCCCTGCGCCTTTGACCAGGCTGGGCGACTCCCGCGAGCTTTGTGTAACAACAGACAAATTTATCGGTATTGAATTACATTACATGGATAAATTATTTGGAACAAATGGTGTGAGAGGAGTTTTTTCTGAGGATTTCACTTTAGAGTTTGTACATGATCTTGTATTAGCAATTTCAACTTATTTCAAGGAAGGCAGAATACTTGTTGGATATGATGGAAGAGATTCTAGTGTTGTGGTTTCAAAATTAGTTTGCTCTACGTTAAATTATGCTGGACTAGATTGTCATCTCGCTGGTCTTATTCCTACTCCTTGCCTGGAATTTGCAACTAAAGCACTAGGATATAATGGTGGAATTATGATTACTGCTTCGCATAATCCTCCTGAGTATAATGGAATTAAACCAGTTGCTAGTGATGGCGTAGAAGTTTCACGCGAAGATGAGAAAGTCATTGAAGATATTTTTTTCAAAAAAAATTGGAAACATAATTCTTCTACATGGGGCTCAACAAAAAATGATGATAGAGCGGTTCAAACATATCTAGATGGAATAAAATCACAAGTAGACGTTTCAAAAATAAAATCAAGAAAACTCAAAGTTGTATTAGATCTTGGAAATGGTGCTCAATCAGTTACTGCGATAAAACTGTGTGAGCAATTGGAATGTGAAATTATAACAATCAACCGAGAAATTGATGGTAGCTTTTCTGGCAGGGGACCTGAACCAACTCCGTACAATCTTCAAGAACTATCTTCCGCTGTTGTAAAAAATAATGCTAATCTTGGTATTGCATTTGATGGTGATGGTGATAGGAGTATATTATGTGATAATGAAGGAATGTTACTATCTGGTGACAAATCTGCATTATTGTTATCAAATTATCTACTAAAGAAAAACCCAAATTCTAAAGTAGTAACGTGTATGAATTCTGGAAATTCGATTGATGAGATAGTTACACAAACTAATTCCACTGTTATCAGAACCAAAGTTGGAAGTATTGAAGTTTCAAGAAAAATGATCACTGAAAATGCGCTTTTAGGATTTGAAGAAAATGGCGGATTCATGTTTGGAAAACATAATCATGTCAGAGACGGTGGTATGACATTAGCTTTACTCCTAGAACTTCTTGCAAGCTCGAACAAAAATATGAGTGATGAACTTGCGACTTTGCCGCCTTCTTTTACAACTAAAGACAAAATTTTATGCAAAAAGGAAGATGCAGATAGAATAATGTCTAAACTTTTAGCTGAATTTCCAAATGCGGATACTGTAGATGGTATAAAGATTGTTTTTGATAAGAAAAACTGGGTTATGGTAAGACCTAGTGGAACTGAGCCTATAATTAGAATTTATGCAGAATCTGATTCAGAAAAAAACCTTGAAACACTTATGAAAGAATATATCCAAAAAATCAAATTCTTTCTCCACAGATAACATTTTTAATACCAATTAGATTGATTTTTCAAATGGAGATGATCCCTCAGGGTGATGTAAATGGCAAAGCCGTACTATGTTAAATTTGATATGCCAGAAAATTTGGTTAGTCCTATTTATGAATCCCTTAGAGTAGCTGTTGAGACTGGAAAAGTGAAAAGAGGTACAAATGAGGCTACTAAAGCAATTGAAAGGGGTGTAAGTAAACTAATCATTATTGCTGAAGATGTGGAACCGCCAGAGGTTGTAGCACATCTTCCAATAATATGTGAAGAGCAAGGAACTGCTTATGCTTTTGTTCCAAGTAAACAAGAGTTAGGAAAAGCATTAGGGCTTGATGTCACTTCGGCAGCAGCTGCAATTTTAGATTCTGGCGATGCTCAACACATAATTGATCAAGTCGTAGCCTCAATTAAAAAAATTAAAGAGGGCAAATCAAAACCAGAAGCTAAACCAGAACCAGAAGCTAAACCAGAACCAGAAGCTAAACCAGAACCAGAAGCTAAACCAGAACCATGAGCACAAAATCACAAACTGACGAATTATCACCCGCTGAAGTTATTCAAATTGTAGGCAGAACGGGTATTGCTGGAGAAGTTATTCAAGTTAGAGTAAAAATCTTGGATGGTAAAGACAAAGGAAGAGTACTTACAAGAAACGTCAAGGGGTCAATACGCATATCTGATATTCTGGTATTAAGAGAAACAGAACGAGAAGCCAAAAAGATTAGGTGAGTCTTATGAGCATGTTAGAAAAATTATGTAGTTTTTGTAATCGTCCAGTAGCAAAAGGATCAGGAACAATGTTTGCAAAAAATGATGGAACGGTACAGTGGTTTTGTTCGTCTAAATGTAAAAAAAATGCTCTTGTTCTAAAACGTGACCCTAGAAAGCTAAAATGGACAAAAAAATACGTTAAAGGCGGGATTAAAGTCAAAAAGTAAGTTGGCTGATCAAACACTAATCATTGTAAAGCCAGATGCTGTAAAACGAAATCTGGTAGAAGAAATTCTATCACGTTTTAAAAAGAAAGGATTTAGTATTTCAAAATTAAAAACGTTCAATTTTACTGTAGAAATGGCTGAACAGTTCTATTCTATACACAGCTCTAAACCATTTTTTGGTGAATTGGTGTCATTTATTACGTCTGGAACGGTTGTAGCGGCAATAATTGAAGGTGACAATGTCATCAATGTAACTAGGGAAATTATCGGTAAAACCAATCCTAAGGAAGCTAGTCAGGGTACAATACGTGGTGATTTTGGTACCGGAATACTTGAAAACTCTATCCATGCCTCAGATTCAAGAGAAAGTTTTGATAAGGAAGTGAATGTGGTATTCTAGTGATTAAAAATGCGCATTCGGCAACCCATTGTGTCCGTTTTAGGACATGTTGATTCTGGAAAAACCTCGCTACTTGACAAAGTACGTGGAACTGGTGTACAGGGAAGAGAAGCTGGTGGTATAACTCAGCATATAGGTGCAAGTTTTCTACCAGTAGAAACTATACAGAAAATTTGTGGACCGTTGTATGAAAAATTAAGTAAGGTTGAACATAAAATTCCAGGCATTTTAGTAATTGATACGCCAGGCCACGAAATTTTTACAAATTTGCGCTCACGCGGAGGTTCTGCAGCAGACATTGCAATTTTAGTAGTTGATGCAAACAAAGGCTTTCAACCTCAAACTAATGAAAGTTTAAAAATTTTAGAAAGCCGTAAGGTACCTTTTGTCGTTGCACTGAATAAAACCGACATGATTTCCGGTTGGAAGGATACACAAACACAGTTTATTTCAGAAACCATTGAGAAACAAAATCCTGAAGTGCAAACATTTTTGGACGAAAAAATCTACAATGTAGTTACTGCACTTTCTGTTTTGGGATATCAATCAGAAGCATTTTACAGGATTAATGACTACAAAAAGGAGATTGCGATAGTTCCTGTTAGTGCCAAAACAGGCATAGGTATACCTGAACTATTTGCAGTTTTGGTTGGATTAACACAGCAATATCTAAAAGAGAAATTAAACCAAGAGGAAAAGTCTAATCGAGGAATCATACTAGAAGTTAATGATGAAGTGGGCTTGGGTCCTACAGCAAATGTGATTTTAATCGATGGTCAGTTGAAAAAAGATGATTCTATAATAGTCGCAAAAAGAGATTCAGTAATTGTAACAAAACCAAAAGCTTTGCTGTTGCCAAAGGCACTAGACGAAATGAGAGATCCACGAGATAAATTCAAACCAGTAGAACACATACAAGCAGCTGCTGGTGTAAAAATAGCATCACCAGATTTAGAGGGTGTTTTGCCTGGTAGTACACTTTATGCAACCAATGATAATTCGGAGATAGAAGGTTTTAAAAAATCCATTGAAGATGAGATGCAATCTGTTTTTATTAATACTGAAACAAATGGAGTAATTCTAAAATGTGATGCTATTGGATCTCTTGAGGCTTTAACAGAAATGCTACGTCGCCAACAAATTCCTATTTCAAAAGCTGACATAGGACCAGTAACTCGTCGAGATGTTCTAGAAGCTATGGCAGTGAAGGAAAATGATAGACATTTGGGTGTAATTTTATCATTCAATGTGAAGGTTTTACAAGATGCTGAAACTGAAGCGGAAGATAATCATATTAGAGTTTTCACTGATAAAATAATCTACAGTTTAATTGATACATACACACAATGGGTCGAGGATGATAAAGCGGATGAAGAAAATTCTATTTTGGCTGAACTAACTCCAATATGCAAGTTTACTTTTCTGAAAGGCTTTGTTTTTAGAAATAACAACCCTGCAGTGTTTGGTATTAGAGTGGATGTAGGAAATCTACGTCAGAAAATTTCCTTCATGAACAAAGATGGGAAAAAAATTGGCGTTATACATCAACTCCAACATGATGGCAAAACCATCACTTCTGCTAAAGTTGGACAAGAGGTGGCGTGCTCTGTTCAAAACGTAACTATAGGAAGACAGATCGCTGAAGAAGATGTGTTCTACACATTGCCTTCTTCTTCTGATGCAAAGAAATTGCTAAATCGATTTACGCAGAGATTAAGCTCTGAAGAAAGAAATACACTAAATGAGATTGTAGAGATTAAACGAAAAATCGATCCAATCTATGGCTATTGAATTATTTACAAGTCCAAAAGATACTGCATAGTAATTTCATCGTTTTCTTTTATTTCCATTAAATGAAATGTGGGAGACTTGATTTCTATTTTGAAATTATGTTTTTTTAGGTCTAATTTTTCACCAGAAATCTTTGAAATGATTTCATACCCATCATTTTTTTTAATATTAACAGAGAAATTCTTTATAGCAAAACCATCAGTTATCGTTATCGTTACAATCTCTTCCAACCAGTTATACAACAGATTTAGGAGGTTTCTCCCTTTCACATTGATATTTTTTTCTTCAATTTCCTGAATGTTTTTCAAATCTATTATAGTTTCAACAACTGATTTTCCAGCTACCGAAAACGCTTCTTCTAAGGTTTTTGCTTTAACTTCTATAAATGCGTCAGTTGAATGTTCGAGATACCTGTAGCTCATACTTTTTTTATAAATTTCTGCTATTAATGAGTTAAAGTAAACAGCAAATCTTAAAGGTACTTTTTACGATTTTTTTTTGAATGGAACTACCACGTGGAATGAAGGACTTCGATACGGACGAAATGATAAAAATTGAGTTCGTTCGTCAAACATTTTTGGATACTGCAAAAACTTTTGGATTTGATTTGATTGAACCTTCACCGATTGAACTTTTATCCGTGCTAGAAGCAAAGAGTGGGCCATCCATTCGTGATGAGATATATCAATTCAAAGATAAGGGCGATAGGGAGGTAGCACTAAGATTTGATTTTACCGTTGGTCTAACAAGATATGCTGCATCACAAAAAAATCTGAAATTGCCTGCAAAATTTTCTTCATTTGGTGGTGTTTGGAGATACGATGAACCACAAAAAGGCAGATATCGATTCTTTCATCAGTGGAACATTGAAACATTTGGTAACCTAAACACAGAACATGATGCAGAACTTATAGAATTTACATCTAGGTTTTTTGATAATCTCAAACTACAAAACATCAGTATTGATATCAATCATAGAAAACTAGTTGAATCGTATATCAACCATGTTTTTGAATCAAATGAAACCACCTTACTTCATGATATTTTCAGAGCTGTAGACAAGATTCAAAAAAAATCAAAAGACGAAATACTGCAAGAATACAAGAAAAAGGGATATTCTCTAGAAAAATTGGAGAAAATATTAGAGTTTTCAAATCTTAAGGGAACACCGGATGAAATTGAACAAAGCTTTGATGCTTCAATTGAAGGTGGTGGTTGGAGAGAATTATTAGATAGTTGGAATGAATTATGTAATCTGTATCGTTCACTAAAAAACAGAGGAGTGGATAACATCAGAATTAACTTCGGTATTGTAAGGGGTCTTGATTATTACACGGGTATAGTCTTTGAAGCATTCGATAGCACTTCTGATTTGGGTGCGTTGGTAGGTGGTGGAAGGTATGACAGTCTACCAAATGCGTTTGGTCGTGATGATTTAGGGGCTACGGGAGTAGCGGGAGGTGTAGAAAGAATTATTCTACGCCTTGATGATCAAGGCATTTCTTCTATTCCACCTGCTGATACAATATCTGTACTCTACGTAAATGACGAATTAAAATCAGATGCAATTAATTGCGTCTCAAAACTACGAAAACTTGGAATATCAACAAACATCGATTTAACTGCCAAATCATTGAAGAAACAGATGGAAATGTCAGCAAACTCAAAGTTTTGTGTTATATTCGCGCCCAAAGAATTTTCAGAGAAACAAGTTGTCTTAAGAAATATGGTGGATAGAACAGAAAAGCAAATTTCTTTAGACGACTTAGTTACAAGCCCAAAAGACGTTCTTAATTTGTAAATGCTCTTGTTAGCATCATAATTTCAGGGCCGTTTGTTAAGTTGCCAACCACAACAGCATTACTGTTTGCTAACATGCCAGAGGAAACAAATGGAATTCCTCCATTTATTGTTGCAGGTTCAAGGTTAACACCTAAAACATTTGAAAAGTTTTTAATGTCTTCCTCATCTGCCTCAGGATGAATAATACCTCCAAGATTGTTAGCCTCCATTACAGCGCCAACCTGATGAAATCCAGCAACCTTCTTTTGGATCACTTCGATATCTAAAACATCCTCAATTTCTTTGATGAATTCCTTTTCAATAATGGGAGAAATAACTCCGCCCTTATCATTAACGCAGATTAAATTTCCTAGGGCATTGTATTTCGTATCTAATATTTTTACATTCAAGTCAGTGCATTTTCGTAAATTTGCGATCTCATCTGGAGAAGATGTTTTAGGTAAAAGTATTCCATGATTGTTTAGAACCATTAGAATACCAAGTAATCTGGTGTTGGCAACAGGCGTCATAAGATATTCAGTTTGAAGATAGCGTGCTAAATTCTCAGCCTTAGTTTTGGCAAATCCATTTGGAATAAAAACAAATTTGTCATTTACACTGGTAAAAATTCCAATATTTGGTCCGCTATAAACATCATATTTGATAATATCCAACAATCAAAAACCATCATGAAACGATATGAACGTAAGGAAAAATGAAAAACGGTGTTATGACTAAAAATTTTAAAATTTCCAGTTAGGAATAACTAAATTTGTCTAGATTTAAATAATATCTAAAAATAGAATTCTTAATGCCAATTCAAGAGGACTTCTGTAAAGGAGACAAAAAGCCGATCGGAAAGATTGCACTGGATGACGGCGAAAATTTTCACTGGATTTGGCCATCTCAAGGGCTAGTTGAAGCATCAAAGGACGAAAAAGTTCTTGCTGACTATAAAAAGCACAAAGAGAAGATGGTTCCTCTAGGTATAACAGGTACTATGGTGGCAAATGACTGGGATTCTTGTGTTGCAGACGGCGCATGTATTGAGGCTTGTCCTGTACAAATATTTCAATGGTATAGAACTGACAAGGACATTTCAGGCATAGATGCAGTGAAAGATAAAACACCATGGAAAGGTCTAGGCACTACTGAGAAAGAAGAGAGATTAGATTACACAGACAAGGCTGATGCAATTAGAGAACATGATTGTATCTGGTGTATGGCATGTGTATCAGTTTGTCCCCCACAAGCGGTATTAGTGGACCAAGGCTTACAGGAATTTCACGAAAAGGCTGCAGGAACTTACCAAAATCTAAGTTCTGGAGCAGCAAACCCACACTCACATCATGAAGTACCGAGCAAAGGAATAGTTTAGTAAGTAGTTTCTAACGATTTTTTCTTTTCTTTAAAACAAATTTTAATCAGTCATAATAACTAATTTTTGCAGAGGTCGCTTAGCCTGGTAGAGCGCGGGCCTTGAGAGCCTGTGTGTGCAAGCACGCGGGGGTTCGAATCCCTCTCTCTGCGCTTGTTATTTCCCAAATTTTGTTAACTCTGCTAATAGTGCTGACAGCTGAATCTCAGGGTTAGCACCTACCAAAATTCTGTAATCATACTTTGCAATTGTCTCTAACATTCCCTCAAGGTTGTTGGCTTTGGAATTAAAAACTGCCTGATTGATGTATTTTAGAAAATCTGACTCTGACATTCCATAAACTTTGATCAGTTCTATCATTTTGTCCCTTGCATCAGAAATCTTTCCATCAAGGGCTAATTTTAGAACATCTTGAACATCATTTGTTTTAGTTAATCCAACCACTGATTTGACAACTGACTCGGTTACATTTCCTGAACTTGCAGCTGCTTGAAGAATATTAATTGCATGACGTAGATCGCCATCAGTATAATCACATATAGCACTCAATCCTTTTTCATCTGCCTTAATCTTCTCTTTTTTACCAATGGATTTTAATTGAGAGAGAATTTCCTTGTCTGAAATCTTAGTAAATTTGAATACAACACATCTACTTTGAATAGGTTTAATTATTTTTGATAAATTATTTGCAATTAAAATAAATCTGCAAATTTTTGCAGTGTCTTCAGTTATCCTTCTAAGTGCAGTTTGTGCATCTGCTGTCATCTCATCTGCCTCGTCAAGAATTATTATTTTAAACGGAATTTCTGTATCTAATCCTGCAAACCGTGAAAATTTTTTTACACGTTCCCTTACCATGTTTATTCCCCGCTCATCAGATGCATTAAGCTCTAAAGTATAGTCCCGCCAATGTTTACCCAGGATCTCTCTTGATACACAAAGTGCAGCAGAAGTCTTTCCTACTCCGGCTGAACCTGAAAATAAAAGATGAGGTAATTCAGACTGGTTTTTCAACATAGAGTTAATACTGCCCATAATTTCCTTTTGATTTATCAATTCAGATATTTTCTGGGGACGGTATTTCTCTACCCACATAACGCTTGATGGCGACATTGGATCTTAACCTGCCTGTCCTGTTAATAAATGACATAAAGGATCAAATGATCAAAGCTTTTTGTAAATTCATTTGATCGATCGTATCCATTAAATGGTTCAATGGTGTTACAGATCCATTGGAAATGTCTGAACTGGTACACATGCATTCGATAGGAAATAGTCTAAAGGATGTTAAAGTGGAATTTAAAAAAGATCTGAAATTAGATGTTTCAGGCATTTCAATTGAAGGAAAACAGGGTGAAATTCTTAATATTCCTAGATGGGTTGCGGATGTTTTAGAATCTGAAAAACATGTTGAAATTCAAGATGTAGATATGCTTGTACAATTAAAACAGGCTGTTGAAAAGGAGATAATGTTAGGTCAATTTGATCTGTCGACACTTCAAGTGCAACAACAAGCTGATCCTCATTTTTACATAAAGTTGAAATCGTACATGAAAGGATTGCCTGAAAAAGATTATGACAGGGTTGAAAGCATGCTAAACAAACTACTTAGAACTAGGCAAACCAAAATAATTCGTCTTGCAGATGCATCCAAACTGACAGCTGAGATTGCTCAGAAACTGTCTGTAGAAGAACGTGAATTCTACAATAACCTTCACGATAATAGCACAAAGTTTTCTAAAACAATATTAGGTAACAAAAAATGACTACAGAGGAATCACAAACAGAATCAGCACTTGCAGACAAAGTAAAGGAATTTCTAACGCAGTTCAAAGATCCTACAGGATCTTTTTCTTATGTTGAACAAATTGATCAAATGATGCCAAAAAGAGCAAAGTACATTGTTGTAGATTTTAATGACTTGGTGTCGGTTCCATTTATTGAATCAAAGTTCGTTGAAAGTCCTGACGAGATTCTCAATGCATTTTCAAGAGCTATTAAGGAAATATTACAAGAACGTTTCCCAGAATATGCAAGAAAGATCGAACATGACATACGCGCACGTATAGCAAACTTTCCTGCTGAACGAAGTTTACGTCAGATTAACTCTGAAGTAATCACAAAGATGACAAGTGTGTCTGGTATGGTGGTAAGAGCTTCAGAAGTAAAACCGCTGGCTAAAGAATTAACTTACAAGTGTCTTGATAAACACATCTCAAAATTTACTTTGCTTGATGGAATGAGCTTGGATAAAGCTGTAAAATGTCAGAGTCCAAGGTGTCCACAGACCAATTTAGCTATAGTGGCTGAAGAAAGTAGATTCATAGATTTTCAAATAGTTAGATTGCAGGAATTGCCTGAGGATCTTCCACCAGGACAGTTGCCACACTATGTGAACGTCAGTATGAAGCAGGACTTGGTGGATTATGCACGTCCTGGTGATAGAATTATTTTAACTGGAATTGTCAGAATTGAACAGGAACGAGTATCTGGAGTAAAACAATCTGAAAGCGCACTTTACAGACTACGAATGGATGGAAATAATATTGAATTTATTGGAGGCAGGGGAATTAAAGGTTCAAGACGAACAGAAAGAGAAGAAATTTCCCCAGATGAACAAAAAATAATAAGAACATTATCAAAAAACCCAGATATTTATAATAGATTGATTGCATCCTTCGCACCGCATATTCGGGGGCATGAGTTATTCAAAGAAGCTATTCTTTTGTTGATTGTCGGTTCAACACAACGAGCACTTTCAGATGGCTCAAAAGTTAGAGGAGACATCAACGTTTTTCTTGTTGGAGATCCGGGTACTGCAAAAAGTGAAATGCTAAAGTTCTGTGCAAGGATTGCTCCTAGAGGACTATATACGTCAGGAAGAGGCTCTACTGCTGCAGGTCTTACTGCCGCCGTTGTGCGTGATGCTTCAGGAATTTTTATGCTAGAAGCTGGGGCTGTAGTTCTTGGTGATCAAGGTCTAGTTTGTATAGACGAATTCGACAAAATGCGACCAGAGGATAGAAGCGCTCTACATGAAGTGATGGAACAACAGTCAGCAAGCATAGCCAAGGGTGGTATAGTTGCGACCCTTAATGCAAGAACCTCAATATTGGCTGCGGCAAACCCCATGTTTGGAAAATATGATCCATTCAAAAATTTAACTGAAAATGTAAATCTTCCAATCCCACTTCTTACAAGATTTGACTTGGTCTTTGTTGTAAGAGATATCCCACATGAGGAAAAAGATAGACAGATAGCGCAGCATATACTAAGTCAGCATGGAACGTCTGGAACTGACACTACTTCGCTTATAGATGTAGATATTCTTACAAAATATTTGGCATATGCAAAACAAAACGATCCAGTTCTTACAAAACAAGCTGAAAATAAGATAATGGAATTCTATCTTAAAATGAGAAGCGTTGAAGGCGAAGATAAAGAAAAAATGATCACGATAACACCAAGACAACTAGAAGGACTAATTAGATTATCTACTGCACGAGCAAGGATTTTGTTGAAAAATCAAGTTGAGGAAGATGATGCAGATAGGGCAATTTACTTATTCAATGAAATGTTGAAGAATGCGGGAATAGATGTCAACACAGGAAAGATTGACATTGGCGTGCTACAGGGTCGCCCTCGTAGCGAAGTTTCAAAATTGGCTACGTTTATGGAAATTCTAAAATCACTTGAGGGTGAACCGCAGTCACCAGTACTAGAACAAACATTTGTTGATGAGCTTGTAAAATCAGAGAAATTTAACGAAGAAGAAGCTAGAAATTATATTCGTAGAATGGTCCGAGATGCAACTATTTATGAGTCAAAACCAGGTTATTACAACACGGTAAGATGAAAATTGATGAATTATCTCTTGCTCCTAACATAATTAATTTCTTAAAATTACAAGGATACACAAAGCTTTACCCCCCACAAGAAGATGCCGTCAAAGCGGGAGTTCTTGATGGTAAAAGTGTGCTGTTGTCTGTACCCACTGCGAGTGGAAAGACACTCATTGCAATGCTAGCAGCAATATCTCATCTATCAAAAAATAAATCCAAAGTAATCTATCTAACCCCATTACGAGCACTAGCATCTGAAAAATTTGAAGAATTTAAAAAATTAGAAAAAATCAACGGAAGTAAAATCAAAGTGGCGATAGCTACAGGTGATTTTGATTCAAGAGGTAACGAGCTGGACGACGCAGATATTATAATTCTTACAAACGAAACCATGGATGCAATGATGACATTTCAAAAATCTTGGATTTATGAAATAGGATTGGTAGTTTCTGATGAAATCCATCTAATTGGTGATAGTGGTAGGGGGCCTACACTGGAAATGATTCTGACTCGATTAAAAACTGGATATGTCGGAAAAAAACCACAAATGATTGCATTGAGCGCTACTATATCAAATTCTTCTGAACTCGCGGCATGGTTGGATTGTAAACTAGTTGAAAGTGAATGGAGACCTGTACCATTATCTGAGGCAGTGTACAGCAATCATACTATAACGAATCAAGATCGTGTTGAATCTGAAGGAAATCTTGATAAAAAAGGAGAAACTAGGCATAGAAACCCCGCAATAGGACTAGGATTAGATATTATAGAAAATGGTGCACAAAGTCTGATATTCACTATGACAAGATCTAGTTCAGTTGCTGCTGCGACTGAAGCTGGAAAATTTGTTGCAGGACAACTGAAAAAAGATCAACTTGAAAAATTAGTTAAAATCTCTAAAACAATACTTCCAAGGGAAACTGAAGATCAAACAAAGTTAGTAAAAAAATTAGCAGATGCAGTAAAAAATGGCGCTGCGTTTCATCACGCAGGACTTGATCAAAGATGTCGCACCATAATTGAAACTGAATTCAAAAATGGCAATATCAAACTATTAACTTCAACTCCAACGTTGGCTGCAGGCGTAAATCTCCCAGCTCGTCGAGTAATAATCTCTAGTGTATTCAGATTTGGTCCCAATGGAAATGCACCAATTACTATCTTAGAGTACAAACAGATGTGCGGAAGAGCTGGCAGACCACAATATAATGATGAGGGTGAATCAATAATTGTAGCAAAGGGTTCGCCTGACCAATATCTGGAGCATTATGTAGACGGTATTCCAGAATCTCTCGAGTCACAAATACTTGGAGACAGTTCTCTAAGAATTCATTTACTTGGTTTAATTGCAACGTCATCTACTTTTTCTGCAATTTCTAAAGAAAAGATCAACGAATTTTTTTCTCAAACTTTTGGTGGTTTGTCTGATGATAAGTTAGAAAATAAAATATCTGAACGTCTAAAAGAGTTGAGAACATATGATATGATTACCGATGAAGGTGGTTTCAAGCCTACAAAATTTGGACAAAAAATATTTTGGTTAAGAATTGATCCTAAGACTGCATTCGACATAACTGCCTATCTTGAAGATTATGTTAAAGGAAACAAACACACATTCGGTTTCTTACATATGATTACCAATCTTCCTGAATTCTATCCGCAATTTGGTATCACAGAAAAACTTGAAGAAAAAATGGAAGAGATTCATGATAATTTTAAGCATGAAAAATTATATGTAGAACAGAAGCTGGATCACGATTGGACAAAAAGCCTACTAATATTACATTATTGGATTGACGGTATGACTTATTCTACCATGTCTGAAGAATTTAACGCTGAACCTGGTGATATATTTCAAATACGTCAAAATACAGAACGTCTAGCATACATTATTAGGGAAATTGCTAGGTTTTGGAAAAATCAAATTCTTGTTGATGAATTAGATACTCTCAGACAGCGAATTCGACATGGTGTCCCAGAAAAATACCTTGACCTAGTAAAAATCAAAAATGTAGGGCGTGTGCGAGCAAAAATATTGTACAAATATAATTTTCATGATCGTGTAGATTTGAGAAAAGCCTCGCTTGAGAAATTAGCAGCAATAGATAAAATTGGTATGACTATTGCAAAAAGTATCAAGTTACAGATAGAAAAGGTCAGATAATTGGAAGAAAAAATAATCGCGGCGATAATTGTATCAGCAATTGCATTTGTTTCGATTTATGCTTTTACTCCCATTTTGATTAAATTCTTAGAAAAGCGAAATCTGACAGTAAAAGATGCTAACAAAAAAGGCAATGTCATGATACCACGACCAGGTGGCATCTCCATACTGATTGGTATTGTCGCATCAGAAATCACGCTCTATTTCTTTTTTCCAATTTCAGAGATTTTAGCTATAATCATAACATCAATTCTGGGATTTTCTGTTGG
>Ga0208328_1000679_pt1 | contig 14226 bp, 16 predicted proteins | sample DeeseametaMP2633_FD_184170 | JGI IMG/M metagenome (GOLD analysis project Ga0208328, IMG submission 184170) | Marine microbial communities from the Deep Atlantic Ocean - MP2633 (SPAdes) | ecosystem: Environmental > Aquatic > Marine > Unclassified | place: Northeast of Antigua and Barbuda, North... | reverse complement strand
TTCGCGACGGGGCACCACGAGCCCCTCGAGCCGCAGCCGCGAGAGCTGCTGCGACACCGCCGCCTGCCGCGCCGAGAGCAGGTCCTCGAGCTCGGTCACCGACTTTTCGCCGGTGACGAGGTGGCACAGGATCATCAGCCGGCCCTCGTGGCTGATCGCCTTGAGGAAGGCCGAGGCGGCGGTTGCCTTTTCGACGATCTTGTCGAGCTCGTCATCGCTCATGTCTTCATGGATCACAGGCAGAGCCATGTTCATCACCCACCCTCCGAAGAGCTTGGCGGCATGTCGACAGCCGCGTCCGGATCGAAATTCGTGCTGTGCTCGAGCATCCGCGAGAGCAGTGGCCAGAAGAAATCCTCGCCCGGATACCCTTCGAGGCGGGCGAGTTCACTTCCGTTGTCTACTAGAATGAACGTCGGGGTGAACAGGACTTTCCGCTCATAAGCAATGCCTTCGGGCGCGCCCTGTCGCAAATCTGCACGCAAAAGCGGCGCGAAACGGCCCTCGGCGGTGTTGGGGTAGGCCGGAGCGATCTCGGCCTCCCAGCGGGCGCAATAGGCGCAGCCGGGCTGGCCGACCATGACCAGCCGCACTTCTGCCATGGCCTGACCTGCGAGCAGCGAGACCAGCGCTGTCGCCGCGAGGAGTGCTGCAGTTCTCATTCCACACCAATTGACGTATGTCCTTCGATCAACATAATATGAATATGTGAATTATTCAAGTTGGGGGGAGGCGCCGTGCTTGAGATGTCGTTTGCCGGCGCGGCGCTTGCCGGGCTGCTGAGCTTCTTCACGCCCTGCGTGCTGCCGATGGTGCCGTTCTATCTCTGCTACATGGCGGGGCTGTCGATGACGGAATTGCGCGGCGACCAGGATCTTGCGGCGGGGGCGCAGCGGCGGCTGGTGCTGTCGGCGCTGTTCTTCGCCGCCGGCGTCACCACGATCTTCGTGCTGCTGGGCATGGGCGCGACCGCGGTCGGGCAGGCCTTCGCCGACTGGAAGCAGCCGCTGTCCTACGCAGCGGCGGCGCTGCTGCTGGTCTTCGGGCTGCATTTCCTCGGGGTGATCCGGGTGCCGCTGCTCTATCGCGAGGCGCGGCTCGAATCGAAGGCCGAGCCGACCACGGTGCTGGGCGCCTACCTGATGGGGCTCGCCTTCGGCTTCGGCTGGACCCCTTGCGTGGGGCCGGCGCTCGCGTCGATCCTGATGATCGCGTCGGGCATGGGCGACATCGGGCGCGGCGGGCTTCTGCTGCTGGTCTACGGCATCGGCATGACCGCCCCCTTCGTCGTCGCGGCGGTGTTCTCGGGGCCGTTCCTGCGCTGGACGGCGCGGCACCGGAGCAAGCTGCAATATGTCGAGAAACTCATGGGGGCGATGCTGATCGTGTTCGCGATCCTCATCGCCACCGACAGCGTCAACATCATCGCTCAGTGGATGATCGACACGTTCCCGGGGTGGACGTCGCTCAGCTGAGGCAATCGTGGGAGGAGAAGATGAGGACTTGGATCGGAGCCGCGCTGGCCGTGGCGATGGCATTCCCGGCGTGGGCGGACGTGGCCCAGATGGGCGACGACGGGCTCTACAAGGAGCCGTGGATGCGCGACACCTTCAAGGACCTGCGCGAGGATCTCGCCGAGGCCAACGCCGAGGGCAAGCGGCTGGTGCTCTTCGTCGAGCAGCGCGGTTGCGTCTACTGCCACCAGATGCACGAGGAGGTGTTCTCGCTGCCCGAGGTGTCGGAGTTCATCGAGGAGAACTTCTTCGTGGTGCAGATCAACCTCCACGGCGACACCGAGATCACCGACCTCGACGGAGAATCGCTCTCCGAGAAGCGGGCCACGCAGAAGTGGCGGGTGCTGTTCACGCCCAACATCATCTTCCTGCCCGAAGAGGTCCCCGAGGACAGCAGTGCGATCGAGGCGGCGGTGGCAGTGATGCCGGGCGCCTTCGCCAAGGGCACCACGCTCGACATGTTCACATGGGTCGCCGAGAAGCGCTACGAGCTTGATAACGGAGAGGATTTCCAGCGCTACCACGCGCGCCGGATCCAGGAGCGCGCGGACGGAAATACCGACTGACCGGGCGCGCAGGAGAGCCCTCGGGAGAAACAATAATTCACGTCTGTGAATTTGTTGTTGCGTGTGCGGGGGCCGGTGCACTACGGTATTCTACAGCTACGGAGGACCGGCCCGCAGGGGCCGCGGAGCAGTCAAGGGAGGGAACATGAAGCTTACAGGGCTGACACTTGCGGGTGTGCTCGTTGCGGGCGCGGCACTCGCCAACGTCGTGTCGCCGGACGAGGTGACGTTCGGCGAGTATGGCGAGGTCGAGACCTCGCTGACCGGAAGCGACGGCGACGCCGAGAAGGGTCGCGAGATCTTTTCCGAGAAGTCGCTGGGGAACTGCGTTTCCTGCCACGCGCTTGCGGCGCTTCCCGACGTGCCGTTCCAGGGCGAGGTCGGGCCGGTGCTCGATGGCGTGGGGGGCTACCGTTCGGCGGCCGAGATCCGCGGCATCCTCGTCAACGCCAAGAAGACCTTCAAAGGCACGGTGATGCCGTCCTTCTACAAGACCAGCGGGTTCACCCGGCCGGGTGACGGCTACACCGGCAAGGCCCCCACTGGCCCCATCGAACCGATCCTTTCGGCCCAGGACGTCGAGGACGTGGTCGCGTTCCTCATGACCCTGCAGGACTGACCCTGCGGCCGGACCCCAGCTTTTAGGAGACACCCAGAGATGAACCTCACCCGACGCAAGACCCTGGCCCTTGGCGGCGCCGCCGCGCTGGCGGCCCTGCTTCCCAAGGGGGCGGCCGCCGCCACCTCGGAGGAATGGATCGCCGAGTTCACCGGCGGCGCCGACATGGCCGACAGCGGGCTCGAGCTGACCGCGCCCGAGATCGCCGAGAACGGCAACACCGTTCCGATCGAGGTCTCGGCCCCCGGCGCCTCCGAGATCCTCGTGCTGGCCACCGGCAACCCGACGCCCGGCGTCGCGAAGTTCACCTTCGGCGCGCTGGCCGCGTCGCAATACGCGTCGACCCGCATCCGGCTTGCCGGAACGCAGGACGTCGTCGCCATCGCCAAGCTTGCCGACGGCACCTTCGCCAAGGCCAGCAAGACCGTCAAAGTGACCATCGGCGGCTGCGGCGGCTGATCGGCTTAATCCCAGGAGACACAGAACATGGCAGACGGCGTCAAACCCCGCGTCAAGGTCCCGAGCAAGGCGGCCGCCGGTGAGGCGATCACCATCAAGACCCTGATCAGCCACCCGATGGAATCGGGTCAGCGCAAGGACAGTTCGGGCAATGTGATCCCGCGCTCGATCATCAACCGCTTCACCTGCGAGTTCAACGGCGAGAGTGTGATCGACATCACCATGGAGCCGGCGATCTCGACCAACCCCTACTTCGAATTCGAGGCCACCGTGCCCGAGGCGGGCGAGTTCAAGTTCACTTGGTACGATGACGACGGGTCGGTCTACGAGGACAGCAAGAAGATCGAGATCGGCTGAGCGAGGAGGAGGCTGCCCTGATCCGCAGAGCTGCGGGCCAGGGTTTTTCAGGGAGGGAACCTACATGCTTTTCAGGACGATGACGGTTGCGGCCGCCATGCTGGCCCTGACCGCCCCGATGTCGGCGGCCGGCGGCGCGGACGATGACGTGCTGGTCATCAACGAGGACATCGAGATCACCACCAAGGCAGCGGCCTCGCCGCTTCTCGACGGGCATCTCGACGAGGTGATCTCGGGCTGGCACTTCCGCGACGACGACACCCAGGCGATGGAGATGGACGACTTCGACAACCCCGGCATGATCTTCGTCGATCAGGCCATCGAGGTCTGGAACACCGCCGAGGGCTCCGAGGGCAAGTCCTGCGCCGATTGCCACGGCACCCCCGAGGAAATGGCGGGTGTCCGGGCGGTCTATCCGAAGTGGAACGAGGACGCGGGCGAGGTCCGCACGATGCAGATGCAGATCAACTCGTGCCGCACCGAGCGCATGGGGGCCGAGGCGTGGAAGTACGACGCCGCGGACGCCATCAACATGGAGGCGCTGCTGGCCTCGGTGTCGCGCGGGATGCCGGTCAACGTCGCCACCGACGGTCCCGCCGCCGAGACCTGGGAAAAGGGCAAGGAGATGTACTACACCCGCTACGGGCTGCTGGAGCTCTCCTGCGCCAACTGCCACGAGCAGAATTACGGCAACTACATCCGCGCCGATCACCTGTCCCAGGGCCAGATCAATGCCTTCCCGGCCTACCGCCTGAAGAACGCCAAGCTCAACGGCGTGCATGACCGCTTCAAGGGCTGCATCCGCGACACCCGAGCCGAGACCTTCTCGCCTGGCTCGCCCGAGTTCGTCGCGCTCGAGCTCTACGTCGCCTCGCGCGGCAACGGGCTCGATGTCGAAGGCCCCTCGGTCCGCAACTGACCCATCTCCCCCGTGCGTGAGGACGCGCGGGGGTTTCCTTCCTCAATCAATTCACACATGCGAATGTGTGTCGCGATCCAGACGAAAGATCCCTCCCATGATCTCACGACGCGATTTCCTCCAGGTGTCCATGGCCGCGTCGGCGCTCTACGGCGCCAGCGGCTTCGGCAACTGGGCGCGGCTGGCCGCGCAGCAGAGCCTGACGCAGGACCAGCTCCTGCAGTTCGACACCTTCGGCAACGTCTCGCTGATCCACGTCACCGACATCCACGCGCAGCTCAAGCCGATCTATTTCCGCGAGCCCGAGGTGAACATCGGCGTCGGCGGCAACAAGGGCGAGGTGCCGCACGTGACCGGCGCCGACTTCCGCAGGCTCTACGGCATCGAGGACGGCTCGCCTTCGGCCTACGCGCTGACCTGGAACGATTTCTCCTCGCTGGCGAAGAGCTACGGCAAGGTCGGCGGGCTCGACCGCGTGGCCACCGTCATCAACGCCATCCGCGCCGACCGGCCCGACGCCATCCTGCTCGACGGCGGCGACACTTGGCACGGCTCGATGACCTGCTTCAAGACCGCCGGGCAGGACATGGTCAACGTCATGAACGCGCTGAAGCCCGATGCCATGACCTTCCACTGGGAGTTCACGCTGGGCTCCGACCGGGTCAACGAGATCGTCGAGGGGCTGCCCTTTGCCGCGCTTGGCCAGAACATCTTCGACGCCGAGTGGGACGAGCCGGCCGAGCTCTTCAAGCCTTACGAGTTCTTCGAGCGCGGCGGCGTGAAGGTCGCCGTCATCGGTCAGGCCTTCCCCTACATGCCCATCGCAAACCCGCGCTGGATGTTCCCCGAATACAGCTTCGGCATCCGCGACGAGCACATGCAGGAGATGGTCGACGAGGTGCGCGGCATGGGCGCCGAGCTGGTCGTCTGCCTCAGCCACAACGGCTTCGACGTCGACAAGAAGATGGCGGGCATCGTCAAGGGTATCGACGTGATCCTCTCGGGCCACACCCATGACGCGCTGCCCGAGCCGGTGCTGGTGGGCGAGACGATCATCGTGGCGTCGGGCTCGAACGGCAAGTTCGTGAGCCGTGTCGATCTCGACGTGCGCGACGGCCGCATGATGGGCTTCCGTCACAAGCTGATCCCGATCTTCTCGGACGTCATCACCCCGGACCCGGAGGTCGCAAGCCTGATCGACGAGCAGCGCGCGCCCTATGCCGCCGAGCTGGAGGAGGTCATCGGCCACACCGACGACCTGCTGTATCGCCGCGGCAACTTCAACGGCTCGTGGGACGACCTGATCTGCGACGCGCTGCTCTCCGAACGCGAGGCCGACATCGCCATGTCGCCGGGCGTGCGCTGGGGGCCGTCGCTGCTGCCGGGTGACCCGATCACCCGCGAGGACATCTGGAACGTCACCTCGATGACCTATGGCGAGGCCTACCGCACCGAGATGACCGGCGAGTTCATCAAGGTGATCCTCGAGGACGTGGCCGACAACATCTTCAACCCCGATCCCTACTACCAGCAGGGCGGGGACATGGTCCGCATCGGCGGCATGGGCTACCGCATCGATATCACCAAGCCGCAGGGCGAGCGCATTTCCGAGATGACGCTGCTCAAGACCGGCGAGGCAATCGACGCGGCCAAGACCTATGTCGTCGCCGGCTGGGCCTCGGTCAACGAGGGCACCGAGGGCCCGCCGATCTGGGACGTGGTGGAAAGCCACATCCGCCGGCAGGGCACGGTGAGCCTCTCTCCCAATACCAGTGTCGAGGTGGTGGGCGCCTGAGCCCGCCGCGCATCTACAGGAGATCAACCATGACGACTGACAAGACAGGCCCCTCCGCCTCGCGTCGCCAGTTCCTGACGGGCGCGGCCGCCATCGGCGCCGGCACCGTCGCGGCGACCGTGGCGCGGGCGGCGGAGCCCGATCCGCTGATCACCGAGGTCCAGAGCTGGGCCAGCAGCTTCGGCGACGGCGTCGATGCCACGCCCTACGGGCTGCCGATCAGGTTCGAGGACGACGTGATCCGCCGCAACGTGGAGTGGCTGACCGCCGATACCATCTCGTCGATCAACTTCACCCCGATCCATGCGCTCGACGGCACCATCACCCCGGCGGGCTGCGCCTTCGAGCGGCACCACTCGGGCGCCATCGAGCTCAGCAAGGACGACTACCGGCTGATGATCAACGGGCTGGTCGAGACGCCGATGGTCTTCACCTATGCCGATCTCGAGCGCTTCCCGCGCGAGAACCACGTCTATTTCCTCGAATGCGCGGCCAACACCGGCATGGAATGGGCGGGGGCGCAGCTCAACGGCGCGCAGTTCACCCATGGCATGATCCACAACATGGAATACTCCGGCATCCCCGTCCGCACCCTGCTGAACGAAGCGGGCTGGTCCGGCGAGGTCGAGGGCAAGTGGCTCTATGTCGAGGGTGCCGACGCCTCGTCCAACGGCCGCTCGATCCCGCTGGAGAAGGCGCTCGACGACTGCCTCGTGGCGATCAAGGCCAATGGCGAGGCGCTGCGCAAGGAGCACGGCTACCCCGCGCGCCTCGTGGTGCCCGGCTGGGAAGGCAACATGTGGGTCAAGTGGATCCGCCGCATGGAGATCATGGACGGCCCCGTCGAGAGCCGCGAGGAAACCTCGAAGTACACCGACACGCTGGCCGACGGCACTTCGCGCAAGTGGACCTGGGTGATGGATGCCAAGTCCGTGGTGACCTCGCCCTCGCCGCAGGCCCCGATCACCCATGGCCACGGCCCGGTGGTCATCACCGGCATGGCCTGGACCGGCCACGGCAAGGTCACCCGCGTCGACGTCTCGAAGGACGGCGGCAAGACGTGGGAGACCGCCCGTCTGGCCGCGGACCCGGGCAACAAGGCGCTGGTGCGCTTCTATCTCGACACCGAGTGGAACGGCGAGGAATGGTTCCTGCAGAGCCGCGCCATGGACGAGACGGGCTATGTCCAGCCGACCAAGGCGCAGCTGCGCGAGGTGCGCGGGCTGAACTCGATCTATCACAACAACTGCATCCAGACCTGGTGGGTGAAGCCGAACGGTGAGGCCGAAAATGTCGAAGTCTCTTAAGCTCTACGGCGGGACGCTGCTTGGCACCGCCGCGGTCCTCACGCTGGCGGTGAACTTCGCGGACCGCAACATCGCGACCTTCCCCGAGAACCCGCACCGGGTGACAGCGCTGGCCGCGCCCGAGCCGGCGGCTGGGGGCGTCCTCGTGGGGGCTGCCACCGCCGCCACCGCCAACGCCGATACGCGGCTGGGCCTCGGCCGCGCCGCATTGCCCGAGGAAGTCGCCGCCTGGAACATGGACGTGAGCCCGGACGGCACCGGGCTTCCCGACGGCTCCGGTGACGTCGCCACCGGCGAGAGCGTCTTCGAGGAGAACTGCGCCGTCTGCCACGGCTCCTTTGCCGAGGGCGTCGACAACTGGCCCAAGCTCGCGGGCGGCGACGGCACGCTCGCCGACGACGATCCGTTGAAGACGGTGGGGTCCTACTGGCCGTATCTCTCGACGGTCTGGGACTACGTGCACCGCTCCATGCCCTTCGGCAACGCGCAGACGCTGACCCCGGACGAGGTCTACGCGATCACCGCCTACATCCTCTACTCGAACGATCTCGTGGACGACGAGTTCGTGCTCTCGAAGGACAATTTTGCCTCCTTCGAGATGCCCAACGCCGGCGGCTTCATCGTCGATGACCGGGCCGAGACCGAGTACCCGCAATGGCGCACCGAGCCCTGCATGGAGAACTGCAAGGAGAGCGTCGAGATCACCATGCGCGCCACCGTGCTCGACGTGACCCCGGACCACGGCGGAGACGATGCGGCCCCGGCAGCGGAAGAGGCTGCGGCCCCGGCGCCCGAAGCGGCCGCGGAGGTCGCGGCAGCGCCCGAGGCCGCTCCGGCCGAGGCCCCGCAGGAGGCCGTCGAGGTCGCCGCGGCAGGCGAGGTCGACGCGGCGCTCGCCGCCGAGGGCGAGAAGGTCTTCCGCAAGTGCAAGGCCTGCCACCAGGTCGGCGACGGTGCCACCAATCGCACCGGCCCGGTGCTGAACGGCATCGTCGGACGCGAGATCGGAGCGGTCGACGGCTTCAAGTACTCCTCCACGCTCGAGGGCATGTCCGGGGTCTGGGACAGCGACGCGCTGCACGGCTTCCTCGCCGATCCGCGCGGCTATGCGAAGGGCACCAAGATGGCCTTCGCGGGTCTCAAGAAGCCCGAGGACATCGACGCGGTGGTGGAATACTTGAAAACCTTCCAGTGACGCCCTGACCTGACATGATCTGAGCTGACCCCGCCGGCGCCTTTTCTCCGAGGCGCCGGTTTGCATTCCGTCCCCGCCGTCCGCGCCCGGGCCCGGTTCGGGGCTGGGGGCCCAGCTCCGGCATTTGGCGCTGCACCTTGCCGCCTTTCGCTAACACCATCCGCCGGCAGACGGGCTCCGTGGCCGGTCTTTTCGCGTCTCCCGGCCCCGATAAGGTCAGGAATACCTCAATTGCGCCGCATGGCCCTTCGCGGGCAGGATAGGCTTGGGACCGCCAGACTTCGGTGGAGACCGTCATTTACCGGTCGCTTCCCGCCTGCATTTATCGCCGTCCCCGTGGCGGCACCCTGTCGGAGCATTTGAGCCATGACCTTTCGTTCAAGAGTTCTCTGGTTGTCCGGGCTGATTGCCCTTGCCGCGTCCTTCGGCCTGTTGCCGCGGGGCGAGGTCTCGGGTCCCATCAGTTCACCGGTTCCAAAGGCGGTGGCCTTCCGCCTCTGAGCCCCGGCGCCAGTTTGTTCAATCTTGCCCGCCCCGCGTCCAGCCCGTCCATTCTGACGGTACACGGCGCGGGGCGGTGCACGTCAGCCGTCCTGTTTCCTGCGTATGAGGGGCGTCGCGATAGGCATTCCCTCTCAGCAAACCGTGGGCGGCGCGCGGGTAAAGGAATCTTCATAGGTCTGAAGAAACCGTAAAGACGCGGCGTGTAGGCCCGTTGCCATGCAACGTCTCGTCCAAACGCTCCTCCTTCTCGCCCTGTCGCTCGTTATCGGCTGCACGCCGCCGCCTCCCGGCGGTCCGGCGCCCGCGACCGATGCGCAGCGTGCCGAGCTGGCGCTTGCCCTGCGCGCCATGAGCCCCGCCGTCGATGCCGGTGAGGCAAGGCGGCTCGCGGACGTGGCCTTCGACCATCCGCTGCTGCTCGCCCGCGCCTACGAGATCACCGACTCGCCCTTCGTGCACAACATCAAGGTCAATCGCGGCGAGAAGCCGCGCGGTCTCTGCTATCACTGGGCCGAGGACATGGAGACGCGGCTCCTGCAGGAAGAATTTCGGACGCTGGCGATCCGCCGCGCCATCTCGCCCGTGCGCCCGGCGAACCCGTTCGAGCACAGCACCGTCGTCGCCACCCCGCCCGGCGCGCCGCTTTCGGCGGGGATCATCCTCGACCCGTGGCGCTTTGGCGGGGCGCTCTACTGGACCCCGGTGACCGAGGACGCGGGCCACGACTGGCGCCCGCGCAACGAGGTGCTGCGCGAAAAGCAACTGCATCGGCTCGCCAGAGCCGCCCGCTGAACGGGCGCGCACATTAACCGCCTGTTGGGAGCCCATGTGCGAGGCTTGCGCATGCGAAACCCCATCGGCGCCCTTCTTCTGCTCGTCGTCCTCCTTGCCTGCGCGCCGGCGGCGCAGGCCCCGACCATGTCGCGGCGCGATACGCTGATCTCGGGCGTCATGGCGCTGGGGCCGGGCGTCGACCGGGCCGAGGCGATGCGGCTCGCCGACCTGATCTACGGGCCTCCGACCCGCAGCACCGCCGCGGGCGATGCGCTGGTGCCGCTTCCCGCGCTGGGCTTCACCCCGAGCGGCAATTCCGTGACCTTCGCCAATCCGCGGACCTGCCACACCCGCGCCTTCGCCCTGCAGCGGCGGCTCGCGGCCGAGCGCTTCCGCACACTCGACATCCATCTCGCCACCTCGCCGATGCGTAACATGATGCCCGTCGATCACAGCGCCGTCGTGGTCACCCGCACCGCGCAGCCGCTGCAGACCGGGCTGCTGCTGGACCCCTGCCTTGGCGAGGCGGAGATGCGGGTGAGGCCGGTGTCCGACGACATGGGCGCGCGCTGGCAGACCGGGACCGAGCGGGCATGGGACCGGCATTTCGGGCGGCGCCCGTGGTACGCGAGGGCCCCGTTCTCGGTCACCGTGCGGCCGGGCGCGCCGTGACCGGCCTGCGGCATCGCTTGGGCTTGACCTTTCCGGGGCCGGCGGCACCTTCTGGGCAGACGCGCCGCATCTGCGGATGCCGCGCCGCGCGGGCCGCGCCCTGCGCCCGTTCCCCGAAGGTCGCCCCGAAAGCCCAAGCCGATGCCTCACGATCACCACCATCACCATCACCATGTCGATCCGGCCGCAGGGGACGGGCGCCTGATCGGGGCGATCGCGGTCAACCTGCTGCTCACCGTGGCGCAGGTGGCGGGGGGCATCGTCTCGGGCAGCCTCGCGATGATCGCGGACGCGCTGCACAATTTCTCCGACGCCATCTCGCTGGTGATCGCGGCGGTGGCCCGCCGCATCGCCCGGCGCCCGGCCAGCGCCGAGATGCCCTTCGGCTATGCCCGGGCCGAGGTGGTGGCGGCGCTCGTCAATTACACCACGCTCATCGTGATCGGGGTCTACCTCGTGGCCGAGGCGGTGATGCGCTTCCTCGAGCCCGAGCCGGTCCGCGGCTGGATCGTGGTCATCATCGCAGGCGTCGCGCTGGTCGTCGACCTCGTCACCGCGCTGCTGACCTGGAGCATGTCGAAGGACAGCGTCAACATCCGCGCGGCCTTCCTGCACAACGTCGCCGACGCGCTGGGCTCGGTCGCGGTGATCGTCGCGGGCACGGTGATCCTGCTCTTCGGCTGGACCTGGGTCGATCCCGCGGTGACGCTGCTCATCGCCGGCTACATCCTGTGGATGGCCTTCGCCGAGATCGGCAGCGTTATCCGCATCCTGATGCTGGGCAGCCCGCCCGACCTCGCGCCGCGCGAGGTCATCGACGAGGTGCTCAAGGTCGAGGGCGTGGGCGGCCTGCACAAGGCCCACCTGTGGCAGATCGACGAACGCCGCGCCGCGCTGCAGGCCCATCTTGTGGTCGACGAGGGCGCCTGGGCCCGGGCCGACACCATCAAGGGCGCCGTGAAGGAGCGCATGGAAACGCGCTTCGGGATCCACCACGTGGTGCTCGAAATGGAGTGCGCGCGGCACGCCTGCGCGACCCCGCAGGAATGGGGTGACGGCTGAGGCGACATGCCAAAACGCGGGCAGACCCTTGCGGCCCCCGGGGGGCGATACTAAGAATCTGTTAAGACCGACAGGATAGGCATTTCAGGACGAAAGCAGGCAGGCGACATGAAAGACCCCTTTGACACCTACATGAACACGCTCGTTCCCATGGTGGTCGAGCAGACCAGCCGCGGCGAACGTGCCTACGACATCTTCTCGCGCCTGCTGAAGGAGCGGATCATCTTCGTCTCCGGGCCGGTGCACGACGGCATGTCGAGCCTCATCGTGGCGCAGCTTCTGCACCTCGAGGCCGAGAACCCGGCCAAGGAAATCTCGATGTACATCAACAGCCCGGGCGGCGTTGTGACCTCGGGTCTCTCGATCTACGACACCATGCAGTACATCAAGCCCAAGATCTCGACGCTGGTGATCGGCCAGGCCGCCTCCATGGGGTCGCTGCTGCTGACCGCGGGCGAGGCGGGCATGCGCTTCTCGCTGCCCAACAGCCGCATCATGGTCCACCAGCCCTCGGGCGGCTACCAGGGCCAGGCCACCGACATCATGATTCACGCCGAGGAGACGCTGAAGCTGAAGCGCCGCCTCAACGAAATCTACGTGCGTCACACCGGCCAGACCCTCGAAAAGGTCGAGGCCGCGCTCGAGCGCGACAACTTCATGTCGCCCGAGGATGCCAAGGAATGGGGCCTCATCGACGAGATCGTCGAAAGCCGCAGTGCCGCGGAAGCGAGCAAATCGTGATCAGGCGCCCCGCCGCCACGGCGCGGCGGGGCGTTTTTCGGATTGTAGAGCGCAGGGCTGTGCCCTAAGCTTTGCGGAATTGGCGAAGACGATGGGCCTTTGGCTGGCACTCCGGTTCAGCCTAGAGAGAAACAGGCCCCGAAAGGTGTGACATGGCGACGAACTCCGGCGGCGACAGCAAGAACACACTCTATTGCAGCTTCTGCGGCAAGAGCCAGCACGAGGTGCGGAAACTCATCGCCGGGCCGACGGTCTTCATTTGCGACGAATGCGTCGAGCTTTGCATGGACATCATCCGCGAAGAGACCAAGGGCGCTGGCCTGAAGTCTTCCGAGGGCGTGCCCTCCCCGCGTGAGATCTGCGATGTGCTCGACGACTACGTGATCGGCCAGATGATGGCGAAGCGCGTGCTCTCGGTGGCGGTGCACAACCACTACAAGCGGCTCAACCACTCGCAGAAGTCCTCGGACATCGAGCTTGCGAAGTCGAACATCCTGCTGATCGGCCCGACCGGCTGCGGCAAGACGCTGCTGGCGCAGACGCTGGCGCGCATCCTCGACGTGCCCTTCACCATGGCCGACGCCACGACCCTGACCGAGGCGGGCTATGTCGGCGAGGACGTCGAGAACATCATCCTGAAGCTGCTTCAGGCCAGCGAGTACAACGTCGAGCGGGCGCAGCGCGGCATCGTCTACATCGACGAGGTCGACAAGATCACCCGCAAGTCCGAGAACCCCTCGATCACCCGCGACGTGTCGGGCGAGGGTGTTCAGCAGGCGCTTCTGAAGCTGATGGAAGGCACCGTGGCGAGCGTTCCGCCGCAGGGCGGCCGCAAGCATCCGCAGCAGGAATTCCTGCAGGTGGACACCACGAACATCCTGTTCATCTGCGGCGGCGCCTTTGCCGGTCTCGACCGGATCATTGCCCAGCGCGGCAAGGGATCGGCCATGGGCTTCGGCGCCGATGTGCGCGAGCCCGATGAGCGCGGCACCGGCGAGGTGTTCAAGGATCTCGAGCCCGAGGATCTGCTGAAGTTCGGCCTGATCCCGGAATTCGTCGGCCGTCTGCCGGTGATCGCGACGCTCGAGGACCTCGACGAGGACGCGCTCGTGACGATCCTGACCCAGCCGAAGAATGCGCTGGTGAAGCAGTACCAGCGCCTCTTCGAGATGGAGGACACGCAGCTCAGCTTCACCGACGACGCGCTCTCGGCCATCGCCAAGCGCGCCATCGAGCGCAAGACCGGCGCCCGTGGCCTGCGGTCGATCCTCGAAGGCATCCTGCTCGACACCATGTTCGAGCTGCCGGGCATGGACGACGTGACCGAGGTGGTGGTGAACGAAGAGGCCGTGACCTCGGAGGCCAAGCCGCTGATGATCTACGCCGACCAGAAGAAGGAAGGCGCCTCGGCGGGCTGAGCCCCGACGCAGGGAATTTCGAGAGGCGGGGGCAGTCCCCCGCCTTTTTCATGCGAGGACCACATGACCATCAAGAGAATCCACACAGGCAGCCCCTTCGAGGCCAAGATCGGCTATTGCCGCGCCGTCGTCGCCGGCGGCTTCGTGCACGTTGCCGGCACGGTCGGGCAGGGCGACACGGTCGAGGAGCAGTGCCGCTCGGCGCTCGAGACCATCGGCAAGGCGCTGGCCGAGGCGGGCGCCAGCTTTGCCGACGCGGTGCGGGTGACCTACTACCTGCCCGACGCCGCCGAGTTCGAGCCCTGCTGGCCGATCCTCGTCGAG
>Ga0208328_1000678_pt1 | contig 14233 bp, 8 predicted proteins | sample DeeseametaMP2633_FD_184170 | JGI IMG/M metagenome (GOLD analysis project Ga0208328, IMG submission 184170) | Marine microbial communities from the Deep Atlantic Ocean - MP2633 (SPAdes) | ecosystem: Environmental > Aquatic > Marine > Unclassified | place: Northeast of Antigua and Barbuda, North... | reverse complement strand
CGACCATCAACTCTTCAACACCGTTGAACTTAGTAATGTCTGCTAGATTGAACCCTGCAGGCGCTGCATGCAAGCGTGCTTTTTTGCGCAGTTTATCGGCAGGTGACCAGTTCATAGCCCCTAAGCTAAGCTCATAGATAAGACCGACGATGAGCACCCCGATAAATATCGCAGCCGCAGCAAAGCCTAGCCAGCCCGTTTCGCGGACTGAGACCGAATAAGCGTATAGGTATAAGGCTTCTAGATCGAAAATAACGAAGAATATCGCTACTAGGTAGAATTTGGCAGACAAACGAATGCGGGCATTACCAGCTCCGACAACACCCGCCTCAAATATCTCTTCTTTTTGTAAGCCTTTTGAGCGCCCGCCAAGCAAGCGCGGTACGGTCAACATAAAGACAACCAGACCGATGGCGGCTAAAATAAAGGCAACTGCTGACCAACTAAAGGCAGACATGATAATACTTGCTCCTCACCCAATCGAGTGTCAGGACTTGATAAACCATGGTTAGGATACAGAACCTCTTATCATTAAGAGGAGCATGAAGGCTATGCAGCCAATATCCTAAAACAACAATTCTATCAAGCACCGTAACGCAGACGAAAACACAGGTTCACTGTGCTGGTAATGACCAATTATCAAGATCATTGACACCAAAAAAGAGAGGACACAGAATTTAGGTTTATCTAGCCCTAGGCTCAGATAAAAGCTGGTCATCAACCCCTTGGTATAAAGTAAAAGTGAATTTATTAAATCAATATCATATTGAGACATTTAATTGATTTAATAACTCATTACCTACAGTCAATAATGGCGCGATAACTGGCGTAAACGGTTTACACACTATACGCATATCAACGCTCAAAAGCCAGTTTTTCACTGTATTGCACGGTCATTTTATATGCTACAAAATATATCAATCCATCCACTACCCATGTTACCGCATTTTTACTATCTTCCTTTAGCACGCTAGTTTATGCTAGCTGACTTCCTTATCTATCACCATCAAAACCTGGCAACTTATAGTACGGATGAACCGCTAATATCTTCATTCAAAAACGGCCGCTCAAAGCTTAGAGCAAGCGTCAAATTACGCGGTTATTGTAAACCAAATCCGCTCAATTGCAACCTGCCAAATGTGACGAGTCAACATAATAAAAAAAGGAGCAGACCTTACATCGGTCTGCTCCCTCTATACACTAGCTATCTTTTATTGATTCATAAACAATCAGCAGTGCTTATTGATTGATGACATCAACACCTTTAGGCGGGGTGAATTTAAATTGGCCACTACCCAAATTAGGGTTGAGCTTGATGTTACTAAACTTGATAGATGTGGTTTGTCCTAAGTTATCATTGAGCACCATCATCACAGGCTTGCCGCCACTAAAGCTCATAGATAAGTTTTTGAAACTCGCATCACTCGCTTTTGGATAGAGTACATAGTAGTTTTTATTAGCGTAAGGCTGGGTGATTTTGAAGTTCTGGGCGATTTTATTGGGATCGCCTGATAATAATAGCGCTGGCGTATTACCCACTTGGCTATCTACCGTCTGCTTAGTCGCTTGCTCTAAGTCCTTGTCGTACACCCACATGGTACTACCATTAGCGACGATAAGCTGCTGAGACGGTGATTTTGTCTCCCAGCGAAAGTTATTCGGGCGCTGCACGCTCATTGACCCTTTAAAAGTACCACTATTAGCGCCTTTTGTGGTTTGTGAAAAATCAGCGCTCATGCTCTTAGTGTTTGTCAATAAGCGATTTAAACGCTTGGCCGCTTGTAGGCTATCTGCTGGTGCAGCATTCGCCGTTTGAGTCATAGCGACCATAGGCGCAGCTACTCCCAAGCTAGTCATAAGCACGCCTGCTAATGCGCCACTCATTATTTTTTGTTTTGTAGTTGGCTTCATTGTCTCTTGCTTGCTCACTGTCATCGTAATTATCCTCTCTAAAGTTATAAAATAAAAATGAGTCATCATTTAAAGGTAATGATAAGTCTTAATAGCAACTGCGCTCTTTTATGTCATTAATCTTGCATACATTTTGCAAACTTAGTTTTTGAGCACTCGCTTTGAATACGTAGTCTTTTAAGCTGCGCTATTAAGCAATGAAGACAGTCTGCCAGTTTTTTTATTACGCGCCTAGACATGATTTGCAATAATTACTACGCCTGCCATACACGCTTGTAACTGCTACTAAGACGGATTAAGTCCAGCCATAAAAAAACCCTACTACCAAATAGGCAATAGGGAATTTTTAATCATTTAGCCATCAGCGAATTATTAAAAAACGCAGGCAATATCAATGATTAGGCGCTTTCAACCGTCACATAACGACGGTTAAATTTACCTTTAGTTTCGAACTTTACAACACCATCATTTAGGGCGAATAAAGTATGATCGCGGCCCATGCCAACGCCTTCGCCGGCGTGGAATTCTGTACCACGTTGACGAACGATGATGTTACCAGCAGTGATGGTTTGACCACCAAAGATTTTTACACCAAGCATTTTTGGGTTTGAGTCACGACCGTTACGGGTTGAGCCGGCAGCTTTTTTATGTGCCATGGATAATTCTCCTTGTTAATATGACTTATCACTGAGGTGATAACTCTTAAGCTTTTAGTGCGCTATTTATTATCAATAAATGATAATAGCTAATTAAGCATTAATCGCTTTGATTTTTAACAAGGTGTACCACTGACGGTGACCTTGCTCTTTGTGATAATGCTTACGGCGGTTGTGCTTGATGATACGGATTTTTTCACCGCGACCATGCTCAACCACTTCGGCTTCTACGCTTGCGCCGTCAACGATTGGTTGACCGACTTTTACGTCATCGCCATCAACAACCATTAAGACATCTTCAAATTTGATTGTTTCGCCTTTCTCTGCTTTAAGCAATTCAACTCTTAGCAATTCGTCGGCTACGACACGGTGCTGCTTACCACCACTTTTGATTACTGCGTACATTGTCTGACTCCGTTTAACCCGTGTGCCGTGGTAGATATTATACCTACGCTTCAATAACGAACACGACAGGGAAAAATTAAAGGCGTTATTTTACGTTTTCTGAATGATAAAAGCAAGCCGATTGTCTGGTTTTAGCAGCGCGTATTAGGTCTTATCATCTTAATAATCATAGCGATAGCCTATCTAGCCTTAAGCGTAGTATTATAGCTCATTAAATCAATAACATATAGCTTATTTTATTCCATACTTATTCAATAGCTATTTCTGTTTTTATTGAGACGGCTTAATAGCTATTACTTAGCAACTACTCTATACATTTCACTTAGTCTGACGCTATGACGCAATATTGTCGATAGCAATGAGCCGGCTGCGGCCTAGTGACTAAAACCAATAACACATATTAGTCACCAATTAACCAAATAGGCTGTGCTATTATAGGCAAATCTTAAAACCCATCTAATAAATACGACTCTATATTATGACCAGCACTTCTTTAGCTTCTTCAGACCTTGCATCTCAAGCGCCTAATTATACGGACATTCAAAGCATCGTCGCTCATGATTTTGACATTATGGATGAGCAAGTCTTTGGTAGTCTCAATTCAAAAGTACAATTGGTGATGAGCGTCTCAAAGCATGTGATTGATGCCGGTGGCAAACGCATGCGCCCGCTTATTACCCTATTGTGCGCGCGTATGTTCAACGACGCGCCAAGCGAACAAGCGATGCATCTAGCCGCTATTACGGAGATGCTGCATACGGCCACGTTAGTACATGACGATGTCATCGATGAATCTGGTCAGCGCCGCGGCAAGCCCACTGCTAATGCCACTTGGGATAATGCCACTGCAGTATTAGTGGGCGACTATTTGATCGCTCGCGCTTTTAATTTATTGGTTGGCTTTCAAAGCTTAGAGCTGCTAAAGCTCTTCTCTGATGGCACTTGTGATATCGCTGAAGGTGAGGTATTACAATTACAGCATCAGCATAATCCAGCGGCGACAGAGACCGACTATCTCAATATTATCGACGGTAAGACCTCACGCCTATTTATGATGGCGACCCAAGGCGCGGCTATTTTGCAAGGACAAGAGCAGCATCTACAAGCCCTAGCTGATTTTGGTCAGCATTTTGGTAATGCCTTCCAGATTATCGATGATGTGCTTGATTACAGCGGCGATAGTGAGCTGATGGGCAAAAACTTAGGCGATGATTTGAGTGAAGGTAAGCCAACGCTACCGACTATTAAGGCGCTTGAGCTACTCAAAGACAGCGACAAGCAAGGTTATGAGCAGCTGCGTATCGCTGTACAAACGGGGAAAACGCCAAATGCTGAGCAGCTGATTGAGTTGGTACGCAGCTCCGGCGCATTAGATTACTGTAAACAGCGTGCACTAGAAGAGACCAGATTGGCACAGCAAGCACTCAGCAGCTTACCTGACAACCGTTATCGTCAAGGTCTGTACCAGCTGACTGAGCTCGCTAGCGCACGATTGGTATAATGACATATGAATCGTCTGTGTTATTAGCTAATTGAGACGGCTCATTTTTTAGCAGCGTTTTTGAGCAACCGAGCCATAAATATTCATTGATCAAAAGCAACAGTCTCTAAAAAGACACCCTCTTAAAACGGGTGTGTCAGCAAATAGTTACCTTTCTTTAAGTTTCATAAATCCTGACGGCACTATAATTGTGTCAGGATTTTTTAATGGTTAAATACTGATTGACCACGCTCATTAGAGGCTACTGACTGGTTTAAGTCGCTATACTTTAAAGGTCATAATTAGGGGTTGATAAATTAGTCAATTTGTTGACAAAGCAGATTTTTGGCGGTTTTAAAACCTCAATAACACTATGGCTTTACAATTATAACAAAAAATTACAATAAATTTGCATAGCGGGTTGTATATCTTCTTATTAGCTGCTGGTTGGTGTAGCGGTTACTATGGCGGGATTTTATTTACTCAGCGAGCACAGTGCGGTCAGTTTTTGTCAGCTTTCCTATCGTGAATCACTTGACTGCGGGGTAAACCCTATAGTTTATAATAACACCTTAAATTTACTTGACGTCCTATAACTAGCTAGCGGTACTGCCCTATTTATCAATTTTATCAATAGCTTCTTATTTTTTGGCTATAAACTTCTATAAAGTTTATTATTGCTCTTCGAAAAATAAGCTATTTTTTGATTATGATACGCTCTACCTCTATACCATTTATTCTATATTTTACTACTCTACCGAGGACCTTGATGAAGCATTCTTATCTTGCGCTTGTAATAGCATCTGTACTATCGGCTACAGTACTGGTCGGCTGTGACAATAAAGAAGACGCCGCTGCGGGTGAAAACGCTCAGCAGCAGATGCCGCCCGCTGTCGTCAACGTCCAAACTGTCAGCTTCGATACTGTGCCTCAAGTTCAGACTTTCTCTGGTCGTACTGCCGCTTATCAGACGGCTGATGTACGCCCTCAAGTCAGCGGCGTAATTGACGAAGTACTGTTCCGTGAAGGCAGTAACGTCAAAAAAGGCCAGCCGCTTTATCGTATCAATACTGACAACTACACGACCTCGGTCGCTAGTGGTCAAGCGGCGGTCGCGCAAGCACAGGCTAATCGCCAAACCGCTATCGCCAATAATGCCAATGCTAAAGCAGAGCTAGCCAGTCGCCAAGCCTCATTAGCACAAGCGATAAATGACTTTCAGCGTCTAAAAGGCTTGGTTGAGATTGACGCTATCTCCAAGCAGCAATATGACCAAGCGCAAACTCAAGTGCGTACAGCGCAAGCGGCTCTAGAGAGTGCTCGCGCTGCAGTCGGACAAACTGAAGCGAGCATTAGAAGCGCTGAGGCTGGGATTAAAACCGCGCAATCAAACTTAGATGCTAGCGCTTTGGATCTCAATCGTACTATCGTACGCGCCCCTTTAACTGGTCGTAGTGACCGCTCAAGCGTTACTGCAGGAACCTTAGTTAACGCCAGTCAATCTGAGCCTTTGGTGACGATTTCGCGCTTAGATCCTATCTATGTCGATATCAGTCAGTCATCATCCGAGCTATTGCAGCTTCGTCAGCAGATAGCTGAAGGTAAAGCGCAGGCGGGTATGAATTCTGTCGAGCTGGTCCTAGAAGATGGCTCAGTGTATCCAGTGCGTGGCAAGCTTGCGCTGTCTGAAGCTAAAGTCGATCAATCTACTGGCGCGGTGACTCTACGAGCTATTTTCCCAAATCCTAATAACGTGCTACTGCCAGGTATGTATGTCTCAGCGCGTCTGACTCAAAGCGTCATTCCTAATGCAGCCTTAGTGCCGCAAAGCGCTGTAATGCGTACGCCTAAAGGCGATTCACAAGTCTACATCGTTGATGAAAACAATCAAATCCAAGTCCGTCCCGTTACCATTAATGGTACTTATGATGGTCAATGGGTGGTCACCGATGGCTTAAGTAGTGGCGATAAGCTAGTGGTTATAGGCGGCTCTAAAGTTAAGCCTGAGCAGGAGGTCGTGGTCAAGCCGTTAGAAAACGCTAATGGTGCATCTGCAACGCCTACCGCCAAAACACCACAGCAAGCTGCGAAAACGGTAGCTGATGACACTTCTGAGCAGGACACTGCTACCACCACTAACTAATTCCATTCAAAGATAGGAAGACCTAGGGATATACTATGTCACGTTTTTTTATTGATCGCCCTATTTTTGCATGGGTGTTGGCCATTTTGGTCATGCTTATCGGGGTAATCTCGGTTGTTAATTTGCCGATTGAGCAGTATCCGCGTATCGCACCGCCCACCGTTTCTGTTAGTGCCACTTATCCTGGTGCAAACGCACAAACGGTCGAAAACTCTGTGGTGCAAATCATTGAACAACGTATGAAAGGGCTAGATGGCTTGATGTACATGTCATCATCGAGTTCTTCAAATGGTGGTGCATCGGTCACGCTAACCTTTGAAAATGGCACAGACCCTGATACCGCTCAGGTACAAGTACAAAACAAACTACAAGCAGCGATGAGCTCGTTGCCTGAGGCTGTTCAGCGTCAAGGTGTCAACGTCAATAAATCGTCTAGCAGCTTTTTAATGGTGCAGGCATTTATTTCAGAAGACGGGAGTATGGATCGGGCCGATATTGCCGATTATATCAACTCCAATGTTCTCGATTCGATCAGTCGTGTTGAAGGTGTGGGTGAAGTGCAAGTGTTTGGCTCCTCTTACGCCATGCGTATCTGGCTAGATCCTGCACGCCTACGTAGCTATAACATGGTGCCCTCTGATGTTGTCAATGCCGTACGAGCACAGAACGCTCAGGTATCTGCAGGTCAGCTAGGACAAGCACCTGCTGACACCGATCAACAGGTGATTAACGCCACCGTCACCGTACAGAGCTATCTACAAACTCCTGAAGAGTTTAAAGATATCTTGCTAAAAACAGACACCTCGGGCGCGCAAGTACGCCTCGGCGATGTCGCTGATGTCGAAATCGGTAGTGAAAACTATAGCGAGAGATCCTTGTATAACGGTCAAGAAGCGGCAGGTCTAGGTATCTCATTGGCTGCAGGCGCAAACGCGCTAGAGAGCCGTGAGGCGGTCGGCGCACGTATGGCCGAGCTAGAAACCAACTTTCCAGTAGGTCTAAGCTCTGTTGTCCCTTACGACACCACGCCCTTTGTACGCTTATCAATCGAGCAAGTCGTCAAGACACTTATCGAGGCGATTGTACTCGTCTTTATCGTGATGTTTGTCTTCTTGCAAAACTGGCGCGCCACCATCATTCCTACTCTTGCCGTTCCAGTGGTCTTGCTAGGTACTTTTGCTGTGCTTTATATCGCAGGCTTTAGTATCAACGTCTTGACGATGTTTGCGATGGTACTCTCCATCGGTCTACTGGTTGATGATGCGATCGTTGTTGTCGAAAACGTCGAGCGAATATTAGAAGAAAACCCTGATATTTCGGTCAAAGATGCAACCGTTCAGTCGATGGGCGAGATCAGTAAGGTCGTTATTGGTATTGCGCTAATCTTATCTGCGGTATTCTTACCGATGGCTTTCTTTGGCGGCTCAACAGGTGTTATTTATCGTCAGTTCTCTATCACCTTGATCACGAGCATGGCGCTGTCAGCCATGGTGGCTCTAATCTTCACCCCTGCCCTATGTGTGACCTTGCTAAAACGTGGTAAGAGCCATGAAAAAGGCAGTACTGAACAACAAAAAGGCTTCTTTGGCTGGTTCAACCGCGGCTTCTTTAAGCTAAGCCGCTCTTATGAAAACTTCGTCGGCAAAAGTATTCGTTTTAAGTGGTTGTACCTGATCGGCTATGCCGCCATCATCGGTATCATGGCAGTGGTGTTCTTGCGTATTCCAGGCTCGTTTTTGCCAGAAGAAGACCAAGGTATTATGTTCACCTTAGTCCAGCTTCCTGCGGGCTCTACGCTAGATGAGACGCAAGACGTACTGGATAAAGTCAGAAGTTATTACGACACGCAAGAAGGCGACAATATTGCCTCTGTCTTTACCGTTGCTGGTTTTAGTTTCGCAGGTCAAGGCCAAAACATGGGTCTGGCATTCGTGCGACTGTCAGATTGGGAGGAGCGCTCTGGGGAAGAGAATACCGCACAAGCGGTAGCAGATCGCGCGATGGGTTATTTCTTTACCCAGTTAAATGAAGCGCAAGTTTTTGCTATCGTGCCGCCAGCCATTACTGAGCTTGGTAATGCCAGTGGTTTTGATTTGATGCTACAAGATGTGGGTAACCTTGGACACGAAGGGTTACTCGAAGCCCGTAATATGCTGCTAGGTATGGCTGCACAAAACGAAAATGTGGCAGGCGTACGTCCTAATGGTCAAGAAGATGCACCGCAGCTCAAAGTCAATATCAATCAAGAACAAGCCGCCGCTTATGGTCTATCTTTAGGCAGTATCAATAGCGTTATCTCGACCGCCTGGGGCTCAAGCTACATCAATGATTTTATCGACCGTGGTCGTATCAAGCGTGTCTATGTTCAAGGTGAAGCCAGTAGCCGTACCAATCCTGATGACATCGGCAAGTGGTATGTGCGCGGTGAAACCGGTAACATGGTCTCTTTCGATGCTTTCTCAAGTAGCGAATGGCAGTCAGGCTCACCGCGTTTGACTCGTTATAACAGCTTACCTTCGATGAATATTCAAGGTAATGCGGCACCTGGTCTTAGTACTGGTGAAGCCATGTCAGCTATGGAGAACATGATCGGTCAGCTCCCTGAAGGTATCGGTTACGAATGGACTGGGTTATCACTTGAAGAACAAAAATCAGGCTCGCAAGCTCCTATGCTTTATGCGCTATCGATTCTAGTTGTCTTCTTATGTCTAGCTGCGCTTTATGAGAGCTGGTCTATCCCCTTCTCTGTCCTATTGGTTATTCCACTTGGGGTATTGGGTGCGGTGATATTTACGTGGTTACGCGGTTTTGCTAACGACATTTACTTGCAAGTGGGTCTACTCACCGTCGTTGGTTTGTCCGCCAAAAACGCCATCTTGATTATTGAATTTGCCAAAGAACACCAAGAAGAAGGCTATAGTCTCAGAGAGGCCGTCATGACCGCAGCACGTCAACGTCTGCGTCCAATTATCATGACCTCACTTGCCTTTGGGCTCGGTGTTGTGCCATTAGCCATAGCTACTGGCGCAGGGTCAGGCAGCCAAACTGCTATTGGTACCAGTGTGGTCGGTGGTGTCTTAACCGCTACCTTCCTCGGCATCTTCTTTATTCCTATGTTTTATATTTGGGTGCGCAGCATGTTCCCTTATAAAGGCAATAAAGCTCACAATGGTAAAGGGGATGATGATAATAACCATCCAGGTGGTAACGGCGGCGGTGATAATCCGGCCCCATCTGCCCCTACAGAAGATAAGCAATCATTAACTCCTCCTGCGAGTTATCAGCCTGTAAGCCTTGGAGATAATACACAATGAGTTCTCTATCCTTAACCTCTAACTCAGCCGTAAGAGCGGTAAGCTCTAAAGCTTTACTAGCTACTGGTAAATCATCGCGCCTACTTGGCCTGAGCGTGTTAGCTCTGAGTATGGCCGCTTGTAATACTATCCCTAAAGCAGATACAAGCCCCGTTCTCGCTGAGCCTAACCTGCCGATCGAGCAAGCTTATGGCGCTTTTGGTGATGAGACTGTCAGCACCTCTGAGCAGCCTAGTATCGCCGGACAGCGCTGGCAGGATTTTTATAGTGATGAGCGTCTTAAAAGGTTAATCGCTTTAGGTCTTAGCAATAATAAAGACTTTGAGAGTGCCCGTTTGGCTATCGAAAAAGCGCGAGCGCAGTATCGTATTACTGATATTAATGATTTGCCAACTATCAATGGTCAAGCAGAATACTCACGCCAAAGCCAATCCTCTCCGCGCGTTGAGACGCCTTTTGGCAGTACTGGCGGTAGACAGACGACAGATAGCTACAGTGTCAATCTCGGTTTGGCAAGCTATGAGCTGGACTTTTGGGGCCGAATCGATAGCCTAAAAGATCAAGCGTTGCAGAGATTTTTGTCAACGACGGCAGCCAAAGACTCTATTCAAATTAGTCTGATTAGTAACATCGCGCAGAGCTACGCGAATCTTAGCTATAGCTTAGCGCAGCTCAAACTCGCCGAGGCAACTGTTGAGAGCCGTGAGCGCTCGTTGTTTATTGCGCAAGAGCGCTTTAAAGCCGGTATTGATCCTAAGCTGCCTTCCTTGCAATCTGCAGCAGCTTTAGAGAATGCAAGACTTGCGGTACTACGTGCGCAAAGCAGTATTTTGACCTCCAGAAATGCTCTGCAGTTCTTATTAGGAGCGCCGGTACCTACTGAGCTTATCCCAGCACCCGCTGTCAGCAATATCACCAATCACGAGGTGTTTAGTGCTGGCTTGCCAAGCGAGCTGCTACGCTATCGCCCTGATGTGTTACAAGCGGAATACGATCTAAAAGCCGCGGGCGCAAATATCGCTGTCGCCCGTGCTGCTTATTTCCCAACGATAAGCTTAGCCAGTAGCGTTGGTGTCCGTAGCGATGGCTTGAGCGACTTGTTCGATAGTGATGCAGTCGGCTGGTCATTTGGCCCTAATATCAGCGTACCCATCTTTGATGCTGGGCGTTTGGATGCAAACTACGATGTCGCAAAAGTTGAGCGCGAACAAACGCTTGCCAGCTATGAGCGCTCAATCCAAACGGCGTTCCGTGAGGTCTCCGATGTGCTCGCTACTCGCGCAACTCTAGGCGAGCAGCTCGCAGCTCAGTACCGCCTGCAAGATAACTTTGATCAGACTTATGAGATTGCTGATGCGCGCTTTAAAGCTGGTATCTCAAACTATCTCGATGTCCTTGATGCTCAGCGCTCATTGTTTGACACTCAACAAGGCATTCTAGACTTAGAGCTACAAAAAATCATCAGTCAAATCGAGCTATATCAAGCGCTTGGCGGCGGTGCCAATCTCGATACACCTGTCGCGATTCCGGTTCCGCAATATACTAACTTGGCCCAAGTTGGTACTTTATTAACCAAAGATGCCGAGTCGCAAGCGGCCTATGCTATCGACGCTGCTAGCTCAGCGCGAGTAGCTGCAGCACCAGAAGCCGCCGCTATCAAACAAGCACAGACGCCTGTGGAGGTTGACTTTGAGCCGACTGCGATTGTCGATATCGATAATGATAACGACGCTGATGCAGCGGTTGGGGTATTGACTGAAGAGACACCTGCTGAGCAAGTACCAGTGCCACAGATTGTCACTCCATAAAGATGGTTATATAACATCTGGTAACTAGCTAGCGTATTATTTTTATAACAATCAGCTCTACCTTCTTGGTGGGGCTTTTTGTTGTTATGTGCTACCTTTAGTAGTTATATATAAATAGTAGCTATATAAAACAGCTAAACATTTTAGCTGCTCTTATGCTGTACTTATTTAATGATTACCCCCTCAAACTCACTAAAACTAATAATAAGGAAAAAACAATGTCTTATACGTTTAATCGCCAATTCCCCGAGACTCGCCTGCGCCGCTTGCGCTATAACGATAATATCCGTGCTATGATTCGTGAAGTCGAACTTCACCCCAAACATTTCATAGCCCCAGTATTTGTATTAGAAGGTAGTAATCAGCGCGAGGCCATCGCCAGTATGCCGGGAGTTGAGCGCTTATCGATAGACCTATTGATTAATTATGCCAAAGAGCTTTTAAGCGAGGGCGTGACGACTATCGATATTTTCCCTGTTATCGACAACTCGCTAAAAACTCCTGATGGCAAAGCGGCCTATGATGAGAATGGACTAAGCGCGCGTGCCGTAGCAGCACTAAAAGACGCAGTGCCTGAGATGGTGGTGATGACCGATGTGGCGCTCGACCCTTATACGTCACACGGTCAAGACGGCTTGCTTGATGACAGTGGTTATGTGGTCAATGATGACACCGTTGAGGTGCTGGTCAAGCAAGCACTCGTCCATGCTAGAGCTGGCGCTGATATCATCTCTCCAAGTGATATGATGGATGGCCGTATCAAAGCCATGCGTGATGCCTTTGAAAGCGAAGGTCTTGTCAATACCGCTATCATGGCTTACTCTGCCAAATACGCTTCTGCTTATTATGGGCCGTTCCGTGATGCAGTCGGTAGCGCCGGCAACCTAAAAGGCGGTCATAAAAAACAATACCAGATGGACTTTGGTAACCGCGCTGAAGCCTTGCACGAAGTGGCGATGGACATCAATGAGGGCGCAGATATGGTGATGATTAAGCCTGGTCAGCCCTATCTCGATCTGATCCGTGAAGTCAAAGACACCTTTGGCGTACCAACCTTTGCTTATCAAGTCTCCGGCGAATACGCGATGCATAAAGCGGCCATTCAAAACGGCTGGCTGACTGATGCGGTGATCCTAGAATCGCTTATTGGTTTTCGCCGCGCCGGTGCCGATGGTATCTTGACTTACTTTGCACTTGAGGCAGCTCGGCAGTTGAATAATGCTTAATATGGAGTAAAGGTGTTAAGTCCAATAAAACAAAATAGCGCCAATTGATTCCATTCAGTTGGCGCTTTTTTGTGCACACTCCGTTAGCTATCTGCTCCCAAAAGTCAGCACTTTTGCTTTATAATAGCTCACCTAATTTTGATAGCTTCTGTTAGCTATTAACCCGTTATCTACCGAATTTTATTACTAAAATTTGTGATCCTTGCTATCTCGCGTTCGTAACCTCTGTCCAAAAGGTAATCTATGAGTCAACTCAATCCTCGACAACAAGAAGCCATGCTCTATGTATCAGGGCCGCTACTGGTATTGGCTGGCGCAGGCTCGGGTAAAACTTCAGTGATTACCCGTAAGATTGCTTATCTTATCGAAGAGTGTAATACGCCAGCCGAGCGTATCACGGCGGTAACCTTTACCAATAAAGCGGCGCGCGAGATGAAAGCACGGGTCAGCAAATTACTGCCTAGTGAGAAGACCCGCGGGCTAACGGTCTCAACTTTTCACCAGTTTGGTTTGCAGTTTTTGCGTTATGAGCTCATCCATACTCCGCTCAAGGGTAACTTCTCTATCATGGATAGCGATGATAGTAAGCGCCTACTTATGGAGCTGATGATGCGCGATAATTTATCAGGCGCAGAGAGCCGCGAGCTGGTGGGTAAAGCGATTAAGATGATCTCCGACTGGAAAAACGATCTGGTCGAGCCCGAGCAAGCGATGGAAACGCTCGATGATCCTGAAGATATGATTTTTGCGACGCTATATGCGCTTTATGAGCGTAACTTGCGGGCTTATAATGCCGTTGATTTTGATGATTTGATCGTGCTGCCAACCAAGATACTGCGTGAAAATCGCGAGCTGCGTGACAAGTGGCAAAACCGTATTCGCTATTTATTAGTCGACGAGTATCAAGATACCAATACCGCACAGTATGAAATGATTAAATATCTCGTTGGGCCGCAGGGACGCTTCACCGTGGTGGGCGATGATGACCAGTCTATCTACGCTTGGCGCGGTGCCAAACCTGAAAATATGGCGCTGCTCAAAGAAGACTTTCCAAAACTCAAAATCGTCATGCTTGAGCAAAATTACCGCTCTACCAGTCGTATCCTAACGTCAGCCAACGCGGTCATTACCCATAACGAGCATTTATTCGAGAAAAAACTATGGTCAGATAAAGGTGAAGGCGAAAAAATTCGCATTATTAACTGCCGCAATGACGATGATGAAGCCGAGCGTGTCGCCAAAGAGATCGCCACGCATAAACTGCGTTTTGGTAATGAGTGGGAAGACTAC
>Ga0208328_1000673_pt1 | contig 14280 bp, 15 predicted proteins | sample DeeseametaMP2633_FD_184170 | JGI IMG/M metagenome (GOLD analysis project Ga0208328, IMG submission 184170) | Marine microbial communities from the Deep Atlantic Ocean - MP2633 (SPAdes) | ecosystem: Environmental > Aquatic > Marine > Unclassified | place: Northeast of Antigua and Barbuda, North... | reverse complement strand
GGCGGGCGCACCCGGGCGAGCCAGTCGTGCACCGGGTTGGCGAAGGCCGCGGCGGGCGCGAAGGCGTCGCGCACCAGCGTGTCGAGCGTGGCGCGGAACTTGCGGCTCTCGACGTATTGCGCCACCGACCAGAGGTTGCCGCTGGCCCGGCGCGGCGCCCGCACCTGCGCCTCGATGATGGCGCAGAGCGCCGCGGGAGAGGTCGGCGCCCCGCCCCCCGACAGCGCCGAGACCTCGGGGCCGAGATAGGCGATGCGCTTGCCCGCCGAGACCTCGTTCATCGCCTGTTCGAGCATGTCGATCGAAGCCATTGCTCAGTCCTCCTCGGTCGAGAGCCGACGAGCGTCGACGGTGATCGGCAGGCTCGGCGCCTCGTCGAAGGCGGGCATCGCGAAGACCCAGCCGTTGGCGAGCTTGGCCCAGCCGCCCCAGAGCCCCTCCTTCTCGGTCTCGACGATCATCTCCTCGAGATCCTTCTTGGGCACGTAGGCCTCCATGCCCTTGAGCGTTTCGCGGATCATGACCTTCATTCGGCGACCTCCTTCACGGTGCGTGTGACGATGTGGGATTGCAGCGCCGAGGGGTCCTCGTCGCGCCGCTTCAGCTCTTCGGCGGGGATCAGCTCGCGTTCGCGCATGCCGACGATGCTGGCGCGGTCGACGAAATCCACGGCGTAGATGTAGAACTGCTGGAGGAACACGCCGATGTCGCGGACGTAGCCGACGTCGCCCTTGCGGACCACGGTCTCGCCGATCTCCTTGCCGGCCATGGTGCCGTCGTTCTTGATGTTCTTCTTCGAGATCACCTTGTCGCCGGGCATGTAGGCCGGGTCGCGGTAGACCTCGATCTCTCGGTCGTCGGTGGACATCAGGCGCCCTCCTTCAGCTGGGCGAGCCGCGCGGCGGCGGTCTCGCGGATGATGTCTTCGGGATCGTCGAGCAGCGCCGCCACGTCCTCGGTTCCACCCTGCTCGGCCACCGTGTGGCGCACCCGCATGTCGTCGTCGGCGACGAAGAGCGCCGGGCGCCGCAGCGCCGCCTCGCGCCGGACCAGCGGATCGGGATCGGCGCGGAAACGGTCGAGCCAGTCCGGCCCGATCCGCCGCGCCACGATGCGCCGGATCTCGGGGTCGGCATCGCCGAGCATCACCGGCAGCATCCCCGGCTCTGCCCGCCGCGCCACGATCGAGCGGACGTAGCTGTCCTCGTCGCGGGTCATCGGCAGCAGCTGGTCCCGCGGCAGCCGGTGGGCCACGGCGATGCGCACCCGGCGGTCGGGGTCATGGATCTTGCGCTCGGCGTGCTTGGGCGGCAGGCGCAGCACCGCCATCGCCCGCACCCCGGCGTCGAGGTCGGTGAGCAGCCGCGGCAGGCGGAACACCGAGGCCACCCGCGCGGCGTTCATGCGGGTCTCGAAATACGGGTGCGACAGGCACTCGTCGGCAAGGTCCGCGTTGAGCAGGAAGAACCGCTCGATGCGCTTGGCGTAGCGGTCGTGCACGCAGGCCCAGCCCAGACCGCACTGGCCGAGGTCGAGCCGGGCGCGGAAGCGGCAGGCGGCGCAGTCGAGCGCGGCGCCCAGCCAGTCCACCGGTGCGGGCCCCTCGGGCATCGGCTCAGGCCGGGACGCAGGTTTCGGGCACCGGGCAGACCTCGGCGCATTGCGGCTTGTCGTAGCTGCCCTTGCACTCGGTGCAGAGCTCGGGGTCGATGATGTAGGTCTCGCCGGTGAACGAGATGGCGGCGTTGGGGCATTCGAACTCGCAGGCGCCGCAGACGGTGCAGTTCGACTGGATGATTTGCAGGGACATCGCTGCTTCCTTGGCAAGGGTGGCGGACTTGGCAGGGTGGCTTGGAAAAATGGACCCGCGCCCGCCCCGGGAGCGAGGCGCGGGTCCGGGCGTCAGGCGGTTTCCCTGGCTATGGCGGGCAGACCCCGCTTGGCTCGGTAGACCGCCGAGACAGCCGTCTCGATGTACTCGAAGGCGTAGTCCTGGATCGCCTCGATCCCGGCCGCGGCAAGATCCTCGCGCGGGCAATCGCCGATCTTGGCGCAGAGGATGGTGTCGATGCCCTCCAGCGTCTTGATCACCAGCTCGAGCTTGTCCTCCTCGCCGTAGCCGCCGACGCAGTAGTTGTCACAGCGCCGGTGGGTGACGAAGCGGACGCCGGCGGCATCGACCTCGAATATCTGGAACTCGGTGGCGTGGCCGAAGTGCTGGTTGATGCGCCCGCCACCCTTGGTGGCGACCGCGACCAGCATCGCAGCGCTGTCCTCGGCCACGGCGGACACGGTCTCGGCCTGCGCCTCGGCGGCGGCGGCGCGCCGGTCCTCGCGCTCCTTGGCGACCCACTCCTTGTAGGTCTCGCGCTTGGCGGGATCGTAGGTCACCTCATCGGGCACGAGGTCCATGGTGAATTCCTGCCCACGGTCCTCGCCCAGAAGGCCCACCGCGTCGGCGCGGCACTGGCGGCAGTGCTTCATCAGGTTCGCCCCGCCCGCGCAGGCGTCCTGCAGCTTCTTCAGCTCGGCGGCGGTCGGGCCGCGCTGGCCCTCGAGCCCGAAGACGGTGCCGTGCTCGGGCGCCGAGATCAGCGGCATGATGTTGTGCAGGAAGGCACCGCGGCGCTTCACCTCCTTATTGACCTCGAGGAGGTGCTCGTCGTTGATGCCGGGGATCATCACCGAGTTCACCTTCACGAGGATGCCCCGCGCGTGCAGCAGGTCGAGCGACTCCATCTGCCGCTCGTGCAGGATCTGGCTGGCCTCGAGCCCGTGATGGCGCTTGTGCTGGTAGAAGATCCACGGGTAGATCTTCGTCCCCACCTCGGGGTCGATCATGTTGATGGTGAGCGTGACGTGGTCGATGTTCATGTCGAGCAGGTCGTCGACATGGTCGGGCAGCGACAGCCCGTTGGTCGAGAGGCAGAGCTTGATGTCCGGAAGCTGCTCCTGCACCAGCTTGAAGGTGGCGCGGGTCTTGCGCCAGTCATAGGCGCTGTCGCCCGGCCCCGCGATGCCCAGCACCGAGAGCTGCGGTATCTCGTTGGCGACCGCGATCACCTTTCGTGCGGCCTGCTCCGGGGTCAGCCGCTCGGAGACGACGCCGGGGCGACTTTCGTTGGCGCAGTCGTACTTGCGGTTGCAGTAGTTGCACTGGATGTTGCACGCGGGCGCGACGGCGACGTGCATCCTCGCGAAGTAGTGGTGCGCCTCCTCGGAGTAGCACGGGTGGTCCTTCACCTTCTCCCAGGTGGCCGGATCCATGTCTTCGGGCGCATCGGACGAGCCGCAGGACGACGAGGAGCAGCCCTCGGCTTCCATGGCCTTGGTCAGGCTGTCCTTCGATCCGACCGACAGGCCGTCGAGTGAGATGACATTGGCGGACATGCACGTTTCCTCGCTGTTGGTTCGGTCTGTTCCCGTTACCTCCAGCAAGGACCGTGCCATGCGCCCGCCCCGCCCCTGCTGGGGCGCGGGTCGCGGCTTTTGTCGGACAAGGAACAAAGCCGACAGACAAACGTCGGAAGGTCTCCGACATTGGGAATGATGTGGTCAAGGTCATTCCATAAAGGGAACATTTCATTCCAAGCCGGAAAGGCGCAAATACCGGTCATCGACCAAAAGGCGCCAGCAAGGCTCCCCCCGAAAAAGGACAAAAAAGACCGACCTTTCAAGATTCCCGCGCCTCGGCTCTGCAAGCGCCATCGCCATCGCCGCCCTGATCCTGAGGATCTCGCTCGCGCCTGCCTCAAGGACTTCGTCTTCACCCCGCCGGCGGCGCCGGGTACTTCCGCTTGCTCGGCCTGCCCGGCTGGACCGCCGATGCCACCATCGCCGCCGAGACGCTGGGCGGGGGCGCTTCGTCGTGCCGTCGGGGCCGGTCCTCGTCACTGAAGACCGAGCGGCCTCAGATCCGGCGCACCTCGATGCCGTGCTTCTGCAGCGCGTAGGCCACCTGTCGGGGCGTCATGCCCAGGAGACGCGCGGCCTTGGCCTGTACCCAGCCCGCCTCCTCCATGGCCGCGATAAGCTCTTCGCGGGCGGTGTTGGCGGTCTTGCGGCGCGGGAAGCTGTCGGCGGGATCGGCATAGCCCCGGTCGCGCTCGACCGGCGGCGCGGCGGGCGGTGGCGCGGAGGCGCGGACCGAGGGCGTCACCGCCCGTCCGATCGCCAGCCCGCCGATGGGCGACGAGCCTTCCTGCAGGCGCCAGAGCTCGGCCGAGAGACAGGATCCCTGCTGGCAGGCCAGCTCGTCGCCGAGCACGATCTCGCCATCGGAGAGCGCCGCCGCGCGGTTCACGCAGTTCTCGAGCTCGCGCACGTTGCCGGGGAAATTGCACTTGCAGATCGTCTCGAAGGCATCGGCGGCGAAGCGCACGTTGGTGCCGTTGGTGTCGTTGAACTTGTCGAGGAAGAGCTGCGCCAGCGGACGGATGTCGCCCTTGCGCTCGCGCAGGGGCGGCAGGAGGATCGGCACGACGCAGATGCGGAAATAGAGGTCGGCGCGGAACTCGCCCTTGGCCACCGCGTCCTCGAGATCGCGGTTGGTGGCGGCCACCAGCCGCACGTCGACCTTCATGGTGCGGGTGCCGCCGACCCGCTCGAACTCGCCCTCCTGCAGCACGCGCAGGAGCTTGGACTGGAAGGTCGGGCTGATCTCGCCGATCTCGTCGAGGAAGAGCGTGCCGCCGTCCGCCAGCTCGAACCGGCCCTTCTTGAGCGCGTTGGCTCCGGTGAACGAACCCTTCTCGTGTCCGAAGAGCTCGGACTCCAGCAGCGTCTCGGACAGGGCGGCGCAGTTCACCCGCACAAAGGGCTTGCGGGCCCGGTCCGACTGGGTGTGCACCGCGCGGGCGAACAGCTCCTTGCCGGTACCGCTCTCGCCGCGCAACAGGACCGGCGTGCGCGTCGGCGCCACGCGTTTCACCTGCGCCACGACCTCGGCGATGGCCTGGCTGTCGCCGATGATGCCCTCGAGCGACACGGGCTTTACCTTGTGGCCGTTCTGCTCGCGCACCGTCTGCAAAAGACGCCGTGTGTCCTCGAGCGCGCGCTCGCGGTCCTTGGCGATGCGGCGGCGGAAGCGCAGCGCCTGTTCCAGCAGCGAGGCCACCATGGTCAGCACCCGCACGTCGAGATCCGAGTGCCCCGCCCGGCGATCCTCGTGGCTGCGGTAGGCGCAAAGCACCCCCAGGACGAAATGGCTCCGCTCAGGGTCGCGCAGCGGCACCGCCACCAGCGTCTGCCCCTCGCCGCGAAGCCGCTGCGGCACCGCCTCGGGGCCGAACTCTTCGGCAAGGTCGAAGGACACCAGCGGCACGCCCGAGCGGAACACGATCCGCGCCACCTCGTCGGGGATGACCTCGGCCGGGTCGGCGTCCTTGTCGTGGACAAAGGCGGTGGCGGCGATGGTGTAGGGATTGACCCCGCCGCCATGCTCGGCCCCCGGCTCGGCCAGCAGCGCCAGCACCGCGTGCCGCAGGTCCAGGAACGACGACAGCACGTTGAGGATGTCGGGCACCACGTCGATGGGATCGGCGGCGGTGGCAAAGGTCTTGGCAATCTCGTAGACGGCATCGAGAGCGAGCCGGTCGGTTCCGGCGCCGCTGTACGGTGCCGCGGCGTTCTGGGCGGTGGTGGTCACGTCAGTCGCGGCATTGTTCATATGCAGACCCCTCCTTCACGCGGGTTTCCTCCCCCTTCCAGACGATGTCGGCCTTGCTCGGGAAGGGTCATGCGGCCCGGTCTTCCTCCGGGACGCACCCTGCCGATCGCATTCGGAGAGCTTAGCATCCCGTGGCGCCGCCGCCTGCCGCACGCGCGAAGCTTGGCATGCCAACCGCCGTATAACGCGCATTGTGACCACCGATGCGCAAGCTTTCGGCAGTTCGACACGCGAGACGGCACGAGAGCTCCGGATGTTCCGAAGCCCTCCGTTCGTGCGCGAACGAGACTGGACGAATCACGCTCCGATCGCCCTCCGCCGGCGCTCGTAGGACGAGCCGAGACCAAGGGTCGAGCGGTACTTCGCGACGGTGCGGCGGGCAATCTGCAGGCCCGAGCGCTGCGCCAGCATGACGATGGCATCGTCGCTGAGCGGGTCGCGCGGATCCTCGTCCTCGACCGCGCGCTGGACGAAATCCATCATGCTGTCGCGCGAGACGGCAACGCTGCCGGGCATGGTCGAGACCGGCCGCGAGAAGAAGGCCCGCAGCGGCAGGGCGCGGGTCGGCGTCTGGATCATCCGCCCCGACACCGCGCGGCTGATGGTCGAGGCATGCACCCTGAGCTCGGCCGCCACGTCGTCGAGCGTCAGCGGCACGAGGTAGGCCGTCCCCCGCTCGAGGAACCGCGCCTGCCGCGCCACCAGCACCGCGCCGGTGCGCAGCAGCGTGTCGCCGCGCCGCTCCAGCGCCAGCGAAAGCGCGCGCGCCTCGGCCAGCGCCTTGCGGCGCAGCTTGCGCGCCTCGCGGTCGGCGCGGTCGTCGCTGGCATGGTCCTCGCGTACGGTGATGGTGGGCGTGGTCGCGCGGTTGAGCTCGACCGTCCAGCCGTCCTCGCCACGGGTGGCGATCAGGTCCGGCGGGAACACCGGCACCGCCACGTGATCGTAGGCCAGCCCCGGCTTGGGGTTCAGGCCGCGGATCTGCCCCAGAATGTCGGGAATGTCGGAAACCTCGCAATCGCAGAGCTCGGCCAGCCGGGCGCGCCGCCCGTCCAGCATGTCGAGGTTGCGGATCAGCGTCTCGACCTCCCAGGTCAGCAGGTCGGCCTCGCGCGCCTGGATCAGCAGGCAGTCCGAGAGCGAGCGCGCGAACAGCCCCGCCGGCTCGAACCCCTGCAGCACCTCGAGCACCTGCTCGGCCTTGCGCAGCGGACAGCCGGCGACCAGCGCGATGGTCTCGAGCGGCTGCGACAGCCAGCCCGTGGGTTCGAGCGCCTCGGCAAAATGCAGCGCGATGAGATGGTCCGACGGCGTCGCGAAGGCGCGCTCGATCTGCTCGACCACGTGGGCCATCAGGCTCGGGCGGTCGGCGGCGACGGCGGCCACCGCGTCGAAATCCTCGCCACCGCGCGCCACGAAGGCGGCGGGCGGGCGGTAGGAGACATAGGGGTTGGCCTCGGCGCGCTCCTGGATGTGTTCGGAAAGATCGTTCGAGGCCATGCCGAGGATTGCGAGGGATTGCAGAAGCTGCCCCCCCATCTGCATCGTCTGGCTTTGCGAGATCGTCTGAACGAGTTCCATGTCTGTCAGTCTCTCATACGGTCGCGCGCCCGAAGCATGGCCGGGACGCGGCAGGACAAGGGTCGAAGGGTTGCGCCGCGCATTTGCGCAGCCGTCCGGCGACATGCCGAAGAAACGCGCCGCGCGGGCGTGTAAGGGGGTGTGTCAGGGGGCGCTCAGCGGGCACAGCGGCGCGCCTCCGGTCCGGGCAGGTAGGTGTAGGGCGGCGCCGGGTGGCCGTTCTCGGTCACCGAATGCACCCGGCCTGCCTGCAGAGTCACCACCTGCCCGCAGAGCCGCCGCACCTCCTCGGGGGCGTGACTGATGAAGATCATCGGTACGCGGGTGCGCTCCTGCACCTTGGCGATGAGGTCGAGCGTGCGCGCCTTGAGCCCGGGGTCGAGCGCCGAGACCGGCTCGTCGAGCAGCAGCAGGTCGGGCTCGGCCATGAGCGCGCGGGCGATGGCGACCCGTTGGCGCTCGCCGCCCGACAGCCGCCCCGGGCGCGCGCCCAGCAGCGCCCCGATGTCGAGCGCGGTGATGACCTCGTGCCAGAAGGCGGTGCCGGTGTTGCGGGCGCCATAGGCGAGGTTGCGGCGCACGGTCATGTGGGGAAAGAGCACGCCCTCCTGGAACACCACGCCGATGCCGCGCTGCGCCGGCGGGACGTTGAGGTTGCGGGTGCTGTCATAAAGCGGCCGCCCGTATAGCGAGATGCAGCCCTCGGTCGGGCGCGCGTGGCCGGCAAGGCAGGAGAACAGCGTCGACTTGCCAGAGCCCGAGCGCCCGATCAGCCCGATGATGCCCTGCGCCCGGAGCGCAAGGTCGATGTCGAGTGCGAAGCCGCCCTGACGGTGGCGGAGGTGGATCTCGATCATGCCAGCGCCCTCCCCGGCTGGACCCGCCGCGAGATCGCCTCGGAGGCCAGCAGCGCCGCCCCCGCAAGTGCCAGCGACAGCAGGCAGAGGCGCATGGCCTCGGCGTCGCCACCCGGGCTCTGGGTCACGGTGAAGAGCGCAAGCGGCAGGGTCTGGGTGCGGCCGGGAATGTTGCCCGCCAGCGTGATGGTCGCGCCGAACTCGCCCACGGCCCGAGCGAAGGCGAGCGTGATGCCGGTGAGGATGCCCGGCGACATCAGCGGCAGGGTGACGGTCAGGAAGATGCGCAGCTCGGAGGCACCGAGGCTGCGGGCGGCGCGGGCGTAGCGCGGGTCGATGGCCTCGGCCGACTGGCGGATGGCGCGCACCATGAGCGGGAAGCCCACCACGGCGCAGGCGATCACCACCGCCGCGCCGGAGAAGGCGATGCGGATCCCGAACCACGCCTCGAGCGCCGAGCCCACCGGCCCCCTGCGCCCAAAGACCACGAGCAGCAGGTAGCCCAGCACCACCGGCGGCAGCACCAGCGGCAGGTGGACCACGGCGTTGAGCAGCGCGTGGCCGGGGAAGCGACGGCTGCCGAGCAGCCAGCCCAGCCCCACGGCCAGCGGCAGCGACCAGAGCACCGCCAGCGCCGAGGCGTTGAGCGAGAGGGTCAGCGCCGAGGCTTCCATGGGGCTGAGGCCGAACATTGCTCAGGAGCCTCCGGCCACGGGCACGAAGCCGTGCCGGGTCAGGATGCGGGCGCCGTCGGGGCCCTGAAGGTAGGAGAGCAGCGCCTGCGCGCCGTCGGCATCGTCGCCCTGCCCGACCGGCGCAACAAGGTACTGGATCGGGCGATGGCTCTCGGCGGGGATCTCCCAGACCACGGTGACGCCGCTTTGTCCGGCGGCGTCGCTGCCGTAGACCAGCCCCAGCGCCGCCTCGCCCTGCGCCACGGCGGCAAGCGTCGCGGTGGTATTTCGGGTCGGCACGAAATGGCTTTCCACGTCGCCCCAGAGCCCCAGCGTCTCCATCGCCTCGCGGCCGTAGACCCCCACCGGCGCGACCTCGGGATCGGCCATGGCGAAGTTGTCGCCCGCGACCCGCGCGGCGATCCCGGAGGGCTCGAGCGGCGCCGCGCCCTCGGGGGCGATCAGCACCAGCGTGTTCGACATCAGCACCGCCACGTCCTCGGGCCGGACGATGCCCGCCTCCACGAGGTGGGTCATCCATTTGGGGTTTGCCGAAATGAAGAGATCCGCCGGCGCCCCCTGCTCGATCTGCCGGGCCAGCACGCCCGAGGCGCCGTAGCTCGTGACGGCGGCGATGCCGCTTTGCGCGATGCTGTCGTCCAGCGCCGCGCGGGTCGAGGCGGCGCCCAGCACCATGGGATCGGCCAGCGCCACCAGCGGCAGCGCGGCACCGAGGACGACAAGGAACAGCGGTTTCAACATCACGGGACTCCTTCAGGCGGGTTTGGCGATCGCGGTCGCGCTGCGGGTGACGGCGACCCAGGCGATCTCGCCGGTGCCCTTGCAGACCGTCCGGCAGGTGCCGCAGTGGGTGCAGCTGTCTGGGCGGAACTCGATCCGGTCGCCTGCGCCGAAGCGGAAGCAGGCGCCCGGGCAGATCCGGGTCAGGGCGCGCAGCGCGGCGCTGTCCTCGGCTCTGCGGCGAAGCTCGATGCGGACCTCGGCGGCGCGCGCGGCGACGCCGGAAAGGTACGAGCGGTCAGGTCGGCTGGGCATGGGTGCTCCTTGCGGCAGGGGCTCTGGCAGGGGCTCCGGCGACGGCCCGCGCCCGGTCAGGGCAAGGGCCGCGCGGGGTCATTCGGCAGAGAGGCGCAGCGTGTCGATCCCGACGAAACGGGCCTTCAGCTTCTCTTCCTCGTCGCGGAAGACCTTGAAGACCTTCTCCTTGAGCGGCGTGCTCTCGACAAAATCCGAATAGGCGCGCTTGAGCAGCTGGCGTGCCTCGAGGAACACCGTTTCCTCGTCCTGCCCGGCGAAATCGGCGTCGCGCAGGTAGGCGCCGAAACGCTTCATGATGTGCAGGCGCGAGACGTTCACCACCTCCTGCTCGTAGGGCAGCAGCAGGTAGGTGAAGATGTCCTCGGCCGAGGAGAGCTTCCAAATGTGGTCCAGAACGCCGGTTTCTTCGAAATCCTTGGGCATGGGGGTCTCCTGTTCGCGTTTGGGTCAGTTGAAGAGATCGGGGCGCAGGCCCGGGCGTTGGCCCGCCATGCGGGTGCGCGCCACGCATTGATCGGTGTGTTTCGCCAGCGCCTCGTCGCGGGCGGCGAGACGGGCCTCGAGAAAGGCGATGCGGTCGGCCAGGCGCGCCAGCGTGCGGCCCACCGGGTCGGGCATGAGGTGATGGTTGAGGTCGACCCGAAACGGGTCCGCGGACGGCGGGCGCTCGGCCTGCACGATGCGGGCGGGGATGCCGACCACGGTGGCACCCGCGGGCACCGGCTCGACCACCACCGAGTTCGCCCCGACGCGGGCGCCGCCCCCGACGAGGATCGAGCCCAGGATCTTGGCGCCCGCCCCCACCATGACGCCGTCGCCCAGCGTCGGGTGGCGCTTGCCGGGAGACCACGAGACGCCGCCCAGCGTGACACCGTGATAGAGCGTCACGTCGCGGCCCACCTCGGCGGTCTCGCCGATCACCACGCCGGCGCCGTGGTCGATGAAGAAGCCCGGGCCGATCTTCGCGCCGGGGTGGATGTCGATGCCGGTCACCATGCGCGCGAGGTACGAGACCACCCGCGCGATGCCGCGCCAGCCGCTCTGCCACAGGCTATGCGCCATGCGGTAGGCGACGATGGCGTGCAGACCGGGATAGGTGAGCGCGGTCTCGATCTTGCCGCGGGCGGCGGGGTCGCGGCCGCGAATGGCGGCGAAGTCGCTTCGGATCAACGCGAAGAGCCTCATTGCAGCACCTCCCGCCCGCGCGGTGTCAGCGCGATGAGCGGGCCGCACGAGACCCGGGCGACCATGGCTCTCAGGTCCTCGGGCGTGGCGGGGCGCTTGGCGCGGATCGCGTGTTCGCGCAGAAGCGGCTTGACCCGCAGCGCCATCTCGTCGGTGGCGGGCAGCCCCGCGGCGGCCAGCGCCGCGCGCAGTCCTGCGATGCCGGAGTGCTTGCCGATCACCAGCTGCCGCTCGCGCCCGAAACGGGCGGGCGCACAGCGCGGATCCTCGTAGGTGTCGGCCTGCTTGAGGATGGCGTCGACGTGGATTCCGGCCTCGTGGGCAAAGACCAGCGCGCCGGTGATCGGCTTCGACACCGACAGCGCCCGGCCCGAGGCCTGCGCCACGACCGCCGACAGGTCCGGCAGCGCGCAGAGGTTGAGCCCGGTGGCGATGCCGCCGGCCTCGAGCGCCGCCGCCACCTCTTCGAGGGCGGCATTGCCCGCGCGTTCGCCCAGCCCGTTCACCGTGACCGAGAGATGCGAGGCCCCTGCGAAGGCCGCCATCATGGTGTTGGCGGTGGCCATGCCGAAATCGTTGTGGGCGTGGATCTCGATGGGCAGCGCGATGCGGGAGGCCAGCTCCGCCACGAGGCGATAGGCGCTCATCGGGTCGAGGATGCCCAGCGTGTCGGCGACCCGGAAGCGGATCGCGCCCGCGGCAGCGGCGACCTCGGCCAGCCGCACGAGGAACTCGGGATCCGCGCGGCTGGCGTCCTCGGCCCCCACCGAGACCTCGAAGCCGCGGTCGGTGGCGCAATAGACCAGCGCCGCGGTCTCGCGCAGCGCCCAGTCCCGGTCGGCGCGCATCTTCCCGGCCAGTTGCCGGTCCGATGTCGGCACCGCGAAATGGATGCGCCGCGCGCCGGTCTTGGAGGCCATGTCGAGATCGTGCATCCGCAGCCGGCACCAGACCACCGGGGCCGCGGTCTCGAGCACGGCCATCACGGCGCGGATCTCGGCCACTTCCTCGTAGCCCATGGCGGCAATGCCGACCTCGATCTCGGCCACCCCCGCGCGGTCGAGCGCGCGGGCGATGTCCAGCTTTTCCTCCAGCGAGAAGGCCACCCCGGCCGTCTGCTCTCCGTCGCGGAGCGTCGTGTCGCAGATCGTCACGGGCGGGGTCGCGCGGGTCGTGTCGAACAGCTCGGGGCGCATGGCCGGATCTCCTCAGGCGTATTCTGGGTTGAAGCCGTCCGGCTGGGCGCCGTCGGCGGACCAGAAGGGCGACATTTCGCGCAGACCCGAAATGATGCCGGGCATCACCTCGAGCACCCGGTCGACATCCGCCTCGGTGGTCTCGCGCGAGAGCGAGAAGCGGATGGCGCCGTGGGCGGCGGTGAAGGGAATGTCCATCGCGCGCAGCACGTGGCTGGGTTCGAGCGAGCCGCTGGTGCAGGCGGACCCCGACGAGGCCGCGATGCCCGCCTGGTTGAGCTTGAGCAGGATCGCCTCGCCCTCGATGAACTCGAAGGCCACGGTGGCGGTGTTGGGCAGCCGGTCGAGCGGGTCGCCGGTCACGAAACAATGGCCGATCTGCTGCACCAGCCCCTTCTCGAGCCGGTCGCGCAGCGCCGCCATGCGGGCCCCGTCCTCGGCCATGGTGGCCAGCGTCATCTCGGCCGCCTTGCCGAGGCCGATGATGGCGGGGGCGTTCTCGGTCCCGGCCCGGCGTCCGCGCTCCTGATGGCCGCCGCGCAGCAGCGGACGGAAGCGGGTGCCCTTGCGCAGGTAGAGCGCGCCGAGCCCTTTCGGCCCGTGGAACTTGTGCGACGACAGCGACAGCATGTCGATCTCGGTGGTCTTGAGGTCGATCGGAACCTTGCCCACCGCCTGCACCGCGTCGGTGTGGAAGAGCGCGCCGACCTCGTGGGCAAGCTCGGCCAGTCCGTCGACCGGGAAGATCGTGCCGGTTTCGTTGTTGGCCCACATGAAGCTCACGATGGCGACCTTCTCGGAGAGCGCCGCGCGGTAGGCGTCGATGTCGAGCCGGCCCTGCCGGTCCACCGGGATGCGGTGCACCTTGACGCCCTCGTGCTTCTCGAGCCAGTCGCAGAGCGTCAGGATCGCCGGGTGCTCGACCGCCGAGGTGATGACCTCGTCCCGGCCGGGCATCACCTGAAGCGCCGAGCGGATGGCGGTATTGTTGGATTCCGTGCCGCCCGAGGTGAAGACGATCTCGTGGTCGAACTCGGCGCCGATCAGCGCCTGCAGCGACCGCCGCGCCTGGCGCAGGGCGCCGCCCACCTCGGAGCCGAAGGCGTGGATCGACGAGGCGTTGCCGAACTGCTCGGTGAAATAGGGCAGCATGGCCTCGACGACCTCGGGGAAGACCCGGGTGGTGGCGTTGTTGTCGAGATAGACGGGGGGAAGAGCCATGTCCTTCATCTCGCGACCTCCTTATGCGCGGGCCACGGGCATGACCCGCACCGGGCGCCCGAGGGTTTCGGTGATCTTCCGGGCGATGCCGCCAAGGGTGCTGGCGGCGAGCTGGCAGCCCGAGCAGGCGCCGACGAGGTTGACCAGCACGAGGCTGCCCTCCATGTCGACCAGCTCGACGTCGCCACCGTCGCGGCGGAAGGTGGGGCGCATCTCGTCGATGATCTTAGACACCACGATGGCCTCGCGCGCAGCACTCATGCCCGAGGGCGCGGCGGCGGGCGCAGGTGCCGGAGCGGGCGCAGGAGCCGTGGCCACGGCCACCGGTGCCGCCGCGGCCACCGGCATGGCGATCTGGATGGGGGCCGAGGGCTGGGCGGGCGGCATCGGCGCGGGGGCGGCATCGGGGATCACGAAGCCCTGCGCCTTCTTCGCCTTCGGCTTGGGAGCGGAGCCGAAGACATAGGCCTCTTCCGCCTTGATGAGGCCCTCGGCCACCATCTCGGTGTTGACGTCGGCCAGCAGCTCTTCGAGCGGCTCGCGGCAGGAGTTACAGCCGCCGCCCGCCTTGGTGTAGAAGGTCACCATCTCGAGCGTGGTCAGCTTGTTGGTGCGGATGGCGCGTTCGATCATCCCCGCATCGACACCGAAGCACTTGCAGATCAGCGCGCCTTCCTCGTGGTCGTCGTCTTCGAGCTCTTCGCCGGTATAGGCAGCGACGGCGGCGTGCAGCGCCTCCTGCCCCATGACCGAGCAGTGCATCTTCTCGGGCGGCAGGCCGTCGAGGAAGTCAGCGATGTCCTGGTTGGTGAGCGTCTTCGCCTCGGCAATGGTCTTGC
>Ga0208328_1000670_pt1 | contig 14342 bp, 12 predicted proteins | sample DeeseametaMP2633_FD_184170 | JGI IMG/M metagenome (GOLD analysis project Ga0208328, IMG submission 184170) | Marine microbial communities from the Deep Atlantic Ocean - MP2633 (SPAdes) | ecosystem: Environmental > Aquatic > Marine > Unclassified | place: Northeast of Antigua and Barbuda, North... | reverse complement strand
GGACGTCCAGGCTGGAAAGGGAACACCGTGGGTTCGGTCATCAAGAAGCGCCGCAAGCGCATGGCCAAGAAGAAGCACCGCAAGCTGCTGAAGAAGACGCGCGTCCAGCGTCGCAAGCTCGGCAAGTGAGCCGCGGCGGACGTCGGCGCCGCTGAGGTCCTCGACCCAGCACCGCTGACGCCCCGCTCCCTCACCTGCTCCACCCGGGCGACGCCGCTCGGGTGGCATCGGTCCACCGTCGGATGCGCCCTCGGGGCGCTTCTCAAGCCGGAGGCGGCATGGGGAAGGTCGTACTCGTCACCGGGGTCTCGCGAGACCTCGGTCGCAAGTTCGCGCGCACCCTGGCCGCCGACCCCGAGGTGGACCGGGTCATCGGTGTCGACGTGGTCCCGCCCCGGGGCGACATCGGCGCCGTCTCGTTCGTGCGGGCCGACATCCGCAACCCGGTGATCGCCAAGGTGATCGCCAAGGAGGACGTCGACACCGTCGTCCACATGAGCGTCATCGCCACCCCCGGCACGGCCGGCGGGCGGAACACGATGAAGGAGCTCAACGTCATCGGGACGATGCAGCTGCTCGCCGCCTGCCAGCGCGCCGCCAGCCTGCAGCACCTGGTCGTGAAGTCGACGACCACCGTCTACGGCGCCAGCAGCCGCGACCCCGCGATGTTCACCGAGGACATGCAGCCGCGACGGGCGCCCCGCTCGGGGTACGCCAAGGACGTCGCCGAGATCGAGGGCTACGTCCGTGGCTTCGCGCGCCGGCGCCCCGACGTCCGGGTCACCACGCTGCGCTGCGCCAACGTGCTCGGCCCCGCGGTGGTCAGCCCGCTGACCTCCTACCTGCGGCTCCCCGTCGTCCCGACCGTCCTCGGGTACGACGCCCGGTTGCAGGTCCTGCACGAGCGCGACCTCTACGGGGTGCTCCAGCACGCCGTGCGCGCCGACGTCGCCGGCACCTTCAACGTCGCCGGTGACGGCATCCTCATGCTCTCCCAGGCGCTGCGGCGCCTCCAGCGGCCCACGGTCTCCATGCCCGGCTTCGCCGTCGGCCGCGTCGGCAACCTCCTGCGCCAGGCGCGGGTGGCCGACTTCTCCCCCGAGCAGCTGGGCTTCCTCACCTACGGCCGGGGCGTCGACACTACCCGGATGCGTGCCGAGCTCGGCTTCGAGCCGACCATGACCACCGCCGAGACGTTCGCCGACTTCGCCACCACGCTGACCCCCACGGGCGGTCGCACCGAGCGCGTGCTGGCCGGCCTGGCCCAGGCGCTGCCGGAGGTCGAGGGCCCCGCCCCGGCGCCCCTCGACGCGGCCGGCGACGCCCAGCCCGCCCCCCGGCGACCCCGCGCGGTCGCCGCCGCGCGCGAAGGAGCAGACCATGGGTGACGCCGAGATCATCCCGATCGGCACCCGCGGCCGCCCCGGGCGCGGCACCGGCAAGCAGCCGTCCTCCGCGGCGCGCGACCTGGCCGGGGGCAAGGGCCCCGTGGCCCGACCGGCCACCCGGCGTACCCCGGGGACGGGGGAGGCAGGGGAGCCGGTCGAGGAGACCGTCGCTCCCGACGCCGGCCCCCCGTCGCAGGACACGGCGCAGGCCGCCACCCACGCGACGTCCGGTGAGAGCCGGGCCGAGACCCCGCCGCGGCCCGCCGCCCGCACCCGGGACCGGCACCCCCGCGGCGGCATCCCCGCCGCCGACCTGATGGCGGCCTTCCAGGTCGCCGCCCGCGAGGTCTTCGGCGAGGAGTGGGAGGTCCAGCTCGCCCGGTTCCTCGCGTTCCTGCGTCGCCGGGTCACCGGCGACTACGCCGTCGACGAGTACGGCTTCGACCAGGAGGTCACCCAGCGGTTCTTCATGGCCGCGCTGCGCCCCATCGCGCAGAAGTGGTTCCGCATCGAGGTGCGCGGCATCGAGAACATCCCCACCGACGGCGGTGCGCTGGTGGTCTCCAACCACTCCGGCACGGTGCCCGTCGACGGCCTGATGACGATGGTCTCGATCCACGACCACGCCGGCCGCTTCCTGCGCCCGCTCGGCGCGGACCTGGTCTTCAAGATGCCGATCGTCTCCACGATGGCCCGCAAGGGCGGCGCGACCCTGGCCTGCAACGAGGACGCCGAGCGGATGCTGCGCGGCGGCGAGCTGGTGGGCGTGTGGCCCGAGGGCTTCAAGGGCATCGGCAAGCCCTACGCCGAGCGCTACAAGCTCCAGCGCTTCGGCCGCGGCGGCTTCGTCTCCGCGGCCATCCGCACCGGTGTGCCGATCGTGCCGCTCTCGGTGGTGGGCGCGGAGGAGATCTACCCGCTCGTCGGCAACATCCCCTCCCTGGCGCGGCTGCTCGGGGTGCCCTACATCCCGATCACCCCGACCTTCCCGCTGCTCGGCCCGCTCGGCCTCGTGCCGCTGCCGTCGAAGTGGCTGCTGGAGTTCGGTGAGCCGATCCGCACCGACGAGTACGACGAGGGTGCCGCCGACGACCCGATGCTGGTCTTCAACGTCACCGACCAGGTGCGCGAGACGATCCAGCAGAAGCTCTACACGCTGCTCATGGAGCGGGAGTCGGTCTTCCGCTGATCCCCCGGCCCGCCCACGACGGTGCGCGGTGAGGTGCTCGCGGCGCGAGCAGCGCGACCGGCGGCTGGTGCAGGAGCGTCGGCGACGAGCCTGGAGACCCGGCCGGGGGCCGGGGGAGGGCGCAGGCCCTACTGCTTCTTGGTGCCGCCGGGGTTGAGCAGGTCGTCGACGAGCTCGAGCACCGGGTCGGTGATGCCGGTGATCGGGTTCTCGGTGCCCGGGCCGGAGGCGGGGGTGCCGGTGTCGCCACCGGTGCCACCGAGCAGGGTGCCGTCACCGAGGCCGCCGAGCGGCTCGTCGTCCTTGTCGTCGCCCTTGCCGCCGCCGTCCGAGCCGGTCGGGGGCTGGAGGATGCTCGGGCTGCCCGGCGTGGCGGAGGGCGGCGGGTCGGCCTGCGGGCGCGGGCCGGAGCCACCCTTGACCGGCGCCGCCGGGCTGGTGGCCGCGGGCGCGTCGGCGACCGGGGTGGTCGCGGTCGGGTTGAGCAGGGTGCCGACGACGTCCTCGGCCGCCTGCACCAGGAAGCGCGGGATCCGGCTGATCTGCTCGCCGGTGCAGGTCGGGCACAGCGAGATGGTCGTCTGGGCGATCTCCGCGAGCAGCTCACCGGCGGCGACGAGCGCCTGCTGGGCGGCGGCCGGGAGGATGGCGGAGAGCTCCTCGAGCGTGGCGAGGCTCTGCGCGGTGAAGTCCTGGAGCTCGACGATCGAGGTCTCGGTGCCGGTCTCGGTGTAGTCGGCCAGCAGCAGGTCGGAGGCCTCGGTCGCCTGCTCGGAGAACGCCTCGAGGGTGTCCTCGATGGCCACGAGGTCCTGGCCCTGCTCGGAGCGGGTCAGCTGGTCGATCTCGGCGAGGCGGCCGCGGGCGTTGGCCAGCAGCGAGGAGCCCTTCGAGGCGTCGTCGACGCGCACGCCGGTCTGGGCGTTCTCCAGGGCCCGCTTGAGCGGGTAGAGCACGTCACCGGGCAGGGCGGTCTGCGCGGCCACGGCCATCGAGGTGGTGGCGCCGAGGATGGCGACACCGCCGACGGCGATGGCCAGCCGCCGCTCGCGCGGGGTACGACGCTGGGTGACCGTGAGCCGGTCGGCCGGCGTGGGCGTGACCTGCACGAGCTCCTGGGCCGCTGCGGTCATCAGGCGCGAGCGCAGGTCCGCGACGAACTCGGGGCGGGCCTCGGGGGCCGGCGCGGTGCGCAGGGTCCCGACGACCTCGAGCAGCTCGGCGAAGCGCGCGTCCTCGACCCGCTGGCCCGAGGCGGCGGCCTCGACCAGGGAGTCGAACTCGTCGGCGCGTCGTCGCGCCGAGAACACGGGGCTCATCGCTGCTGTCCTGTCGTCGTGTCGGAGATCGGGTGGTCGGGGCCGTGGTGGCCCGACACCTGCCTCAACGACCGGTCGACGGGGCGGGTTACGGGGTGTGATGCACGATTCATCCACCGTTCAGGAACGGGTCGGTAACAGCCGTGGCCGGTGGTGGCGACGCTGCGGCGCGGGGCGCTCATCGCAGACCCTCGGGCATCAGCTTGGCCAGGTTGCGCACCCCGCGCAGCTGCAGCTGCTTGACCGCGCCGTCGGAGCGACCCAGCACCGCGGCGGTCTCGGCGATGCTCATGCCCTGCAGGAAGCGCATGACCAGGCAGTCGCGCTGCTCGTCGGGCAGCTCGGTGAGCGCTTTGAGCAGGATCTCGTTGGTGAGCCCGGCGAGCACTTTGGACTCGGGGCCCTCGGTGGCGTCGTCGTGCTGGCCCATGTCCTCGGTGGTCATCTCGAGGCGGGTGCGGCCGGCCTTGAAGTGGTCGGTCGCGAGGTTGCGGGCGATGGTCATCAGCCAGGCGCCGAAGTCCTTGCCCTGCCAGCGGAAGTTCTGCATCGAGCGCAGCGCCCGGAAGAAGGTCTCCGAGGTGAGGTCCTCGGCCAGCGCGCTGGAGCGGGTCCGGTAGAAGAGGAACCGGTAGACCGAGGGCTGGTAGTGGTCGTAGAGCAGGCCGAAGGCGTCGGAGTCGCCGGTGCGGGCCAGCTCGACGAGCGCGATCAGCCGCTGACGGTCGGCCGCGTCGTCCTCCGACGACGCGGCGAGGTCGGAGTCGCCGTACCCGCCGCCGTCGGTGCCGACGCTGGTGCGCGCGTCGTCGTCGGCCACGGCCTCGGCGAACAGGCCGAGGAACCGGCGTGCGGTGGTGTCGTGGGGCAGGGGCGCACCGCCGGCCAGCGCCGGCGTGGGACCCGCCGCGCCCGCGAACGGGTCGGCGAGGGCGTGGGCGACCAGGGAGCGCAGGGCGTCGAGCCCGCGCACGACCTGCTCGGCGTGCAACGCCATTGGTGAACCCTCCCGTTGTGCTCCCCCCATGAAGCCCGATGAGCGTACGACGTCAGCACGGGACGTGGAACACGTTCGGTGAAAACGTCACACCTGTGCACCGAGCCCTCGCCTGGCTGCTTGACTCCGGTCCAGACCAGTGCCGGGGGCCGTGACCACGCCGTGACCCGGCCGTGACCGGTCAGCCGGGGTCAGCCGGGGTCGGCCGGGGGAGGCCGGGGTCGGCCGGGGGGCGTCGCGCTCAGCGCCGCCGGCGCAGTGCGACCCCCGCGGCCACCGTGCCGCTGACCGCGCCCGCGGCCGCGCCGACGACCAGGCCGGCCCGGGCGGCCTTGCGTCCGGTGCGGTAGTCGCGCACCCGCCAGCCCTGCTCCTTGGCGTGGTGGCGCAGCCGGCCGTCGGGGTTGATCGCGACCGGGTCGCCGACCAGGGAGAGCATCGGCAGGTCGTTGTAGGAGTCGGAGTACGCCGAGCAGCGGGTCAGGTCGAGGCCCTCGCGGGCCGCGAGCGCCTTGATGGCCTCCGCCTTCGCGGGGCCGTGCAGCATGTCGCCGACCAGCCGGCCGGTGTACACGCCGTCCTGGTGCTCGGCCACGGTGCCCATGGCGCCGGTCAGCCCGAGGCGCCGGGCGATGATCTGGGCGATCTCGATCGGGGCGGCGGTGACCAGCCAGACCCGTTGGCCCTGGTCGAGGTGCAGCTGGGCCTGGGCGCGGGTGCCCGGCCAGATGCGGTGCGCCATGCCCTCGTCGAAGATCTCCTCGCCGAGCTCCTCGAGCTCGGTGACGGTGTGGCCGGCGATGAAGCCGAGCGCGGAGTTGCGTGCCTCCGCCACGTGCTCGGGGTCCTCCACGCCGACGACCCGGAAGTAGGCCTGCTTCCACGCCGCGCCGACGATCTCGCGGGTGGTGAAGAACTTGCGGCGGTGCAGGCCGCGCGCGAGGTGGAAGATGCTCGCGCCCTGCATGATCGTGTTGTCGACGTCGAAGAAAGCCGCCGAGGTCGGGTCCGCGGGGGTGTCGAGCGCCGCCTCCACCTCCGCCGCCGACGCCGCGGCCTCGCCGGCCAGGACGGAGCGCTGGCGGAGGTCGGGAAGGGTGCGACGAGCAGGCGGGGTCACCCGGCCCAGCCTAGGCGCTCGGACCGGCCGCGCGCAGGGGTGGCGCTGTGCCAAGATCGAACGCATGTCCCAGGACGGAACAGCCGACCGTGCCACTGCTCCTGCGGCCCCTGCGACACCCGCGCTGCCACCCGACGCCACCCTCGCCGACCTCGTCCCCGCGGCCGCCGCGCAGGACGCCGGGGCGACGGCGCTCGTCCACGGCTCGACCCGCCTGACCTGGGGCGAGCTGGAGGAGGAGGTCTCCCGCGTCGCCCACGGGCTGGTCGCCGCGGGGGTCGTCGCCGGGCACCGCGTCGCCCTCGCGATGGCCAACCGCCCCGAGATGGTGGTCGCCTACCTCGCCGTCCTGCGCGTGCAGGCCGTCGCCGTCCCGCTCAACCCCCGCGCGACCGCCGAGGAGGTCGCGCGGATGCTCGCCGACTCCGGTGCGCGGATGGTCCTCGCCGACGAGGTCGCGGTCGACGTGGTGCGCACGGGCGTCGCGCGCCTGGAGACCGAGCTGTCGGGGGCCACGGACCGGCCCGGCGGGACGCTGCCGGCCGCGCTGCTCCAGCGCGCCGTCGTACCCCGCGTCGTCGTGGCAGGGACCACGCTGCGACCCGGTGAGCGCTCCTATGACCACCTGCGCGCCGAGCGCGGCCGTGAGCACCCGCCTCTCGTGGACCCCGAGCGGCTGGCGACGCTGCTCTACACCAGCGGCGCCTCCGGGCGACCGCGTGCGGTGATGCTGAGCCACCGGGCGCTGCTGGCCAACGTCGAGCAGGTCGCCGGCGTCGAGCCGACCATGATCGGCCCCGGCGACGTGGTCCTCGGTGCGCTGCCGCTCTTCCACGTCTACGGCCTCAACGCCGTCCTCGGCGGGGTCCTGCGGCACCGGGCGACCCTCGTGCTGGTCGACGCCTACGACCCCGAGGTCGTGCTCGACCTGGTGGCCGCCGAGCGCGTGAGCGTCCTGCCGATCGCCCCGACGGTCATCGGGCACGTGCTCGGGCGCGAGCGGCTGGCCGAGCGCCTGGCCACGGTGCGGCTGGTCCTCTCCGGCTCCGCGCCGCTGGACCCCGACCAGGTGGTGGCCTTCCACGAGGCGACCGGGATCCCGGTGCACCAGGGCTACGGGCTGACCGAGGCCGCGCCCGTGGTGACCAGCACCCTGGGCGTCCCCGCCGCGCCGGCCGACGGGCAGGAGGTCGTCCACCACGGGGGCTCGGAGGCGGGCCCGGAGGAGGGTGCGGAGGAGAGCCGGGTGCCGGCGGGTCAGCCCGACCCCCGCTCGGTCGGCACCGCGCTGCCGGGCATCGAGATCCGGCTCGTCGACGACCACGGCCAGACCCCCCTGCAGGGTGACCCGGGCCAGGTGAGCATCCGCGGGGCCAACCTCTTCAGCGGCTACTGGCCCGACGGCGACGACGCCCCCGACGAGGACGGGTGGTGGGCCACCGGTGACGTGGGGTTCCTGGCGCCGGACGGGCAGCTCTTCCTGGTCGACCGGGTCAAGGAGCTGGTCATCGTCAGCGGGTTCAGCGTCTACCCCACCGAGATCGAGGACGTCGTGGCCGAGGTGCCCGGTGTGCGCGAGGTCGCGGTCATCGGGGTCCCCGACGACGACACCGGCGAGGCGGTCGTCGCCTACGTCGTGGCGCCCGACCAGGACCCGGCCACGGTCGGGGCCGCGGTGCGGGCACGCTGCGTCGTACGCCTGGCGCGGTTCAAGCAGCCGCGCCGGGTCGAGGTCGTCGACGCCCTGCCGCACACGGTGACCGGCAAGGTCCGGAAGGGCTCGCTGCGCGCCGCCGAGCGGCGCCGGGACCTGGAGCTGCTGTGAGCGCGGCGCCCCGGGTCCGGCTCTACTCCCGCCCCGGCTGCCACCTGTGCGACGACGCCCGGGTGGTCATCGCCGCGGTGTGCGCGGAGCTGGGGGAGACCTTCGAGGAGGTCTCGATCGACGACGACCCCGCCCTGTGCGAGCGCTTCGGGGAGGAGATCCCCGTGACCTTCGTCGACGGTCGCCAGCACGACTTCTGGCGGGTCTCCGCCGACCGCCTCCGCACGGCGCTCACCGCCGGCTGAGCCCGGGGACCGTCCAGCGGGCCGGGGACGGGCCCGACGGCGCGTGCGGCCCCTTACACCCTGGGAGGGGTCTCGCGCGACCCGGGCGACGTGGCCTGCGCCACGTGTGCTAGCGCCTCTCCTGCTCGTTTTGTTCTCCCGTTCACAAACTCCTACAGTGAACGGGCCGTCGCGGTCGCGAGGGCCGCGCCGGGCCCCGGCCGACCCCCCTTCCGACTCCCACCCGTGACGGCTGGGCTGGAGAGCGAGCAGTGACCGAACGGACCCCCACCGAGGCGGCACGGGACATCCCCGAGGCCACCGTCGCCCGGTTGCCCGTCTACCTGCGGGCACTGACCTCGTTGGCCGAGTCCGGCACCCCCACCTGCTCCAGCGAGGAGCTCGCCAGCGCGGCCGGCGTCAACAGCGCCAAGCTGCGCAAGGACCTCTCCTACCTCGGCAGCTACGGCACCCGCGGTGTCGGCTACGACGTCGAGTACCTCCGCTACCAGATCGCCCGCGAGATCGGCGTGACCCACGACTGGCCCGTCGTCATCGTCGGCATCGGCAACCTCGGTCACGCACTGGCCAACTTCTCCGGCTTCCGCAGCCGCGGCTTCCGCGTCGTGGCGCTGCTCGACGCCGACCCCGGCCGGCACCGCGAGCAGGTCGCCGGCATCGACGTGCGGCCCTTCAGCGACCTGGCCTCGATCGTCGAGGTGCAGGGCGTGGCGATCGGCGTCATCTCGACCCCGGCGCACGCCGCCCAGGACGTCGCCGACGCGATGGTGTCGGCCGGCATCAGCAGCATCCTGAACTTCGCGCCGCAGGTCCTCGCGGTGCCCGAGGGCGTCGACGTGCGCAAGGTCGACCTCTCCATCGAGCTGCAGATCCTGGCCTACCACCAGCAGCGCAAGGCCTCGACCGCCGACCCGGGGCCGGTGGCCCTCGACGGCGTCGGCGACGCCGAGGGTCTGGACGACCTCGACGGCCGAGTGGAGGCGCCGGCATGAGCGTGCTGATCGTGGGCGTGTCCCACAACTCCGCCCCCGTCTCGCTGCTGGAGCGGCTCGCCGCCCCGGGCGCCGACTCGGTGCACAAGCTGGTCGCCGACGCCGCCGGCTGCGCCCACGTCGCCGAGGCGACGGTCATCTCCACCTGCAACCGCCTGGAGATCTACGCCGACGTCGAGCGCTTCCACGGCTCGGTCGAGCAGCTCTCCACCCTGCTGGTGCAGCGCTCCGGCGTCTCCACCGAGGCGCTGCTCCCGCACCTGTACGTCCACTACGACGACGGCGCGGTCGCCCACCTCTTCCAGGTCGCCGCCGGGCTCGACTCGATGGCCGTCGGCGAGGGCCAGATCCTCGGCCAGACCCGCGAGGCACTGCGGGTCGGCCAGGAGCTCGGCACCGTGGGGCCCGCCCTCAACGGGCTGTTCCAGCAGGCGCTGCGCGTGGGCAAGCGCACGCGCGCCGAGACCGGCATCGACCGGGCCGCCCCCTCGCTGGTGACCGCCGCGCTCGACCGCGCCCGGCCCGTACTCGGCGACGTCGCCGGCCGCTCCGTCGCCGTGCTCGGGGCCGGGGCGATGGCCGGGCTGGCCACCGCCACGGTCTCGCGCCTGGGCGCCGACGACATCGTCGTCCTCAACCGCACGCCGGAGCGCGCCGCCCGCCTCGCCGCGGAGTACGCCGGCCGCCCCGCGCCCGTGGACTCGCTGGCCTCCGAGCTGGCCGGGGTGGACCTGCTCATCACCTGCACCGGCGCCACCGGCGTCCAGGTCGACGCCGACCTGGTCCGCGCCGCCCGCCCCGACGGGCGCCCGCTGGCCATCATCGACCTCGCGCTGCCCCACGACGTCGACCCGGCCGCCGCCGAGCTGCCCGGCGTCACCCTGGTCAACCTCGCCGGGCTCGCCGCGGGCCTGCACGAGTCCGAGGCCGGGGTCGAGATCGCCGCCGTCCGCGCGATCGTGACCGAGGAGGTCTCGGCCTTCCTCACCGCGCGCCGTCAGGCCAGCGTCACCCCGACCGTCGTCGCCCTGCGCTCGATGGCCACCTCGGTGGTCGACGCGGAGATGACCCGCCTCGACGGTCGGCTGCCCGACCTCGACCCCACCGTGCGGGCCGAGGTGCTCCACGCCGTACGCCGCGTCGCCGACAAGCTGCTCCACGAGCCCACCGTGCGCGTGCGCGAGCTGGCCAACGAGACCGGCGCGGTCTCCTACGCAGCCGCGCTGGCCGAGCTGTTCGCGCTCGACCCCGACGCCGTCACCGCGGTCACCAGCCCCACCGTGCCCGAGGAGAAGAGCCGATGAGCGCCCCGACCTCCCGCACCGTCCGCGTCGGCACCCGACGCTCCCTGCTCGCGACCACCCAGTCCGGCCACGTCGCGGACATGGTCCAGGGGCTGGGTCTGACCACCGAGCTGGTCGAGATCACCACCGACGGTGACCGCAGCCAGGCCGCCGGCACCCCCCTGGTCGGCAGCGCCACGACGGGGGTGTTCGTCAGCGCCCTGCGCGACGCGCTCCTCGCCGGCGAGGTCGACCTCGCGGTGCACTCGCTCAAGGACCTGCCGACCTACCCCTGCGAGGGCGTGACGCTGGTCGTGGTCCCCCCGCGTGAGGACCCCCGCGACGTCGTCGTCGCCCGCGACGGGCTGACCCTCGGCGAGCTGCCGGTCGGCTCCCGGGTCGGCACCGGCTCGCCGCGGCGCGAGGCCCAGCTGCACGCGCTGGGCCTGGGGCTGGAAGTCGTCCCGATCCGCGGCAACGTCGACACCCGCATCCGCGCCGTGCGCGAGGGCACCGTCGACGCCGTGCTGCTGGCCCGCGCCGGCCTGGCCCGGATCGGGCGGGTCGAGGAGGCCACCGAGGTCCTCGACCCGCTGCAGCTGCTCCCCGCACCCGGTCAGGGTGCCCTGGCCGTCGAGTGCCGCAGCGACGACACCGACCTGCTCGAGGCGCTCGCCGTCCTCGACGACCCGCGCACCCGCGCGGCCGTCGACGCCGAGCGTGCGGTGCTCGCGACCCTCGAGGGCGGCTGCTCCGCGCCGATCGGGGCGCTCGCGGAGATCGTCGAGGGGGAGGACGAGGAAGAGTTGTGGGTGCGCGCGATCGCGTTGTCACCCGATGGGGCGCTCTCGGTGCGGATGTCCGCCACCGGCTCGCCTGCCGACGCCCACGGCGTCGGTGCCCGTCTGGCGCAGGAGATGCTCGCCGACGGGGCAGGACAGCTGGGCCAGCCAGGTCCGGCCATCGAATCAGGACAGGTGCCACAAGCATGACCCGAGGCAAGACCACCGCTCGAAGCGAAACCCCCACCACCGCCCGCGTCGGCTGGGTGTCGTTCGTGGGCGCCGGCCCCGGCGACCCCGAGCTGCTGACCGTCCGCGCCGTCGAGCTGCTCAAGCAGGCCGAGGTCGTCGTCACCGAGTCACCCGAGCACGCCGAGCTCGTGCGTCGCGTGGTCGGTGTCGACGTCGCCGACGAGACCGCCGGCCCCGAGATCGTGGACGGCGGCTTCGGCGAGGACGGCCAGCCGCTGACCCACGCCGCCCGCGCCAAGGTCGTGGTCAAGCACGCCAAGAAGGGCGGGCGGGTCGTCCGGCTGATGACCGGCGACCCCTTCACCTACGCCTCGGGGCCCGAGGAGGCCCAGGCCTGCGCCAAGGCCTGCATCGGCTTCGAGATCGTCCCCGGCATCTCCTCGGTCGCCGGCGTCCCGGCGTACGCCGGCATCCCGCTGACCAGCAAGGACCACCGCGAGGTCGCCGTGGTGACCTGCGACGGCACCGTCGACTGGAGCCGCTACGCCGACGAGCGCACCCTGGTGCTGCTCTCCGGCGTCGGCCAGATCGGCGAGATCGCCAAGCAGCTCGTCGCGGCCGGCCGGCCGGCCACCACCCCGGTCGCCGTGACCCGGGTCGGCACCACCACCGAGCAGTCGACGGTCACCTCGACGCTGGCCGACGTCGCCGCCGAGGTCCGCGCCGCCCGGATCGCGCCCCCGGCCGTCATCGTCATCGGCAAGGTCGTCGACCTGCGCCAGACGCTGTCGTGGTTCGAGACCAAGCCGCTGTTCGGCTGGCGGGTGCTGGTGCCGCGCACCAAGGAGCAGGCCGGCGCGCTCTCGGCCAACCTGCGCGGCTACGGCGCCATCCCCGAGGAGGTCCCCACGATCTCCGTCGAGCCCCCGCGCAACCCCCAGCAGATGGACAAGGCCGTGCGCGGCCTGGTCGAGGGTCGCTACGAGTGGATCGCCTTCACCTCGGTCAACGCGGTCAAGGCCGTGCGCGAGAAGTTCGAGGAGTACGGCCTCGACGCCCGTGCCTTCTCCGGCCTCAAGATCGCCGCCGTCGGTGACAAGACCGCCGCCGCGATCGCCGCCTGGGGCCTGCGCGCGGACCTCGTGCCCACCGAGGAGCAGTCGGCCGTCGGCCTGCTCGACGTGTGGCCGGAGTACGACGAGCAGCTCGACCCGATCAACCGGGTCTTCCTGCCCCGTGCCGACATCGCCACGGAAAACCTCGTCGCGGGCCTCATCGACCTCGGCTGGGAGTGCGACGACGTCACGGCCTACCGCACCGTCCGGGCCGCCCCGCCGCCGGCGCCGACCCGCGACGCGATCAAGACCGGCAAGTTCGACGCGGTGGTCTTCACCTCCTCCTCGACCGTGCGCAACCTCGTCGGCATCGCCGGCAAGCCGCACGCCTCGACGGTGATCGCGGTGATCGGCCCCGCGACGGCCAAGACCGCCGAGGAGCACGGCCTGCGGGTCGACGTCATGGCCTCCAAGCCCGACGTCGAGGTGCTCGTCGACGCCCTCGCCGACTTCGGTGCCGCGCGCCGTGCCTCGCTCGTGGAGGCCGGCCAGCCGGTGACCAAGCCGTCGGACCGCAAGACCTCGGCCCGCCGCCGCAAGGCGGAGTGAGGTCCCGGCCCACCGGCCCGCCAATCAGCGACAGCGGCCGTCACCCCACGCACACGCGGGGTGGCGGCCGCACTCATGTGGACCTGACAGGATCGGGGACGTGACCGAGCACCCCGTCCCCGCCCCCGTCGTCCCCCCGCTGGTGCGACCGCGCCGCCTGCGCAGCACCCCCGCCCTGCGGCGGATGGTGGCCGAGCAGCAGGTGCAGGCGCGCCAGCTCGTGCTGCCCGTCTTCATCCGTGAGGGGCTCACCGAGCCGCGGCCGGTCTCCTCCATGCCGGGCGTCGTCCAGCACACCCGCGACTCCCTGCTCGCGGCCGTCTCCGAGGCCGCCGAACTCGGCCTCGGCGGCGTCATGCTCTTCGGGGTGCCGGAGACCAAGGACGCCACCGGCTCCGGCGCCCTGGACCCCTCCGGGGTCCTCAACCTCGCCATCACCGACGTCGTGGCCGAGGTCGGGGACGCACTCACCGTGATGAGCGACCTGTGCCTCGACGAGTTCACCGACCACGGCCACTGCGGCGTGCTGACCGCGGACGGGCGCGTGGACAACGACCAGACGCTCGCGGCGTACGCCGACATGGCCCGCGCCCAGGCCCACGCCGGCGTCGACATGGTCGGCCCCAGCGGCATGATGGACGGGCAGGTCCGGGTCATCCGCGACGCCCTGGACGCCTTCGAGCACACCGACGTCGGCATCCTGGCCTACTCCGCGAAGTACGCCTCCGCCTTCTTCGGGCCCTTCCGCGAGGCGGTCGACTCCTCGCTGGTCGGGGACCGGCGCACCTACCAGCAGGACCCCGCCAACGCCCGCGAGGGCGTGCGGGAGGCGCTGCTGGACGTGCAGGAGGGGGCCGACATGGTGATGGTGAAGCCGGCCCTGCCCTACCTCGACGTCGTGCGGCGCGTGCGGGAGGCCGTGGACGTGCCGGTCGCGGCGTACAACGTGTCGGGGGAGTACGCCCAGCTCGAGGCCGCGGCCGAGCGCGGCTGGATCGACCGCGAGGCGGCGATCCTCGAGACCCTCACCTCGATCCACCGCGCCGGCGCCGACGTGATCCTCACCTACTGGGCCTCCGAGGCCGCCCGCCTGCTGGCCCTCTGACCGTCCGGGGCCCGCCGAGCCGGCGCATCAATACGCCGGTTCGACGGGGCTGGTACGCCGAGCCGGCGCATCCTTCCGTCGGTCGGTGGGGCGGTCGGTGGGGCGGTCGGTGGTGTGGCCGGTCGGTGGTGGGGCGTCGGGAACGTCCTCCCGCCGCGGCGCACCCCCGGCGGAGGGGAACCACCCCTTCCGCTCCTTCGTCGCTGCAGGGGGGCCAGGCCCATCCACCCTCCGCCGGGGG
>Ga0208328_1000669_pt1 | contig 14367 bp, 11 predicted proteins | sample DeeseametaMP2633_FD_184170 | JGI IMG/M metagenome (GOLD analysis project Ga0208328, IMG submission 184170) | Marine microbial communities from the Deep Atlantic Ocean - MP2633 (SPAdes) | ecosystem: Environmental > Aquatic > Marine > Unclassified | place: Northeast of Antigua and Barbuda, North... | reverse complement strand
GGCCGTCTTCGAGGACCCCTCGCTCAAGCACCAGGTCTTCGCCGAGGCCGCCAAGCACGTCAACGCCGACGCGCTGCTGTGCTCCAACACCTCGACGCTCCCGATCACCGAGCTCGCCGAGGGCGTCGACCGCCCCGCCGACTTCATCGGCCTGCACTTCTTCAGCCCGGTCGACAAGATGCCGCTGGTCGAGATCATCCGTGGCAAGGAGACCTCCGACGAGGCGCTGGCCAAGGCCTACGACGTCGTGCAGCAGATCAAGAAGACCCCGATCGTCGTCAACGACAGCCGTGGCTTCTACACCTCGCGCGTGATCGGCACGATGGTCAACGAGGGCCTCGCCCTGCTGGCCGAGGGCTGCGCGCCGTACTCCGTCGAGCGTGCCGCCACCCAGTCCGGCTACCCCGTCGGCCCGCTGCAGCTGACCGACGAGCTCAACATGGAGCTGATGGCCAAGATCGCCAAGGCGACCAAGGACGCCGCGGAGCGCGACGGCGGCACCTACGAGCCGCACCCCGGCTCGCTGGTCGTCGAGAAGATGATCGAGCTCGGCCGGCCCTCGCGCCTGAAGGGTGCGGGCTTCTTCGAGTACGCCGACGGCAAGCGCGGCTCGGTGTGGTCGGGCCTGACCGAGGTCTACCCGACCGCCGAGGAGCAGATCCCCTTCGTCGACATGAAGGAGCGGATGCTCTTCGCCGAGGCGATCGAGACCGCGAAGTGCTTCGAGGAGGGCGTCATCGAGTCGGCGGCCGCCGCGAACATCGGCTCGATCATGGGCATCGGCTTCCCGCCGATGACCGGTGGCGCCGCGCAGTTCATGACCGGCTACGAGGGCCCCGAGGGGACCGTCGCCGCCGGTGAGATCGGCCTCGCGGCGTTCGTGAAGCGCGCCGACGACCTGGCCGACAAGTACGGCGAGCGGTTCCGCGCGACGCAGTACCTGCGCGACCTGGTGGCCAAGGGCGAGTCCTTCCCCGCCTGATCCCGCGTCGCCGAGACGTCACTGACGCACGCTCGAGCCGTCACTCCCGCACGGGGGTGGCGGCTCGAGTGCGTGTGCGAGTGACGTCTCGGCCGTGCGGAAGTGACGCTTCGGCGGTGGGAAGCCCCCGGAACGGTCACCATGGTCCGGTGGGTGAGGGAGAGCGGGACCGGGCGCTGGTCGAGGTGCGCGACCTGCACGTGCGCTTCGGTGAGGTCGAGGCCGTGGGCGGCGTGCACCTGACGGCGTACGCCGGTCGCGCGACCGCGCTCCTGGGGCGCAACGGGGCCGGCAAGTCCACGACGATGCGGGTGCTCGCGGGGGTGGTGCCGCCCACGAGCGGCAGCGTCCTGGTCGCCGGGCACGACGTGCGGCGGCACCCGATGGCGGCCAAGCGCGCGGTGGGCTACTGCCCCGACGTGGGTGGCCTGGTGCCGCGGGCGACCCCGTGGGAGCACCTGCAGCTGGCGGCACGCCTGCGCCGGCTGCCGACGGGCTGGGAGCCCCGGGCGCGGGACCTGCTGGAGCGCTTCGAGCTCGGCGACGTCGCCCACCGGGTGACGGCCGGCTTCTCGCACGGCATGGGCCGGCGGCTCTCCGTGGTGCTCGCGGCGCTGCACGAGCCGCAGGTGCTGCTGCTCGACGAGCCCTTCGACGGCGTGGACCCCCTGGGGGTCGAGGCCACCCTGGAGGTCGTCGCCGACGCCCGCTCGCGCGGTGCCGCGGTGCTCGTCTCCACCCACCTGCGCGAGCTGGCGATCGAGGCCTGCTCGACGGTCTCCGTCCTGCGCGGGGGTGCCCAGGTCGCCGAGATGAGCGCGCTCGACATGGCCGGCGAGGAGGGGGCGCGTGCCTACCGCTCGCTCCTGGACTGAGGGCCTGCTGCGCGAGCAGGGGAGAGCCGTCGCGGACGTCGGCACCCTGCTGCGCTTCCGCGCCGCGCACGTACGCCGCCCGCGGGCCTTCCGGGCCGGTCTGGTGCTCTTCGCGCTGGCGACGACCGCGACCGCCGTGGTGCCGGCCCACCTCCCGGGTGCGGGCGGCCCGGGGCGGGCCCAGGACGTGCTGCTGCTGCTCCCCACCGCGCTCGCCGGCCTGGTGCTGATCGCCGTCGTGTCCGCGGTGGCCTCCGGGGGCGGGCGTGAGCTGCTGGCCCGGGACCCGGCGGCGGTGCACCCGATCAGCCCCACGACCGACCACCTCGGGGCGCTGGTCCTGGCGCCGCTCAACATCGCCTGGCTGCTGCAGGCCTGGACCCTGCTGGGGGCGGCCTCGTACGGCGCGGGGGCCGGCCCACTGGTCGCCCTGCAGACCGCGATGCTGCTGTGGCTGGTGCTGGCGACCGCCGTCGGGCAGGTCGTGGCGTGGGGCGTCGAGGGGGTGCGCCGGCTCAGGTTCGGCGAGGTGGGGGTCCGCCTGCTCACGGTCGCGGCCGTCGTGGTGGTGCTGCTGCTCCAGCTCGACGACCGGCTGGTGCCGCTGCTGGACCAGGTGCCGACCGTGCGCGTGGTCGCGATCTCCGTCGGCGGCGTCACGGCTGCCTGGTGGGGCGTGGTCGGCACCCTGGCGGGGTTGTCGGTGGCCGCGGTGGTCCTCGGTGCGCTGCCGGCCCACCTCGCGACCCGGCGGGTTCCCCACGACGAGCTGCGCGTGGAGAGCGAGTCGCACCGGGCCCGCCCGTTGCCGCGCAGCGACCTCGCGGTGCTCCTGCGCACCGACCGCGGCTCGGTGTGGCGCGCGGTGCCGATGCGGCGCGGCCTGGCCGTCCTGGCGATCGGCCCGGGGGTCGTCGCGCTCGTCGGCGACCTGGACTGGGTGCAGTTGACGATCCTGCCGGGTCTGGTCGCCTCCGGCGGGGCCCTGCTGTTCGGGGTCAACGCCTGGTGCCTGGACGGGCGCGGCGGGCTGTGGCGCGAGAGCCTGCCGGTCGGTGCGGGGACGGTCTTCGCCGCCCGGGCCTGGGTGCTCGCGGAGTTCCTGGTCGCGGCCTCCCTGGTCACCGTGGCCCTGGGCGGGCTGCGCGCCGGCGTACCCACCGCCACCGAGGCCACCGCCCTGCTGGCCATGCTGGCCGTGGTGACCGTGCAGGTGGTCGGCGCGGCGATGCGCTGGTCGCTGGCCCACCCGTACGCCGTCGACCTGCGCTCGGCGCGCGCCACCCCGGCCCCGCCGCTGATGATGGTCGGCTACTCCAGCCGCCTGGCGCTCTCCACCACCATGACGGGCCTGGTCTTCTCCGGGCTGGCCCGGCTCGAGGCCCCCGGGCTGCCGCTGCTGCTGGCGGTGCCGTTCCTGTGCTGGTCCGGCGCCCGGCTCGCCCGCGCCCACGAGCGCTGGACCGATCCCGTCCAGCGGGCGCGGGTGGTCGTCACCGCGGCCGCCTGAGCGGGCGGCGCCCCGGGCCGGTTTCACCACCCGGGTGGTGAAACCGGCGCTTGTCGACCGGAACTCCGTACGACAAGCGGCAGTTTCGGTCGACCAGTCGGCCCGGACCGACCGCGGGCGCGGGCGCGGGCCGCACGACACCACGGCCGCGGCACCGCCCCCGACGGACCGAGCGCCCGGTAGGTTCGCGATCATGGACTTCGCACCCTCACCCCGGGCCGCCGACCTCACCGAGCGGACCCGCGCGTTCATCCGCGACGTGGTCGAGCCGGTGGAGGGCGAGTACCTCCGCGACCTGGCCGAGCAGCGGCGTACCGGCGACCCGTGGCGGCCGCTGCCGGTCATCGAGGAGCTCAAGGCCGAGGCCCGGGCCCGCGGGCTGTGGAACCTCTGGCTGCCCAAGGAGCACGCGGGGGAGTACGCCGCCCGCTTCGGCACCGACGGGGGCGAGGGCCTCACCAACGTCGACTACGCCCCGATCGCGGAGGCCAGCGGCGGCAGCCACCTCGCGCCGCTGGTGATGAACTGCAACGCCCCGGACACCGGCAACATGGAGGTGCTGCTGCGCTACGGCAGCGACGAGCAGAAGGCGCAGTGGCTGGAGCCGCTGCTGGCCGGCGAGATCCGCTCGGCGTTCACGATGACCGAGCCCGACGTCGCCTCCTCCGACGCCACCAACATGGCCGCCACCGCGGTCGTCCACGGGGACGAGGTCGTCGTCAACGGTCGCAAGTGGTGGTCGACCGGCGTGGGTCACCCCGACTGCCGGATAGCGGTCTTCATGGGGCTGCGCGACACCCCGGAGAACCTCGAGGCCGACCCCGGCATCGACCGCCACCACCGGCACACGATGGTGCTCGTGCCCCTCGACTCGCCCGGGGTGGAGGTCGAGCGGCTGCTGCCGACGATGGGGATGTACGACGAGCCCATCGGCCACGGGGAAGTGTCCTTCACCGACGTCCGAGTCCCCGTGGGCAACATCCTCTCCGGGCCCGGCGAGGCGTTCGCGATCGCGCAGGGCCGGCTCGGCCCCGGTCGCATCCACCACTGCATGCGACTCATCGGCCTGGCCGAGATGGCGCTGGAGCGCGCCTGTCGCCGGGGCCTGGACCGGGTCGCCTTCGGCAAGCCGCTGGCCAACCTCGGCGGCAACCGGGAGCGGATCGCCGACGCCCGCATCGCCATCGAGCAGGCGCGGCTGCTGGTCCTGCGCGCGGCGTGGAAGCTGGACGTGGGGGGGCCACTCAACGCGCTCTCGGAGGTCTCGCAGATCAAGGTCGCGGTGCCGCGGATGGCGCTGGAGGTCATCGACTTCGCCATGCAGATCCACGGCGGGGGCGGGCTCTCCGACGACCACCCGCTGGCCGGGGCGTGGACCAACGCCCGAGCCCTGCGGCTGGCCGACGGACCCGACGAGGTGCACCAGGGCGTCGTCGCGCGCCTGGAGCTCGGCAAGTACGGGGCGAAGCGATGAGCGCCGCGGAGTCCCACCGGGTCCTGGTCACCGGCGCCGCCTCCGGGCTCGGCGCCGCGCTCGCCGACGCCTTCGAGGCGCGCGGGGACCGGGTGCTGCGGACGGACCTGCGCGGAGCTGAGCTGCGGCTCGACATCACCTCCGACGACGACTGGGCGGCCGCGCTGGCCCACGTCGAGGAGACCTGGGGCGGGCTCGACGTGCTGGTCAACAACGCCGGGGTCGCCGGCGGCGGCCGGCTCGACGTCGCCCAGCACGACGAGTGGCAGTGGATCTTCGACATCAACCTGTTCGGCATGGTGCGCGGGCTGCGCACCTTCGTGCCGCTGCTCAAGCGGCAGGGCTCGGGGCAGGTCGTCAACGTCGCCAGCCTCGCGGGGCTCGTGCACCCGGCGGGGATGGGCTCCTACAACGCGGTCAAGGCCGCGGTCGTGGCGCTCACCGAGACCGCCGGCCACGAGCTCGCCGCCCACGGCATCTCCGCGCACGCGGTGTGCCCCGGCTTCTTCCGCACCAACCTGATGGACTCCCTGCGGGGTGCTGACGCGGCCCTGGGCCAGGTGATGTCCTCCCTCGTCGAGGACTCGCCGGTCAGCGCGCAGGACGTCGCGGCCGCGGTCCTCGCCGGGCTGGACGCCGGCGACGAGCTGATCCTGCCCGACGAGTCGGCCCGGGCCGCCCTGCACCTCAAGCGCGCCGACCGGGCGTCGTACGACGCGGTGATGCGGGCCCAGGCCGCCAACCTCGAGCGGATCGCGGAGGCGGTCGATGAGTGACACCAGCCAGAACCTCGCCCGCGCCGTCCGCGAGGAGGACTCCTTCGACGTCGGGGCGCTCTCGGCGTGGCTGGAGCGGCACGGCGAGCAGCCGGTGGCCGAGGTGCAGCAGTTCCGGGGCGGGGCGTCGAACCTCACCTACCTGCTGAGGACCGGCGACCCGGCCGCCCCGCGCGACCTGATCCTGCGGCGTCCGCCGGCGGGGCGGAAGGCCGCCGGCGCCCACGACATGGGCCGCGAGCACGGCATCCAGGCCGCGCTCGCGCCGGTCTTCCCGCACGTCGCCACGATGATCGGCCACGAGGCCGACGAGTCCGTCCTGGGCTCGGAGTTCTACGTGATGGAGAAGGTGCCCGGGCGGATCCTGCGCCAGGACTTCCCCGAGCCGATCGCGCCCGAGGCCGCGGACGCGCTGTGCCGGCGGGTGCTCGACGTCCTCGTCGCGCTGCACTCGGTGGACGTCTCCGCGGTGCCCGGCCTGGCCGCGCTCGGCAGGGGCGAGGGGTACGTCGGCCGCCAGGTCCGTGGCTGGATCCGCCGGCTGGACGGCTCGCGCACCGACGACACGGGCGACTGGTCCGACGTGCTGGCCTGGATCGAGACCCACCAGCCGACCGACACCGGCCAGGTGCTGATCCACAACGACTACCGGCTCGACAACCTCGTCCTCGACGACGACCTCGGCGTCCGTGCCGTGCTGGACTGGGAGCTGGCCACCGTCGGCGACCCGCTCATGGACCTCTCCTCGATGATCGCCTACTGGGTCGAGGCCGACGACGACGAGCTGTTCCAGCTGTTCCGGCGCCAGCCCTCCAACGCCCCCGGGATGTGGACCCGTCGCGAGTGGGTCGACCGCTACTGCGCCGCGACCGGCCACTCCCCGAGCGAGCGCGACCTGGTCTTCTACGAGGTCTTCGGGCTGTTCCGGCTGGCCGTGATCGCCCAGCAGATCTGGTACCGCTACGTGCACAAGCAGACCACCAACGAGTCCTACGCGCTGCTCGGCCAGGTGGTCTCCTACCTCGAGCAGCGCTGCCGTCGCCTGGTCGCCGAGAGCGCCTGATGGGCCAGCTGCTGCTGGTCCGGCACGGCCAGGCGTCCTTCGGGGCCGAGGACTACGACGTGCTCTCGCCGACCGGCTGGGAGCAGGGACGTCGCCTCGGAGCGCACCTCGCGGCCGCAGGGGTCGCGCCGACCGCGCTCCTGCGCGGCACGATGCGCCGGCACCGCGAGACGCTCGAGGCGATGTGCGACGGCGCGGGCTGGTCGACGCCGGTCGACGAGGACGGGCGGTGGGACGAGTTCGACCACCTCGGGGTCATCGCCCGCTTCCCGGACCTGCCCGCGGACCCGCACACGCTGGACCGCCGGACCTTCCAGGCGCTCTTCGAGCGGGCCAGCGCCCGGTGGACCGGGGGTGCCCACGACGCCGAGTACGACGAGAGCTTCCGCGACTTCGACGCCCGGGCCTCCGCGGCGCTGGCCGACGCGGTCGCGCGCGCCGGGAGCGGGCAGACGGCCGTCGTCGTCACCTCCGGTGGCGTGGTCGGGCTGGTCGCCGCCGGGCTGCTCGGCGCGGCCGGCGACGGGCTGCCGGACACCTGGCAGCGGCTCAACACCGTCGCGGTCAACTCCGGCGTGACCCGGGTCCTCGTCGGCCCCCGCGGCACCCGGCTGCTGACCTTCAACGAGCACGAGCACCTCGGTGGCGAGCTGCTGACCTACCGGTGAGCGAGTGCCTCGCTGGTCGAGGTGCGACGAGCGCCAGCGAGGAGCCTCGAGACCCGGTGGGGTCGGGTGCGGCCCTGCCCGGCGTACGGGGTCTCGTGGCTCGGCCGTGGCCGTCCTCGCACCTCGACCGGCGGTGGGGGCGTGGCCGGTCTCACGACTCGACAGCGCTCGCCGGGGGTAGGTTGCGGCCGTGTCCGACCAGGCCCTCAACGCGCTGACCGCGGTCGCGCTCGGGGGCGTGGTGGCGGTGGTGCTGTTCATCCCGGTGGCCGCCTACGAGTACCGCCGCGACGGGCGGCTGGGGGCCGGTGACCTGACCACGCTGATCACCGGTGCGGTCTACGGGCTGTCGCTGTGGACCTACACGCTCCTGCCGCTGCCGGACCGCGGGGAGTTCCGGTGCCGGGTGCCCCAGTCGGACCTGCTCGGGACGATCGGGCTGATGGGCTTCCCCGACGACGGGGTGCGGGTCTTCCTGCGCGACCCGGCGGTCCAGCAGGTGCTGCTCAACGTGCTGCTGTTCGTGCCGCTCGGCGTCTTCGTGCGCCTCGTGCTGCGCCGCGGGGTGGTGGTGGCGACGCTGACCGGTCTCGCGGTCTCGGTCGCGATCGAGATGACCCAGCGCACGGGGGTGTGGGGCTTCTACGACTGCGCGTACCGCAAGTTCGACGTCGACGACCTGCTGGTCAACACCCTCGGTGCGCTGGCGGGCGCCCTGCTCTCGTGGCCGGTGCTGCGACGACGCTCCGACACCCCGGCGCCGCTGCCCACCCGGGTGACGTGGGGCCGCCGGATGGCCGGGATGCTCAGCGACGCGCTGTTCGTGCTGATGCTCGGCGGGGCGGTCGCCGTCGCCTGGCGCGGGCTGATGTTCTACGTGCTCGACACCGGCCCGCACCGGGCCGAGCAGTGGCTGCTGCAGTGGTCGGTGCCCTTCGCCGTGGAGGCGCTGTGCGTGCTCGGGCTCGGGCGCACGGTCGGCGAGATCGTCGTGTCCGTACGCACGGAGTCACCGCGCCGGTGGTGGACGGGTCCGGGCCGGCTGCTCAAGCTGGCCCTCGGCATCGGCCCGGTCTTCTGGCTGGTGCTGGCGCCGATCCCCTACCGGGGGCAGCTGCTGGCGGCGTACCTGGTGCTCACCGTCGTCGCGACCTTCTGGACCCGCGAGCACCGCGGGCTCTCCCACGCGCTCTCCGGGCTCGAGCTGCGGGTGGCCGTGCCGCCGGGAGCGGAGGCGGAATCGGTGGCGCAGGCTGCGGATCGACCGGCGGAAGGTCCGACTGATGTCGGTCGAACCTGAGGGTTCGCGGTCGAAGGTTCGACCGCGACGTGCAAGGTCTGACTGACATCAGTCGAACCTTCCGCTCCGCGCGACCGACCCCTCAGATCAACCTCTTGAGCACCGGCAGCGGGGCGTGCTTCATCACGACCGACATGGGGGCCCACGGCAGGGCGGGGACGCAGGCGGAGTCGACCTGCTTCTCGATGGCGGCGACCATCGCCCTCACACCCTTCTCGGTGGAGGCCATCAGCGGGGTGGACTGCTGGACCCTCTCGTTCATCTCCGAGGCGATGTAGCCGGGGTAGAGCACGGTGACCTTGATCCTCTTGGCCAGCGGCGTGCCGTGCAGCTCGGTGCGGATGCCTTCGGCGAGGTGCGCGACGCCGGCCTTGGTGGCGGCGTAGGTCGTCATCGACTTCGGCATGCCGCGCATCGCCGACATCGACGAGACCATCACCAGGTGCCCGTGGCCCTGGTCGCGGAACACCTCCATCGCCGCCTCGCACTGCGCGAGCGCTCCCAGGAAGTTGGTCACCGCGGTCTCGCGGTTGGCAGCCGCCCGGCCGGTGCCGATCGCGGCGCCCTTGCCCAGGCCGGCGTTGACGACGAAGCGGTCGAGCCCGCCGAGCTCCTCGCGCAGCGCCTGCGTCACGGAGGTCACCGCCTCGTGGTCGGTCACGTCGAGCGCGGCGATCGCGACGCGCCGCTCGGGGTGGGCGGCGAGGATCTCGGCGCGCAGCTCCTCGAGGCGGTCGGTACGCCGCGCGCAGAGCGCGAGGTCCTCTCCGTGGGCGGCGAGCTGGCGGGCCATCTCGGCGCCCAGCCCGGAGCTGGCGCCGGTGATCAGCGTCCTGGTGGCAGCGGTCGTCATGGACCCATCCTCGCCCACGGGCCCCGCAGCGCTCCGGGGCACCCGGCCGCGACCGCCGGCCCGGGAGACCGTCCGGCGTCTTGGTCTCGGAGAGGTAACTGTTGTGACCTGGACCGCTAAGACCCTTGCTTTTTCCGGCGCGAGGGCGTGGGGTGCTGAACGCCTCGTGTTCACGTCCGGCCGGAGGGTGCCGGCGCGCGAGGGCTGATCTCGGTAAAGGAAGTATCCGTGTCGAAGAAGTTCTTCGGCGGGGCTCGTGCGCGCGCGCTCGGCCTCGCCTCGACCGGGCTCCTCGTCACCGGGCTGGCGGCAGCGATGCCGACGGCGCAGGCGGCGGAGGAGCCCACCGGGCCCACGACCTACGACTCCGGGCGGTACGTCGTCCTGCTGCGCGAGGCGCCCGCCGCGTCGTACGCCGGTGACGACTCCCGCTACCCGGCGACCCGGCCCACCGAGGGCGGCGCGTTCCGCGCCGACTCGCAGGCCTCGACCCAGTACCGCCGCCACCTCGAGCGCGAGCAGGACCGCCTGGCCCGCGAGGTCGGCACCTAGGTGCTCTCCAGCTTCACGGTCGCCAGCAACGGCTTCGTCGCCGAGCTGTCGGCCGACGAGGCCCTGGACCTGGCCACCGACCGTCGCGTGCTGCTCGTCGCCAAGGACGTCAAGCGCGAGATGGACACCTGGGAGACCCCTGACTCCCTCGGCCTGACCGGCCGCCGGGGTGCCTGGAAGGAGTCGGGCAACCGCAAGAAGGCCGGGGCCGGCACGGTCGTCGGCATCCTGGACTCCGGCTACTGGCCCGAGTCGCCATCCTTCGCCGGCAAGCAGCTCACCTCCGCCCCACAGACGAAGTGGGACATCACCATGTCCGGCGACGGCAGCACCCGGATGGAGAAGGCCGACGGCGGCGTCTTCAACGGCGCCTGCGAGACCGGCGAGGGCATGCCCGACCCGATCTGCAACACCAAGGTCGTCGGCGCGCGCTACTACTCCGAGGCCTTCGAGGAGGACATCGCCACCACCGACACCGAGAAGGCCGAGACCGAGTTCCTCTCCGCCCGCGACGGCGACGGCCACGGCACGCACACGGCGAGCACCGCTGCCGGTGCGCTGGTCAAGGACGTCAGCGTCGAGGGCCGTGACTTCGGCAAGCTCTCGGGCATGGCGCCCGGTGCCGCGCTGGCGATCTACAAGGTCTGCTGGGAGGACACCGACCCGGACTCGGGCGGCTGCTACACCAGCGCCAGCCTGGACGCGATCGACGACGCCGTCGCCGACGGCGTGGACTCGATCAACTACTCCATCTCCGGCGCGACCGACACCGTCGTCGACGCCGTGGAGGTCGCCTTCGAGGGTGCGGCAGAGGCCGGCGTCTTCATCGCCGCCTCCGCGGGCAACTCCGGCCCGGACGCCTCCACGGTCGCCCACAACAGCCCGTGGCTGACGACGGTCGCGTCGACGACGCACGTGAACTTCGAGAACACCCTGGTGCTCGGCGACGGCCAGAAGTTCGCCGGCGCCTCGATCGCCGGGACCAAGATCCCGCGCACCCCGCTGGTCGACGCCAAGGACGTCGCGCTCGAGAGCGCCGACCCCGCCGAGGCCGAGCTCTGCGCGGCCGACACCCTCGACCCCGCGCTGGCCGAGGGCCTGATCGTGGTCTGCAAGCGCGGGGTCTACGCCCGCGTCGACAAGTCCGCCGAGGTCGCCCGTGCCGGCGGTGTGGCCAGCGTGCTGGTCAACCCCAGCGAGAACAGCCTCGACGCCGACTTCCACGTCATCCCGACGATCCACGTCGACGAGGTGGCCGGCGAGGCCGTCTACGCCTACCTCGAGTCCGCCGGTGACGACGCCGCCGCCCGCTTCGCGCTCGGCAACCGCACCGACAAGACGACGCCGCTGCCGCAGGTCTCGGGCTTCTCCTCCCGCGGTCCCGCCGTCGCCAACGAGTCCGACATCCTCAAGCCGGACATCGCGGCGCCGGGCTCGAGCGTGCTGGCGGCCGTCGCCCCGCCGACGAACTCCGACCGCGACTACGACCTCTACTCCGGTACGTCGATGGCCGCGCCGCACATCGCCGGCCTGGCTGCGTTCATGCAGGGGCTGCACCCGGACTGGACCCCGCAGGAGATCCAGTCGGCGATGTTGACCACCGCCAAGCCGACCCGCGACTCCGAGGGCGCCAAGAGCACCGACGCCCTGGCCCAGGGCGCGGGCATCGTCAACCCGAAGAAGTTCCTCGACCCGGGGTGGTTCATCAGCTCCAGCGCCCAGGAGTGGCGAGGCTTCCTCACCGGGCAGGGCCTGGACACCGGCGTGCCGGCGCTGGCCCCGACCGAGCTGAACCTGCCGTCGATCGCGCAGGGCCAGGTCGCGGGCTCGGCCTCCTTCACCCGGACGCTGCAGTCCTCGATGACGGGCACCTGGAACGTCCGGGTCGACATGCCGGGCTTCACCGCCGAGGCCCCCGCCACCCTGGTGGCCGGCCGGGTCGGTGACATCGAGGAGCTGCCGGTGACCTTCACCCGCACCGACGCCCCGCTGGGGGAGTTCGCGTTCGGCAAGATCGTCCTCTCCGGTCCCACGAAGCTGCGCATCCCCGTGGCGCTGCGGCCGGTCTCGGTGAAGGCGCCGCTGTCCGCGGAGGGCACCGGTACCGAGGGCTCCACCGACGTGGCCATCACCCCGGCCCAGGACGGTGAGCTCGAGGTCGTGGCCAAGGGCCTGGCGAAGGCGATGACCCTGGACAGCGCCGTCGAGGGCGGCCAGCAGGTCCTCTCGGAGTGCATCGAGGTCCCCGAGGGCGTCGACCACGCCCGCTTCGACCTCGACGCCGTCGACGACACCGCCGACCTGGACCTCTTCGTCTACGCGGCCGAGTCCTGCGACCCGTCGACGATCTACGCGCTGGCCGGCCAGTCGGCCACCGGTTCGGCCGACGAGCGCGTCGACCTGACCGACCCGGCGCCGGGTGCCTACTACTACGAGATCGACGGGTACGCCGCCGGCGAGGCCGGCTCGCCCATCGAGTTCGTGATGGACACCTTCCTGGTGACCCCCGAGGGCGAGGGCGACCTGACCGTCTCCCCGAACCCGGTCGTCACCACCGCCAACGAGGAGACGACCTTCGAGGTCAGCTGGACCGGCCTGGAGGCCGGCACCCGCTACCTCGGTCTCCTGGAGTACGCCGGCGCCCTGGCGCCGACCGTGCTGGAGGTCGACACCACCGAGTGACCCGCAGGTGACTCCCGGATGAGTGGGGCAGGGCGGCGATCCACACCGATCGCCGCCCTGTCCTCGTTCCCGGATCCGGCGGACGCGCGGGGAGGAGCCCGTGTGTCGGTGCGCTTGCATACCGAGTATGCAGCGGCGTACGGTGCTGCATACCGGGTAGGCATCTGGCCTCCCCACGCTCGGGAGGTGGGCCGATGTCGGTCAAGCACGCGCTGCTCTCACTGCTGGAGCAGGAGCCGATGTACGGCTACCAGCTGCGCCAGGAGTTCGAGACCCGCACCGGCGGCACCTGGCCGCTCAACGTCGGGCAGGTCTACACGACGCTGACCCGGCTCGAGCGCGACGGGCTGGTCGAGCCCGCCGGCCACGACGGGGCCACGGGCCAGGACGGGGAGACCCAGACCCAGACCCAGGTGCGCTACCGGCTCACCGACGCCGGCCACGACGAGGTCGCCACGTGGTTCACCACGCCGGTCACCCGCACCCAGCCGGCCCGCGACGAGCTCGCGATCAAGCTGGCGCTGGCCGTCACCGTGCCCGGCGTCGACGTCGGCACGCTGATCCAGCGCCAGCGCAGCGCCTCGGTGCAGGCGCTGCAGGACTACACCCGGCTCAAGCGCCGGGCGGGCGGCGAGCAGGATCGCGCCGACCTCGCCTGGGGCCTGGTGCTCGACTCCCTGGTCTTCGCCGCCGAGGCCGAGATCCGCTGGCTCGACCACTGCGAGGCCCGGCTGCGCCGTGCCGCCCGGGAGGGCGCCGCCCGCGAGGAGGCTCGATGACCCCCCGCGCCCTGCCCACGACCGCCGCCCGCCACCTCACCCGCACCGAGGACCGCTGGCTGCGCGTCAGCGCCGAGCGGCTGCGCCGCCGTGCCCTCGAGCGCCGGGTCGCCCGCACCACCCGGCCCGCGTCCGGTGAGGGGGACGGCCGATGAACGCCGCCGTCCTGCGTCTCAGCGACGTCCACCGCGTGCACGGCGACGGCGAGGCGGCCGTCCACGCCCTGCGCGGCGTCTCCTTCACGGCGTACGCCGGTGAGCTGGTCGCCGTGATGGGTCCCTCCGGCTCCGGCAAGTCGACCCTGCTCACCATCGCCGGGGGGCTCGACCAGCCCACGTCCGGCTCGGTCGAGGTCGAGGGCACCGACCTCGTGGGGCTGGGCCAGGCCGATCGTGCCCGGATGCGGCGCACCTCGGTGGGCTACGTCTTCCAGGGCTTCAACCTCGTGCCCGCGCTGACTGCCGCGGAGAACGTCGCTCTCCCGCGCGAGCTCGATGGCGTGCGCTCGGGGAAGGCGCGCCGCGACGCGCTCGCGGCCCTGGAGGAGGTCGGCATCGCCGACCTCGCCGACCGGTTCCCCGACGACATGTCGGGCGGCCAGCAGCAGCGCGTGGCGATCGCCCGCGCCATCGTCGGCGAGCGGCGGCTGGTGCTCGCCGACGAGCCGACCGGGGCGCTGGACACCGAGACCGGCGAGGAGATCCTGCGTCTGCTCCGGGCGCGCTGCGACGCGGGTGCCGCCGGGGTGCTGGTCACCCACGAGGCGCGGCACGCCGCCTGGGCCGACCGCGTGGTGTTCCTGCGCGACGGCGTGGTGGTCGACGAGTCCGGCAGCGCGCCGGTCGACGACCTG
>Ga0208328_1000668_pt1 | contig 14368 bp, 11 predicted proteins | sample DeeseametaMP2633_FD_184170 | JGI IMG/M metagenome (GOLD analysis project Ga0208328, IMG submission 184170) | Marine microbial communities from the Deep Atlantic Ocean - MP2633 (SPAdes) | ecosystem: Environmental > Aquatic > Marine > Unclassified | place: Northeast of Antigua and Barbuda, North... | reverse complement strand
CGTGTGGCAGGATGTCGTCGCGGGTCAGCCCCATGGTTGCAAGCTGCGCATCGCTCTTCATCTCCAGCGTGATGATCTCGCCCATCCGGGCGCGCCGCAGCCCGTAGGGGTTCAGCCCCAGCCCGAGGCCGGCGAAATAGATGTCGATCTTCTGCTTCAGGGACGTTCGCCCCATGCCGATCTGGACGTTGTTGGTCGTGCTCATTCGGAAACCTCCGGTCATTGCGGTTTCCTCCCGGCCTCAAGGATAGGGCAAAACCTAAAACAATCCTGAACCGGGCGATCACGATTTGCTGCATTGCAGCAATCTGTACGAAAAATGCGCCGCCCGAAGGGGCGGCGCAGGGAAATTCAGCGCGTCGGGCGGTGTCAGCCGACGTGGAACAGCGTCGAGAACAGCTTCGGATCGAGGCTGTCATTGGCAAATGTGGTGCCTTCGGTCAGAACCGACACCGCATCGTGCGAGTGCAGGCTCTCCTGGTGGCTGGCCAGCACGCGGAAGTCGCCGATCCGCGGGTCCGCCTGAAGCTGCTCGGCAAAGAGCCGGGCCGCGTCCTCGACGAAGATCGGGTTGGCGGCGTTGAGCTCGGCAAAGGCCTGCTCGTCCTCGCGCTTGACCATGACCTGCGTCTCGGTCGGCACGGCCTTGCGGCAGAGCCCGATCAGGTCCTCGAACCACAGGCACTCGCCCTCGTCCGCCAGCACCGCCGAAACGCGGGCCACCGAGCGCTGCGAATGCGGCGTGGCGAGCTGGCCGCGGGTGCGCCGCGCGTGCTCGGAGAGCTCGAGCGAGCACGGGCAGGTCGAGCTGTAGACGTAGTCGAGGTGCAGGATCTTGCGGCGCACCCCGTCGAGTTCGACCAGCTCGAGCGCGATGTCGTAATACTGGTAGCCCGACAGGCCCGAGCGCAGGCTGTCGCGCCGCACCGGGAAGGACAGGCGCATCATGATCCGCGCATCGAAGCTCTCGAGATCGGACTTGTAGTCGTCGAGCGCCGCCTCGATCACCTCGAACGAGAAGGTCTTCTCGGCGTGGGCATAGAAGCTGCGCATGATGCGCGACATGTTGATGCCCTTCTTGTCCGCCTCGAGGCTGACCGTGCCGGTGACCGAGGTCTCGAGCGTGAGCTCGCCATGGTCGCGGGTGCGGTAGTGAATCGGCAGACGGAAGTTCGAGATCCCGACGTGCTGGATCAGGCGGTTCTCACCCTTGATGAGCGAGGACGGCCCGTTCTGAAGGTCAGGCAGGGTTTCACGATAAGCGTCGTCCGCACGGAAGGCGGTCGGGTAGACCCGGGACAGATCAGGATAGGGCACACCACCGTCGCGCAGGGCGGCAATACCGGGATCCAGCGCGTCGATCTCGTCATCCAGCGCCTTTTCTGCAAAGCGGCGAAGCACTTCGAGCGCTTTCGCCGCCTCTTCCTTGCTGGGTTTGCGGTCGATATCCGGGGTAAACACGTTCATCTCAGCCATCCTTCAGGCCTAGTCCTTGACACCGCTGAGATAGGGTACGAACAAACGTTTTTCCAACATTTTCTTCCGGAAGTTGTAAGTCGCCCGCATCTTTTTGCGAAATTGTCTCAGACCGCCGAGAGCGCCCCGAGAATGTCCGCCACGAGGTCCTCGGTCGCCTCGATCCCCACCGAGAGGCGGATCATCCCGTCCGAGATGCCAAGCGAGGCGCGCTGCTCGGGCTTGAGCCGCTGGTGCGTGGTCGTCGCCGGGTGCGTGGCGATGGACTTCGCGTCCCCGAGGTTGTTCGAGATCAGCACGATCTCGAGCGCGTTGCAGAAGGCGAAGGCCGCCTCCTTGCCGCCCTCGATCACGAAGGAGACCATCGTGCCCCCTGCCCCGCCGAGCTGGCGCTGCGCCAGGTCGTATTGCGGATGGGTGGGCAGGCCCGGGTAGCTGACCGCGGTGACCTTGGGATGGTCGCTCACCGCCTCGGCGATGGCGCGGGCCGAGGATGCCTGCGCACGCACCCGCAGGTCCATGGTCTCGAGACCCTTGAGCATGATCCAGGCGGTGAAGGGGCTCATCGCCGCGCCGGTGTGCTTGAGGTAGGGCTCGACCGTGCCGCGGATGAACTCGCGGCTGCCGAGGATCACCCCGCCGAGCGCCCGGCCCTGGCCGTCGATGTGCTTGGTGGCCGAGTAGACGACCACGTCGGCACCCTGTTCGATGGCGCGCGAGAACACCGGGGTCGAGAACACGTTGTCCACGATGACCACGGCACCGGCCGCGTGGGCGAGCGTCGCCACGGCCTCGATGTCGACCATCTCGAGCGTCGGGTTGGCCATGCTCTCGAAGAACACCGCGCGGGCGCCGGGGGCCAGCGCCTCTTCCCACTGGGCGAGGTCGGCGCCCTCGACGAAGACCACCTCGACGCCGAAGCGCGGCAGGATGGTCTCGAGGATGTAGAGACACGAGCCGAAGAGCGCGCGGGCCGCGACCACCCGGTCACCGGCCTTGAGGCACGAGGTCAGCGCCCCGTTGACCGCCGCCATGCCCGAGGCGGTGGCAAAGGCGTCCTCGGCGCCTTCAAGCAGCGCGATGCGCTTCTCGAACATCGCCACGGTCGGGTTGCCGTAGCGGGCATAGATGTACTCGTCGGGCCCCGACTGGATGAACCGCGCCTCGGCCTGCTCGGCGCTGTCGTAGGCAAAGCCCTGGGTGAGAAAGATCGCTTCGCTCAGTTCGCCCCACTGGCTGCGCTGGGTGCCGCCGTGAACCGCCTGCGTGCGTTTGCCCTTGGTCGTCATCGTCTCGTTCCTCTGTGCGGCGCCCCTCGCCGCAAATTGAAAAAGCCCCGAACGCGGTCAAGCGAAAGGGGCTTTCGGCTGACCTCTTTAGCGGAATGTTTAACGTGGCCCGCAATCCGGTAACAAAGCGCCACGCAGCGGCCATTACGCCGCGAAGGCCTTCACGTCAAGCTGCCGGTGCCCGTGGCGGCCTCGCATTCAAGCGCCCGTTACAGCTTTGCGGCCATAACACGCCGGTGGCCGCGCACCGGCTGTTGTCTTTCCACCGCGCGGCAGCCCATCATGTGGTGGATTGCGACGACTTTGGTTTGAACGGGACGATCATGGACGGATTCCTCTTCCAGGCCTCGGTGTATCTGGCGGCCGCGGTGATCGCGGTGCCGATCGCCGCGCGACTCGGTCTCGGCTCGGTGCTGGGCTACCTGCTGGCGGGGATAATGATCGGCCCGGTGCTGCACCTCGTCGCCGCCACCGAGGACCTGCGCCACTTCGCCGAGTTCGGGGTGGTGATGATGCTCTTCATCATCGGGCTCGAGCTTGAACCGAGGGCGCTGTGGGACATGCGCCACCGGCTGGTGGGGCTGGGCGGGTCGCAGATCCTGCTGACCACGCTGGCGGTGATGGCGGCCGCCATGGCGCTGGGGCTCGGCTGGAAACCGGCGCTGGCCTCGGGGATGATCTTCGCGCTGTCGTCCACCGCCATCGTGCTGCAGAGCCTCAGCGAGAAGGGGCTGATGCAGTCCTCGGGGGGCAGGTCCGCCTTCTCGGTGCTGCTGACGCAGGACATCGCGGTGATCCCGATGCTCATCGTGCTGCCGCTGCTCGCCGGCGAGGCGGTGATGACGCTCTCGCCCGACGGCTCGATCCAGCGCCCCGAGACCGAGCTCGACGGCCACCACGGCCTGTCGCTGGTCGACGGGCTGCCCGGATGGGGCGTGGCGCTGGTCACGCTGGCGGCGGTGGCGCTGATCATCGTGGCGGGCATCTACGGCGCCCGGCCGCTGTTCCGGCACATCAACTCCGCGCGCCTGCCCGAGATGTTCACCGCCGTGGCCCTGCTGATCGTCGCGGGCATCGCCTTCCTGATGGAGCTCGTCGGCCTCTCGCCCGCGCTCGGCACCTTCCTCGCGGGCGTGGTGCTTGCCAACTCCGAGTTCCGCCACCAGCTCGAGTCGGACATCGAACCCTTCAAGGGCCTGCTGCTGGGGCTCTTCTTCATCACCGTGGGCGCGGGCGTGGATCTTGGCGCCTTCATGCGCGAACCGCTGACCATCCTCGGGCTGGCGCTGGGGATGATGCTGCTCAAGGGCGCGATACTCTTCGGCCTCGCACATGTGTTCCGCCTGAAACCCCGCAGCCGCTGGCTGTTCGCGCTGTCGCTGGCGCAGGCCGGGGAATTCGGCTTCGTGCTGATCTCCTTTTCGCTGAACCTCAACATCTTCAGCGAGGAAATGGGCCAGCGCCTGCTGCTCGTGGTCGCGCTGTCGATGCTGATCACGCCGCTTCTGTTCATCCTCTTCGACTGGCTCTCCACCCGGGTCGAGGAAACCCGCGACGCCCAGCCCGCCGCCGACAAGGTCGAGGCCGAGGGCCCGATCATCATCGCGGGCATCGGGCGCTTCGGACAGATCGTCAACCGGCTGGTGCAAAGCTCGGGCTTCCGCACCGTGGTGATCGACCACGACATGAAGACCATCGAGCTGATGCGGCGCTTCGGCTACCGCGGCTTCTTCGGCGACCCCACCCGGCCCGAGCTGCTGCACGCGGCGGGGATCAAGGACGCCAAGGTGATCGTGGCGGCGCTCGACGATCCCAAGGCCACCACCAAGCTGGTGCGCTTCGCCCGCCGCATGCGCGAGGACGTCTTCATCGTGGCGCGGGCGCATGACCGCACCCATGTCTACGAGCTGTATCAGGCGGGCGCCGACAAGATCGTGCGCGAGATGTTCGACAGCTCGCTGCGCGCCGGGCGCTACGTGCTGGAGGAGGTCGGGATGACCGACTACGAGGCCGCCATCGCCGAGGAGACCTTCTACCACCACGACCGCAACACCGTGCAGGAGCTGGCGAAGCTCTGGGATCCGAACATGCCATCCTCGGAGAACGAGGCCTACATCAAGCGCGCCCGCGAGCTCGAGAAGGAACTCGAGACCGCGCTCTACACCGCCCTCTCGGAAAAGCGCGACGACGCGGCCTGAGCCCCTGCGCGGCCCCTGCCCGGGTGGACCGGGGGGCTGCGGGCCGAGCGCCGAGCGCCGAGCGCCGAGCGCCGAGCTCATGTCAGGCCCAGCCCCCGCGCGGGCAACCGGAAACTGTGGACGTACAAGGCGGACGGTCAGCGCCCGCCCTGCCCGACCACAGGACAAGAAAAAAGCGGACCCCGGGGCCCGCTTCCTTCGATCTTCGATGCCGTACCGGTGAGGCGGCTCAGGCGGCGCGCAGGCCGAGAACCTCGTCCACCTGGCGTGCGGCGGCAACCTCGTCGCCGCCGCTGACAGCCGCGACTTCGCGGGTCAGGCGCTCGAGCGCGGCCTCGTAGAGCTGACGCTCGGAATAGCTCTGCTCGCGCTGGTCGTCGGCGCGGTGCAGGTCGCGCACGACCTCGGCGATGGCGATCAGGTCGCCAGAATTGATCTTCTGCTCATACTCCTGCGCTCGGCGGGACCACATGGCGCGCTTCACCTTGGCCTTGCCCTTGAGAGTCTTCATGGCCTGGCTCACCACGTCCGGCGAGCTCAGCGAGCGCATGCCGATCTCGCTGGCCTTGTGGGTCGGAACCCGCAGGGTCATCTTGTCCTTCTCGAAGGAGATCACAAACAGTTCCAGCTTGATGCCGGCGATTTCCTGCTCTTCGATCAACACGATCTGACCCACGCCATGAGCGGGATAGACCACGTAGTCGTTCGGGCGGAATTCGTTCTTCTTGGTCTTGGTCGTCATATGCAACAGAGTCCTCAGCAGCCAAACCACACCACACAGCGACAGAAAAGACGGACGGATATGCGGTGCATCCCGTTCGCCTGGAACCGACTGGTATTCGATTATGTCATCGGGCGCAGGTATCCCTTGCCCCGTGTGTGTGGCCTTGTCATGTGTGTCATACACTTTACCACATTTGCGCCTCGTTTCCCAGAATCTTGGCGGAAACAGGGAAACCCGGGAAATTCAACAAGTTGCCTCTGCGTGTTAACGCAAACGCAACCAATTTCCCGAAGAATGCGCGAATCGGTTCTCAGCCGCCCTCGCCGGGCGCCTCGGAGAAGTACTTCTCGAGCTTGCCGGGTTCGCCGTCGCGGTCTTCGTATCCGGGCATCGGCTCTTTCTTCGAGATGATGACCGGCCACATTTCGGCGTACTTGCGGTTGAACTCGACCCATTTCTCCATGTCCGGCTCGGTATCGGGCCGGATCGCGTCTGCGGGGCACTCCGGCTCGCAGACACCGCAGTCGATGCACTCGTCGGGATGGATGACGAGCGTGTTCTCGCCCTCGTAGAAACAGTCGACCGGGCACACTTCGACACAGTCGGTGTACTTGCAGGCGATGCAGTTCTCAGTGACCACGTAAGTCATGGCAGTCCATCCGTCAGGGTCTTGCGATATTGGGCCTAGCTAGACCACGGCGCGCGATCATTCAAGCACATCCCGCTGCTTGTCGAGCGCGCGGCGGTCACGTTTCGTCGGACGCCCCCCGCCCTCGTAGCGCGGGGTGGCGGCCATCGCGGCCTCGTCGGCGCCGCGGGGCCGCGGCGGATCGAGGTCCTCGTAGAGCGTCTGGGCCTCCGGCGCGGGGCCGCGCCGCTCGCCCAGCGCCACGACACGGATGACCCGCACGTCGCGCCCCTGGGCGAAGGTAAGCACGTCCCCGGGGCCGACGGCGAAGGCGGGCTTCGCCACCGACGTCCCGTTCACCCGCAGCCCCGAGGCAACGACCTTGGCCGCCAGGCTCCGCGTCTTGAAGAAGCGGGCCTGCCAGAGCCACTTGTCGATGCGCAGCTTTGCGGGAACGCCCGTCACTTACGACTTGCTCTTGAACCCCATGAGGGCCGCTGCGAAGGGGTTGTCGGGATCGATCTTCTGCTCCTTGCGGGGGCGCGACTCGTAGGTCTTGGCGCCCTTGTCGCCACGATCGCCTTGCGGCTTGCCGCCCTTGCCCTTCTTGCCGCCACCGCCCTTGCCCTTGGGCGCACCGCCCTTGCCACGGGCGCCGCGCTGGCCGTCACGCTCACCGCGCTCGCCACCACGGGCACCGCCGCCGTCACGCTCGCGGCCACCTTCGCGACGCGGGCCGCGGTTGCGGTTGCCGCCCCAGGTGAAGGTGTAGAAAACCTCGATCTCCGGACCGGCCAGGGCCTCGTCCGGTGCCGAGCCCGGCAGGATCTCTTCCTCGGGGGTCTCGGCAATGCCGTCGTCGACAGCGACCGCCTCGGGATCCTCGTCGACCGGGGCGATGCCCTCGTCGGCGATGGTCTCGGTGCCCGGCACCTCGTCCGCAGCCACCGGCGTCTCGGCCGGATCGGCCATCGCGGCGGGCGTCGCCTCTTCCTCGCGCGCGGCGTCGAAGACGGGCTCGTCGGCGCCCGGTTCACCCGTGGGCTCGGAGGTCTCGGTCACCACCTCGTCGGCGGCGCGCACCTTGTTGCGCTCGGCCTTCTCGGCACGGTAGCCCAGCCCGCCCATGAGGTCAGCGAACTGCTCGAGCGTCATGCCGGTGATCGACAGCATGTCCGGGTTGGCCTCGAAGCCGCCACGGCTGTCCTGTGCGCGCAGCAGGTCGGCGAGGCGCTCGAGCATGTCGATGCGGATCGCACGCTCGCCCGCCGGACGGTAGCCGGCCAGCGTGTAGTGCTGCATCGGCACGTCGCGGATGTTCGGCACGGTCACCAGACCCGGCGGAGGTGCCTCGGGGAAGCTGTCGAGATCGTTCGCCAGCGACCACAGCACCAGGCGCAGACGGGTCGGCGCGGGCTTCAGCAGCAGCGGCATGAAGATCGTGTACTGGCCGAAGCGCATGCCGTGCTTGCGCAGGGCGCCGCGGGCTTCCTGGTCAAGCTGCTTGACCTCGTCCGCCACCGCGTTGCGGGGGATGATCCCCATGTTCTCGACCATGCGGAACGCGAAGCCGCGCGCCAGGCCGTTCAGCGTCTCGTCGCGCTGCAGGTTCAGCAGCGGTTCGAACAGCGCCGCGATCTTGCGGTCGATGAAATGCTGCAGACGGCGCTCGACCTTCTGGATCACGTCGGGACCCGCGATGTCGTCGACGAACGCCACCACACGCGGTTTCATCGGATCGTCGCCCTTGGCGAGCTTGCCCACCGCCTGGTCGCCCCACATGAGGCCACCTTGCTCGGTGAAATCGATCTCGGTATCGGGCGCGTTGTAGAACCGGTCCGCCCGCAGGTGGAAATGCGGCGCCAGCGCCTGCAACGACGCCTGTTTCAGCGTCTTGGCTTCCTGCCCGGTGGCATTCTGATCCTGACGGAACCGGAATCCCTCGAGTCGACCGACGAATTCGCCTTCGACGGTCACTTCACCCTTGTCGTTCACCTCGGCCAAGAGGGCCTCCTTCTGCTTCAACCGGCGAAGCAGCACTGAGGTCCGCCGGTCAACAAATCTTTGAGTCAGCCGCTCGTGCAAAGCGTCGGACAGTGCGTCTTCTACAGCGCGGGTCGCCTCGCGCCAATGGCTTTCGTCATCGACCCACGAACGGCGCTGTGCCACGTAGGTCCATGTGCGGATATACGCCAACCGTTTCGACAGGGTATCAATATCGCCGTCGGTCCGGTCGATCCGCTTCACCTGCCGGGCCATGAAGTCCCTCGGGATCTCGCCGCGCTCGTGCAGGTGCTGGAAGATAACCTGCAAGAGGCCCGCGTGTTCCGCGTGACTGATTCCCCGGAAGTCGGGGATCCGGCACACGTCCCACAAAAGCTGCACCGAGCGCGGGTCCGAGGCACGGGCCATGACCTCGGCCTCGTTGCCCAGCGACTTCAGCACCTGCAGGTCGTCGGCCTCGCGCGCCTTCATCAGCCATTCGTTGTTCGGGCTCTCCTCGAGCGACTCGATCAGCGTCCGGATCGAGCCGAAGCGCAGCGCGGAGTTGCGCCAGTTCAGCTTGCGCAGCGGCGTGAAGCTGTGGGAGGTGATCGCCTCGACCCAGTCGTCGGGGATCTGGCCCGCGTCGCCGGTGGTGCCGAAGGTGCCCGACTTCATCCCCCGCCCGGCCCGGCCGGCGATCTGCGCCAGCTCGTTGGGCTGCAGCTCGCGCATGCGGCGGCCGTCGAACTTGGTCAGCGACGAGAACGCCACGTGGTCGATGTCGAGGTTGAGCCCCATGCCGATGGCATCGGTGGCGACGAGGTAGTCGACCTCGCCGTTCTGGTAGAGATCGACCTGCGCGTTGCGGGTCCGGGGGCTGAGCGCGCCCATGACCACCGCGGCCCCGCCCTTGGTGCGGCGGATGAGCTCGGCGATGGCGTAGACGTTGTCGACCGAGAACCCAACGATGGCCGAGCGCGCCGGCATCCGGCTGATCTTCTTCGAGCCAAGGTAGGACAGCTGGCTCATGCGCTCGCGGCGGATGAACTCGCAGCCCTTCACCAGCGCCGCGATCGGGCCGCGCATGGTGTCGGAGCCAAGGAACAGCGTCTCGTGCAGCCCGCGCATGCGCAGCAGCCGGTCGGTGAAGACGTGGCCGCGCTCGGGATCGGCGCAGAGCTGGATCTCGTCGATGGCGACGAAATCGCAGCCCATGCCCTCGGGCATGGCTTCGACGGTGCAGACCCAGTACTGGGCCCGCGCCGGAACGATGCGCTCCTCGCCGGTGACCAGCGCCACCACCGAAGGACCGCGCGCCGCGACGATCTTGTCATAGACCTCGCGCGCCAGCAGCCGCAGCGGCAGGCCGATCATGCCGGTACGATGACCGAGCATCCGTTCGATGGCGTAGTGGGTCTTGCCTGTGTTGGTCGGGCCGAGAACGGCCGCGATCCGTGCGCTCTGGGGCATGATGCCGCCCTGTTCTTTCTGTCAGGCGTTCAGATGGAGATGCCCTGGACCTTGCCAGCGAGACGCTCGAGCGCCCCGGTCACCTCTTCATCGAACGGTCGAAGCTCCAGTACCTTCGCATAGGCCTCGTACGCAAGCGCATCGTTGCCAAGCTGGTCGTGGATCGCGGCGACACCGCGCAGGGCCCCGAAATGCACCGGGTTCAGCGCCAGCACATGTTCGAGCGCGTCCATCGCCGGGCCGAACATCTCGACCTGGTAATAGGCGAGCGCCAGCGCGTGCCAGCCCTCGGCGAATTGCGGCGCATGATCGGTGAGCGCGGTGAGATGGCCGATGGCGGCATCGGTCTCGTTCACCTCGAGCGCGTCTCGCCCCCGCTTCAGCAGCAGGTCCATCGCGGCCGAGCCGGATTTGGACCACTCCATGTAGAGGGCCTTTTCCAGCCGTTCGGCCTGCGCGGCGGACTCGGACGCGGCGAGTTCCTCGAGAAGCTCACCGGCACGATCCTGCGCAAGCGCGGTGTCGGGTAAGGAAAACATGACTGTGGCCGCGAATGCCGCCACGATACATTTGCGAAAGGGTCGACGCATGCTCATAGCTTCCAAGTGTAACCCGAGTCTGCTGGAAAGCCAGCACAGGATTTCGTGAAGGAAGGAACACTATGAGCGAAGTTGTCAGCAAGGCCGTGGAGGCCCTGAACGCAAAGCTGGACGGAGAGGGATTCGACGGCGTGGCCAAGTTCGTCATCGAGGACGAGGGCAGCATCATCGTGGACGAGAACGGCGCCCGTGCGGGTGACGACGATGCCGACGTGACGCTGAGCGCCGACACCGACACCTTCCAGCAGATCATCGAGGGCGAGCTGAACCCGACCGCGGCCTTCATGTCGGGCCGGCTCTCGATCGACGGGGACATGGGCGCCGCGATGCGCCTGGGTGGAGTGCTTTCGTAACATGCTTCTGGACGCGCCCTTCTACGCCGAGCTCGCCGAAGGCCCCGAGGGCGCGCGCGCCTACTGGATCGGCACGCAGGACAACCTGCGTGTCCGCATCGCCCACTATCCCGGCCCCGACGACGCACAGGGCACCGTCCTGATGTTCCCGGGCCGCACCGAGTATTGCGAGAAATACGGTCGCGTCGCCGCCGATTGCGCCGAGCGCGGCTTTCACATGCTGACCATCGACTGGCGCGGACAGGGGCTGGCGGACCGCATGCACGAGGACCCGCGCGCCGGGCACGTGAACCTCTTTCAGGACTACCAGTACGACGTCTCGGCCATGCTCGACGCGGCCGACCTGCTCGAGCTGCCCCGGCCGCTGTTCCTTGCGGCGCATTCCATGGGCGGCTGCATCGGCCTGCGCGCGCTGGTCGAGGGCCTGCCCGTCGCCGCCGTGGGCTTCACCGGCCCGATGTGGGGCATCCGCCTTGCCGCCGCCCTGCGCCCCGCCGCATGGGCGCTTGGCTGGGGCAGCGCGCGGATCGGGCTCGACCACATCTATGCGCCCTCCACCGGCCCCGACAGCTATGTCGCCACCGGGCTCTACGAGGGCAACCTGCTGACCACCGACCGCGGCGGCTGGACCTACATGCAGCGCCAGGTGACCGAGATCCCCGAGCTGCAGCTCGGCGGGCCGTCGCTGCGCTGGCTGCACCAAGCGCTGGCGGAATGCCTGGCGCTCGCCCGCCTGCCCGCCCCCGACCTGCCCGCCATCGCCTTCGTCGGCAGCAACGAGCGCATCGTCGACGTCCCCCGCATCGTCGCCCGCATGACTGCCTGGCCCGGCGGGCGGCTCGAGCGGGTGCAGGGCGGCGAGCACGAGGTGCTGATGGAGGACGCGGTGACCCGCGGCCGCATCCTCAGCCAGATGGCACAGGTCTTCGAGGACGCCGCCCGCAGCGCGGACGCCGCCGCCCGCTCGGCCTGAGCTGTCCCGCCCAACGCGCCGCCGCTCACTCGGCCTGAACTGTCCCGCTCTCCCGATATCCCTCCGCCCGCTCTGCCTGAGAATTCCAGCCCGCCCAGCGCATCGGCGCCCGCTCGGCCTGAACTCCCCCCGCCCCGCGCGCCACGGCCTGCCCCCGGCCCAGCGCGCCACCGCCCGCTCAACCTGAGCTTTCCCGCCCGGCGCACCGCGCTAGCTTCGGCTGCATGGCCGACGTTCTGACCTTCACCGACAGGGGCATCTACTGCCCGGCAGGGGATTTCCACATCGACCCCTGGCGCCCGGTGGCGCGCGCGCTCATCACCCACGGCCATTCCGACCACGCCCGCCCCGGCCATGGCGCCTATCTCGCCACCGATGCCGCCACCCCGGTGATCCGCCACCGGCTGGGCGAGATCGCCATCGACACCATCCGCTTCGGCGAGACCCGGCGCATCGGAAGTGCCACGGTCAGCTTCCACCCCGCCGGCCACATCCCCGGCTCGGCGCAGGTGCGGGTCGAGGTCGGCGGCGAGGTCTGGGTGGTCTCGGGCGACTACAAGCTCACCCCCGACGGGCTCTGCGAGACCTTCGAGCCGGTGCGCTGCCACGCCTTCATCACCGAGTGCACCTTCGGGCTGCCGGTGTTCAAGTGGCGATCGCAGCACGAGGTCGCCGCCGACATCAACCGCTGGTGGGCCGTCAACGCCGCCGAGGGCCGGGCCTCGATCCTCGGCGCCTACTCGCTGGGCAAGGCGCAGCGGCTGCTGGCGCTGCTCGATCCGGCGACCGGCCCGATCCTGACCCATGGGGCGGTCGAGAACACCAATGCGGTGCTGCGGGCGCAGGGCTACGCGCTGCCCGACACCACCCACGTGACGCCCGAGCTCGACCTCAAGGCCCATCCCGGCGCCATGGTCATCGCCCCGCCCTCGGCGCTCGGCTCGAGCTGGGCGCGGCGCTTCGGCCCCGCCCGCACCGCCGTCGCCTCCGGCTGGATGCGGCTGCGCGGGGTGCGCAGGCGGCGCGGCGCCGACCGGGGCTTCGTGCTCTCGGATCACGCCGACTGGGACGAGCTGCACACGGCCATCCGCGAGACCGGCGCCGAGAGGATCTTCGCCACCCACGGCTACACCGAGATCTTCGCCCGCTGGCTGGTCACGCAGGGCTTCGACGCGCAGGTGGTCCCGACCGAGTTCGGCACCGCCGAGGACGACGCCGAGGACGCCGCATGAAGGCCTTCGCCGAGCTCTTCACCGCCATCGACCAGAGCACCAGGACCACGGTGAAGACCGCGGCGCTGGCCGAGTACTTCCGCACCGCGCCCGAGCCCGACCGGCTCTGGACCGTGGCGCTGTTCTCGGGCCGCCGCCCCAAGCGCGCGGTGACCACGACGCAGCTTCGGGAATGGGCGGCGGAGCGCGCCGGCGTGCCGCTCTGGCTGCTCGAGGAATGCTACCCCATCGTCGGCGATCTCGCCGAGACCATCGCGCTGCTGCTGCCGCCGCCCGGGCGCCGCGCGGACCGCCCGCTCACCGCCATGCTCGAGGCGCTCTCTGACCTGCCGAACCGCGATCTCGAGGCCCGCAAGGCCTTCATCCTCGAGGCGTGGGACGGGCTCGACGAGACCGAGCGCTTCCTCTTCAACAAGCTGATCACCGGCGGTTTCCGGATCGGCGTCAGCCGCAAGCTGATGACCCGCGCGCTGGCGCAGGCCACCGGGCAGGACGAGCCGGCGATGGCGCTGCGGCTGATGGGCGACTGGACCCCGCAGGGCACCACGTGGGACCGGCTGGTGGCCGCCGACACGCCCGAGGCCGACGACAGCCGCCCCTACCCGTTCTACCTCGCCTACCAGATCGACGCCGGCCCCGAGACGCTGGGCGCGCCCGGCGACTGGCTGGCCGAGTGGAAATGGGACGGCATCCGCGGTCAGCTCATCCTGCGCGGCGGCAGCCACCACGTCTGGTCGCGCGGCGAGGAGCTGATGACCGACCGCTTCCCCGAGCTCGCCCGCGCTCTCGACTTTCTGCCGCCGGGCCATGTCTTCGACGGCGAGCTGGTGGCCTGGGACGGCACCCGTCCGCTGCCCTTCAACACGCTCCAGCAGCGCATCGGGCGCAAGACGGTGCCCAAGAAGCTGCTGCGCGAGGCGCCGGTGGTGATGCTGGCCTACGACCTGCTCGAGGCCGATGGTCTCGACATCCGCGACCGGCCGCTCTCCGAGCGCCGCGCGCGGCTCGATGCGCTGCTCGAAGGGCTGCCCGCCGAAGCCCCGGTGCTGCCCTCGCCCCGCGTCGCCTTCGACGACTGGCAGGCGCTGGCCGAGACCCGCGCCACCGCCCGCGAGCGCCGCGCCGAGGGGCTGATGCTGAAGCGTCTCGACGCGCCCTACCTCGCCGGGCGCAAGAAGGGCGACTGGTGGAAGTGGAAGCTCGACCCGCTCAGCGTCGACGCGGTGATGATCTACGCCCAGCAGGGCCACGGACGGCGCGCGAACCTCTTCACCGACTTCACCTTCGCGGCGTGGGACGGCAACGAGCTCGTACCCTTCACCAAGGCCTATTCCGGCCTCACCGACGCCGAGTTCAACGAGATCACCAACTGGGTCCGCCGCAACACGCTGCAACGCTTCGGCCCGGTGCGGCAGGTGCGGCCCGAGCTGGTCTTCGAGA
>Ga0208328_1000665_pt1 | contig 14409 bp, 14 predicted proteins | sample DeeseametaMP2633_FD_184170 | JGI IMG/M metagenome (GOLD analysis project Ga0208328, IMG submission 184170) | Marine microbial communities from the Deep Atlantic Ocean - MP2633 (SPAdes) | ecosystem: Environmental > Aquatic > Marine > Unclassified | place: Northeast of Antigua and Barbuda, North... | reverse complement strand
GGGCTTCCTGGGCAACACCCCGACCCTGGCGCGGTCCTCCTACGTCGACCCGCGGGTGATCGAGGCCTACGAGGAGGGGCGCACCATCGAGCGCACGACCCGGCGGGCCTATGACACCCCCGACCAGCGGCAGGCGGCGCTGGAGCGGGCGACGCTGAAGCTGCTCAGCTGAGCCGCTCGAGCACCCAGTCCAGGCAGCGGGTCAGGGCCAGCACGTCGTCGGGGTCGATCGCCGGGAACATCGCCACGCGCAGCTGGTTGCGGCCGAGCTTGCGGTAGGGGTCGGTGTCGAGGACGCCGTGGGCGCGCAGCACCCGCAGCACGTCCTCGAAGTCCAGGGGCGGGTGCAGGTCGACGGTGCCGACCACGTGGCTGCGGTGGGCGGGGTCGGCGACGAAGGGGGTCACCCACCTGGAGCGCTCGGCCCAGTCGTAGAGGTGCGCGGCCGAGGCGCGGGTGCGGGCGACGGTCGCGTCGAGACCGCCCAGCGAGAGCATCCACGCCAGCTGGGCGTCCATCAGGAACAGCGTGGCCACCGACGGTGTGTTGTAGGTCTGGTCCTTGCGGGAGTTCTCGATCGCCGTGGGCAGGTCGAAGAACGCCGGGACGTGCCGGTCGGTCGCCGCGATCCGGCGGGCCCGCTCCAGGGCACGCGGCGACATCAGCGCCACCCAGAGCCCGCCGTCGGAGGAGAAGCCCTTCTGCGGGGCGAAGTAGTAGACGTCGACCTCGGCCAGGTCCACCGGCAGCCCGCCCGCGCCCGAGGTGGCGTCGACCAGGACCAGCGCGTCGTCGTCGATGCCGCCGGGTCGCAGCACCGGGGCCATCACGCCCGTGGAGGTCTCGTTGTGCGCCCAGGCGTAGGCGTCCACGCCCTCGGTCGGCGCCGGCGAGGCCAGCGTGCCCGGCTCGGCGCGCACCAGGGACGGCTCGGCCAGCCACGGCGCGGACGACGCGGCGGTGGCGAACTTGCCGGTGAACTCGCCGTAGACCAGGTGCTGGGAGCGGTGCTGCACCAGCCCGTACGTCGCGACGTCCCAGAACGCCGTCGAGCCGCCGACCCCCAGGACCACCTCGTAGCCCTCGGGCAGCGAGAACAGCGTCGCGAGCCGCTCCTTGACGCGGCCGACCAGCGACCGGACCGGTGCCTGCCGGTGGGAGGTCCCCATCAGCGTCGTACCCGTCGCGGCGAGGGCGTCGAGGTGCTCGACGCGCACCTTGGAGGGGCCGGAGCCGAACCGGCCGTCACGGGGCAGCAGCTCGGCGGGGATGCGCAGGTCCGTCACCTGCCCATCATCCCAGGCGTGTCGCCGCTGTTTGGCGGGTGTCCGTCGGGGTAGGCAGGGGCCATGACCACTCCCCACGGCTCCCCGCGTGACCAGCTGCCGCCCACCGGGGGCACCCGCATCGCGCTGCGCGTGATCGGCGTCCTGCTGCTCGTGGTCGGCGTGCCGACCTTCGGCTGGGGTGTGTACACCGTCTTCACCTACGAGGGCTACGACGGTCCGCCGGGGATGGCGATCCTCGCCTTCATCGGTGGCCTCCCCGTCATCGGCTTCGGACTGATGGCCCTCAACGTCGGCACCCTCGGCGCCCAGTCGCGCTACGTCGCGGGCGAGATGATGCCCACCGTCAAGCAGTCGGCGGCCTACCTCTCCGACGGGGAGGGCATCATGGGCGTCGGCCGCACCGTCGACGACGGCAGCCCCGGCACCAGCGGGACGGCGGCCACGGGCCCCTTCTGCCGCTCCTGCGGCGTGCGCAACGACGAGGACGCGAGGTTCTGTGACGGGTGTGGAGCCTCGCTGGCCTGAGCCGCCGGGCTGGAGCCTGACCCGGGTCGGGTACGGCGACCCCGACGTGGCCGCGCTCGTGGAGCAGGTCCAGGCCTTCTACGTCGAGCGCTACGGCGGGCCCGACGAGACGCCGTTGGACCCCGGTGCTGGACGGGGGCCCCGCCCGCGGCACCGAGGGAGGGCCGGTGCTCTAGATCCCACCGGTCGGGGGCGTACCCCGACGGCCCACGCGTCGTTGAGGGGGACGTGAAGAAGCAGCAGGCCAGCGCGGAGCTCCACCGGGTCGTCGTCGAGACGCTCACCCGGCTGGGCCGCGCCTTCGCCGATCGCGACGTCGAGGCGGCCGTGGCCTGCTTCACCCCCGACGGCGCCGCCTACGGCGACGACCTCGAGGAGCACGCCCACGGGCACGAGGAGCTGGCCTCCTTCCTCGCCGAGGTCTTCGAGGAGCCGTTCGTGATGGGCTGGGAGGTCGGCGAGGTCTGGGCCCGCCACCGCAGCGACGTGCTGTGGTTCGTGGCGCGCACCGAGGCGGTGCTGAGCTACCCCGAGGGGATCGTCGAGCGGGTGCCCTTCCAGCTCTCCGGCACCCTGAGCCGCTCGCGGCGCCACGGCTGGCGCTTCGAGCTCTTCAACGGCACCCAGCCGGTCACCCAGGCGCGCGAGCTGCTCGTCGGCGTCTGAGGCCCGTCCGGAGGGCCGGCCGGGGTCAGCAGACGACGGCGTAGCGCTCGTCGGTGATCGGCCCGCCCCACAGGGCGGGGTCGTCCAGGACCAGCACGCGGGGCTCGCGCCCGACGGTGCGGGCCGCGTCGGCCACCTGCGCGGCGGTCAGGCCGGCGCCGGTGACCCAACTCCCCTCGACCAGGACCAGCCGGCCCTCCGGCCGCAGCAGGGCGGACCAGCGGCGCAGCGCCTCGACCGGGTCCGGCAGCGCCCAGAGCACGTGGCGGCTCAGCACGACGTCGTACGTGGCGGCGGCCAGCGGCGGGTCGTAGGCGTCTCCCTCGGCGATGCTGACCGTGGGCTCGCCCTCGGTCTTGGCGATCGCCCGCCGGACCATCTCCGGGGAGAAGTCCACGCCGTCGACGGCGTACCCCTCCTCGGCGAGCAGCAGCGCCAGCGTCCCGGTGCCGCAGCCGAGGTCGGCGACCCGGCAGGGTGCCGGAGGCAGGAGCCCGGCCAGCATCGTGCGCCAGCTCTCCCGCACGGCGGGGTCGCGCAGCCCGTGGTCGGCGGCGTCGTCGAAGGTGTCGGCCTCGTCATCCCAGAGGTCGACCGCGTCCCGAGAGGTCATGCGGGCAGCCTAGGGGTGGACGCCGACGACCGGGCGCGACTGGTGACGATCCCGGGACAGGGATCGACCCGTCTGCCTACCCTCGTCACCTCGGCCGCGGGGAGGTGGCCGAGGAGTCTCGCCCTCGGAGGGATCCACCATGCTCGTGCCCGTTCGCCGTGCCCTCAGGGCGCTCCTGGTCGGCCTGCTGCCGGTCGTGCTGCTGACGGGCGGCCTCACGGTCGTGACCGCGGCGCCGGTCGGTGCCGCGATCGAGGACTTCGCCCGCTACCAGCCCGAGGAGAAGTGCAGCCCGAAGGCCAAGCCGGGGGCGGCGTACCTCAGCGGCTGGTTGGTGCGGAAGTACGGCGGGCACCGCGGCCGTGTCGGCACGGCCTGCACGTCCTCGGTCTCCGAGCACCAGGAGGGCCGGGCCGTCGACTGGTCCAACGACGCCACCACCAAGGCCGGCCGCAAGCGGGTGAAGGCGTTCCTGAAGGACGTGCTGGCCGAGGACCACCGTGAGCGCCCCGCGGCCAAGGCCCGCCGGATGGGGATCATGTACATCATCTGGGACGACCAGATGTACGCCGCGTGGCGCGGCTTCGAGCCGACGGACTACCTCTCCTCCTCGTGCAAGCGGAGGAAGAAGTGCTCCAAGACCCTGCGCCACCGCGACCACGTGCACATCTCGCTCTCGCGGCAGGGCGGCTTCGGCAACACCAGCTTCTACGACGGCAGGGTCGACAAGGACACGACGAAGGGCTGACCTCGACCGACGCCGGGCACGACGAAGCCCGCCGGTCGGGACCGGCGGGCTCCGATGCGTGCTGTCGGGCTCAGGCCCAGGCGTCGTTCCAGCCCTCGACGTCGCTGGCCGGGCGCGGGGCCGGGCCGGCGTAGACGGCCGAGGGGCGGATCAGGCGACCGGTGGTCTTCTGCTCCAGGATGTGGGCCGACCAGCCGCCGGTGCGGGCGCAGGTGAACATCGAGGTGAACATGTTGGCCGGGACCTCGGCGAAGTCGAGGACGATCGCGGCCCAGAACTCCACGTTGGTCTCGAGGACGCGGTCGGGGCGGCGCTCGCGCAGCTCCTTGAGCGCGGCCTGCTCGAGCGCCTCGGCGACGGCGTAGCGGGGAGCGTCGAGCTCCTTGGCGGTGCGTCGCAGCACGCGGGCACGCGGGTCCTCCGCGCGGTAGACACGGTGGCCGAAGCCCATCAGCCGCTCGCCGCGGTCCAGGATGCCCTTGACGTAGGCGTCGGCGTCCCCGGACTGCTCGACGTCGCTGATCATGCCGAGCACCCGCGAGGGGGCGCCGCCGTGCAGCGGGCCGCTCATCGCGCCGATGGCGCCGGAGAACGCGGCGGCCACGTCGGCGCCGGTGGAGGTGATGACGCGGGCGGTGAACGTGGAGGCGTTCATGCCGTGCTCGGCCGCCGACGACCAGTAGGCGTCGATCGCCTTGACGTGCTTGGGGTCGGCCTCGCCCTTCCACCGGATGAGGAACTTCTCGGCGAGGGTCGCGCCCTCGTCGACGGTCTTCTGGGGGACGACCGGCTTGTCGAGGCCGCGCGCGGACTGGGCGGCGTACGAGAGCACCATGACGGCGACGCGGGCGAGGTCCTCGCGGGCCTGCTCGTCGGAGATGTCGTAGGTCTGCCCGAAGCCGAAGGCCGGGGCCAGCATCGCGATCGCGGCCTGCACGTCCACGCGGACGTCACCGGTGTGGACCGGGATGTTGTAGGCCTCGGCCGGCGGCAGGCCGGGGGTGTAGGCGCCGTCGATCAGCAGGCCCCAGACGTGCTCGAACGGGACCCGGCCGACGATGTCCTCGATGTCGACGCCGCGGTAGCGGAGTGCCGAGCCCTCCTTGTCCGGCTCGGCGATCTGGGTCTCGAAGGCGATGACGCCCTCCAGTCCGTGGTGCACCTCAGGCATGTCGACTCCTTCGTCGTGTCGTCCGTCTCGCCCGACCGGGTCGCGACCGGGGCAAACCTCGTGCATTCTGCCGGACGCCCGCCGGGGTCGCCGAGGCGGCCGTCCGCCGAGACGCGGACCGTAGGCTCGGGACGTGACCGACCTGCGCCGCCTGCGCCACGAGTACGCCGCTAGGGGGCTGGAGCTCGACGAGCCGCCCGTCCCCCCGATGTCGCTGTTCCGCCGGTGGTTGCACGAGGCGCTCGAGGCCGGGCTGGGCGAGCCCAACGCGATGATCGTCTCCACGGTCTCGGCACAGGGCGCTCCGTCCTCGAGGACCGTCCTGCTCAAGGGGCTCGTCGACGACGAGGAGCAGCAGGGCTTCGTCTTCTACACCAACCACGACTCCCGCAAGGGCCGCGAGCTGGCCTGTGAGCCCCGCTGCGCCCTGCTCTTCCCCTGGCACGACCTCGAACGACAGGTCCGGGTGGAGGGCGTGGCCGAGCTGCTGCCGCGCCCGGAGGTGGAGGACTACTTCGCCGAGCGGCCCCGGGGCAGCCAGCTGGGCGCGCACGCCTCCGCGCAGTCGCGTCCGATCGAGGACCGGGCCAGGCTCGAGGCGGCGTACGCCGACGCCGAGGCGCGCTTCGCGGGCCGCGAGGTCCCTCCGCCCGAACGGTGGGGCGGCTACCTCGTGCGGCCCACGCTCGTCGAGTTCTGGCAGGGCAGGCCGTCGCGACTGCACGACCGGCTGGAGTACACCCGCACCGACGGCGGTTGGTCGGTCACCCGGCTCCAGCCCTGACGCGCGCGAAAATCGAGTGAGCGCTCACTCACTCGTCGGCTAGGGTCCGGGGGTGTCACCCCGAGCCCGCCCGATGTCGCCCGAGGCCCGTCGTACCTCCCTGGTCGACGTGACCCTGCGGCTGTTGCGCGAGCACGGCCGCGAGGTCACCACCCGCCAGATCGCCGAGGCCGCCGGCATCGCCGAGGGCACGATCTTCCGCGTCGTCGCGACCAAGGACGAGCTGGTCGAGGCCGCGATCAGCAGGGCCTTCGAGCCCGGCGCGCTGGTCGAGCGGATCCGCGAGATCGAGGCAGACCTCCCGCTGGAGGAGCGACTGGTCCGGCTGGTGGGGGTGCTCCAGCAGCGCTACCGCGCCACGTTCTACCTGATGCGCCGGGTCGGGATGCTGCGTCCACCCGACCACGACGGCGAGCAGGGCCGCGCGGCCCGCGCGGAGATCCACGCCCTCATGGTGGGGCTGGTCGGCCCCGACGCCGAGCGCCTCACGGTGGACCCCGACGACTTCTGCCACCGGCTGCGGTTGCTGACCTTCGCGGGCTCGCACCCGCAGATCTCCGACGGCCACCTGCTCACGCCCGAGCAGGTCGTCGGCACCGTGCTCCACGGACTCTCGAAGGAGGGCCGCTGATGCTGGTCCCGCTCCTGCGGCAGCGCCTCACGCCGTACCGCTCCTGGCTCGTCGCGGTCGTCGCGCTGCAGTTCGTCGGCGTGCTGGCGATGCTCTATCTCCCGAGCCTGAACGCCTCGATCATCGACGACGGCGTCGTGCCCGGCGACACGGCGCTGATCTGGCGGCTGGGCGGGGTGATGCTCGCGGTCTCGTGCGTGCAGATCGTCTGCTCGGTGGGTGCGGCGTGGTTCGGCGCGCGCACCGCCACGGCCTTCGGCCGCGACCTGCGTCGTGACCTGTTCCAGCGGGTCGGGACCTTCTCGACCCGCGAGGTCCAGGAGCTCGGCGCCCCCTCGCTGATCACCCGCACCACCAACGACGTGCAGCAGGTGCAGATGCTGGTCGTGATGACCTGCCTGATCGCGGTCTCCAGCCCGATCATGATGGTCGGCGGCGTCCTGATGGCCCTGCGCGAGGACCTCGGGCTGGGCTGGATCCTGGCGGTGGTCGTCCCCGCGCTGTTCGTCTCCGTGGGCTTCGTGATCTCCCGGATGGTGCCGAGCTTCCGGGCCATGCAGGCGCGCATCGACGAGGTCAACCGGGTGCTGCGCGAGCAGATCGCCGGCATCCGCGTCGTGCGTGCCTTCGTCCGCGAGCGGCACGAGACCGAGCGCTTCGCGGTCGCCAACGAGGAGCTCACCGACGTCGCGGTGCGCGCCGGCCGGTGGATGGCCACGATGTTCCCGCTGGCGATGCTCGTCGTGAACGTCTCCAGCGTCGGCGTCGTGTGGTTCGGCGGGCAGCGCGTGGACTCCGGCCAGATGGAGGTGGGCGCGCTCACCGCGTTCCTGTCCTACCTGATGCAGATCCTGATGTCGGTGATGATGGCGACCTTCATGCTCATGCAGGTGCCCCGCTCGGCGGTCTGCGCCGAGCGGATCTCCGAGGTCCTCACCACCGACACCTCCGTACGCCGCAGCCGCGAGCCGCGCCCCCTCGACCCCGCCCGCCGTGGGCACGTGGACCTGGAGTCGGTGACCTTCGCCTACCCCGGTGCCGAGGCGCCGGTGCTCAGCGGGCTGTCGCTGTCCGCGCGGCCGGGCCGGGTCGTGGCCGTCATCGGCTCGACCGGTGCGGGCAAGTCCACCCTGGTCAACCTCGTCCCGCGGCTCTTCGACGCGACCACCGGCACCGTGCGCGTGGCCGGGGTCGACGTGCGCGACCTCGACCCCGAGGTGCTGTGGGGGGAGCTCGGCCTGGTCCCCCAGAAGGCCTACCTGTTCAGCGGGACCGTCCGCAGCAACCTGGCCCACGGCCGCCCCGACGCCACGGAGGAGCAGATGTGGGAGGCGCTGGAGATCGCCCAGGCCCGTGACTTCGTGCAGGCGCTGCCCGAGGGCCTGGACTCCCCGGTCGCCCAGGGCGGCACGAACCTCTCCGGCGGTCAGCGCCAACGCCTCGCGATCGCCCGGGCGGTGGTGCGCCGCCCCGCGGTCTACCTCTTCGACGACGCCTTCTCGGCCCTCGACCTGGCCACCGACGCGCGGCTGCGTGCCGCGCTGCGGCCGGTGACGACCGCGGCCACGGTCGTCGTGGTGGCCCAGCGGGTCTCCACGATCCGCGACGCCGACGTGATCGTGGTGCTCGAGGACGGTCGGGTCGTCGGCCGGGGCGGGCACGACGAGCTGCTGGCCGGCTGTGCGACGTACCAGGAGATCGTGGCCTCGCAGCTCTCCGCGGAGGAGGCGGCATGAGCGCGCCCACCCCGCCCAAGGGCCGCGGCTTCGCGGCGACCGAGCGGATCGAGGCACCTGCCGGCGGGCCGGGTCGTGGCCCGATGGGCGGCGGCATGGTCGGCCAGAAGGCCATGGACTTCGGGCCGTCGGCACGCCGCCTCGTGGGCCGGATGCGACCCGAGCGGGCGCTGGCCTCGCTGGTGGTGGCGCTGGTCATCGTGTCGGTGCTGCTGATGTCGATCGGGCCGCGCCTGCTCGGCCACGCGACCGACCTGGTCTTCCGCGGCTTCGTCGGCTCCCGGACGCCGGTCGGCACGCCGGACGACCAGCTCCCCGAGGCCGTGCAGGGCCAGGGGGTCGTCCCCGGGCAGGGGGTCGACTTCGGCGCCGTGGGCGAGTGGCTGCTGCTGGTGCTGGGGGTCTACGCCGCGGCCTCGGTGCTCTCCTGGCTGGCCGGCTTCGTGCTGAACGGCGTGGTCCAGCGCACCGTGCGCCGGATGCGCGGTGACGTCGAGGAGAAGATCCACCGGCTGCCACTGGGCTACTTCGACCGCTCCCCGCGGGGGGAGCTGCTCAGCCGGGTCACCAACGACATCGACAACATCAGCCAGACCCTGCAGCAGACGATGAGCCAGCTGCTCCAGTCCCTGCTCACCGTGCTCGCGGTCCTGGCGATGATGATCTGGATCAGCCCGATGCTGGCGCTGGTCGCGGTGCTCAGCGTCCCGGTCTCGCTGGTGGCCACCCGCGCGATCATGCGGCGCTCGCAGGGCCAGTTCGTCGCCCAGTGGCGCACCACCGGCCGGCTCAACGCCCACATCGAGGAGGCCTTCTCCGGCCACGCGCTGGTCAAGGTCTACGGCCGCACCGCCGAGGTCGAGCGCACCTTCGCCGAGCACAACGACGCGCTGTACGATGTGTCGTTCAAGGCACAGTTCATCAGCGGCCTGGTGATGCCGACGATGATGTTCATCGGCAACCTCAACTACGTCGTCGTCGCCGTCGTGGGCGCGCTGCGGATCTCCTCCGGCGCGGTGACCCTCGGTGAGGTGCAGGCCTTCGTGCAGTACACCCGCCAGTTCACCCAGCCGCTCACGACCGTCGCGTCGATGGCCAACCTGCTGCAGTCCGGCGTCGCCTCGGCCGAGCGCGTCTTCGAGCTGCTCGACGCCGACGAGGAGCCGCTCGCCGACGCTCCCGGTGCCGGGGGCCCCGCCCCGGCGGGTGCCCCGACCCGCGGCGAGGTCGCCTTCGAGCACGTGTCCTTCTCCTACGACCCGACCCGTCCGCTCATCGAGGACCTCTCGCTCGTGGCGAGGCCCGGGCAGACGGTGGCCATCGTGGGCCCGACCGGGGCGGGCAAGACCACGCTGGTCAACCTCGTCATGCGCTTCTACGACGTCGACGCCGGGCGCATCCTCCTCGACGGTGTCGACACCTCCACCCTCACCCGCCAGGAGCTGCGCGCCGAGGTCGGCATGGTGCTGCAGGACACCTGGCTCTTCGAGGGCACCATCCGCGACAACATCGCCTACGGCCGACCCGACGCCACCGAGGAGCAGGTGCTGGAGGCGGCGCGGGCGACGTACGTCGACCGCTTCGTCCACTCGCTGCCCGACGGGTACGACACGGTCGTCGACGAGGACGGGGCCAACCTGTCGGCCGGCGAGCGGCAGCTGCTGACGATCGCCCGGGCGTTCCTCACCGACCCCGCGCTGCTGATCCTCGACGAGGCGACCTCATCGGTCGACACCCGGACCGAGCTGCTGCTGCAGCACGCGATGGCGGCGCTGCGCACGGACCGGACGTCCTTCGTCATCGCGCACCGGCTCTCGACGATCCGTGACGCCGACCTGATCCTGGTGATGGAGGACGGCGCGATCGTCGAGCAGGGCACGCACACCTCGTTGCTGGCCGCCGACGGCGCCTACGCCGCGCTCTACCGCTCCCAGTTCGCCGCCGCGGCCGACGCCTGACCCCCACTCCACGCCGAGCCGGCGCTAGCTTCCGGAAGGACGGGCCGGTTCGGCGGGCGGGGTGGGTCGAGCCGGCGCATTGATACGCCGGTTCGGCAGGGAGGGTCAGGAGGCGTCGAGGTCCTGGGCGACCAGGGCGGCGATGGCGTCGACGGCGGCCTGGTCGTCGCCGGCGACCTCGACGGTGTCGCCGCACTTCGCGCCGAGGGTCATGATCATGAGCGACGAGGCGGCGTCGACCCCGTTGATGGTGACGCTGCTGCCGAGGCCGCCGGCTGCCTCGGCGATGAGGGCGGCGGGGCGGGCGTGCAGGCCGACGGACGAGCCGACGGTGACGGACGTGGTGGGCATGGGTGCTCCTCTGGTGCTGGGCGGTCGGGTGAGGCGGGTCAGGTCGTGCTGAGGGCACGGACCTCGACGCGCGAGGCGTCGACGTCGGCCGGGGTCGGGATGCCGGTGCCGGGCAGGGCGGCGGCGGCGCTGCCGTAGGCCACAGCCAGTGCCAGGCACTCGGCGGGCTCCGCGCCGCGGACCGAGCCGAGCAGGAAGCCGAACAGGCTCGAGTCGCCCGCTCCCACCGTGCTCAGCACCGTCGTCGGCGCGGGGACGGCGTGCCAGGCGCCGGTGCGGTCGGCCAGGACGGCCCCGGCCGCCCCGAGCGTCACCAGCACGTGGTCGACGCCGCGGTCGACCAGCTCCGCCGCGTGCCGGGCCACCAGGGCGGGGTCGGCCTCCAGGGCCTCGCCGTCGCCACCGGTGATGCTGGCCAGCTCCTCGGCGTTGGGCTTCATCAGCTGCGGGGCGCAACGATCCAGGCCGGCCACGAGGGCCGACAGCGGGGCGTCGCTGGTGTCGACCGCGACGGGCGCCACGCCGTGCAGGCGGGGGAGCAGGTCGGCGTAGAAGGAGGAGGGCGCTCCGGGCGGCAGCGACCCGGCGAGCACGACCCACGAGGCTCCGTGCGCCTCGCGGACCACGGCGTCGGCCAGCTCGGCCACCTGCTCGGGGCCGGTCTCGGCACCCGCCGAGTTGATCTTGGTCGTGGTGCCGTCGGGCTCGGTGAGCGTCAGGTTGACCCGGATGCTCCCGGCCGGGCGGCACGGGTGGCAGGGGATCCCGGCCCGGGCCACGTCCTCCACGAACGGGTCGTCGGCGCGTGCGGGCAGCACGGCGAGCGTCGGCACCCCGGCGGCGACGGCCGCGCGGGAGATGTTCACGCCTTTGCCGCCGGCCTGGGAGATCGTGTGCTCCACGCGCTGCACGCCACCGCGGTCGAGCACGCCGGGCAGCACCAGGGTGCGGTCGATGCTGGGGTTGGCCGTGACGGTCACGAGGACGCCGGGACGGGGGGAGGCGCTCATCTCAGCCGACCCGCGCGATCTCGAGGCCCGCGGCCTCCAGCTGCTGTTGGTCGGCGGCATCGATGCGGCTGTCGGTCACCAGCACGTCGACCTCGTCGACGCGGGCGAAGCGGACCGTGCGCTCCTGCCCGATCTTCGATGAGTCGGCCAGGGCGACCACGCGCTGGGCCGCGCCCACCATGGCGCGCTTCGTGGCGGCCTCCTCCGGGTCGGGGGTGGAGAAGCCGTGCGCCACGGTGAGGCCGTTGGTGCCGACGAAGGCGAGGTCGGCGCGGAAGTGACCCAGGGCCTCGACGGTCGCGTGTCCCACCGCGGCCTGGGTGGTGGTGCGCACGCGGCCCGGCAGCAGCTGCAGCTCGACGTGGGAGGCGGGGGCCAGCAGGGCGGCGATCGGCACGGCGTTGGTGAGCACCGTCCAGCGCCGGTCGCTGGGCAGCAGCTCGGCGAGCCGCACGGTGGTGGTGCCGGCGTCGAGCACCAGGGTGCCGCCCTCGGCGGGCAGCAGCTCCAGCGCGGCGCGCGCGATGGCGTCCTTCTCCTCGGCGTGTGCCTGCCCGCGCTCGGGGAGCTTGGCCTCCAGGACCGTCAGGCTGCCGATGGACACGGCGCCGCCGTGCACGCGGCGGACGAGCTTGAGCCGCTCGAGCGTCGACAGGTCGCGACGCACCGTCTCGGTGGTGACGTCGAAGTGCGAGGCCAGCTCGGTCACACTGACCCTGTTGCGCTTGGTGACCAGGTCGGCGATCGCCTGGTGACGCTCTGCCGCGTACATGGCACTTCCTGTCCGCCCGCTCGGGCCGATCGCTGCCGAAAATCTTTGTATGTGTTGTTTTAGTCCCGAATCTGTTGACTGTCAACCACTTCGCGGCTTTAACTGTGGGTATGGTCACGTCCACCGGCTCCTCGTCCAGCACCTCGTCCAGCACCTCCGACAGCGCGGGCACCCCCGATCCGGGCAGCGGTCCGACCGCGCGCGAGCTGCGCGGCACCCCCGTGGTGTCCGGGCTGGCCCACGGGCCCGTCCTCCCGGTGCGCACCGAGGTGTCGGCGGCGGCCGTCGCCGCCTTCGGTGACGGCGGACTGGACGCCGAGGCGGCACTGGCGGCGTACGTCGACGCGGCCGAGGCCGTGGCACGCGGGTTCGTGGCCAAGGCCGAGCGGGCCACCGGAGCGGCGGCCGAGGTGCTCACCGCGAGCGCGGGCCTGACCCGCGACCCCGGCCTGAAGCAGGCGGTCGGCCAGCAACTGGGTGCGGGGGAGGGCCTGCCCGGCGCGGTGCGCGGGGCGGTCGCCCAGTTCGTCGAGGTCTTCACGGCGATGGGCGGCCTCATGGCCGAGCGGGCGACCGACCTGCTCGACATCGAGCGCCGCGTCATCGCGCGCGTGGTGGGCGAGCCCGAGCCCGGCGTGGTCCTGCCGGAGGAGCCGTCCGTGCTCGTGGCCGTCGACCTCGCGTCCGCCGACACCGCCTCCCTCGACCCCTCGGTCGTGGTGGCCCTGGTGACCGAGCGGGGCGGCCCCACGAGCCACACCGCGATCATCGCCCGCCAGCTCGGCCTGCCCTGCGTCGTGGGGTGCGCCGGCGTGACGGACTTGGAGGCCGGCACCCCGGTGCTGGTCGACGGCGCCCGGGGGACCGTCGCCACAGGGGTCGACCCCCAGGAGGCGGCGCACGCCGTCGCGGTCGATCGCGAGCAGCAGGCCCGGGTGGCGGGCTGGACGGGACCGGGCGTGACCCGCGACGGCGTGCCCGTGAAGCTGCTGGCCAACGTCGCCGACGGTCCGTCGGCCCGCTCGGCGGCGGAGTCGCCGGTGCAGGGCGTCGGGCTCTTCCGCACCGAGCTGTGCTTCCTCGACCGCACCGAGGAGCCGTCCGCGCAGGAGCAGGCCGACATCTACGCCCAGGTGCTGGAGCCGTTCGCCGGCACCGGGCACGTCGTGGTCCGCACCCTCGACGCCGGCTCCGACAAGCCGGTCGCCTTCGCGACGCTGGAGGACGAGGAGAACCCCGCACTCGGTGTCCGCGGGCTCCGGCTGGCGCTCGGGAACCCCGGGCTGCTGCACCGTCAGCTCGACGGCATCGCCGAGGCGGCCCGCCGTACCGGTGCCGAGACCTGGGTGATGGCACCGATGGTGGCCACGCTCGCCGAGGCCGAGGACTTCTGCGGCCAGGTGCGCGAGCGCGGGTTGAAGGCCGGGGTGATGGTCGAGGTGCCGAGCGTGGCGCTGCTGGCCGACAGGTTCTTGGACGTCGTGGACTTCTTGTCCATCGGCACCAACGACCTCACGCAGTACGTCATGGCCGCCGACCGGCTGGCCACCGACCTGGCACACCTCACCGACCCCTGGCAGCCCGCCGTGCTGCACCTGGTCGCCCGCACCGCCGAGGCCGGTCGACGCGCCGACAAGCCGGTCGGCGTGTGCGGCGAGGCGGCCGCCGACCCCCTGCTCGCGGTCGCGCTGACCGGCATGGGCATCACGTCGCTGTCGATGGCCGGGGCCGCCGTCCGTGCGGTGGGCGCGCAGTTGGCCGCGGTGGACATGGACACCTGCCGTCGCGCCGCCGACGCGGTCCTGGAGGCCTCGGACCCCCTGGCCGCCCGCGAGGCCGTACGCCGGCTCCTCGACTGACCCGCCGCGCGGGTCCCGCACCGCCGAGAGGCGGGACCCGCGCACGGCCCCACGGACCACGCGAGCCCGGACGGAATCCCCGTCCGGGCTCGTGTGCTGCTCTGTGTGCGGGTCGTCGCGACTGCCTTCGCTGTCGGGCTCGCTCTCGACCCGCCCGTCGCGCCTTCGTCGCTCAGGCGCGGGCTTGCTCGACCTCCCCGTCCAGAGCCCTGAGAGCTCCGCTCTCAGGGCTCGACGGTGACCTTGATGGCCTCGCCGTTGGCGACGATGTCGAAGACGCTCATCACGTCGTCGAG
>Ga0208328_1000663_pt1 | contig 14464 bp, 15 predicted proteins | sample DeeseametaMP2633_FD_184170 | JGI IMG/M metagenome (GOLD analysis project Ga0208328, IMG submission 184170) | Marine microbial communities from the Deep Atlantic Ocean - MP2633 (SPAdes) | ecosystem: Environmental > Aquatic > Marine > Unclassified | place: Northeast of Antigua and Barbuda, North... | reverse complement strand
CAGGAGAAGATCGAGGCCATCCTCAGCCGCGTCGCCTGCCACGGGTCGATCCGCTCGGGCCGCCGGATGCGCGCCGAGGAGATGAACGCGCTGCTGCGCGAGATGGAGGCCACGCCGCATTCCGGCCAGTGCAACCACGGCCGCCCCACCTATGTCGAGCTCAAGCTCTCGGACATCGAGCGGCTGTTCGGGCGCACATGACCGAGACCCTGACGCCCGTTCTGAACGACCCGCGGCTGCTGCTGGCGGCGGTGCTGGGGGTGCTGCTGCTGGTCATGCTGCTGGCGATCCGCGCCGCCAACCGCGCCGGGCGCATGGCGCAGCCGCTGATGCAGCTCTCGCGCCGGGTCGAGGCGCTGGGCGAGGGGCAGGAGCGGCTCGCCGGCGGGTTGCACCACGTCACCGAGGCGCAGACCCAGAGCCAGACCGCAATGCTCGAGCTGATGGAGCGCCGGCTGGCCGAGGTGCAGGGCCGCATGTCCGAAAGCCTGCACGGCACCGCCCGCCGCACCGCGCATTCGCTGGGCGAGCTGCAGGAACGGCTGAAGGTCATCGACCGCGCGCAGGAGAACATCTCGCGGCTCTCGGGCGACGTGCTGTCGCTGCAGGACATCCTGTCGAACAAGCAGACCCGCGGCGCCTTCGGAGAGATCCAGCTCAACGACATCGTCGGCAAGGCGCTGCCGCCGGACAGCTTCACCATGCAGGCGACGCTGTCGAATGGCCGCCGGGCCGACTGCCTTATCCACATGCCCGAGCCGCCGGGGCCCATCGTCATCGACGCCAAGTTCCCGCTCGAAGCCTACGAGGCGCTGCAGCGGGCCGAGCAGGGCGACAGCCGCACCCGCGCAGCCCAGGCCTTCCGGCTGTCGGTGCGCAAGCACCTGCGCGACATCGCCTCGCGCTACATCATCGAGGGCGAGACGGCGGATTCCGCGCTGATGTTCCTGCCCTCCGAGGCGGTCTATGCCGAGCTGCACGCCAACCACCCCGAGGTGGTGCGCGAGGGCTTCAACCTGCGGGTCTGGATCGTCTCGCCCACCACCTGCATGGCGACGCTCAACACCCTTCGGGCGATCCTAAAGGACGCGCGGATGCGCGAGCAGGCGGGTGCGATCCGACGCGAGCTGGCGCTGCTGCACGCGGATGTGGAGCGGCTCGGCACCCGCGTGGAGAACCTCGACCGGCATTTCGGTCAGGCGGCGCGCGATGTCGCCGAGATCCGTATCAGCGCCGAGAAGGCGGGGCTGCGGGCGCGGCGACTCGATGCCTTCGACTTCGAGGACGGCCGCGACGACACCATCGTGCCGCTGCCGCGCAACTCCTGACATCCGGTTCGCGCGCGGACCAAGTTTGACCCGTGTGCGAGAAGTTTTGCCAGACCCCCGAACCTGCCGTATTCTTGAGCAGGATCAATGACGGGACGCGGCGGACATGTCCTAAGTGGATCGCCACGATCAAGGAGACGGGGAAAATGGAAGAGATCAGTGTCAGGAAGGTCGCCCATGTCATCCTGCTGGCGCGCGAGATGGACCGCGGCGAAGGTGAGTTGCGCGGTGTCATCGAACACATGACCGAGGAAGAACAGGGCGCGCTGGTGGCGATCATGTGGATCGGCCGCGATGCCTTTGACGCCGACGAATGGCAGGAAGCCTTCGCGACGGCCATGTCCGAGGCCTCGACCCCGACCGCCGATTACCTGATCGGCACGCCGCACGTGGCCGACCACCTCGAGGCCGGGCTCGAAGCCCTTGGCTACGATCCCTCGGACGAGGAAGACCAGCTTCTGCGCCGCGGCGCCTGAGAGCGTCCGGCCGGTCAGCGCAGGGCGCGGCCCTTCATGATCGCGTCCTCGCCGAACTTTGCGCGGATCGCATCCGTGGCGCGTTCGGCCCCGGCGCGCCGCGCCGCCTGCGGGTCGAGCAGGTCGCCCAGCCGGTCGGCCTGCGCCGCCGGCACCAGTTGCGAGATTCCCGCCCCCAGCAACCGATAGGGCCCGCGCGCCCCGACCTGGTCGAAGAGCGCCCGGGCCTCGCGGTAGATGCGGTCCGCCATCTGGGTCGCATCGCCATGACCCAGCGCGTGGCGGCGGGTGATCAGCTGGAAATTCGCCCGCTTGAGCTTCAGCACCACGACCTGCCCGGCCAGCCCCTTGGCCTTGGCGCGGTCGGCGACCTTTTCGCACATGCGCCAGAGGTGGCCGTCGAGGATGTCCGGATCGGCGGTGTCCTCGCTGAAAGTCGTCTCGTTCGAGATCGACTTCACCGGCGCGTCGCGGGTCACCCGCCGGTGATCCTCGCCCCGGGCAAGGTGCCAGAGCCGGTCGCCCATGCTGCCGAAGCGCGCGGCCAGCGCCTCGCGGTCCCAGCGCAGCAGGTCCTCGAAGGTGCGGATGCCGGCGCGGTCGAGGGCCTCCTGCCCGGCCTGGCCCACGCCCCAGATCATCCGCACGGGCCGCGGCCGCAGGAACTCCTGCGTCTCGGCCTTGCCGATCACCGAGAACCCGTGCGGCTTGTCGAGATCCGAGGCGATCTTGGCGAGGAACTTGTTGTGCGAAAGCCCGATGGAGCCGGTGACGCCAAGCTCGGCCTTCATCCGCCTCACCAGCCGCGCCAGCACCACCGCGGGCGGCGCCCCGTGCAGCCGCGCGGTGCCGGTGAGGTCGAGAAAGGCCTCGTCCAGCGACAGCGGCTCGATGGCGGGGGTGAGCTCTTCCATGAAGCCGCGGATCTGGCGCGAGACCTCGGCGTAGAGCGACATGCGCGGCTTCAGCACCACTGCGTCGGGGCAGAGCTTCAGCGCCTGGAACATCGGCATGGCCGAGCGCACGCCGCGGATCCGCGCCACGTAACAGGCGGTCGAGACCACGCCGCGCTTGCCCCCGCCGATGATGACCGGCTTGTCGGCAAGCTCGGGATTCTCGCGCTTTTCGACGCTGGCGTAGAAGGCGTCGCAATCCATGTGCGCGATGCCGAGCGTCCACAGCTCGTCATGGCGCACCACCCTCGGGCGGCCGCAGGACGGACAGCGAGTCCCGTGGTCGAATTCGGTCAGGCAGTCGCGGCAGAGCGCGGGCATGGGTGGTAATTCCCGGGCGAATGGCTACCTGTCCAATATAGTGGGAAACGGTGGCCGGGGCCATGTCATGAGCTTCGAAGGTGCGAAGGTGATGCTCTTTCTGGGTGACGATCTTCTGGTGATCCGGCGGGATCATACCGAGGGGATTCCGTGGCCGGGGTATCTCGACTTTCCGGGCGGCGGCCGCGAGGGCGACGAGCGCCCCGAGGATTGCGCGCTGCGCGAAACCCGCGAGGAAGTGGGGCTCGAGCTGAGCGAGGAGCTGCTCGAATGGGGGCACCAGCACGGCTACGCGGTGTTCTTCGCGGCGCATCTGCCAGCCGAGCGCGCGCGTGACATCCGGTTCGGCGACGAGGGCTATGGCTGGCATCTCATGCCGCCCGCGGAATACGCCGCGCGCGACGATGCGATTCCGCATTTCCGTGCGCTGCTGACCGCCTATCTCGAGGGGCGCGACTGAATAGCAGGGCCCGCGCCGGCGGGCCACCGGGTCAGGCCGCCCGCATCCAGCGCAGCCACGAGAAGGAATCGTAGGGGTGCGAGCGCGCGGGCGGTTCGCGGAAGGGCCCCTGCGCGGCGCGCGGCATGAGCCGGGCGCGCAGCCCCTCGGAGGAATTTCTCGTCTTCATCGCGTTGGCCAGAAGGCCGCGGCGGACCCGCTCTTCGCTCGCGTCGAGCGGGGCGTGAAAGCTGCTGGCAACCCGCAGCCGGCCTTCATCCGTGTGGAAGGTCACGAGCGCCTCGTAGCACTCTTCACCGGCATTGTAGGTCAGATTGCCGATCTGAGCATGGCTCTGTATCATCGGAAAGTCTCCTGCCTGTTACGCTCCGAGAACGCCGAAAACCGCGCAAGGGTTCCGGAAACCGCTTTCGCGACCCTGTGACGCTCGGCATACTGCCGCCGAATAATGAGGCGAATTTGATGAGTATCGAAGACATTCTGAGCGAGGTCCTGCTGGGCGGAAATCTCGTCGTCCTGTTGCTGGCAGGCTTCATCATCCTCGCGATCCTGCTGGGCGTCCGCATCGTTCCGCAGTCAGAAAAACATGTGGTCGAGCGCTTCGGACGCCTGCGTGCGGTGCTTGGGCCAGGGATCAACTTCATCGTCCCCTTCCTCGACCGGGTCCGCCACAAGGTGTCGATCCTCGAACGCCAGCTGCCCAATGCCAGCCAGGATGCCATCACGGCGGATAACGTTCTCGTAGAGGTCGAGACTTCGGTGTTCTACCGCATCCTCGAGCCCGAGAAGACCGTCTACCGCATCCGCGACGTGGACGCGGCGATCGCCACCACGGTCACCGGCATCGTGCGCGCCGAGATCGGCAAGATGGAGCTCGACGAGGTGCAGTCGAACCGCGCGGCGCTGATTGCCACGATCAAGGGCAATGTCGAGGAACAGGTCGACGACTGGGGCATCGAGGTGACCCGGGCCGAGATCCTCGACGTGAACCTCGATCAGGCGACGCGCGACGCGATGCTGCAGCAGCTCAACGCCGAGCGCGCGCGCCGGGCGCAGGTCACCGAGGCCGAGGGCAAGAAACGCGCGGTCGAGCTGGCCGCGGATGCCGAGCTCTACGCCGCCGAGCAGGTCGCCAAGGCACGCCGCATCGCCGCCGACGCCGAGGCCTATGCCACGCAGGTGGTCGCAAAGGCGATCGCCGATCACGGCCTGTCGGCGGCGCAGTACCAGGTTGCGCTGAAGCAGGTCGAGGCGCTGACCGCGCTCGGCAAGGGCGAGGGCAAGCAGACCATCGTGGTCCCGGCCGATGCGCTCGATGCGTTCCGCAACGCCTTCGGGATGCTGAAGGGGCGCAGCGAATGATCTACCTCTGGTGGGCCTGGATGGCGGCGGCCGTGCTGCTTCTGGTGCTCGAGATGCTGGCGCCGGGATTCATCTTCCTCGGCTTCGCGGTGGGCGCGGCGGCGGTCGGACTCTGGCTGCTGGCGGGCTACACCGTGGGCTGGCCGTGGCTGCTGCTGGTCTTCGCGGTGGTGTCGCTGGTGGCGTGGATCATGCTGCGCCAGCTCGTCGGTGTCCGCAAGGGGCAGGTCAAGCTCTGGGACCGCGACATCAACGAGGACTGAGCGGCCCGCCCCGGGCGCCTCGGGGCAGGCCGTCGTTCCGGGGGGCGGTCAGAGCCGGAACAGCCCCAGCGCCTCCATCACCTCCTGTTTCGTGGCATCGGTGAGCTCCCGCGCCGCGCGGGTGCCCTCGGCGACGATGCGCAGCACCTCGCCCGGGTCGGCGGCGTAGTCGGCCCGCCGGGCGCGGATCGGGGCGAGCAGCTCCTGCAGGATCTCCTCGAGCCGGCGTTTCACCACGGAATCGCCGAGCCCGCCGCGCCGGTAGCGGTCCTTGAGCCGCGCCACCTCGTCGCGGTCCGGGTCGAAGGCGTCGAGATAGGTGAAGACAACGTTGCCATCGACGCGGCCCGGATCCTCGACCCGCAGGTGGTCGGGGTCGGTGAACATGGCGCGCACGGCGGCGCGGATCTCGTCCGGCCCGGCGGAAAGCGCGATGGCGTTGCCGCCGGACTTGCTCATCTTGGCCCTGCCGTCGATGCCCGGCAGGCGCCCGGCCTCGGGGATCAGCGCCTGCGCCTCGGGCAGCACCTCGCGCCCGGCGCTGGCGTTGATGCGGCGGACGATCTCGTTGCATTGCTCGATCAGCGGCGCCTGATCCTCCCCCACCGGCACGACGGTGGCCTTGAAGGCGGTGATGTCGGCGGCCTGCGCGGCCGGGTAGCAGAGGAAGCCCGCCGGGATGTCGCGACCGAAGCCGCGGGCGCGGATCTCGTCCTTGATGGTCGGGTTGCGCTCGAGCCGGGCGACGGTGACGAAGTTAAGATAGAGCATCGACAGCTCGGCCAGCGCCGGCAGATGCGATTGCAGGCAGATCGTGGTCTTCGCCGGATCGATGCCCACCGCGAGATAGTCGAAGGCCACCTCGAGCACGTTGCGGCGCACCTTGCCGATGTCGTCGGTGTTGTCGGTCAGCGCCTGGGTGTCGGCGAGCAGCAGGAACTGCCGGTGGCTGTCCTGCAGCGCCAGCCGGTTCTTCAGGGAACCGGCGTAATGGCCGATGTGCAGCGGGCCGGTGGTGCGGTCGCCGGTGAGGATGACGGGTCTGGACATGTCGGGTCTCCGTTGTGGGGGAACGGGACGCCGCATGGGGGAGGGGTTACGAAAAAGGCCGCCCGGATGCGGCGGCCCTGTGTCGTGTATGATCGCGCTGGCCGCCCTGTCAGGAGGGCTGCCACCAGAAGCGGATATGGGTCGTCGCGCGGGTCATGCGGGTTCGGTAGACCGAACGGGGCCCGCGCGCAAGCGGCGATCAGCCCCGGTTCGGGCGTTGCGCCTGCGGCGAGGCGAGCTCGCGCTGGATCGAGAGCGCCGCGTCGCGCGGGCTTTCCGAGCGCCAGACCGGACGCCCCACCACGATGTGGTCGGCCCCGGCGGCGACGGCGTTGGCCGGCGTCGCGATGCGCTTCTGGTCGTCGTCGGCGCTGCCCGCGGGGCGCACGCCGGGGGTGACGATGAGCCGGCCCTCGGCCTCGGGCAGGGCGCGGATGCGCGCGGCCTCGTTCGGCGAGGCGATGATGCCATCGGCCCCGGCCTCGAAGGCGCGGGCGGCGCGCTCGACCACCAGGTCCGCGACCTCGCCCGTCTGGATCATGCTGGCGTCGAGGTCGGCGCGGTCGAGCGAGGTCAGGATGGTCACCGCGAGGATCTTGAGATCCTTGCCGGCGGCGCCTTCCTTGGCGGCGCGGACCACGTGGGGGTCACCGTGCACCGTGAGGAAGTCGAGATCGAACTGCGCCAGCCCGCGCACCGCGTTCTCGACCGTCTGGCCGATGTCGAAGAGCTTCATGTCGAGGAAGATGCGCTTGCCATGCTCCTGCTTGAGCTCGTTGGCGAGCGCCAGCCCGCCGCCGGTCAGCATCCCGAGCCCGATCTTGTAGAAGGACACGGCATCGCCGATCTGGTCGGTGAGCTTCAGCGCCTCCAGCGCGTTCGGCACGTCTAGGGCAACGATCAGGCGGTCGTCGGTCATCGGGCGCTCCTGCTGTCTTGGGGTCGTCCCCTCATGCGGCGCAGGGGCACTGCCGTCAAGCCCGGCGGGGCGGCGGGCGGGCGCTAGCCTGGCGGATGGCCCATGCGCAGGCCGGTCAGCACGCCTTCGTCGAAGGACAGCTCTTCCTGCCCGGTGCGGTATTCCGGCATCCGCATCACCCGGTCGATGGCCCGCGCGAGGATGCGCCGGGGCAGGGCGATGCGCCATGGCGAGACCCGGGGCGGGGCCAACAGCGCCACCTCGATCCGGCCGTTCGCGGCGATGAGCGACACCGTTCCCGGTTTCATCCCCTCGGGCTCGGGCACGTCGAATCCGTCAAACGTGATTTTCCGTACGTGCATCGCGTCAGCCTCCGTTTCCCGTGAAACTATCCGCGATGCGGGTAAAGATATGATGGATGCGGATTCTGCCATCACGGATCTTGAAGCCTTTCGCGACGGCAACCATCTGTAATCCGAGGCCCGAGACAGCCGTGTGCCGCCCAGGCGGGCGCGGCAATTTCCCAACGGGCGCTTATGGAAGGAGAGACACCATGAACTTGGAGAAGTTCACGGAGCGGTCGCGTGGTTTCATTCAGGCCGCACAGACCATCGCGATGCGGGACAACCACCAGCGACTGGTCCCGGAACATCTGCTGAAGGCACTGATGGATGACGAGCAGGGGCTCGCGTCCAACCTCATCACCCGGGCGGGCGGTCAGCCGGCGCGCGTGGTCGAGGTGCTCGAGCAGAAGCTGAGCAAGATCCCCCGGGTGAGCGGCGACGCGGGCCAGGTCTATCTGGACCCGGCAACGGCGCGCGTGCTCGACGAGGCCGAGAAGATCGCGAAGAAGGCGGGCGACAGCTTCGTTCCCGTCGAGCGCATCCTCACCGCCCTCGCCATCGAGAAATCCGGTGCCAAGGAGGCGCTCGAGGCCGGCAACCTGACGCCGCAGCGCCTGAACGAGGCGATCAACGACCTGCGCAAGGGCCGCACCGCGGACAGCGCGTCGGCGGAAGAGGGCTATGACGCCCTCAAGAAATACGCCCGCGACCTGACCGAGGCCGCCGAGCAGGGCCGGATCGACCCGATCATCGGCCGGGACGAGGAAATCCGTCGCTCGATGCAGGTGCTGAGCCGCCGCACCAAGAACAACCCGGTGCTGATCGGGGAGCCCGGCGTCGGTAAAACGGCGATTGCCGAGGGCCTCGCGCTGCGCATCATCAACGGCGACGTGCCGGAGAGCCTGCGCAACAAGCGGCTGATGGCGCTCGACATGGGCGCGCTGATCGCCGGTGCTAAGTATCGCGGCGAGTTCGAGGAGCGGCTGAAGTCGATCCTCAAGGAGATCGAGTCCGCTGCGGGCGAGATCATCCTGTTCATCGACGAGATGCACACGCTGGTCGGAGCGGGCAAGACGGACGGCGCCATGGATGCGTCGAACCTGCTGAAGCCCGCGCTCGCACGTGGTGAGCTGCACTGCGTCGGCGCCACCACGCTCGACGAGTACCGCAAGCACGTCGAGAAGGACCCGGCGCTCGCCCGGCGCTTCCAGCCGGTGATGGTGCAGGAGCCGACGGTCGAGGACACCATCTCGATCCTGCGCGGCATCAAGGAGAAATACGAGCTGCACCACGGCGTGCGGATCTCGGACTCCGCGCTTGTCGCCGCCGCCACGCTGAGCCACCGCTACATCACCGACCGTTTCCTGCCGGACAAGGCCATCGACCTGATGGACGAGGCGGCATCGCGGCTGCGGATGGAAGTGGACAGCAAGCCCGAAGAGCTCGACCAGCTCGACCGCAACATCCTGCAGATGCAGATCGAGGTCGAGGCGCTGAAGCTCGAGGACGACGCGGCGTCGAAGGACCGGCTCGAGAAGCTCGAAAAGGAACTGGCCGATCTCGAGGAGAAATCCGCCGAGATGACCGCCCAGTGGCAGGCCGAGCGCGACAAGCTGGCCTCGGCCCGGGATCTGAAGGAGCAGCTGGACCGGCTGCGCGCCGAGCTCGAGATCGCCAAGCGCGAGGGCAACTTCGCCAAGGCCGGTGAGCTGCAATACGGCAAGATCCCCGAGATCGAGAAGAAGCTGGCCGAGGCCGAGGCGGCCGAGGGTGACGTCATGGTCGAAGAGGCCGTGCGTCCCGAGCAGATCGCCGAGGTGGTCGAACGCTGGACCGGCATTCCGACCAGCAAGATGCTGGAAGGCGAGCGCGAGAAGCTCCTGCGCATGGAGGACGGGCTGCACAAGCGGGTCGTTGGCCAGAACCAGGCGGTCAAGGCGGTCGCCAACGCGGTGCGGCGGGCCCGTGCGGGTCTCAACGACGAGAACCGTCCGCTGGGGTCGTTCCTGTTCCTCGGACCGACCGGCGTCGGCAAGACCGAGCTGACCAAGGCCGTGGCCGAGTTCCTGTTCGACGACGACAGCGCGATGGTGCGCATCGACATGTCGGAGTTCATGGAGAAACACTCGGTGGCCCGTCTCATCGGTGCGCCTCCGGGCTACGTTGGCTACGACGAGGGCGGTGTGCTGACCGAGGCGGTGCGGCGCCGGCCGTACCAGGTCGTGCTGTTCGACGAGGTCGAGAAGGCGCACCCGGACGTGTTCAACGTGCTCCTTCAGGTGCTCGATGACGGGGTGCTGACCGACGGCCAGGGCCGCACGGTGGACTTCAAGCAGACGCTGATCGTGCTGACGTCCAACCTTGGCTCGCAGGCGCTGTCGCAGCTTCCCGAGGGGGCCGACAGCAGCCAGGCGCGGCGCGACGTGATGGGGGCGGTGCGGGCGCACTTCCGCCCCGAGTTCCTGAACCGGCTCGACGAGACGATCATCTTCGACCGGCTCAAGCGCGGCGACATGGACGGCATCGTCGAAATCCAGCTCGCCCGCCTGCTCAAGCGGCTGGCGAACCGCAAGGTTACGCTGCAACTCGACGAGGGCGCCAAGAAGTGGCTGGCGGAAGACGGCTACGACCCGGTCTTCGGGGCGCGTCCGCTCAAGCGGGTGATCCAGCGCTCGCTGCAGGATCCGCTGGCCGAGATGATCCTCGCCGGCGACATCAAGGACGGCGACACGGTGCCGGTCACCGCGGGCTCGGAAGGCCTGCTGATCGGCGAGCGGGTCGGCGCCTCGAGCCGGCCGCGGCCGGACGATGCGGTCGTCCACTGATGCCTGACACGGGCTCCCGCCAGCGGGGGCCCGACAGGACGCCCTTTGAGGGACGTCTCACAAGACCTGCAGGCCCGCCCCACCGGCGGGCCTTTTCATGTGCGCGGCTTCATGTGCGCGCTGCCCCGACGAGGGCCGCGCTCAGTCCAGCCCGATGGCGTCGCGCACGATGCCGTCGAGCAGCGACTGGATGGTCTGCATCTCGCCCTCTGGGAAGGGCCGGAAGCCGATCGTGGTCACGTCGGGCGTGTCGTGCCGGACGATGACGAAGACGTTGTAGGGGCAGAACATCACGTTCATCGGATCCGCCTCCATCACCTCGCGCGACAGCTGCGCCGAGCAGAAGCTGTAGACATCCGCATGATCGAACAGCACCACGTCCGAGCCGACATCCTGCCGGGTGCGCTCGAGCATCTCCCCGGTGTGGCTGACGTGGTCGACGACCAGCCCGGCGCCGAGGATCGCGTTTTCGAGCCCGAAGATCACGTCGTCGAAGCTCTGGTCCGTGTCATAGGTCACTGCCTCCTCCGCAGCGACCGGTGACGCGGCCAAGACCAGCGCCGAAATCAGTTTTTTCATCTCTCTCCTCCCCAATGGTTGCCGTTCCCGGCAACGATTGTCACGATACCGAAGTACTAAGATTCCGCTAGTCATGCAAATCAATGAATATGTGAGGGAAAGTCATGGGCGCCGCAATGTATGCTTTGCAGGTCCTCGCGCTGCTCTTTGTCGCGGTGATCGGCGCGGCCGTGATGCTGACGGCGGCGCTTTATGTCGTCGACTCGACGCAGGCCGGCGATGCCATCCGGCGCAACTACCCGGTGATCGGGCGTTTCCGCGGGCTCTTCACCAAGCTGGGCGAATTCTTCCGGCAGTACTTCTTCGCCATGGACCGCGAGGAGATGCCGTTCAACCGGGCGCAGCGTGAGTGGGTCTACCACGCCACCAAGGGCAAGGATAACACCGTGGCCTTCGGCTCGACCCGCAACCTCAACATCCCCGGCACGCCGATCTTCGTGAACGCGGTGTTCCCGCCGCTCGACGATCAGTTCGCCACGACCGAGCCCATGGTGATCGGCCCGCACGCGCGGGTCCCCTACGTGGCCAAGTCGATCTTCAACATCTCGGGCATGAGCTACGGCGCGATCTCGCGTCCCGCGGTCGAGGCGCTGAGCCGCGGCGCCGCCAAGGCCGGGATCTGGCTCAACACCGGCGAGGGCGGGCTCGCGCCCTATCACAAGGTGGCCGACTGCGATCTCGTGTTCCAGATCGGTACCGCCAAGTTCGGCCTGCGCGACGAGACCGGCGGGCTCTCGGACGAGAAGCTCCGGAAGGTCGGCACCGATCCGCAGGTGAAGATGTTCGAGCTCAAGCTCGCGCAGGGGGCCAAGCCCGGCAAGGGCGGCATCCTGCCCGGCGAGAAGGTCAACGAAGAGGTCGCGGCGATCCGGGGTCTCAAGGTCGGGCAGGCCGGCATCTCGCCCAACCGCCACCGCGAGATCGACGATTTCGGCGACCTGCTCGACATGATCGGCCACATCCGCGAGGTCTCGGGCAAGCCGGTGGGCTTCAAGACGGTGATCGGCTCCTCCGACGAGTGGGAGAACCTGTTCAAGTTGATCATCGAGCGCGGCCCCGAAAGCGCGCCCGACTTCATCACCATCGACGGCGGCGAGGGCGGCACCGGTGCGGCCCCCATGCCGCTCATCGACCTTGTCGGCATGCCGATCCGAGAGGCGCTGCCCCGGATCGTCGACCTGCGCGACCGCTACGGGCTCAAGGACCGCATCCGCATCATCGCCAGCGGCAAGCTGGTGAACCCCGCCGACGTGGCCTGGGCGATCTGCCTCGGCGCCGACTTCGTCACCTCGGCGCGCGGCTTCATGTTCTCGCTCGGCTGCATCCAGGCGCTCAAGTGCAACCGCAACACCTGCCCCACCGGCATCACCACCCATGACCCGCGCCTGCAGAAGGGGCTGGTGGTCGAGGACAAGTACGTGAAGGTCGCCAACTACGCCAAGGGCGTCATCAAGGAGGTCGAGACCATCGCCCACTCCGTCGGTGTCTCCGAGCCCCGGCAGATGCGCCGCCGCCACGTGCGCATCGTGCAGGCGGACGGCAGCTCGATCCCGTTCAACAAGATCCGGCCAAGTTACAACCCTGACACCGCAACGTGAGTCTTTGTTTGTTTGAGCACGGCGGCGCGTCGGCTACCTTCTGTTGCGGGTGACGCAACAGGAGGACGCCATGGCCCTGCGCTGGAAAGGCACACTGAAAGACCGCGACGTGACCGACGAGGCGCTCTGGCTGAACCGCCGCGCGCTGCTGGGCGGGGCCGCGGGGCTCGGGCTCATGGGCATCGCCGGGGGCGCCCGCGCCGCCGAGGGGGATCTCGAACCCAACAGCTGGGAAGAGATCACCAGCTACAACAACTACTATGAGTTCGGCACCGGCAAGGACGATCCTGCCCGCTACGCCGAACGGCTCACCATCGCGCCCTGGACCGTGCGCATCGACGGGCTGGTCGACCGCCCCGGGGATTACGCCTTCGAGGACATCCTGTCGAAGATGACGCTCGAGGAACGGCTCTACCGTTTCCGCTGTGTCGAGGCCTGGTCGATGGTCGTGCCCTGGACCGGGTTCGAGCTTGCCGACCTGCTGGAGCTCGCCGGGGTGCAGTCCTCGGCCAAGTATGTCGCTTTCGAGACCGTCCTGAACCGTGACGAGATGCCGGGCACCGCCTACCGCGTGCTCGACTGGCCCTATGTCGAGGGGCTGCGGCTCGACGAGGCGATGCACCCGCTCACGATCATGGCGACGGGGATTTACGGCAAGGACATCCCCAAGCAGAACGGTGCGCCGCTGCGGCTGGTGGTGCCGTGGAAATACGGGTTCAAGTCGATCAAGTCGGTGGTGCGCATCACCCTGACCGACAGCGAGCCGCCGACCGCGTGGAACAAGGCCAACGCCCGCGAGTACGGCTTCTATTCCAACGTGAATCCCGAGGTCAGCCATCCCCGCTGGAGCCAGGCCACCGAGCGGCGCATCGGCGGAGGGCTCTTCGCCGCGCGGCAGGACACGCTGCCGTTCAACGGCTATGGCGACGAGGTGGCCGGGCTCTATGCCGGCATGGACCTGTCGACGTATTTCTGATGATCGCCGACCGGATCAACGCCGCCACCCGGCGCGTCCCCAGCTGGACCTTATATATACTGTCACCGCTGCCGGCGCTCTGGTGGCTCTGGCAGGGGCTGACCGGGGGCTTGGGCGTCGAGCCGATCAAGGCGCTCGAGCATGCGCTGGGCGAGTTTGCCCTGCAGCTTCTGGTCGTGGGGCTCTGCATCACGCCGCTGCGGCGCTTCGCGGGCGTGAACCTGCTGCGCTTCCGGCGTGCTGTGGGGCTGATCGCTTTCTTCTACGTCTTGTTGCATCTGCTGGTGTGGCTGGTGCTCGACGTGCAGATCCCGGCGCAGATCTGGGCCGACATCGTCAAGCGCCCTTATATCACCGTGGGGATGGCGGGCTTTGCGCTGCTGATCCCGCTGGCGCTGTCCTCCAACAATCTGTCGGTGCGCCGGCTCGGCGGTCTCCGCTGGCGCCAGCTGCACCGGCTCACCTACGCGGCGGTCCTTCTGGGGGCGCTGCACTTCGTGATGCTGGCGAAGGGCTTCCAGATCGAGCCGCTGGTCTACCTGATCGCCGTGCTCGGGCTGCTGGCCCTGAGGCTTCCCGCCCTCGACACCATGTCCCGCCGCCGTCTGCGCGGCTGACCCGCGGCAGGGCTGCCTTGGCGGGTGCGAAAAGCGAGTCACTTCGCGAGTCGCAACGCCTGACTCGCCGGAAGTCTCGGGCCGTCTGTGGGTGCTCTTGGGTATAAGGCTGTGGGTAACGCAAGATGTGGTGGAAGCCGGGTTTGGTCCGGGGATCGCCGGGCATCGCGACGGGGCGGCATCAGGGGCGTGCGCAGTTTTCTTCCTGTATTAACCCATTGAAATCATTTCCATATCTCCTCTGATGAAAAAAAGATGACGAATAATTGGAAAGGGGGCTTGCGGGTGTCGGGCGTAATCCGTAGATAGCCCCTCACCGGCGGCGTTGAGGCGCGGACGGGACGCAGGACGGAGCGGCGGCGGCGAGGAAACGAGGCGCGGTTGCGGACGATG
>Ga0208328_1000661_pt1 | contig 14476 bp, 9 predicted proteins | sample DeeseametaMP2633_FD_184170 | JGI IMG/M metagenome (GOLD analysis project Ga0208328, IMG submission 184170) | Marine microbial communities from the Deep Atlantic Ocean - MP2633 (SPAdes) | ecosystem: Environmental > Aquatic > Marine > Unclassified | place: Northeast of Antigua and Barbuda, North... | reverse complement strand
GGCTGGCGGGAACAAGCGCTGCGGCGGGCCGCCTGACCCGTGCCCTGGCCCTGTCGTCGACCCGGATCATCGCCAATACGCAGAACCCGGACTCGACCCGTCTGGAGGATATCGATCCCGCCTACCTGGTGCCGACCGGAACGCAGGACGCGCGGCTGGGCGAGGCGCTGGTCAACGTGCCGGACCTCCTGCCTGCCAACTAGGCCCGGATCACCACTCGTCCTTGGCCTCGTCCCACATCTTGGCCAGCCAACCCGGCACCAGCCCCGTCGGCAGGGACAAGGTGCCCGTGTCGATTTCTTGCGTGGTATCCAGTGCCTCGGCCATGCGGGCCAGGGTAAAGTCCCCGTCGTACCCCGCGCCGTGGAACACACGCGTCCGGGTTTGCGGTGTCCCGTCCAGCAGGTTGATCAGCGCCTCGGCCACGGTCACGCCCAGCACCGCCCCGGCCATGCTGTCGGTGGGGAAATGCACGCCCGCCACGGTCCGGTTCATCGCGATGCGTTCGGCGTGGCGGAACAATTCGCTGCCCGCCGTGATCTGTTCGACCGGATCGACCGGCGCGTTCAGGAACAGCCGCGACAGCAGCGTGGCGCAGGCAAAGGCCTCTGTCGCGTGGCCCGACGGCCAAGAGCCGTGCCCCGGCGTCTGGATCAGTGGTTGCACCTTTCGGGACATGGCGATGGGGCGCGCCACGTCGAACCCGTGTTTCAAGGGCATCTCGATCACTGTGCAGAGCCGCAGCATCGCCTGGTTCAGCGCCAGCGTCCACTTGGTCGCATCTGGCGCCATGTAACCGACGAGGCCGAAAAAGCTCTGGATGTCGCCGGTCTGCATGATGATCTCGTTCAGGCGATCCCCGCGCAGGTCGGCATAGGTGCGCAGGTAATGCAGTTGTTTGTCCGCGAGGTGGGTGCTTGTCGGCGCCTCCAGCGTGACCAGCGGGTCGCCCCCCAACGCCACGGTTCCCGTGGCCGGCTTGCTCTTGGCCGCAGGCTCCAGGGTCACCTTGAACAGCCCTTGCAGGCAGGCATCCATCACCGCGCGCCGGGGGCCGGTCGCCATCGCGGTCAGCGCCTCCCAGCCGCTGCGGCCATCCTGTTTCGGGACGCGATCCGCCGTGCCCTTCCAGTACCCCACGGTTCCGTCCCGCGCCTGGCCCAGCGCGGTGCTGGCAAAGGTATTGTCCGGCCCCGCCTGCGAGTTTTCCGCCGCCTGGCTGTTCTGCGAATTCTGGGAGTTTTGGGAATTCTGACTGTTCTGGGAATTTTGGCTGTTCTGAGAGTTCTGTGAATTGTAGAGACCGGAAACGGGCATGGCATCCTCATGAAATTTTAAACGGAGTTTTTGGCACAGCCTGCCACAGGTCAAAGCCTAACTGCCAACCCCGGCTTTCTTTAACGGAAATTTCACGTCCGTTGCCGCGCTGTCACGGCGGTGCTAGATTTTCGCGAGTTGCGAGGAGAGTGCATGGCAGTGCCTGAATGCCAGAGGATCACCATCACCGTGCTCGGGCCTTTCCTGGTCCGGGATGGGGACGGCGTGACGTTGCCCATCAAGGGGGCCAAGAACCAGGCGCTGCTGGCGATGCTGGCGCTCAGCCCCGACATGAGCCGTCCGCGCCGCTGGCTGGAGGACAAGCTGTGGTCGACCTTCGGCCCCGAGCAGGCCAGCGCCAACCTGCGCCAGGCCCTGTCCAAGCTGCGCAATGCACTTGGCCCCGCGGCCGAGGTGATCCGTGCGGACAGGTCGTCTGTCGCGCTGGACACGCGCGCCATCACGGTCGACCTGCACGAAGAGGTGGTGCCCGAGGATGACCGTGTCGAGCTGCTGCAGGGCATCGACGTACGCGACCCAGAGTTCGAGGACTGGCTGAGGCAGGAACGGGCCGCGCTCTTGTCGAAACTGGCGTCGGCCAGCCCGACAGACAGTCGCGGCATCCTGATCAACTGCCGCGCCAGCACAGAGGCCCCGGGGCGTGACAGGATGCTGGGTGAGGTGCTGGCCAACCAGATCGGCGAGAACATCGCCGAGCAGGTCCGCGCCTGGCGGCAATCGGATTCTGACATACCCCTGCCGGAGGGCGCCCCGGCAAGCGACATCTCTGTCAGCACTCAATTGATGGAAAACGGCGACGGCGGACACGCGCTCTTTATCAAGGCCACCCATCAGCCCAGCGCCCGCATCCTCTATTCCAAGCTGCAACAGCTCGACCGGCTCGAGGATATCCTGAACGCCGAGATCGACGTTTCGCGCACCGTCTTCGAGGCCGCCGACCAGATCATCGGCAAGCTGCCGCATGTCCTGGAAAAGGACCGCCCCGAAACACGGGCCACGGCGCTGTCACGGCTGGGCCTCTACCGGATGTTTTCCTTTGAAAAGGATGCCCTGCGCGAGGCCTACGGGCTGATGGACCAGGCCTTTCGCCGCGATGAAAACGGCATCTACCTGGCCTGGGCCAGCATGATCCGGCTGACCCAGATGATGGAAATGGCCGAAGATGACCAGGAGGGCCTGCTGGAAGAGGCCGTCGACCTGCATTATCGCGCGATGGAGCTGAGCCCGGACAATGTGCTGGTCCACGCGATCATCTCCAAGGTGCGCGGCACCGCACTGGGCGATACGGCCGGGGTTCTGGATCTTGCGCAGAACGCGGTGGAACGGAACCCGGCCAACGCCTTTGCCTGGAAATCCCTGTCAGAGGCCCTGATCCTGTCGGGTGACATGGAGGGCGGGTTCACCGCCTCGGAACGGGCCTGCCGGATCGCGCGGACCTCGCCTTTCAAACACTACTGGGACACCGGCCACTGCATCGTGGCCATTGCCTGCAACCGTCCGCAAGAAGCGATCGAGGCCGGAGAGGCCGCCGTACGCTCTGCCCCCTTGTCCCGGCCCGGGCACCGGCACCTTCTGGCGCTCTATGCGCTGGAGGGGCAGCTGGACAAGGCCCAGGCCGTGGCCGAAAAGCTGGCCAAGATCGAGCCGGGGTTCTCGTTGGACAAGCTGGTGAACGACGACAGCTACCCGGTGCGCACGCTGCGCAACAAGGGCCTGCTGGAACCGATCCGCGCGCTGCTCTGACCCTACGGGCACCGCCACCGCCCACCCGGACCTTCACCAGAGAGCCTTCAGGCCAAAGCCACTCCCGCCTGCATGATCCGAGTCCCCCCGCGCAGAACAATTGCGACCGGATAATGGCGGAAAGGCTGTCTTAACCCTGCTCAGGCTATCAAACTGGGCGTCAATTCCCCCGTTCCGGCCAACTGCGGCCACATTTCTGCGGTCTTTGGCGTCAAGCGCTAAGCGCCGAAAATTTTCCGCGGAACGGACCCATTTGAGGGGGCCATTCGGCAAAGGTGAGGATCGCTGGTATGGCGACGTATTTGGTTACAGTTTCGAACTGGAATTCGCCCTTCTTCTGGGGCAGCATTTACCAGAGCAGTTCGGGCCACACGCTGGATTTCTCGAACCTGGGCGCGAATTATTCGGTGTCCTACAATGCCGGTGCCGGCGAACTGCAGATCTCCAACGGCTCGACCACTTATACCGTCGGCGATATCTGGCACAGCGGTTGGCCGGATGCATGGCTGGGCGGCAGCACCCAGTTCGAATCCTTCACCAACATGATCCTGCCCGACGGTTCGGATGCCTATGCCGGCAGCGACCGGGGCGAGAACATCGACCTTGGCGGCGGCACTGACACCATCTTCTCGCTTGATGGCAATGACACTGTCAGCGGCATCGACGGCAATGATTTCGTCAATCTGGGCGACGGTGCCGACGTCGCCAGCGCCGCGGGCGGCAACAACACGATCCTCGGCGGCGACGGCAATGACACGCTTGGCTCGGACAGCGGGTCGGACGTGCTGTTCGGTGGCACAGGCGCCGACGTGATCGACGCCCTGGGCGGCGACAACACCATCGACGGCGGCACAGGCGCCGACAGCATCACCACCGGCGACGGCGCGGACGTGATCACAGGCGGATCGGGCCAGGATACGATCAGCGCCGGCGGCGGTGACGACGTGATCTATGGCGACGGCAGCGACGTGGGCGCCAACGCCGGCACCCTGTCCTCTTTCGATTTCGCAACGGTCAGCGAGACCGGCGACCTCGGCAGCGGCGTCGTGGGCAGTTATGCCGTCTATGACAACATCGGCGTCACGGACGAGGGCATCGTCGTGCAGGCCCGGTTGACAGTCCTGGATGCGGACGATCCTAACATCCAGTTGGAGTTCAACGCCAATTCCGTCTACATCAACCGCGACGGCGCCGTCGACGCGGGCACCGGCGTCACCCTGGGGTTCGAATTCTTTGATCAGGCCACCGGTGAGCCGATCAAGATCACCGGCACCTTCACCTTCCAGGATATCGACACCACCGCCGAAAGCGTGACCGCGCAGACGGCAGATGTGGAGAGCGTGGGTCTCTCCTCTGCCAGCACCAATCTGACTGCCACCGACAGCGGGGAAGAGCTGGCCGCACAGTCCGACAGCACCAGCTCTGCCAACGTGGACCAAAGCCACTGGGCCCAGTTCGCCTACTCCGAACAGCAAGAGCTGGTCTTTGTCGTGACTTCCCGTGGTGCCGGGACAAACTATGCCTTCACCACCACCGGCTTTACCGACGCACCAACCGTCATTTCCGCCACCCCGGAAGCCCAGGATGACCTGATCGACGCCGGTGCCGGCGACGACCTGGTCTATGGCCTGGCGGGCAAGGACACGATAACCGGCGGCACGGGCAAGGACACGCTGCATGGCGGGGCCGATGCGGATTCGATCGACGGCGGCGCCGATGCCGACATGATCGTCGTCACCGATGGTTTTGGCGCTGACGTGATCCAGGGCGGTGAGGCGGTAAGCACCGGCACAGACCATGACACGCTGGATTTTTCGGGACTGGGCATCGGCATCGACGTGACCATGACCGGAGACGAGGCCGGCACCGCCACGGATGGCGCCGACACGCTGAGCTTTTCCGAGATCGAGCATGTGGTCCTGACAGACCAGGACGACGATTTCTTTGGCCAGTACGGTCCGGCCAGCACCGGTATCACGGTCGAAGGCGGGGCCGGGAACGATTCCATCGTCGGCACCCAGGCCGACGACGTGATCGACGGCGGCGACGACAACGACACGCTGCGCGGTGGCGACGGCGCAGACACCCTCACGGGCGGCACCGGGGACGACAGCCTTTACGGCAATGAGGGTGGCGACTCCATTTCCGGCGGCGAGGGCAGCGACTCGATCTACGGCGAAACCGGCGACGACTATGTGTCCGGCGGCGGTGGCGACGACACGGTCGAGGGAAACGAAGGCAACGACACGCTCTATGGCGGCGATGGCAACGACTGGATGCGCGGCTCTTATGGCAAGGACGCGCTTTATGGCGGTGCCGGGGACGACTATCTCTGGGGCGGCTGGGGCGACGACACCTTTCACATCGAAAATGGCTTCGGCAACGATACCGTGGACGCCGAAGGCGTGGACGAAACCGATGGCGATGTGCTGGACCTTTCCGCCGTCACCGACGATCTGACCATCGACCTGACCCATGTGAACCCCGAGATCGGCACCGTCACGGATGGGACAGATACTCTCAACTTCAACGAAATCGAAACCATCGTCCTGGGGTCCGGCCAGGACACACTTGTCCTTGGCAACGGCTCTGGCGAAGACATCGTGACGGGCTTTGCCGCACCAACCGATCTGGGCGGCGGCGCCTATGCAGGCCAGGACATGCTGGACGTGTCCGGGATGGCCGACGCGGGCGGCGATCCGGTCAACGTGGCGGACGTGACCGTGACCGATACGGTCGGCGACGGCTCGGGCGACGCGATCCTGCTCTTTCCCAACGGCGAAAAACTGATCCTCGTCGGCGTCAGCGCCTCGGCCGTGTCTTCCCCGGAACAACTGATCGCGATGGGCATTCCGCCAGTGCCGCCGGACTACGTCGTCTCTGGCGGCATCGGCGATGACCTGATCAACGACGCCTATACCGGCGACCCCGAAGGCGACCGGATCGACAATGCCGACAATGCCACTGGGGACAACGACGACGTCGTCCTCGCCGGTGCGGGCGATGACACGATCGACGCGGGCGCCGGTGACGACACGGTCTATGGCGAGGCCGGAGATGACGAGATCTTTCTTGACGCGGGTCTGGACAACGACAGCATCATCGGTGGCGAGACCGGAGAGACCGAAGGCGACCGGATCAACTTCTCGGCCATTTCGGACGACATCACGGTCACATTCACCGGCGAAGAGACCGGCACGCTCAGCGACGGCACCAGCACGACGACTTTCGCCGAGATCGAGCGGTTCCAGATGGGAACCGGCAACGACAGCGTGATCGGGTCGGACGGCGCAGAGCACATCATCGGCAACTACGGCGACGACACGATCCTTGCCGGTGGCGGCGACGACACCATCTTTTCCGGCTTCGACAATGACAGCGTGTCCGGCGGAGAGGGCAACGACAGCCTGCTGACATCCTCGGGCGCCGACACGGTCGAGGGCGGCGCGGGCGATGACACCATCGACGTCGGCGCGGGCGATGGAGAGGCGGACGTGGTTGTCCTGGCGGACGGGTCGGGCGAGGACGTGGTGTCCAGCTTTGAAACCCCGACGGACCTGGGCGGCGGCGCCTACGCGGGCAACGACCTGCTGGACGTCAGCGCATTGACGGACCTGTCCGGAAACCCTGTGTCGACAGAGGACGTGACCGTGACCGACACGGTCGGGGACGGCTCGGGGCATGCGATCCTGACCTTTCCCAACGGCGAGAGCATCACTCTGGTGGGCGTTCCCGTCGCTGATGTGCAAGACCCCGAACAACTGGCCGCGATGGGGATCCCCCTGTTCACCGGCGACTACATCGTCGAGGGCACGGCCCTGGGAGAGACCATCGACACCGGCTATGCGGGCGATCCCGACGGCGATTTCATCGACACTGGCGACGGGATCGGCGGCTCGCAGGACGACACCGTCCTTGCCTACGGTGGCGACGATATCGTGCAGGCGGGCCTGGGCGACGACAGCGTTCTGGGCGGCGCGGGCAAGGATTCGCTCGACGGCGGCACGGGTGCCGACACGCTGGACGGCGGCGATGGCGCCGATCTCCTCCTGGGCGGCGCCGGAGGTGATCTCTTGTCCGGTGGCGCCGATGCGGACCGGGTTGTTCTGCAGGACGGTTTCGGCGCGGATACGATTGCCGGCGGCGAGACTGTCACCACGGGAAAGGACGAGGACACGCTCGATGCCTCGACCTTGCCCGGCAACGTCACCGTGACCTACACTGGCGACGAGGCCGGAACCATCAGTGACGGCACGGACAGCGCCGAATTCTCGGAAATCGAGGCGCTGACCCTGGGCGGCGGCGACGATACCGTCGATGCGACGGCGGACAGCGCGGGGGTGACCGTCTTTGCCGATGGCGGCGACGACAGTCTGATCGGCGGCAGCGGGGACGACACGCTGGCGGGCGGCACCGGGGACGACACCCTCTTTGGCGGTTCAGGCGCCGACAGCCTGACCGGCGGCGATGGGGCCGATACGGTTTCCGTTGGGTCGGGCGACGTGGCATCCGGCGACGGTGGCGACGATGTCTTCACCGCCAGTGCCGACGACATGAACGGCGCCAATCTCACCGTGACCGGCGGCGAAAGCGGAGAGACCGCAGGCGACACGCTGAATATCACGGGGCCGGCCAAGATCACCATGACCGGCGCCGAATCCGGCGAGGTCGAATGGCTGGACGGGTCCACCCTGACCTTCTCGGAGATCGAGAACGTCAACTACACGCCCTGTTTCACCCCCGGCACCCTGATCAAGACCAACAAGGGTGAGGTCGACGTGGCCGATATCACGCCCGGCGACCGGGTCTTGACCCGCGACAACGGCTACAAGCGCGTACTCTGGGCCGGATCCAAGACGGTCGGCGCCGCCGACCTGGCCACCACGGCGGACCTGCGCCCGGTCCGGATCGCGGCCGGCGCCCTGGGGCGCGGCGTGCCGGAACGCGACATGCTGGTGTCACCGCAGCACCGCGTGGTGATGACCGGCGCCGCGATCGAACTGCTGTTCGGCGAAGATGAGGTGCTGGTGGCCGCCAGCCACCTGGTCGGCCGCCCCGGCATCACGCGGATCTGTCCGGCCGAGGGCGTCACCTATGTGCATTTCATGTTCGACGCGCATGAACTGGTCATGTCCGACGGCGCCTGGACAGAAAGCTTTCAGCCCGGCGACCTGTCTCTTGCCGGGTTGGATGCAGAGCCGCGCGCGGAATTGCTGGCACTGTTCCCGGAACTGTCGAATGCGCCCGGACGAGAGGCCTATACAGCCGCGCGGGCCTCGCTCAAGGCGGAACAGGCACGCCTGCTGCTCGCGGCGTGACTGAGCGGCGGCCCCTGACCGGGGCCGCCGAGGTTTCATCCCAGCGCTTGCAACAGGGGGCGCGACGGCTCTCCGGTCACGGCCAGCCCCCTTGACTGCTGGTAAGCCGTGATCGCCGCTTCGGTCTTTTTGCCGATCACCCCGTCCGGGGTGCCCGCGTCGAAACCGGCCCGTGTCAGCCCGCGCTGCAACGCCTTGCGATCCTCCAGCGTCAATCCATAGCTGTCGCGCCCGAAGTCGCCCACCAGCGGCCCTGCCCCGTCCAGCCGGTCCGCGAGGTACCCGACGGCCAAGCCGTAGTTCTCGGAGGGGTTGTAGCGCAGGATCATGTTGAAGTTGTGGAATACGAGGAAGGCCGGCTTGCCCACCCCCATCGGTGCCAGCACCGCGGCAGAGCCGTGATCGGGCAGCGATCCCCCCCGGGCCGGGCGCACCCCCAGGTCGCGAAAGCGCGAAACCGCCGCCCGGTTCTTGCGTCCCAGGGGGCCGGAATACCCCTGCGGCAGGCGCACCTCGATGCCCCAGGGCTGACCCCGGCGCCAGCCGGCACGGGCCAGGAAGCGCGCCGTGGTGGCGAAGGCATCGATCGGATTGTCCGACCATATGTCGCGTTTACCATCACCGTCGAAATCGACCGAATGCTCCTGGTAGGCGTTCGGAATGAGCTGTGTGTGGCCCATCGCGCCCGCCCAACTGCCCACCAGTTGCTCTGGCCGGGCATCGCCGGTCTGAACGATTCGCAAGGCATCCATCAGGTTCGACTCGAAGAAACGGCCGCGCCGCCCCTCCCAGGCCAGGGTCGATGTGGCCGAGATCACCGGGATCTTGCCACGCTTGGTGCCAAAATAGCTTTCGACCCCCCAGATCGAGGCCATGATCTTGGCCGGGACACCATATTCTGCCTCGACCCTCTGCAGCGCCCCGCGCTGCCTGGCGAATTCGCCCCGACCAAAGCGCACCTTGTCCTCTGGCGCGACGATGGCGAGGTAGTCCTCCAGCGTGCGGCTGAATTCGGTCTGGTTACGATCCCGCTCGATCACACCCGGCAAAAACCCCTGCCCGCGAAAGGCACGATCCAGCGTCGTGTCCGTGATCCCTCTGTCCCGGGCACGCGCCCGGAACTCTGCGACCCAGCTATCGTAGGCGGGATTGGGCTGCGGGCGTAGCCCCGGCTCCAACGCCGGATCGGGTCGCGCCACCTCTGGCAGCCCGCCGCCCGGCAGGCATCCCCCCAGCCAGATCGCCGAAGCGCCCAGCGCAAAACCCCGTCTGGAAAGGCGCATGTCCTGTCTCCTGCCCTGTTGTTGGGCGCAGGCTAGACCGGCACCCGGACCAACTGCAACCGCGTGTCAGGCAGGATCCCGCCGAGCGCGGGTCAGAGCCGATTCAACCAGATCCCGGCGCCGATCACGGCCACCAGAACAAGTGGCAGCCACCAGCGGTTCCAGATCGGGGTGGGCCGGAAACAGTAACTGCAAGAGCTCGCGCCATAGCGGAGGCGATGATTGCAGCTGCAGCGGAAAATACGAATTTCCTTGACCATGAAATCAGCCTCCCAAGACCGAACTTTGAGCGTAGTTTGTAACCCATTTTGCCAATTTGACCATCAAAGTGCGCTAATAACTGTCACAATCCCCAGCCTTCCCAAGCGTCACCATCGCAATGCTTGACTTTCATTCAACATGTCAGGCCGGTTTTCGCGCCTCGCCGAACTCTCTTTCGCTGGGAACAACGGCCCGTCATCCCGACCAAGAAAGCTGGCAGGGTCCGACGCAGTCCGATGCCGCTGTTTCGCCGCTGCCGGGCCGGGGCTGCGCCTGGTTTCCTGTCCGCGCATTCCAGGCGACGGCCTCAAGGCCATCGCCTGCATCAGGGAGCATCGCACACGCCATAGGCGAATGGTGCATGCGCACGACTTTGGCACCCGTCAGCCCTGACCCGCCGACACAAACAACCATACCGCTAGCCGCCGGATCGCGTCCTGCATTCAGCAGAGGCCCGGGCCAGCTGCAGCGCGCCGTCCAGCGCCGTGCCCCGGGGCGACACGAGGCGCCGCTGTAAATCGGGAAGATACCGGCCGTATGCCGGGCCAAGCCCACCGGTCAGGCAGATCGGTGCCCGCCCCGAAGGATCCAGAACGGCGACGCCCCGCGACAGATAGGTCGCCCCAGAGGTCAGCAGTGCGGCCGCCTGCGCATCGGCATCTGCGGCGGCGACAACGCGCGGCGCCCATTTTGCATAGTCGCCCGGGGTTGCGCGCGCGGCAAAGGCCACGATTTCCAATGCGCCACCGAACTCTGCAAGCACCGATGCGGTAAGGTCCGAGTGAGGCTCAAACCCATCGTGGCACAGCAGGGTCCGTTCCATCAGGCCGCGCCCCAACCACGCCCCCGAAGCCTGGTCCGAAACCTGCAGGCCCCAGCCACCGATCCGCGAGGTTTCGCCGTTGCGCCGCCCCGCCAAGACCGATCCCGTCCCGACTGACACAAGAACGCCGTCGCCGGACCCAAGCGCACCGGCGAACGCGGTTTCAAGGTCATCGCCCACGGTCACATCGGGCAGGCCGCTCTCTTTGGCGATCCGCATCGTCACCTCGGCTGTCAGCGCCCCGGCAAGACCCAGGTGCGCCACGAACTGCCCCCGGTCCGTCGTATCCAACCCGGCGGAGCCCAACGCGCGCCCAATTGCATCGCGCGTGTTGGCGATGCTCTGGTCAAGATCGCTCGTCGCATTGGCCGGCCCCGCGCGCCCCTCTCCCAGTACCTGGCCATCGAAACTGGCCACCACCGCACGGCAGCCAGAGCCGCCCCCGTCCACGGCGATCAGGTAAGGGTACACAGGATGTGACATGAGCGGATCATTGGCACAGCGCCGCCGCGCGCAAAAGCCCGAAAGCCTGCGTCAGTCCCCAGCACATCCGCCAAGCGCTGCAATCCCGGCCACATATCGTCCCGCACTTCGGGCGCAAGAGCCTCTTCAAGCTGCCTGTTGCGCGGCAGGAACCGCTGGCGCCGCCTGTCCAGCTTGACCGGGCCAGCCCCGGTCAGCGCGTCCGCCGTCAGTTTGATCGGCTGGTCGCGCCGCGCCCCTATGCCATGATGGAACCATGCCCCTATCGAACCGCGTAGGCGTCTGCACAGCCGCGCCGACGACATGCCCCCAGGCGCCCATGCGGGGCCAGGGCTGTGCCCGGATCAGCTCTCAGCTCGTTGGCGGGTGGATCCAGAAGCGGGTGAACGGGTTGGTGGGCGGGCGCCTTTGCGGCAAAGCCGCAAACAGTCCCGTCCCGCCACCCCGTCAATCAGCCGGGCGTCCGCTCCGCCCAACCGGCAAAGACCTTTTCCAAAGCGACCACAACGTAATACAAAAGGATCCCCATCAGGGCGAGTGCGATCAGGACGGCGAACATCAGCGGATAGTCAGAGTTGGTCTTGCCGCTGTCGAAAAGCGCGCCCAGACCCCGCCCGTGGGGCGAGACGATCTCCATCAGGTTGGTCCCGATGAAGGCCAGTGTCACAGCCACTTTCAGCGCGCCAAAGAACTCCGGCAGGGTCTTGGGCAGGGCGATCTTCCAGAAGATCGTCGTCTGCGAGGCCCCAAGCGAGCGCAGGATGTCACGATACTCCGGCTCCAGCGTCGACAGGCCGATCGAGACCGAGACGGCTATCGGGAAGAACGAGATCATGAAGGCGATCAGAATCGTGTTGAAATCATGCGCCCCCACGAAGAGCAGCGCGACAATCGGCACCACCGTCGCCTTGGGCACCGCGTTGAACCCCACCAGCAGGGGATAGAGCGCGTCGCGCATCACACGCGAAAACCCCATGATCATGCCCACCAGCACGCCAAAGATGATCGCCACCACCAGCCCCACCACTGTCCGCCACAGCGTCTGCCAGCCCATCACCAGGAACAGCTCCCAGTATTTCGCATAGGCCGGCGGCAAGTCCGAGGGCGAGGCCATGACGTAGTTGGGCCAGCCATTGGCCCAGACCAGCAGTTCCCACAACAGGCCAAAGACGATCATCGCGGCGATAGGGACAAGGATCTTTTGCAGGGTCATTGATCCGCCTCCGCCGGGGACCGCCCCTGGGCGATCTGGATCTGATGCCGCAGCACGTTCAGCGCCTCGGCGCTTTGTGGTGTGTAAAGGTGTTCGATGTCGCGATCCCCAGTCAGATGCACGTCCATCACGTATTGCGTCCGTGCCGGGCGACCGGACAGCACCACCACATGGTCGGCCAGAAAGATCGACTCGCGCAGGTCGTGGGTGATGAGCACGCCGGTAAAAGGTTCCTCGGCCTTGACCTTGTGCATGGTCTGCCAGAGGTCCTCGCGCGTGAAGGCATCCAGCGCGCCAAAGGGTTCATCAAGGATCAGCACCTCGGGCTTGTGCACGATGGCCCGGCACAGCGAGGCGCGCTGGCGCATCCCGCCCGACAGTTCGCTGGGCCGCTTGTCCTCGAACCCTTCCAGCCCGACCAGCGCCAGCAGGTGCCGCGCGCGCTCTTCCTGTTCGCGCCTGTTCATCTTGGTCGAAACGATTTCCAGAGGCAGCATGACGTTCTGCAGAATCGTCCTCCATTCCAGCAGGACGGGGTTCTGAAAGGCCATGCCCACGGTCGACCGCGGCCCCTTGACCCGCGCGCCGTGCAGCCAGACCTCGCCCTCGTCGGGTTTCATCAGGCCAGCGACCAGCCGCGTCAGGGTGGACTTGCCACAGCCGGAAGGGCCGACAACGGCGACAAAGCCGCCCTCGGGCACGCTCAGTTCCAGCCCGTCCAGCACCGGCAGCGGACCAGCCTGGGTCTTGTAGGCGTGCCTCACGCCCTTGATCTCGATCAGCGGTTGCGACACGCGGCGCTCCTTGCACAAGAAACCCGCGGCGCAGGGGCGCTGCGCCGCGGGTCGGGGTCAGTCGATCACTTCAGCATCCGCGCCGTGGAAGCGGGCAGGTAGGCATCGGTGAAGTAGAGCGCGGCATCTGGTGCGTTCTGGAACTCGTAGGTCTCGGCCAGCTGCTCCAGCGCCGCGTCCATCCGGGCCGGGTCGATGCCGCCCATGCCATTGGCTTCGGCGTAATCGGTCAGCACGTTGGCCTCGATCGACAGCTGCAGGCGCCGCTGTTCGAGGTCCGCGTCCGCCGCCGGGTTCCGCTCGATCAGGCTGTCGATGGCGCCCGCCGGATCGGCGATGGCGTCTTTCCAGCCCGCCGCCACGGCGGTCAGGAAACCGGTGATGACCTCGGGGTTTTCGGCGGCATAATCGGTGTTGACGATGATCGCGTTGCCGTACAGCTGCAGGCCGTAGTCGGCCATGAGGATGGTCGAGATGTCCTCTTCCGGCACGCCGAGGCGCACAAGGTTCAGGTAGGACGAGAAGGAAAAGCCGGTGATCGCGGCCACGTTGCCTTCTGCCAGCATCGGCTCACGCGTCGGAAAGCCCACAGGCTCGACGGTGATCTTGGACATGTCCAGATCGTTGGCCGAGGCAAAGGCCGGGAACTGCGCCCAGGCGCCATCCGGCGGCGGCGCGCCCAGCACCTTGCCTTCCAGGTCCTTCGGCGCCTCGACTCCCAGCGACTTGCGGCCCACCACGGCAAAGGGTGGCTTGTCGTAGATCATCATGACCGCCGTCACCGGCGCGCCTGGATTCTGGTCAAGGAACTTGATCAGCGAGTTGATATCGGCAAAGCCCACCGGAAAGGCTCCGGTCGCCACCTTGGGGATCGCGTCCAGCGACCCTTGCCCGGCAGAGATTTCGACCGAAAGGTCCTGTTCGCCAAAATATCCGTCATCGATGGCGACGAAATAGGGCGCGGCCGGCCCCTCGAACTTCCAGTCCAGCGCAAAGGGCACTGCGGTCTCCGCAAGTGCCGTACCGGACAGCGCGACGGTCGCGGCAAAGGCCGCGAAGGTCTGTTTGATCATTGGTCTCTCCCTGTTGGCAACCGGACGATAGGCTGCTGCAAGCCGCCGACAAGAGGAACGCGCCTGACGCCCCCAATGCCGACGAAACAGGCAAATGCCCATTTATTGGGGCAAACTGGACGGCCTGCCCGTTGCTTGTGCAGCCGT
>Ga0208328_1000658_pt1 | contig 14514 bp, 10 predicted proteins | sample DeeseametaMP2633_FD_184170 | JGI IMG/M metagenome (GOLD analysis project Ga0208328, IMG submission 184170) | Marine microbial communities from the Deep Atlantic Ocean - MP2633 (SPAdes) | ecosystem: Environmental > Aquatic > Marine > Unclassified | place: Northeast of Antigua and Barbuda, North... | reverse complement strand
TGATCGATGGACGATCGGGTTCGGTGGATTACAACGGGCCGACGGATCTGCAGGAAAAGCTCGGCACCCTGACCGTCTGATGTGCCCTGGGTTCGGCGGTGTCGCCATACTTGGTTTCAGGCCACGGGTTGGGCGGATTGATGTAGCAGTTCAAACTCTATCGGAGTGCGCATCCCGAGGGCGGAATGGCGTCGTTGGCGGTTGTGGAAGATCTCGAGGTAGTCGAAGATCGCGTTGGCTAGTTCGATTCTGGTCTTCCAGCGTTTGCGGTTGAGTAGCTCAGTTTGCATTCTGCCCCAGAAGGATTCGATCATCGCGTTGTCGTAGCAGTCGCCGATCGAACCCATCGACGGGACCAGCCCGGACCGCTTGGCGCGGTCGGTGAAAGCCCAAGAGGTGAACTGCACGCCGTGATCGCTGTGAACAACGATGCCGGCCTGCGGATCGCGATTAGCGATCGCCATCGACAGCGCGTTGGTGACCAGGGCCGCGGTCTGGCTGGCGTCGATCGACCACCCGACGACTCGCCGGGAGAACGTATCGAGGACCACCGCGCAGTACACCTTGCCTTCATAGGTGCGGTGCTCGGTGATGTCGGTGACCCACAGCCGATTCGGCGCCTCCCTGGTGAACATCCGCTCGACCAGATCGGTTGCCGTCGGGGTCTCGTGTCGGCACCGAGGCCGCCGGTTGCCCGGCAGACCTTTGATGCCCGCACGGGCCATCAGCAGTTCGACCTGATTGTGCCCAACGGCAAGGCCGAGCCCCAGCGTGAGCTCGGCATGCACCCGCCGGCCCCCGTAAGTGCCTCGCGAGGCGATGTGAACCGCCCGGATCTGCTCGGTCAGCCAAGCGTGGCGCACTGCCCGCGCCGAAGGTGGTCGCGACCGCCATTCGTAGTAGCCGGACTCGGCCACCGACAGCAATCGACAGGCGGTCTGCACGGGCAGTCCCTCTACGGCCATAGTGGCTATGGCCGCGTACCGCCTTTTGGGTCGTGCGGCTCCCGCAGCAGCTCACGGGCCCTTTTCAGGATCGCCACCTCAGTCTCGAGTTCCCGAATGCGCTTGTTGGCCGCGGCAAGCTCGGCCTGCTCCGCGCGGTTGAGACCCGGGAGCTGCCCGGTGTCGATCAGTTCCTGCTTGCGCCACCCGTAGATGGTCTGGTCGCTAATACCCAGATCGGCAGCGATCTGAGCGATCGGGCGGCCGGCCGCCACCAGGTCGAGCACTTTGCGGTGGAATTCTCGGGGTAACGCTTCGGCACGGACACGGCTCCTTCAACGGACGTCGTGACCCGAAGTCAAGCAAACCGACTCCAGGCAACCCAGGGCACATCAAAGTCTCCGGACTCCCCGGGGCGGTTCACTCAAGCACAGTGAATTCAGCGCAACTCAGCGTTCTCTCGTCGCATCAAGAACCACTGTAAAGAGGGAGCGGGAGCGAAATCTCAGGGCTCGTCAACCACCCCTCAGCCGACTCAACACCACCGCACGACCGTCGCGATGATCGTGTGTCAAACGAACGAGTGGGTGCGCCCACACAATCAGCACCTTCACACACCGTTGGGCGAGAACCAAGACTCCGAGTGCCGAGCAGAGGTTCACTACGGCACATATCGAGGCGTGGTTCAGATATCCCTGATCGTGGCTGTCAGTCCGAGTTCGGCGATTAGCGGTGCGAATTCGTCGGCGACAGCTGCGTCAACGACAACGTTCAGCGTACCTTGCAGGTAGCTGATTCGGTGCTCGTCCAGCGCCATGTAGAGCGCCCGGAAGAGCGCTGCGAATCCGTCTGCGGTATCCGCCCCGGCGAGCAGGTTGCTGGTAAAAGAGAACGCTACAGCCTTGTCCGGAGCCGATGCTGCACCGCCACTGGTGGATCCGGAGCCGCCTGAGATGCCACCCTTCGTCCCGGCGCCAGTCGCCGCAGCACCGCCATTGCCCGGGCTCGGGCCAGAACTCGACATGCCAGCGCCTCCGCCGCCGGTACTACTAGTGGTTGCCGCACAGTCGCCCTGGTGAGCTGGCTGACCACACGCCGCGCATACGGCTGGTGCCGGGCGTGCGATCCTCAACCCTGAGCTGGTCAGGTTGACCTGCCCCGGGGCGGTCACCACGACCTCGGCTCCCGTCGCATCTACGATGCTGAGCTTGCCTCCGCTGACCGCGTCGTAAATTGCCTGCTGCAGATCCTGGTCGCCGCCATAAAGCAGCGGCAGCCGAGGCGCACTGTAGAACGCGGCCCGCAGATCGGAGAGCGTCCTTCCGAAATCTTGTTCTCGTAGGTTGTGAAGCAATGCCTGCGAATCGAACTGCCCCTTGTCAAACACCTTGTCACGCTCAGCCAACGCCTTCCATACCATCGTCCCGTTGAGCGCTGTCAGGGTGTCGTCGTCGAATGTGTGCTGATCGACATAGCGGTCCCCATTGGGATCCGGTTGGGCGACAAAGGCAATGTGTTGATATGCGCGCCTTAGCGCCTTCTCCAATTGTTCTCGCGCGCTGGCCAACTCCTTCATACCCGTCGCCTTGAGGTCGTCGTCCGCTTGGACCTCTGGCGCGGCCAGTGCTTTACTGCGCGCGAGATACTCCGCCGCTAGATTGCGCGCTTGTGCGCGCCGCTGTGTATTTACAATCGCATAGACTGCGCTGCTGGCCCACTGGACCGGCAACTGAGCCGGTCCTTGGCCGAGCCCCATTGCGATGTTTACCGCCTCAAGCGTGGCGGCCTCTGCGCCATTGCGCATACTGAACTGCGCAGGATCTAGGACCACAATTCGGGTCGTATGCGCGGTATCCAATCCGGCACTGGAAAGTACCTCTGACGGAGTAAGCGTCAGGTCGGCGGCAACGAACTTCAAATCCCGGAACGGGCCTGTACTGGAAAGCTTCTGCGCGAACTCGGCCAGGACGGCGTCGCGCTCGTTGTCGGTGATGGTGCGACGGATGCTTGCAACTAGCATCCGGTGGGTTAGCCGCGTCGACAAGAAGTAATGGGCAGGTTTGTTGTTGCCTTGTCCAGCATGGATTTCCAATGCGCTCAAGCCACGGTCGGGATCAACGAGCTCGGCAACGACTGTGTCGGCATCGGTGAGCGTGTAGGACACGTCAGGAGTACTCGTGGCGGCTTTGACTTCCGGGGCGCTCGCACCACGGCCGCGGCCAGGCCGCAACGTTCCGACGATACTGGTTAAGAAGATGAAGGTCGCTGCCCTCTCGGCAGCACGCGGATTGGCCTGGCTCCACATCAGTGGTTCGCGGCCTAGATCCTGACGCCGTGCCGCGCCGCTGGTTTCATCGTGATTGACGATCTCGATCTCCGCCAGGCTGCGGTAGTTGGCGATCGTGCGTTCATCCTCAACCAGACCACTGCCAAGGATCGCTTCGCGCACAGCCGAGTCCGATAGTGGCAGATCGCCGGGGCCGATCAGCGCCGGCGCCCACTCGCCGGCTTTGCCGCGTTCTTGTTGCGCATATACGGTGGCTGCGAAGATCCGGATGGTGGACCTAACTCGCTGAAACCCTGTGACCTTGCTCCACTCGCCCTTAGCGAGAGCCATTAGCATCGGGTGGAACGGGTAGCAGGCTGCGACCTCTTTGTTCCAGCGATTACGCCAGTCGGCGCCGATTGGATCCCATACTTGTCTTGTCCAGCCGCGGTCGGTCAGCACCGGCTGGTATTGCGCTGCGGTTGCGGCCACGACCTCGGCGGCAGGCTCAGCGTCGAAGAGGCGGCGCCGCAGGATATCAGCGAAATCACCCACTTCGGTGACGGTGGCTGGTAGACCATTGCGATCCAATAGTGAATTGAGGTCGTCGCGGCGCTGCTGGGCTGCGGCCGACAGCGCTATCTTGTCGACGTCAGAAGCGATCATCACGACAAGCATCGCCACGTGGGGGACGTCATTTACAACATCGAGGATCGCCCGTAGGAACGCCATGTCCTGTGCCGACAGTTCGGGTTTGTTGGCGCCGTCTAGTCCATTCCCCACGTAGTCGAGGACTTCATCGATAATGATCAGCACAGGGCGGTTGACTGCACGCAAAGCCTCGGCGACTTTGTGCTTGTCGTTCCAGAACGGCTGGTAGCGCTCGAAAAGCGTGTAGTCCTTCGAGAACAGTCGCCACAAGAACCGCTCGTAGAGGCTCACAGCCGGGCCGTCATACTCCTGCACCGATGCCCCAGGTGTCATGTTGTCACATGGCATCACCACCACGTGAGGACACCCGAGGTCATTCGGAAGTGCTGTGCCGGTCTTGGCCTTGGCGCGTGCACTGACCTGGCGGCCCAACTCAGTAACCAGTAGGGCCTCGGGGGCGGCTGCCAAATGAAACGCCCCGATGCAGGCATGGGATTTCCCTCCACCCATTCCCTGGTCCAGCCGCGTGACCGCCCGTGCTTTCAGATAGTCTTCGCCAGCACCGATACGGATCGCGATCTCTGTAAGTAGATCGACCAAACGCTCAGTCGGATGGGTGATTTCACCGTAGTAGGTGGCATCGGCGTACAGTGGCCGCGACGCACCCGTGCCGTGTACTGCGGCGAACAACGACATTTGTACGTCGTCGATCTGACCCGAGGCTGACATGATCTCCTGGCGGATCTTCAGTGCTTTCCACCACGGCGTCACCGTCGTCGCCACAGTCGGCCTCCTAAATAGTTGTTCAGTGCGAGGGTCAAAGCAACTTCAGCTGCGCATCGGCGTCACGCGCTCGTGCAGCGGCTTCATCGCTAGCGGCAGCGGCCGCAGATACCGCGGTTCCGATCGACGTCCGGGTACGCAACACCCTTGTCAACGCCACGCCGTCAGGATCGTTGTCGGGGAGCCGGTCGACTAGGAATTGGATTGCTGCCCAAAGGTAAATGTCTTCAGGATCACGACCTGCAGCCGCCAACACCTCTCCCATGGCTTGTAGGCCATCCTCGGAGACCTTCGCCAAAGCCAGGACGACGTCAATGGTCGCTGACTCCGCGTCGATCTTTGCCACAGATTGTGTTGCTGAAACAAATTGCACACCCTTACCCGAATCTCGGACAAGGTCACGTACGTGCTCCATCTCCAGTGCTGACGCCAGTGCCTGCCAACGCAATTCAGACTTGGCCTGGACACCACGGCCATACAGCCGAACCCACCATAACGCGAACCGTGTGCGAGCATCGAAAGCTTCAATGGGCTGATGGTTGATATCTACAGCCATTGCTTCCTGTACCGCCGCCCGCGCTAGAGGTAAGAAAGTGTAAATGTCGACGGGGTTGCCACGGGCATCGAGGATTTCGCTGTAGCGGCCTACGACCTCCATCGCCGGCCCCGCGGCGGCCATGAGCATGTCCGCCGGCGCCAGCCCCCAGCGCTCCCAATCAGGGTAGCGACGTACAATCTCCGCCTTGATCTCCGCCTCGATTGTGCCCTTACGTCCTGCTGTGCGCCCTTGTGGAGCTGGTCGACATGCCATCGTGAGCGTGGTGACTATGTTTGTAAAGCCCACCTTGCCGCCAGATTCGGTTTTCGCTGGCCATGCACCAGTCAGCACCAAGCCGGCGTCGCGGATGGCGGTGAGAAGTCGCTGCCAAACCTCTGGTTCGCCATGGCCAAACACGATCGTTACGACGCCGTCGCCCGTAACGACTCGCTGAGCCTCGGCGAACGCGCGAGTGATGAGGGTGTCGTAGTGCTGACGGTTGCGATGGTCGTTATTGCTCGTGCCACCTTTCTTTACGATTATTTCTTCTTGCTTCTCCTGGACGCCAAGTTGATGCGCGGTTACACCGATTTCTGGCCAGGACCGCGCGAGTGCTCGCTTGATCCACACGTAGAACAGGTCGCTCGCATCGCTGTAATCAATCATCGCGTCATAGGGCGGATCCGTGACAACCGCCGAGATACTTCGATCCCGAAACGGCAGACTCACGGCCGAACCCCTGCGAACATCGCACGCACGCGCAGCAGTGGTCGGCATGGTCGACTCAAGGGCCGATAGAGTTCCTCCTGCAACCGAGGGCCAGGTTCCGGGGCCGTCCGCGGGTCCTGCCTCGAAGTAATCGAACGAGAAATTCAAACTCGACTCTGTTGCAAACAGATCGCTCACCTTGTTCAATGATGGCTGCAGTGTGGCACCCCTGGTAGACCGTCGGATCTTTCTTGCCATAGCAGCTGCGGCGTAACCGGTGAGAGCCCTCACATACTCGTCGCTGTTGCCATTCTTTTCCATTTCGGCACCAAGGTCGCCAATCACACGGGCAAGTGCAATGAACGCCAAAGTCTGTCGATCGTTCATCATCTGGCCGTAGCTTCGAGTGCCGTATACGGTGGCTTGAACGGTCCAAGTGTTTCCATCGGGGATCATCTCGTCGGGCACCGCCGGCATGAAGGGCGCGAAGTCCGATTGATCGACCAATGCCGCGCGTGACGCCTCGATGGCGGTCAGTTCGATCGGCTCTAACGCCCTGTACGACTTTCCGAACTGGGTGTCGACGTCAGCAGCTAACAAAGGGGCATCCGCACCCTTGCCGTCGGCAAGGACCCGCATCTGCAGCTGTCGGTCATGAGCATGACCGCAGAACGGACATACTGCGAGACGCCCGTTGCTGTCATACTTGCTGCGCCCTGGGGGAACTTGGCGGGTTGGCGCTCGCCGTGGGGTTCCCTCATGAACAACGACGCTCCAAGTCCCTGACGAAACATCAGCATCGATGTAGTAGGACTGCCCGGGGTCTTCAAAAGTTCTCTTGGTCTTACGGTTTCGGCGCGTACTCGGCTTGCGCAAATCAAACTGACCAATGAGTGGAAAGGGACGAGAGCACTCCTGACAGGGAATTGTGATCGCCCACAGATATCCCCAAGGTTGCCGCCCCTCGACTGCAGGGTAGTACGGAGCCAGAACTGCGCGATGACGATCCCAGATCTCCTTGAAGAGCGCTTCAACATCGCGGACTAGCCGCGGTCGGGTTTGAATCAACTCTTCGTCATCACTGGCGAACGGCATTGCTGGCTCGTCAGACCAGTCGTGGCACGGATAGTCGGTTAGCAGTCGCGATGCTAGCACCGCCACCGGGCTGTAGTCGATCGCGTGCGCCGGTAAACCCAACCTCGCAGTCTCCAAAGGAATCATGCCACGGCCACTGAATGGGTCAAGGGTGCTTACGCTTCCGCCATGATGGGCAAGAATCTCGGCCCGTAGTTCATCTACCTTTTCGAAACGGCCAGACATCGCATCACGAACCAGCTGCTGTAGCCGCTGCTGCTCGGAAGGCCCCTCGGGCCACGGTAGCAGTGAGCAAATCGTCGCGGCCTTGGCTTGCGCGGTGGGCCGTTTAGCGAACCATGACATGATCCCAACTTCGGAATTGCCGCTGCCCCAGCCGGACTGGCTGTTGGCGCTGACCTCCGTGCTAGGAAACCATCGCTCGATCATCCTCGTCATATGTTGCTTCCTGGTGCGTTCTTCAAAGTGGAGCCGGGTACACGGAAGATCGCATCCCCAGTCATGTCGGTGGAAAACAGGGTGGCCGGATCGGCATACGCGCCGAAGAACCGGCCCACTCCATCGGCACACTGGTCGATGACGTAGAGCCAGTACTCGCCGCGGTGCTGGGTGGCGATGAGGACCTCGTTGCCGGTCATCCGGATGCCGTTGCTGGCGGCGCTGTCCAGCACGCCCTTGACTTCGACGTGTCGGATCCGCTGGTGGCGGCGTGCCTCCAGGTCGTAGCCGCGGCCCTCAGTGTGCACATCGTCGACCACCCATCCATCCTCGACGAGAAGCCGCTGAACGTAGCGCATAGACACCATCTCGGCGTCGATCTCGGCTTGGACGCCTTCGTCGGCAGCTGCTAACACCCGGATTCGGCCCACAAGTTTCGGCTCAGTCAGTGCGACCTCGGTCAGCCTCTGCAATTCGGCAACCCGTGCCCCGGTTTGCTCCTGAAACTGGCGGCGCAGCGCCACGCGTGTGTTCCGCTCGACGATGTCTTCGGTCAGGCTGACCGGCAGGTTGTTCAGATCCCGGCGCGCCTGCGCGAACCAGTCCGAACGCACTCGCCGATGCTCGGCGACCGTCGTTTCAGCCACCTGTCGGGCTACCTCCAGCGCGCGCCCCTGCCGTGCCGGATGGGCGGCCGTCCCCGCTGCCGTGGTGGGCACCAAGTTGGCAAGTGTTTCCCAGCGCACCGCTCGCGCATTTCCGCCGTCGTCAACTTTGACGAGCGTGGCCCACACGCTGGCGCGTTTACCGTCGCTCTCAGTCATCGTTGCTTCGTACGCGTACAGGTCGTAGGGGGTCAGGCTGGTGGGATCCTCAGCGGCTCCTGACCGGTACAGATCCTCGGCCAACACCCTGTCGGCCATCCCGATCAGGTCGGTGAATGCTGGCTCTCCCGGACCCAGGGTGATGGTATCCCCGATGTCGATGTTGCCTTCGGCGGCGAGCACCGCCTCCCCGCTGGTGGCCACATGCGCTTGGTTTCTGCCGCCCAGGCTGGCCGGCAGCACGCCCTGCTCGGCGGCTAGTCGTCGGAATCCGGGCCCGGCGGCGGTGGGTGTCACCGCTAGCACGCCGGCAGCAGACAGTCGATCCAGGTAGGCCTCCACGATGGCTGGGTTGATCCGAGCGAACAAATCTCGTTGCAGCAGCGTCAGCGCCGCCACCGCATCCACCTGGCTGGCCAACCGGCGCTCGTTGTCGCGGACTTGCCGGGCGGCACGCGCCAGTTCCTGGGCATGAACCGCCCGCGCGGCATCCTTCGCGGCTTCCTTCTTTGCCTCGTCATTGCCGTACAAGTCGGTCAGCCACCGGTCATAGTCCACGCCGGTGATTTCGGCTACTGCCGACAGACTGTCGAACATCTGCCCGTGCAGTTCGTTGGCCGCCGTCACGAAGTTGTCAAGGAGCCGCAGCAGCGTGTCACCTTCCCGAGTGTCAGTGGCTACCAGGTTGTAGAGAAACACTTCCCGGGTCTGACCGACCCTGTGGATACGGCCCATCCGCTGCTCCAGGCGCACCAGCGACCAGGGTATGTCGTAGTTCACTAGTACATGCGCGGCCTGCAAGTCGATCCCTTCGTTGCCGGCATCGGTAGTAACGATCACCTGAAACTCCCTGCGCATGAACGCTTTTCGAACTTCATCCCGATCTGGCTTACTCTGCCGACCGGAATACATCTGGGCGCTGTACCCTTCGGCGCGCAGCCGGTCGGCGATCCATTGGGCCGAGTCGGCGTACTCCGTGAACACAACCGCCTGTTCACCGTTGCCCGGCAGGATTTCGTGTTTAGCTAAGCAGTCATCGGTCATCCGCCGCCATTTCGATGGCTGCCATCCGGGATCAGCAACCGTGGCGTCGATCCGCTCAATGAGGGCCTTTATCGCCGTCCGCTCGGCTCTGGTGGATGTCGAGGCGGTGTGTACGACCTTGGCCTCATCGACCTCGGATTCATCGCCTTCCCCACTGCTCTCGGCGATCAGCGCAGCCTCAGCTTCGCTCAGTTGACCCATGCTGGTCGAACGTCGCCGCAGGGTCTCCGCTAGCGCAAAAAGGCTCGAGGCTGCACGCTTGCCGTAGACCATGCGTGCCAGCGGTTGCGCTCCTGGCGGGAAGAACTGTTCGACCATATCCAAAGCGGCTTGGTAGTAACCGAATTCAGCCTGTGACAGCGCGACATTGTGGTTGTGCGCTGTACGGCCCTTGAATAGACGGGTCTTGCCGTCATAGTCAACGAGATCTTCCTTCATGCGGCGCAGGAAGTGAATCGGTCCGGGGCGTAAGGCCGACAATGCCACGTTTGGATCGCCGCCGGGATCCGGGTAGATATTGGGGTCCACGAGGTGTAGCAGATGCCGGAACAGCCATTCTTTGCCACGGTGAGGGGTCGCGGTCATCAGTAATGCCCGCGGGGTGTTCTTCGCCAGCAGTCGACCTACCTGATGAAATCCGGCGGCAGTTGGGGTAAGCCGGTGCGCCTCATCGAACACCACCAGATCCCAGCCGGCTTTGTCCGGGCGCAACGCATCCTGCACCGCGGGGTTAACCGACGCCAGCTCCAGAGATACCACCCATAGGTCGTTCGAGTTCAGCGCGTCTTCTCGGATGGTTGCTGCCGTGATCTGCCGCAGCCCACCTCCGAGCAGTCGAGCGAAGTCGTCCACCCACTTCGAGGCCAGGTTCGCCGGACAGACGATTAGCGCCCGTCGCACCAAACCGAGGCGCTGCATCTCGCGGATGTACAGCCCCGCCATGATCGTCTTTCCGGTGCCCGGCTCGTCAGCGAGCAAGAACCGCAACATCGGTTGGGGGAGCATTGCCCCGTAGACCGCAGTTGTTTGGTGCGCAAAGGGTTTCAGTGGCATCGCTGCCATTGCGCTGGTCTCGGCGTTGGTCGCCGCTGCGTCCATCCACTGGGTCCACATAGCGGCTAGTACCCGAGCGGAATCGCCTCGTCCGTCGCATTCCAAAGCTCGGACCGTGTCGGTGTCACCGGCGACCAGATTCACCTCATGGCGCCGGTCCTCGTCGTCGACGAGAATCAAATCCCAGGACCCATCTTCGCCACCAGGGATGGCGTAGCGGACGGTAGCGAATTCGGGCACTCCCGACGACTGGACACGCACTCGTTGGCCACGTTCGAACTGGGTCACGGCAGATCACTTCTGCGGGCGATCCAGTCCTGAATGGTCCGTGTCGACTTACCTAATTCCTCCGCAATCTCCCGGACTGACCCGCCAGCTTGCCATGCTGCATACACCGCCGCCTGTAGCTCGTCAGCGGCGGCAGCGAGGTCCTCTGAGGCGCCGCGTAGGCGCGCGCGTTCCTGCTGGGGGATCACTCCGCGCGGGGTCACGGGCAGGACTGTAGCAGGAGGAACCACACTTCTGTAGCAGTTAGCACTACAGTCTTCCGCTTCTTCTACACGCAATGCTGAATCGGCGGCATATAGGAGAGCCTTGGACGCTCTCGGGTTGCCTCCACCCGGACGACGGGCAACAACGCTTGAGGTCACGCCTGATCGAAGTAGGGGCGAATAGCTCGCGCGATCGTTTCGGTGTGTTCTAGCGGCTCTTCGCGAACCTCCCCCCAAGTAGTGCCTCCCTCGGGAAGCGTGCCGGCAACATGGAAATGCACATGGGCGATGGTCTGGTGTGCCGGGACTCCGTTGTTCTGCCACACCGCTATCCCTGGCCGTTTGTATGCCTCGCTAATCGCCCGCGCCGCTGATCGGACACCGACTGCCATTGCTGCCAGTTCGTCATCGGGCACGTCAAGGATCGTCGTTCGGTGCCTGATAGGAACCACCAATAGATGCGGCAGCCCTCTTTGCTCACGTGTCACCAACAGAGCTATGAGATCTGTACGGGTCACGACTGTAAAAGGTCGCCGTCCCGAGAGATAGTCACAGAACGCGCAGCTGGCGTTTTCAGGGATCTCTAGCGGAGACGTCTCATTCACGATGGCTTGAGTGATGTGAGGAATGCTTGCAACTCAAGGCGATCGACATTCTCATAGTCAGCGGGCTGCAGAACGATGCGCAACTCGTCACACACTTTGTTCCGGCGGGACGCGAACATGAAAGAAAGGATGGTGAATCGGAGGGAGTCCTGAGTTGGGACGATACTCGACATGCGGGACATCCCACCGCCGATTACAGGCATACAAAGGGTTCGACCGTTGGACGAACGAGTTACTTCCTCCCACAACCTGTTCAGGCTTACCCAGAGATCGTCCGGGGTGCCATTTGTATTGTTGTTCTTGTCCATCTGTGCGATGGCCACGAAGTAGAGCTTTCGGGTTGGATGATTGATGGTTGCGACTGTCCCCACGTCGTAACGGATCGTCTTCCCGTCCTTCATGACTTCTCCGACAGGAGTCTCGCCACTGAGCGCGTGATCCAATTCGGCGTCTAGACGGGCGATGTCGCTGTTGTAGATGCGTGACAACGCCTGAGCCTGCAGGCTGGAGACCGCGATGATGTTCGGAGGAACCGTGTCGAACGTGTCGCAAATTGGAATGACAAGGTTCTCCGTCTCGTAATCCAGGAGATCGCCCTTCTCGATGCAAATCCGGGTGTTTGGAGTTTCGTAGTGTTCCTCGATGGGACGCGGCCACGAACGCCAGCCTGCAATAGGAATGCCGAGCAGGGCTGCCCCAATCACAACTGGAGACCACCAGCCATACGACGAAAGGTGGAAGGCCCATTCGACGACCTGACCTAGAGCGGAAATCAACCCGATCCAGGCTAAAAGCGTTGTGGCGAAACGACCCAGGAAGCGCTTCGTGCGGAGATCATGACCTAACGCGATACTCACAGCCCAAGGTCGTAGTAGACGCGAGACTTGTATTGGTGAGGTCCGCTCTTGCCGCTAGCGGCATAACTCGGTGCATAGTTGTCTAACGCGTACATGATAATCGCGGCTTGGAACGATACCGAGACGGTGTAGTAGTCGACACCGAGCAGTGGCTGCGGGATCACCGTGCGGTCAATCGTCCGGTCGCCGTTGAGGTTTGCGATGACGAAAGGGAGGTCAAACTCGATAGCCAGCTTCACTTCGTGTGCAAGGAATGACGTGCCGTCACCTCCCTTCCGCCGGGCTGTCGCACTGCCCAAGAGAACGATCTGCTTCGCGTTGCTCATTCGTTCCCGGAGTCGCTGCTTGATCGTCTCGGGCTTGCTGGTGTCACGGGCTTTGAATAGGTCGTGCGCATCGAGGAAATTGAAGTCAATCTTCTTGTTGTCGCGCCATGCCTCCATGAGCCTGTAGCAGTGGATGTCCTCGCTGGCGAACGCCACGTATGTCTTGTTTCTATAGCTCACCAGAACCCCCCTGCTCGGCCTCGCAGGAAGCCCGCCACTCCCCTTAGCGGACCCCGTGCCAACTACGTCCCGGCGATTATTACTCGGAGGGCCGACATCGCCTCGGATATGGCGGGGTGTGTCGCGAACGCGTTCGCAACAGTTCTAAGTGGGCCTACAGCAATGGCTGGTGCTGCGGTGGCAACTAATGCCGGTATCGCTGAACGCCAGGAACTTTCGGGCGTCGTCATCGAGGTCGGCCTCACCTCTGAGGGTCCGCACCACCGACTGCGACAGAACCGTCACCGCACTGGCATGGCCCTCGGTGCCAAGGCTGGCAACCCGGGAGAACTGCGACTGCTGACTGCTCTCATAGCTGGTCTTGCAGGACGGGCAGAAATCCAGGCGCTCGAAGAACGCCACCGGCATGCCGTCATCGGTGATGGTGCCGAAGTCGTCGACCCGTAGAGACGCGGGCAACCTGGAGACCCGTGCCTTGCCGAGAACCTGTCCCGGACCGCCGGACACCACCCAGTCCTCGGGAACGAGGTCGAGCAGGGCCGGATCGCTGGGGTCCGGCCACGGCTCCTTCGTCACAAACAGCAGGCCGTCGGCCTGCGGGTGCTCCACCAGGTCCGAGTTGGGAATACGCGGGCTGAAGTTCTCGCCGCCGCGCTCCAAGTTCACCACCAGAAACTCCTGACCGCATTCGCGGCAGAACGCCAGCGGGAACAGCGGCTGGCCCAGCGGGCGATTGGGTGCGCTGCCCTGGTACTGAGTGGTGAGGAAGCGCTTCTCCGGTGGCTCCAGCGTGGTGTAGGCGGTGTCGCCCTTGCCGATGAACTGGTGCAGCTTGAAAGCGAACAGAGCGCGGCCCTGCGGGTCACGGGTACGGGAGCCGGCCAGAAGAAGCTCCACGTCGGAGGTTTCACGGATGCGGGAGTTGTCAGACCCGCCGCATACAGTGCCGTCACACCTATCCACCGGGGGACCGTGGCTGCAGTGTGAACGCAGCGTTTACCGACCCTTGTTCACCGCGATCAGATGATGCGACACCGGCATGCCCCCGACGATCCGCTCGACGGTCTGCTCGATGAGCAGGTCCTGCCCGGTGAGCCGCGTGTAGTGCTGCTGCAGATGCTCACCCCAGGACCGCACGATGAACGTCTCGACGAAAGTGTGCTCGCGTTCCACGCTGCGGTAGAGCCGCCACCGCGCCGCGCCGGTGCGCTGTCGGGAGCGACCCAGCACGGCCATCGCCGCCAGGAACTCCTCCTCGTGTTCGGGGTCTACGCGGTAGTCGGTCATAACCAGCACCGGCCCGTCGAGTGGTTCGGGCTCGAACAGCAGCGTCGGCTCCGGCCAGTGCGACGACGGCGTCAGATCGATGGCCCCGGTCTTGGCGTGCAGCGGCCACCAGATCAGCGACAGCGCGCACACCCCGAGCATCGCGACGCTGACCAGCAGGCTGGTCACCGGTGACGTCGTCCCGGCGAGCACACCCCACAGCAGCGAGCCCAGCGCCTGGCCGCCCATGAAGATCAGCTGATACACCGACAGCCCGCGGGCGCGCACCCAGCCCGGCAGGCTCAGCTGCATCGAGGCGTTGAGCGTCGACAGGCACAGCAGCCAGGCCGTGCCGCCGAGCACCAGCGCGGCGAGCACGATCGCGAAGACGTGCACCAGCGCCAGCACCGCCGTGGCGATCGCGAACCCGGCCGCGGCCATCAAC